>Ga0256405_10007094_pt1 | contig 17231 bp, 15 predicted proteins | sample RumenRJG_02DNA_FD_189096 | JGI IMG/M metagenome (GOLD analysis project Ga0256405, IMG submission 189096) | Bovine rumen microbial communities from Lethbridge, Alberta, Canada - RJG_02 | ecosystem: Host-associated > Mammals > Digestive system > Stomach > Rumen | place: Canada: Alberta...
GCATTTTAGCAAAATCATCAGGAAAAACTTCATGTAAAGTTAATAAGCATAAAGGCATCGTAGCATTTATGCCTTGTATTGAAACTAAAGGACGAAAAGTTAGTGGCTGCAATTTTGAGAACTTACTTAAATAATCCCAAATAAACTTACTGTCTGTATGCAAAAAGTTCAAATGTTTAGGTTGAACAAGAATACCTGTTTCTTTATCAATGTAATCATAATGCATACCTCCAATATGAGAAGCCCTGTCAATAACCGTAACTTCTTCATTCAACTTAGAGGCAATTCTTTCTGCTATTACAGCACCTGTTAAGCCTGCACCTACTACTAAATTTTTCATATTTCAACTCCTGTTGGAATTAGTGTACCACGCACTTGTTTAATATTCAAATTAGTCAACAAACCTAAATTTTACAAGCGCCCATATTGCGTGAAAGCCATCTCGCCAAGTAATTTTTTTACCCTCAGCATATTCTCTGCCGTAATAAGATATAGGCAGTTCATATAAACGAGCGCCTTTCTTCAGGACTTTTGCCGTAATTTCAGGTTCAAAGTCAAATCTGTTTGATTTAATTTGAATATCTTTTATAAAATCAGCTCTAAAAGCCTTATAACAAGTTTCCATATCTGTTAAAGTAGTATTATACAAAAGATTCGTAATAAAAGTAAGTAATTTATTACCCAATAAATGATGGAACATAAAGGCTCTTGACGGTTTACCGCCATTTAACCTTGTTCCGTAAGCAACATCTGCCTTATCATCAAGAATAAGCTGTATTAAATCTTTATAATCCGTCGGATCATATTCTAAATCGGCATCTTGGATAATAACAATATCGCCTGTTGCTTCTTTAAATCCGGTTCTTAACGCTGCACCTTTACCTTGGTTTACATCATGATACAAAACTTTATATGGCAAAGATGGATAAATATCTTTTGTTCCGTCTGTAGAACAATCATCAATTAAAATTATTTCTTTTTCTAACCCGCAAAAATCAGCATTTTCAACCTTTTCAAGAATTTGTTTCAATGTTGTAACTTCATTGTAAACAGGTATAAGCACTGTAATTTTTTGCATATAATTTCTCCGTTTTGTTATAAAAAAAAATATTTTGAAATATTAACGTAAATATTGTACAATAAAAATATAATAAATTAAAAGGGTGTATTATGGATATTGTAAGTTTAACCGAAACAAAAGATGCAGAATATGCAAAAAATCTGCTTTATACGGCTGTAAAAGAATTTAATAAACAAAATTATTCTATGTGCAAAAGTTTGTTATCAGAGGCTCAGCCGACATTCAGAAATAATAATGACGGAGCTAAGGCAGCAATTTGTCTTGCTATTGAAGGCTTTTTGGAATATGCAGATAACAAAAATAATTATGAAGACACATTAAATCTACTTGAAGATGCAAAATATCTTGCATTATATACTCAAAATCACGAAGCAAAGACTTTCATTGAATATGTTTTGGGAATTATTTACAAAACAGAAAAAAGTTTTGATTTGGCAAAATTACATTTAACAAATGCTAAAAATCTTGCCTTTAAGGGCGACAAATTGAATTTGCTTGACCTCATAACAGAACATTTAGAAAACATTCAAGAGGCTTCAAACGGTTTACTATCCAATAAGAGAGATCCCCTTGTAGCACTTGTAAAAATTGGTCAATCAGTATCCGCAGAAACCAACATCGACCAATTGATAAGGGTAATCGCAGAAGAAACAAAAGAAGCTATACAAGCTGACAGATGTACGGTATTTTTATTTGATAAAGAACATAATGAATTATGGTCAAAAGTTGCATTAGGAATTGAAAACTCAGAAATTCGTTTTCCTGCGGACAAAGGTCTTGCAGGGCACTGTGTAAAAACAGGCGAAACCATTAACATTAAAGATGCTTATAACGATTCTCGCTTTAATCCTGAGATAGATTACAAAACCGGTTATAAAACAAAAACCATTTTGTGTATGCCAATTAAAAATTTACAACAAAAAATTATAGGCGCATTTCAGGTTTTAAATAAACTTGACGGGTATTTTACGGAAGAAGATGAAGATTTGCTCGTAGCTATCGGTTCATCCGCAGGTATTGCATTAGAGAATGCTCAATTATTTAAAACTCAGCAAAAAATGCTAGAAGAACAAAAAATTGTATTTGAAAGTTTTATTGAAACACTTGCAGCCTCTATCGATGCTCGTGATAAAATTACAGCCGGTCATTCAAGTCGTGTAAGAATGTACTCCTCATTAATTGCAAAAGCTATGAACTTGCCTGATAATGAAGTTAATATCATAGAAAAAGCTGCAACCCTACACGATATTGGTAAAATTGGTATTCGAGATGCAGTTCTTCAAAAAGAAGGTCGTTTGACGGATGAAGAATACAAGCATATTCAATCTCACGTAGAAATAACTCACGATATTTTACAAAAAATTCACATGTCCGACGATTTCAAAAAAGTTGCTGAAATAGCTTGTTCTCACCACGAAAAATTTGACGGAACAGGATATTATAGACACAACTCAGGACTTGAGATACCTTTGGGTGGCAGAATTTTAGCAGTATCAGACGTTTTTGATGCAATAACTTCAAAAAGACACTATCGTGATAAAATGCCTATTGAAAAAGTTATAAGTATATTGTTAAAAGATTCGGGAACACACTTTGATAAAAGTGTTGTTGATATATTTATGCAATTACATTGTGATAGTATTATAAAAGTTTTCTTGACAGAAAATCACTTAGAATTGAAGCCTGAAGACTGTGAATTTTTATCAAAGTACACAATGACAGATTTGTATGACATATTAAAGATGGAACCGGATACACTGGATAACACTCAACAAAATTTCATTAGCTTGTTTAATACATACTATTACGGTCAATTTGTAGAGGATACAGCTAATGATTAAAAGAATTACGGCTATATTAGTAATTTTACTGTTAAGCGCACAAGTTTCTTTGGCAAAAAATGAAACTCCTGTTTCAACGTATAAAGATTTTGATGCACTTACAATAGATTTGCTTGATCCGTCAATGAAAGTTTCTCAAATTTCAATAAATTTTAATGTTGTAATTTCACAAATAGAAGCATTTAATGATTTTATAAGAGCAACTGATAAGTTTAAGCAAAGTAATATCGGTACGGCATACGATGATTATAAATACATATTAGACAATATAGACACCAATGATTTCGGATATACCATAATGGCGGGGAAATTAGCTGATTATGGTTTGTTTTATTTATCGGAACTGGCCTGCAAAAAAATGTCAGATACCGACATTACAAAAAACCACGTAGATAATATTCAAAAATTTTTCTATCCCCAAAAAAGATTACCGTATAATGAAGAAATTTATTTAGCAGAAGCTTATTCAGATGTTATGTACAATGACCGCAGTAAGGAAACAATGCAAGAACTGCTTGAAAATGCAGATATTTTAGAGAATTTTGATTATGCCAATTATGTACTTGCGCTTGCTGCATTTAAAGCTAATCGATTGCCAATAGCAAAACAATATATTCAAGTTGCTGTTACGCAAAATCCAAACAATATAAATTATCAAATTTTACAGGCAAAAGTTTTAGCAAACGGAATGAAACCTCAAGAGGCAATGAAGGTTATAAACAGATTAAAAAAGATTGATTTAACTGAAGCAGAACTTAAAAGACGCGTAGATTCAATAGAGCAATATGTTTTATATAAAAATGCAAAAAAAGATTGGGAAAGAAATTATCACTTAGGTAATTATTATTTTTATGAAGGAGACTACAATAAATCAATAAAAACACTACAAAGCGCAATGAGCAAGAAGAAAAAATTTAATATAAAAGTAAATGCTTCATTAAGCCGAGTATATTTAGCAATGCAAGAGTATGAAAAAGCTCAAGATGCAGCACTAAAAGCGTTAAAAAAAGATAGTGATAATGCTCAAGCAAATTTGACTTTAGGAAATATCAACTATCTTCAAAAAAATTATAAAAAAGCACTAAAAAATTATAAGAAAGTTGAAAAAGATAAATCACAACAAATAAAAGCCGAAGTAAAAATTGCCAAAACTCTGCAAAAACTGGGTGAAGAAAACAAATCAAAACAAATGTTTGAAAAAGTTTTAGAAAAATCATCGACAGAATTTGAAGCATATTATAACATAGCAATGTCAGAACCGTTTAAGCAATTAGCATATCTAAAAAAAGCTCTTGCTTTAAATATAATGTACATAGATGCGTGGTTTGGTCTTGCTCGTCATGAATTATCAAGAGATAATTTTGCAATGGCACAAGATTATCTTTCAAATGCGTTTTATATTGACCAAAATGATTTTAGATATTATTATTATCAAGGACTTATATATAAAAATCAGGATGATATAACAACCGCATTAATGTATTTTAAAAAGTGTTTAAAACTTAATCCTAATTGCACAGAAGCTCAGAAAGAATTAAATTTATGACAGAAGCAAAAAATATTTTAATTGTAGAAGATCACGAATTAACGAGATTTGCACTCAAAACAGCCTTTGATGGAGCAGATTTTATAGGTAAATTATATGAAGCGGATTCAGCAGAAAGCGGTATTGAATGTTTTCAGAATAACGAAATATCCTTAGTTATTATGGATTTAGGTCTTCCAAATATGAATGGAATAGATGCGACAAAAAAAATTCGCTCATTAAATAAAGATGTAAAAATAGTAATATTAACATCACATAATGATGAAAATGAAGTTTTAAACAGTATAAAAGCAGGAGCAAATGCATACTGTTCCAAAGAAATAAATCCTCAAAAACTTGTAACAGTAGTACAATCAGTACTTGATGGAGCAGCTTGGTTTGACCCGGCAATATCACATATTGTATTGCGTGCTGCAACAACCCACCAATCGTATGAGGATACTCCAATAAAAACAGATTATAATCTTACTGCAAGAGAATCTCAAATATTGAAACTTATTTCGGAAGGCTATAGCAATACTGACATAGCAAACGAGCTTTCTCTAAGCGTAAATACAACAAAAGTTCACGTTGCAAGTATTTTACAAAAACTTGGAGTTGACGACAGATTGCAAGCTGCGCTGAAAGCTATTAAAAACAAAATAGTTTAAAGGAAAATGAATGTCAGAATTAGCAAAAATATTAATAGTAGATGATAACCCTAAATATCTGGAAGATGCACTTCCTATGTATGGTTATGAAGTTGCAGTAGCTAAAGACGGAATTCAAGCTTTAAAAATTTTATCAAAAGATTATGAAAGCATAAATTTGGTACTGTTAGATGTAATGATGCCAAACATGAACGGCTGGGATACGCTAAAAGCAATACGTACAAATGAAAAGACAAAAACACTTCCGGTCATAATGATAACGGCAGTAAGCGAAGAACAAAAAATCGTTTCAGGATTAAAAATAGGAGCAGACGACTACATAGTAAAACCATTTATTTTACCAAATTTACTTGCAAGAGTAGAAGCTGTTTTAAGACGTTCAAATTGGAGCAAAAAAGAAAAAAAATCCGTTGATATTTCGTTTAGTTCGGATGAACCTGTCGAAACACTTACTCAAAGAGAGCAAGAAGTTCTGTCATTAGTTGCTAAAGGCGCAAGTAATCACGATATAGCAGAAAAATTATTTTTAAAAGAAGTAACAGTAAAAACACATTTGAATAATGTGTTTAAAAAACTAAAAGTTACAAACCGCACTCAGGCAGTACTTTTAGGTATGCAAATGAATTTAATTAAAGAATAATACAGTAAAAGGAGAGAAAATAAATGAGCAATTACACAAAAGACGAATTAGTTACTTTAGTGCAAGAAAATCCGGAAGAATTTAATAATTGGAAAAAAAATGAAGAAGAAGTTGATTTAAGTGAAGTTGATTTTTCAAATATAGTTCTTACAGGTGTTGATTTTACAGATGTGGACTTGAATTCAAGTTCATTTGCAGATTCACATTTAACAGAAGTAAAATTTCAAAATTGTGATTTAACATCAGTAGATTTTACCCGTTCAAACCTTGTTGAATGTGATTTTACAGATGCAATTTTACCCGGAGCAGATTTTTCTTATGCCGCAGTAAATTATTGCATCTTCAATGATGCTGATATGGCAGGTTGTATTTTTGAAGAGAGTGATTTACAAAATTCAGATTTCTCAACTTCCGTAAATATGAGCGCTTGCAGATTTGATGAAGAAACTGTATGGCCGGAACAAGATATGTTACCTGAAGACTTCGATTCAACATATAGTGATGATTTATCATCCTTAAAAGATGATGAAGACTCAGCACCATCTGATTACTAATATGCCGCATTTTTTTATTAATACAAAAAATATAAATAAAGACCTTGTAATTATTGACGATAAAGAGAATTATCAACATATTGCAAGGTCTTTGCGTGCAAAAATCGGCGAAAAAATAAAAATGGTTGACGAAAACCGTATCAAATATGAGGGTATAATTTCTGAAATTACAAAAAATGCAATTAATGTACAAATTGAAAAGAAATATCCATCCGAAAACAATTTAAAATTTAATTTATATTTAGCTCAATCACCACTAAGAAGTGATTTTCAAACAATGGTAATTGAAAAAGCAACTGAACTTGGCATAAGAGGATTTTATCCCGTATACACAGATAATTGTGCTTTGTCAAAAAACATTATTGAAAAGAAAATTACAAAGTGGCAAAAGACAATGTATGAAGCCTCGAAACAATGTGAAAGAGCCAGTGTGCCTGAATGTTTTGAGCTTACCACACTTGAAACACTCATAGAATCTGATAAATTTAATAGAATTATTGCTTTTTGCGAAAGAGATTACAAATTATCAATGAAAGAATACTTCTCAAAAAACATTATTAAAGAAAATGAGAATATACTTGTAATTGTTGGGCCTGAGGGTGGTTTTACAAAACGAGAGTTTGAATTGTTTGAAAAAAGTGGTATTATAATGTTATCGCTTGGCAATTTAATTTTAAAGGGTGAAACAGCCGTAATAGTAGGGCTTGGAAACATTATTTATGAGTTCTCAAATAACAAATAAATTATTGGAAGATGAATTAATTAAAAAAATTTCTAACTTCGCAGGTAATACAAGGGTTTTACTTGTTGGCGGGGTTATAAGAGATTTTTGTCTTGGTAAAGAAAATTTTGATAAAGACATTATAGTTATTAATCAGGATGCAAAAACATTTGCTCAAAATTTGGCTGACGAATTAGATGCTACATTTATTCCACTTGATGAAGAAAACAAGATATATAGACTTGTTTTAAAAGACAAAATTAATTTTATTGATATAACAAATCCCATAGAAAATGATTTACAAAAAGATTTAGCACGCAGAGATTTAAGAATGAATGCTATTGCTTTTGATTTATCAGATAACAAATTTATTGACCTTTTTGACGGTTTTAGTGATATAAAAAATTCAAAAATAAATACTATATCAGAACAAAATTTAATTGATGACCCCCTGCGTTTACTGAGAATTTTTAGATTTCAGGCAACAACAGGTTTTGACATTGACGAAGATTTAAAAAAAACTGTAAGAAAACACCATAAATTAATTAATAATCCTGCAAAAGAGCGTGTCCAATATGAATTAATGAAACTTTTTGATGGAAACTATACAGTTAAAGCCTTGCAAAACTTAGATAAATGCGAGTTGTTATGCGAAATTTTACCGATTTTTAATGACGTAAAAAAAGTTCCGCCAAATTCTCATCATCACTTGCCATTAATAGAACATCTGATTGAAACTGTCAGACAAATAGAAAATTTTTATAAAATTTCAAATAAAGAAGTTAAAACTCATCTCGATAAAATTGATTTTGGGGGATTTAGAAGACTTGCTCACTTAAAATTTGCTGGTTTTATGCACGATATAGGAAAGTTTAGCTGTTGGACGATTGAACCTGACACTGGCAGACACAGATTTATAAAACACGAGTATATAGGTGCCGAAATGTGTCCTAAGATTTTGCGAGGCTTAAAATTTTCAAAAAAACAAATTGAATATATTACAGATATGATTAAACACCATATTTACCCATCACATATAATATCAACAGAGGGTTTAAGTGAAAAAGTTAAACTCAGATATATTAGAAGAATGGGCGATAATATTATAGATAACATAATCTTAGCAATGTCTGACAGGCTTTCCGCAAGAGGGGAAGCTGTTAGTGATGAAATGGTTAAGAAAAATATTTCAGGACTTCAAGAACTCTTAGGTTATTATCTTGAAATAAAAGACACCCTAAAACCTTTACCAAAATTACTTTCAGGTGAAGAAATAATGGAGCTTACAGGTTTAAAACCGTCTAAAGAGTTGGGAGATTTAATTGATGCCCTGCATGAAGAACAATTTAACGGAAACATTGGAACAAAAGATGAAGCAATATCTTTTATAAAAAATTATGTTTCAGACTTATAACCGAAAGTTTTTAGAACTTTATCTTTTTTTCGCCAATCTTTTTCTACTTTTACGTTTAATTCTAAATAAACTTTCTTTTCTACAATATCTTCCAACTCAAGCCTTGCCTGTGTTCCCACAGTTTTTAAAAGAGAACCGTTTTTACCGATAAGAATCCCTTTTTGACTTTTGTGTTCACAGTAAATTGTTGCATAAATTTTGTCAATCGTTTCTTCTTCTCGATATTCATCAATCATAACAGCAATGGAATGAGGAATTTCATCCTGAGTATTAATCAATATTTTTTCTCTGATAATTTCGGAAGCAACATCCCTCATTGTTTCTTCTGTCAAAACATCTTCCGGATAAAGTAAATCACCCTCCGGAAGTTTTTTATATATATTATCGAGTAAAGTATCAATATTTCTTCCTGTTTTAGCGGAAATTTTTACGGTCGGAAAATTCTTCTCAAAAAGGGTTTTGTAACTCAATAAATTTTCTTCAACTCTTTCTTGTTTTTTGATTTTATCAAGTTTATTAAGAGCAATAATAACAGGTTGTTCTGCTTTCTTAATTATATTTTCTGCAATCCATTTGTCGCCCTTACCTACCATATCTGAACCGTCTACAAGAAATATTATTAAATCACTGTCAGGCACAGCAACTTTCGCTTCATCTAAAAGAAATTCGCCCAATTTATTTAATGGCTTATGCACCCCGGGAGTATCCACAAAAACGATTTGTCCTCGTTGATTTGTTAAAATTCCTTTTATTCTCTTTCTTGTAGTTTGGGCTTTATCTGTTGCTATTACAATTTTTTGCCCGAGAATTTGATTTAAAAGGGTTGATTTACCAACATTTGGTCTGCCTATTATTGTTACAAATCCGCTTTTCATAAATTAACAATATCATAAATCTACATTAAAGACAGTATTTTTATGAAAATTTATATAAATTTTAAAATTATAATGTTAATATTAAACTCGGAGATATTCTGTGCAAAAGAACGTAATAAGATACATTTTAATATTTTCTATAGCTATATTCGGCACAAGAGCGTTTTGTGCAAACGAATATAGTAATGAATTATTAAGAGTAGATGTAGACCAAACATCTGAAGATTCTGTCAGAATTAATATCTACACGGATAAACCTTATAGAGATAAAATTATAGTAAACAAAAGACCTGATAATAAATACGTAATCTTATTACCTGAAACATCTAATTCAGTAACATCAAAGCCTGACATATCAGGTTCAACGGTTTTGAATGATGTTGATGTAAAAACACAGCAATATTCATCACTGCCCGGAAAAGGCTACACTAAAATAACTATTGACGGCAAAAAACCAATAGAAATAGTACCTCAAGCATTTACAAGCAAAAAAGTAATCTCTCAAAAAAAGAGTTCCAACAGACCATATCTTACACCACAGCAAGTACAAACCGCTGTACCGCAAAGAATTTTAAATCAACAACGTCCTGTAACAAACAACGATTTTGTTCCATCATACGAAAGACAACGCCAATTAAATCAACAACAAAATTATGTTGCTGCTCCGCAGCAACAATCACAAGCTTCAACTTATATAAGAAGAGAACCGACTGTAACTCAATATACACCTTCGAGAACGTTCTCAAATCCTGTTGAAACAACTCAAAATGTTCAAACTACGACGACAGAACAATCATCTCAAACGAATTCTACAAATGAATTAAGTAGCAATGTAAATAATAATCAAGCTGAAACAGCTCAAGAAAATATTACCGAAGAAAAAAATAATCAAGCCATTGATGATGCAGAACAAACAGACGGTGATATTTCAGAAGATGAATTAGCATTTTTCAAAAAGCTTATCAAATTTAAACAAAAAGTTATAAAAAAGATTAAAAAATTATTATCTGTAAGAATTTCTTTCTCAACTTTTATGACTGTATTACAATTAATATTGTTAGTAGTTCTCGTTAAGATAATAAGCGACTTAGTAAAAAAAGTTCAAAATCCGTCTGAACCTCAACCACTGACAAAACGTTTAATACATGATAACGATGAAACTTTTGAACAAGCATATCCGTCTTATTCAAATATGGACGTGTATAACACGAACAGAAGCAATTTTGAAGAAGACGGAAAAGAGGGTTTTAATATAAAACCTCTATCTGCTCCTACAAGTTTTACAGGAAAATCAAATGTTCAAAACCAATTCTCAAAAGGTTTAAATAAAATCAACAGAACACAAAGACCTCATAACGATTTTTACAGACCTATAAGCGAGATTGATGAGGAAGAAAGAATGTCAATTTTTGATGAAAATTCACAAGACATAGAAAAAACGATATTTAAAAATCCGCTAACCAAAATCAGCAAACAAGATGAAGAAACTTTGTTTGATGAAATTGAACCTGCACAAGAAAACACTCCTTTTGTTGAGGATAATGAACAAGATGATTTCTTTAATTATTCAAACTCAAATAATAACGATGAAGACTTTTTCATTTTTGAAGATGAAGAAGATGAAGAAGACGAAGAAAATGTAGACTATCAAGAAGACTACATTGAAGAAGATGACGAAGATGATGAATACGAATATGTAGAAGATGATGAAGATTACGAAACTGAAGATTATGTAGAAGAAAAAACAGAGACTTCGGAAAAAACAGAAGAACAACCTGAAGCTAATCCTTTTGAACACTTAACTGTTCAAGCGAAATATGTAATAGATGCCCAAAGAGGTTTTGCTCAAGTAAGCGTTGACGGAATAAATGCACTAATAGGTTATGTAGGTTCAAAAATAAGTGTTATAAGAAAATTTAAAGAAGAAGTAAAAGGGACAATGCAAGTACGTTTGAATGAACAGCCTGACCCTGAAACAATGATTTATATTATAAAAGTAGGCAGTTTTAAGACTCTTGTTGAAGTAAAACCTAAAAGCATCCGACAATTACTGGATTTATAATAAATGAAAAAGTTAATTTTAAATTTTCTACTTCTTTTGTTTTTATGCACAGGTTGTACGAAATCTGATAATAGAACTGTTATAAAATTTGCAAGTTGGGGTTCTCAATCAGAAATTCAAATCTTAGAGCCTATTTTGTCTGATTTTGAAAAAAATAATCCTGATGTAAAAGTAGAATTTTTACATATACCACAGAATTATTTTCAAAAAATTCATCTGCTTATAGCCTCAAATCTTGCACCTGATGTTATATTCATTAATAATCTTTATTTGCCGGTTTATGCTGATTTTTTAGAAGATTTAACAACATATACAGATAAATCCGCATTTTTTGATAAAACACTGCAAGCATTAAGTTTTGAAGGAAAATTACTTGCTATTCCTCGTGATGCTTCAAACATGGTTGTTTATTACAATAAAAGCCTTTTTAATAAGTATAAAATACCATATCCGACAAAAAATTGGACTTTTGATGATTTATTAAAAATATCTCTTGAATTTAAAAAACACAATATTTTTGGGATAAGTTTTGATGAACAGCCTTTATTCTACTTGCCATATTTAATGAGCAGCGGTGGCGGAATTTTATCTGATGACTTAAAAACAACAATAATTGATAATCCAAATTCGCAATATGGTTTAAAATTTTATGCGGATTTAAGAAATAAATACAATGTAGCACCCAAAAAATACCAAAGCGCAAGTTTAACAATGGCTCAAATGTTTTTACAGCAAAAGCTTGCAATGCAAGTTTCAGGGCGTTGGCTTGTCCCTAAATACCGAACAACAGCCTATTTTGAATGGGATATTATAAACTTTCCAATCGGAAAAGATGGAAGTATTGTTCCAATGGATGCTTCAGGCTGGGCAATAAGTAAGGCATCCAAAAATAAAACACAAGCAATAAAATTAATACAATATTTATCAAGCAAAGAAAATATATCAAAAATGACCTCAAGCGGATTAATTACACCTGCAAGAATTGACGTTGCAAATTCTAAAGACTTTTTAGACGGTAAACCTAAATCATCACAATTATTTATAGACGTAATAAAAACATCAAAACCAACCCCCGTATCTAAAAATTACAGAGAACTGACAGATGAAATAAGCCAAAAACTTGAACCATTGTTTAACAATTAAACTTCGTCTTTTATACCTTCTACTTTTAAATCCAATTTTCCGTCTGATTGTTCAAATAGAGTTCTTGCAACAGCATGAGGATAGAATGAAAAACCTTTCATTTTACCGCTGTTAATTCTGTTTATAACTTCATCTATATATTTTTGAGTATTTTCTTTCATTTCAGGGTGTGCATCAACCCAATCACCAAGAGGAATACTGCTTCTTTCGTGGTTACATCCGCCGCATTCAAGCATATAATTGCCCGGAACATTTCTTCCGCCTTCTGAGCGAGGTTTTATGTGTTCAATTGTACCAACAGACAATTTTACAAGGCGTTCACCGATTTCTTGATGACTTCTGTCTGCATATTTAACTACGAATGCACTTACGTCGTTTTGAGATGTCGGCATTTTTTCTGCCTCTTTACGAATTTGAGTGTAAACATCTTTGTTGGATATTTTGTTTTCTAATGTTTCTACATCACTTATGAATGTTTTTCTTTTAAATTTTATCTCTTTGTCGTTTGATGAAACAAGTTTTCTTGTTAGTGATGTAACCTTATTTACTTCTTCCTGTTCTTTTTCAGATAATTGTTTTGACAATTCATCAACCGTATCTAAAATTGTATTTTGTTTAGCTTGTAATTTTGCCAATTGCGGAGCTTTATTTTCATTTAATAAATCCTTAAAATTAGACTCCGGTTTATCTTTTGCCCATGTTTTCAATAAATTATAGCATTCTTTTTCAACAGGACGCATATTTTTTTCAAACTCATCTAAAGTTTCTATAGCCTGAGAGCTTGAATATCCCAAATTTTTTGAAACCTTATTCATATCTTTTTGAGTCATCATTTCAATACCGCAACAAGGACAAATAATATGACCTAATGCTCTGATTTCTTCATCGTGAGCATAACCCAAAAAAGGAACGTATGCAGGAGCAAGAGTTTTTGCTTGAGGTACACTTCTTTCAAATGTATCAGGCTTAGTTACAAAACTAACACGCGGCTGTACTTGCGCATTCTTTGCTTGTTGAATTTGCTTTGTCGGATTTAATGAAAATAATTTTAGAGGTTGTATCATTTCCTTTGCCTATATTAAACAACGTAATTTATTGATTTAGAAGATTTCTTATTACCGCTTTTGCCGTTTTTTCCGCCTTTGTTAGGTTTTGTCGCTTTGTCAGAATTTTCATATTTTTCAATACGGGCCATTTCTGCTTCTATTTGCGCTTTAGTTAATCTCAATTTTGAAGTATCAAGTTTTATTAAACCTTTTGATTCTTTTTCCAATGTTTTTGCAACAATTATTGGGTATACTTTGCATTTTTGCATCGCTTCGCCATTATTAATTTTATCAATTACGGCATCCATATATTTTTGCATGTGCTTTTTAATCTCAGGATTTTGTGTTACCCACTGATCAAGAGGCATATTCTTTCTTTTTGTATTCCATTCACGACTTGCGTATATATAATTTGAGAATTTATTTTCGCCGCCTTTTGAATCATCTTGAGGATGTCTTGGAACTATATGTTCTAATGAACCAACTGATGGTTCAACAAGCGCTATACCTATTTGATAAGGTGTTTTTTCTTGCTTAGTTTTAGGGTCTTTTTGTGTATATTTTACAATGAATGTACTTACATGATCTTGAGCTTTTGGTAATTCTTCCGCAATATTTTTCAATTCTTTTGCAGATTCTTTATCTTCCATTTTTTCAACAATAGCATCAAATTTCTGCATAAATCTTCTTCTGCGGAAAATATAATTTTCATCTTGCTTTTCGATGATGCTTTTTGATTCATTTACCAAACTTGATAATTTTTTATTATCTTCTTCATTTGAAATTTTTTCATCAATGTACTTAGACATTTTGCCTAAAGTATTAAATTCCATCTTTTTAACATTTTCAAGATGTTGTGGTCTTACTGTGTCTAATAATTCTCTTATATCTTTGTATGGTTCTTTTCTGCTTAAACTTCTGATGATTGCAAAAACATTTTTTTCAACAGGGTGCATTCTGTCTTCAAACGGTTCAAGTAAAGCAACAACTTGGTTACTTGGAGCGCTCAAATTGTTTTTATTCAAGTGTGAAATTTCTTTTCCGTTAATAAGCTTTGTTCCACAATAAGGACAAGGAACATCACCTAATTCTCTTACGGTTCTTCCTACAATTGTGTCATCTACGGAGGTAAATGATAAATTAGTAACCGATTTAGCATGCTCAAAAGTATCTGCTTTTAAAGTTTTAGCAGCAAAAGGATTAGTATGATATTGCCCGTATTGAGGCAATTGTTGGATTTTATTAAAAGACACACTAATCGGATTAAGCATACTTTTATATAACTCGTGAAGATTTTTTTTTGCCTAATTTTAGCGCTTCTTTAACAAATTTTTACAATACATTAGTTATTTACAAGAAATATTTGATACTCCGTCAAGTGTTAAAAATTCTATCACCTGCATCACCCATGCCGGGAACTAAGTAACCTTTTTCGTTCAAACCCTCATCTATTGTTGCAGTTATAATTTCAACTTCAGGGAACGCTTTTTGAATATTTTCTATACCCTCGGGAGCTGCCATTATACAAATACATTTTATGTGGGAAATCGGAATATTTTTATCTGCATACAATCTAATCGCTTCAATCAAAGAATTACCGGTTGCAAGCATAGGGTCTGTTATATAAATGTAAAATTTTTCAGGATTTGGAGCATCCATTGGGACTTTATTGTAATACCATACTGGTTTTAAGGTTTTTTCATCTCTATACATGCCAATATGTCTTATACATGCTTGCGGTAGTATATCAATCGCTTCATCCGTAAAAATCAATCCTGCACGTAAAATTGGTGAAATGATAATGTTTATGTCATCTTCAATTGTCTTAAATTTTGCAGTTGTAACAGGAGTTTCAATTTCTTTTTCAACAAGCGGTAAATTCTTTGATGCTTCATACAGCAGCACTCTTGTAATTTTTCTTGTTGCAATTCTTACCCCCTGACTATCCGTATTTTTATCACGCATTGTGCATAAGTTTTGGAATATTACAGGATTTTCAATTACCCTTACCATGTCTTTATTCATATTTCATACCTCATTTTTTACTATTTTGCTCGTCTAACCACTTATTAACATCATTTAAAATTTCCGTTTCTGATTTTTCATTTTTATCATTATCAAATTTATTCAAAGAATTAAAATCCAAAGATTCTGAAAAATATGTACACCTGTAAATTATATCTCCAATTTTTTTAAACATTTGATAAAGTAATCTCACGGAAGCCCCCAGTCTTCTAGGCTGCTGAATTATTAGTTGAGGCTTATTTGTGTCATACGCTTCATTTGGTGCATATACTTCAAGCGATTTTGAACCGCCAAGTCCTGAAAATTCAACCGTAATCTTTGAACCTTTCGGAATTTCTACACCCTTTTTATCAATAACGAAATCAACATAAACCATGTCGTTAACAAGTTTTATGTGCTTCACATAACCGACTTGAATACCTAACATCCTAACCGGTGAACCAACAATAATTCCGTCAACATCCTGTAAAAAAATTTGGTACCGACTGTAGTTTTTATGACAATACCAATTATAAAAAATTATTGCAAAAATAACAGATACTATAATTAAAAACCAAACAGAAAGTTCTACGAACCTTACCATATTTTTATCAAATTCTGTTTTTAAATTTTGTTCTTGCATAATTTGTTAACTTAATTTGCCTTTTTGATTTCTGAAAGTGATGGGTCGAGAAGTCTTCGACCTACACCTTCAAAATATACCGAACAAAGCTTTTTACTTCCATAATTTATTATTTTTTCAATTCGTCCGTTTCCAAAGGTATCATGAATTACCAAATCACCTTTTTCAAAATTAAATTCCTGTTTTACACCTGTGTTTGCCGGATATACAGGAACTGTTTCCGGCTCTTTTAAGCTTTCTTCAGTAATATTGTATTTTGTTTTTATATCTTCTTCTTGAGCTTCTTCCTCAACAACATCTTCAACATCTGCATTTTCAAGTTCTTGAATATCATTTTCATCAGGTTGAATTTCGTCTAAATAAGATGAATCTTCTTCCTGAATTTCATTTTCCTGAACAGGAGCAACATCTTCTACTATTTCCGGCGCCTGATTATCATAAATATCAACATCTTGAATTAAATCCAAATCTTGTTCCGTTAATTGTTCTGAAGGTTCAATATCACCTACATCAATGATTTCTGATTGATGTTGAGGAGCAACGGTTTCTTCAACCGGCATTTCCTGAGGTTCTATTGATTTAAAAATCGGCGGCACAGCTTCTTGCGGAGCTTGTTGAGGAGCTTGTGCAGGCTGCATATTTGGAGCTGCAACTTGCTGAGATGGCGGAGTTGCAAACTGTTGTTGAGGATAAACTTGTGGTTGAGGCGCATACTGAGGCTGCATATACGGTGTTTGCATATTCATATAAGGATTTGGAGCAAACATCTGCAAATTTGGATATACAGGAGGCTGTTGAGGATAAAAGATTTGAGGCGGAGCTTGTAATGGCATCATTTGAGGGTATACCATCTGCGACATCTGTTGTTGCAGCATCTGATGCGACAACTGTTGCTGCTGTTTATATGCTTCCTCTTGAACTTTCTCTGCTTGATACCTTTGCTGTTGTTCTTTCAGTTGTTTTTGCACCATTTTTTGTGCATCATCAGGCGTAAGCACCGTTTGAGGAGCA
>Ga0256405_10007095_pt1 | contig 17228 bp, 13 predicted proteins | sample RumenRJG_02DNA_FD_189096 | JGI IMG/M metagenome (GOLD analysis project Ga0256405, IMG submission 189096) | Bovine rumen microbial communities from Lethbridge, Alberta, Canada - RJG_02 | ecosystem: Host-associated > Mammals > Digestive system > Stomach > Rumen | place: Canada: Alberta...
TCTCGTTCGCTGACCCATGATCAACTTTTTTTGAAGTCCTCGGAAGAGGGCTTGGTTTTCTGCGCTCTTTTTTGACCAGATGAAAATTTTTCAATTTTCCCTTGACTTCTTATAGTTGGTCACCTCCGCCGAAAACGGCGGAGGTGATTTGATTCTTTATGTTCCGCTCTCGCCGTAGTTGCTCAGCACGCGGGCAGAGGGATCGTTGACGTCGCAGCCCTTCCAGCTCTTGTTTGGCATCCAGAAATCCTTCACCATGGGGGCCTGGCCGGGATAGTATTTCTCAAAGATCTCCCGGTACAGCAGGGATTCCTTGGTAAACGGCTGGGCGAAATCGTACTTCTTCCGCTTTTCCTCAAATTCGGCGTCGGTGTACTTGGTCTCGGCGTACTCCTTCAGGTCGTCCACCATGGAGTGGCCCACGGCGTCGGAGAATGCGGCCTTCTGGCGCCAGAGGATGTCATCCGGCAGCAGATGGTCCTTCTCGAAAGCGTGACGCAGGAGGTACTTTCCCATATCATAGGTATTGACCTTCATGGCCGGGTCGATGCTCATGACATACTTCACGAAATCCAGATCACCGAAGGGCACCCGGGCCTCGATGGAGTTGGCGGAAATGCAGCGGTCCGCCCGGAGCACATCGTACATATACAGCTCGTCCACCCGTTTCTTCGCCTCCTGCTGGAAGGCTTCGGAGGAAGGGGCAAAATCCGTATACTTGTAGCCGAACATCTCATCGCTGATCTCGCCGGTCAACAGCACCCGGATATCCGTCTGCTCGTGGATGGCCTTGCAGCAGAGGTACATGCCCATGCTGGCCCGGATGGTGGTGATGTCATAGGTCCCCAGCAGGGAGATCACCTCTTCCAGCGTATCCAGCACCTGCTGACGGGTCATGTACACCTCGGTATGGTCGGCGCCGATGTAGTCGGCCACTTCCCGGGCGTATTTCAGATCGATGGCGTCCTTGTCCATGCCGATGGCGAAGGTGCGGATCTTCTTGCCCAGCACCAGGGCGCTGATGGCGCACACCAGAGAGGAATCCAGGCCGCCGGAGAGCAGGAAGCCCAACGGGGCGTCGGCGTCCAGCCGCTTATCCACACCGGCGATGAGCTTGTTGCGGATGGTACGGCAGACAGTCTCCAGATCGTCATGGCAGTATTCCGTTACTGTGGTGAGGTCGGCGTAGCGGACGAATTTCCCGTCGGCGTAGTAGTGGCCCGGCGGGAAGGGGCAGACCTCCTTGCAGAGACCGATGAGGTTCTTGGCCTCGCTGGCGAACACGATGCCGCCGTCATCCAGATAGCCGTAGAACAGCGGCCGGATGCCGATGGGGTCCCGGGCGGCAATGAGAGAATCCGTCTTGTGGTCATAGATGATCATGGCGAACTCCGCGTCCAGCTTGGCAAACATGGAAAGGCCGTATTCCCGGTACAACGGCAGAATGATCTCGCAGTCGCTGCCGCTCTTGAACACATACCCCTTCTCCGTCAGCTGCCGCTTCAGGGGACGGAAGCCGTACAGCTCGCCGTTGCACACCACCATGTCGCCGTCCAGCTCAAAGGGCTGCATACCAGCCTCGGTCAGGCCCATGATGGCCAGCCGGTGGAAACACAGCCAGCCGGAGCCGGTGTCCATGATCCGGGACATATCAGGCCCCCGGGAGAGGGTCCGGTCGAAATACTCCCAAATCTCATGCTTGTCCACTTTCTTCGTAGAAAATCCCATAATTGCGCACATAAAAAGCACCTCCGAATGCAAAAAAGCAGCGAACGATCCTAAAATTTTAGGACGAATCGCTGCCGCATCCGTGGTGCCACCTAACTTGCCGGATAAAACCGACCCCTTTGCGGAGTTCTAACAAACCCCTGTGCTTTAACGCCGCACGCCGCGTCTTTCCTACTAAGCTCCCGCCGTTCAGATCGCTGCTCCCAAGTGTTATTCCCGCCGCCCCGTTGCACCGGGCTTCCACCCTTCCCGGCTCGCTGTGACCGTTTGACTGCGGTACTTGTCTCGATCTACGCATTTGCAATATGCCGAAGCGTTGGCCCGCTCCGAAATTGTTGGACTGATTATAGCGCTGCCGGGGCTTACCGTCAATGCCGTATTTGTCAAACATGCAGCTGCTGTTCAAATTTTATTTATTTATTTTGCCACATTTCCGCTGCCATAACATTGCTTGACAGCGGCAGCAAACTGTGCCATGCTAAGGGCAAACAACGAAACAGGAGGAATGTTCCATGCAGAAAATCGGTTGGATCGGCGTCGGGATCATGGGAAAGGCCATGGTCCGCAATCTGATGAAGGCCGGATATCAGCTCCATATTTATGCCCGCCACCCGGAAAAGGTCGCGGATGTGGTGTCCGAGGGCGCGGTGTTCCATGACAGCATCGTCGACTGCGTAAAGGCCAGTGATGTGGTCATCACCATGGTGGGCTTCCCCAAGGATGTGGAGGAGGTCTATTTCACTCCCGGCGCCATTTTGGACAGCGCCGCCAAGGACACACTGCTCATCGACATGACCACCACCAGCCCCACACTGGCAAAGCGCATTGCCAAGGAGGGTGCCCAGCGCGGCCTGCGGGTGCTGGACGCTCCTGTTACCGGCGGCGATACCGGTGCCAAGGCGGGTACGCTGTCCATTCTGGTAGGCGGTCAAAGGGCGGATTTCGATACCGCTCTCCCCATTTTTCAGGCCATGGGCAAAACCATTACCTATTTCGGCCCCGCCGGCTGCGGCCAGCACGCCAAAATGGCCAACCAAATCATGATCGCCGGTGCGCTCTCCGGAGTCTGTGAGGCGTTGGCCTATGCCAAGGCCGAGGGGCTGGACCGCAGCACGCTGGTGAATGCGCTGTCCTCCGGCGCTGCGGGGAGCAAGCAATTAGATTTTCAGGGCCATAAAATTCTGGACGGTGACTTCGCCCCCGGCTTCTTCATGAAGCACTTTGTGAAAGATATGCGCCTTGCGGAAGAGGAAGCAGAAAACGCCGGGCTGGATCTGAATGTTTTGCAGCAGGCGCTTTCCAACTGTCAATCCCTGATCGACCGGGGTTGCGGTGATCTGGGCACCCAGGCTCTGATCAAATTCTACGAAAAATAACAGATGAAAACAGGGGGCACAGCGTCAGCGCTGTGCCTCCTGTTCATTCCGTCTGTCAATCCGTCTCCTTGGGAACCGGTTGAATTTCCAAATAATAATGGGGCTGGTTTGGGTCCAACTTCACCTCCGTAACGCCGTTTTCCGGATCAAAACCGACGTTCTGGCCTGTGATTTGGACGTTTTCTGCATGGCTAACGGAGGCTGTCTGGGCCGTGAAGGCCAGAGTGGAATCCAGCGTGGTCATCAGATCATATCCTTGCAAGTTCCGACGGCCTGAGCCGGAGCAGGCAAAGTCAAAGCTGGGGGCCTTCCAATACTGCGCCGTGACCTCCGCCGTACCGCCAGTCGGAACGGTAACCTCCGTTTTCAGATACAGTACCCGATCCACAGACAGCACCTCGTCCATCAGCTCATCCAGCCGTCCGCTGTCATAACGGTCCACCGGTTTATCCGACAACAGGCCGTATTGCTCCAACGCCCGCTCCGCCAGCAAGCAATAAGTTTCCGGGTTCAAAATCTCCGCCGCCTCGCTGAGCCAGCCGTAATAGCCAGGATTTTCTTCCATTGTGTCAAGGATCTCCCAGCACAGGGTCAGCAGCACCTCATGAAGCGTAGTCGCACTCCGGGTAACGGTACAGGAAACACCGTCGATCTCCTCGCCGGGATCGCAGCCGCCGTCCCGATAGCCTTGTAATATGTAGCCCGTCAGGTCCGCCCCGATCACGATCAGCTTCTTGCAGATTTTACTCCGCCGCTGACCGTCAGGTACAAAATAGCTGTAAGTGATCTCTCCGGTGCGTTCATCCCAGCTGTACCCCTCAAAGCCGTAGGACAGCACCGTGGTGCGGGCTTCATCCGCTGTAAACGTCACCGCCTGAGTAGCCGCCTGATACTGTTCCGTAGGCGCTTCAAAATCCGTAAAGGTGTAGACTGTGACCGGAATATCCGCCGGTGCTTGCGTCCCGGTGGCTGCTTCCCGGTAATCGCCGCCGTCCAGAAGCACCTGGTAATCCATCCATTGGCTTGGATGCCGCAGATTCAGGGTAGAAGTATCACCGCCGCCGGCGCCGCCAAAGCCGCCCGCATAATCGCCGATGACCAGCTCCGCCCCCACTGTCTCTCCGTTCACCGTCAGACCGGGATCTATGGAAAGCAGATCCTTGATCCCGCCCACAATGGGATACAGCAGGGTCAGTGTCACATCCGTATCGATTGGATTGCTGAGGATATAACCGTCCGTTATCGCCGCGCCCCACTGAGAAGCGTACCCCTCCGGGTCTGTCCGGGGGGTGAAATCCCAATCCGTGTGCCGTTCCGCCGTCACGCCGGGATTTTCGTCTGCCGTGGTCAGGGGCAGCACCGGCCCGGCGTAGGACATAAATACTGCTGTGTCCGCAGCACTGCCCGCGTTATTGATCCCGCTGCCCCCCGCACTGGCTCCATAACCGCGAAAGCCGCCGGTAACCAGATAGGCGGCTCCCGCCCCGCAGAGCACCATCAAGCAGGCCGCCGCAGCCGCATACCGCCGCCAGGCGGGCCGCTTTTTCGCAGGGGTCTCAGCGGCCGCCTCGGTCAGATCCTCATCCACCAAGCCAATGGCCCGGAACAATCGCTCCGCTTTCATACCGTGATCCCCTCCTTTTCCAAAAATGCCCACAGCGCCTTTCTCGTGCGGAACAGGACAGATTTTACCCGGCTCTCGCCGCAATCCAGATGCTTTGCGATGGCGGCGATGTCCTCTCCGTACCAATAGCGCCGCAGGAAGATATACCGGTTATCTGCCGTCTGTCCCCGCAGAAACGCGCTGACACATTCCGCCAAAACCCGCTCCTCCGCCGCCTGCTCCGGTCCCCGATGGTCGGGGATGCACTCGTCCAGTTCCCCCAGCAGCGTCTCCATACCCGCGCCCCGGCTTTGGGTCCGCCCTGCCTTCCAGCGGTCCAGTGACAGGTTCCGGGTGATCCGCCCCAGCCAGGCCCGCAGTGCACCTGGTCGCTCCGGCGGCATGGCGTTCCAGGCCCGGAAATAAGTATCGTTAACGCACTCTTCCGCATCGTGATGGCTGCGGAGGATATTCCAGGACAGCGCATGGAGAAAACTGCCGTACTTCCCGGCGGTAGCTGTAATGGCTCCCTGATCCCGGTCCCAGTAGAGGTCAATGATCTGCGTATCGTCCATAGCCGCGCCTCCTTTTTATCTCTCTACCCATATAGACGAGAAATCCGTGCGTTCCGTCGCGTAAAAAGCAAAAAATTCTCCGGGGAATCTTCCCCGGAGAATATGGTATCAGATTTTCATACCGGCATCAACCGTTCAGCGGCCCGCCGCGTTCTGATAAGGGTCCAGGAAGGGGGTCGGTGCCTTCCGATAGGTAGCCAGACTGACTCCAACCAATGCAGCAGCGCAGGCAATGGCGCCGGGGACCGTAGGCCCGAGGCCGAAGGGCACCCCCGCCAGCTTCCAGCCTACACAGACCGTGAAACCCGCCACCATACCGGCGATGATGCCGGCCTTGGTGGCCTTTTTCCAATACAGCGCCGCAAATGCCGGCAGTCCCGCCGCCGCCGCGTAAAAGCTCCACGCGAACATCAGGATGCTGTAAGCGTTTTTGATGTACAGGGCGATCACCAGCGCTCCCAAGGGTAGGATCACCGCGAACACGCGGGTCAGCCGCAGTTCCTTTTTCTCAAAAATATTGGGATTGAACACCTTATAAATATCGTGGACGCAGGTCTGCACGGAGACGATCAGGTAGCTGTCCGCCGTAGACATGATGACGGACAGAATCCCCGCCAGTGCCAGACCCGTCAGGCCCACCGGCAGGATCTCAATGGCCAGAGCCGGGACCACCGCGTCCGTAGAGCCGTACTGGGCCAGTTTTTCCGCCGACACCAGCTGATGTGCCACCACGCCCATGAACCACACCAGCGGAATGGTAAGTCCATAGGCCAGAGTCCCCAGGAACAGGCCCTCCTTGGCCGCTTTCTGGCTCTTGGCAGCGAAGGCCCGCTGCCACATTTCCGCTCCCGCCAGGGTAAAGACGAAATAGGTAATGATATCGCCCACGATGCCGCCATCCAGATAGGGCTTTGCCAATTCCGGAGCAAGTCCCTCCAAAAAGACGGACAAGCCACCCAGCTTAACCAGAGATGCCGAGGGGATCAGAATGTAGACAAACAGGATCAGCATGACAAACTGGAATACATCCGTATAGATCACGCCGAACAGGCCGGAGGTGGCCGTATAGACTATAAACACGACACAGGCGATGAGTGCGCCCATCTCGTAGGAAATTCCGATCTCATTGCCCAGCATATTGATGATGGTGGCGGTGGCCGTCACCTGCGAGGCCACAGTGCCCATCATGGTAAAGGCGATCAGGCCGCCTAAAATCACCTTGGTGGTCTTGCCGAAGCGCTGCTCAAAAAGGTCCGGGATTGAGGTCACATGAAACGTAGTGCCCACTGCGGAGATCCGCCCGGCAAAGCCGGAGAAAATAAACATACCCAGAAGATAGGGCAGTGCCGTCATAATGGCCTTGAAGCCGCTGGAATAGGCCACGCCCGCCCGGCCCATAAGGCCGCTGCCGCCAATAATGGTGGCGCACACGGTAGCCATCAGCACCAGTGGACCGAAGGACCGGCCGCCCAGATAGTAGTCGTCCATGCTCTGAACTTTCTTGACCACCACCACGCCGATCAAAACCATGGAAATCAGGTAGGCTGCAATGATGATGAGGTCGATTGCGTGAAGTTGATTGTGAACCATAGGCTGCTCCTTTCCGATTAAGGACCCTTGCCGGATCCGGTTTCCTGCTCTGTGTTCAGGAAGCGTTCCACCGCCTCCTTCGCTTTCTTTTCGCCCACAAAAATAACGGTATCCCCGGCGTACAGCTCCGCGTAGGGGCCGGGGGAAAGAATATCCATGGTGCCCCGGCGGATGGCAGCCACCGTAGCGCCGGTAGCCTGCCAGAATCGCAGGTCACCCAAATTTTTTCCGATGCCGTACCAGCCATCCGGCACCCGGCAGCTAAACGTAGGCAGCGTCTCCGCCGGTTGAACAGGATAGAGGGTATCCTCCAGAATACTCTGGCACAGCTCCCCCATGCGGCGGTTCAGCGCCTCCTTTTCCTCGATCAGTTCCCGCAGCTTCCGGCGTTTGCTCATCAGATCTGCCCTGTTCTCAAAGTTTTGCAGATAGCGCTTGGCGTTGTCCGCAGAAAGCACATATACGCCGCTCTGCTCCTTCACCGCTACCACCCGCATATCACTGAGAAGCTGGATGGCCCGCCGGACAGTCTCCGGCGACACCTCGTATTCCGATGAGAGCTTGGACCGACCGGAGATTTTTTCCCCTTCCCTCAGTTCTCCCGCCGCGATCCGCTCAGCCACAGAGATTGCGATTCGCATATACTGGGTCAATCCGTCATTGTCCATAAAGCTCACCCCTTTATTCATACGCCTATTATACAAACTGACAACCTTGATTGCAAGAAAAGTTTTTTGTTTTTACAAAATTTTTACGTCACTTTACGCAACACGAATCCATTTCAATTCCCGTTTTACACAGCTCTTATAAAACGTGCCCAGTCCCATAGGCTGTCTTGCCGGTCATACGCCCGTCATTGCAAAAAACAGAGGTATGCGTCAAATCAACGCATACCTCTAAAATTAAATAGGTGTCAGCGGACGCCAATCAGGGCCTTCCTCTTTTTGGTCTTAACACATCATGCCTTATTTTCCACGGTTCCGGGCCCGGCGCGCCGTGGAGGAACCGATTCCCAGCTCGATCCGGTATTTTGCCACGGTGCGGCGGGCCAGAAAAATCCCCTCCTCCGCCAGCAGGTCGCAAAGTGCCTGATCGCTGAGAGGATGGCTGGAATCCTCATCCTTGAAGCGAAGCAGCATCCGCTGCTTCACCGCCTGACGGGACAGTCCCTGCTGTCCCACCGCCCGACTGAAAAAGTATCGCAGCGGATAGATTCCCTGACGGCATTGCAGGTATTTATCCCGCACGGCCCGGGAAACGGTGGAAGGGTGCAGGTCCAGTGTCTCCGCCAGGGAGGACAGCTTCATGGGTGACAGTTCCACAGTCTGTCCGGAAAAGAAGGATCTCTGCGCGTCCAGGATGGCCTGCGCGCAGCGGCGCAGGGTGCTGCCCCGGCGTTCCAGGCTGTCCAGCAGCCATTTGGTCTGCCGCAGCTTCTCCTTTAAATAAGTGCGGGCCTCCGGATCGTCACTCTCCTTGGCCATACTGCTGTAATAAGGGTTCACAGTGACCTTTGGAAGATAGTATTCGTTCAGCAGTACCTGCAATTTCCCTTCCAGCTCCACCACGAACACATCCGGCCGGACATAGAGGGTCGGTTCTGCCGGCTGAAACGCCTGACCGGGGTGAGGATCCAAGGCAGCGATGGCCTTCTCCGCCGCCTGAATTTCAGAGATGCTGGCCCCAAGTGCCTTGGTGATGGGTCCATAGTGGCTGCGGCTCAGTTCCGTGAGGAACCGTGCGGCAATGTCCATGGCGTAGGGGACGTTGTCCTTCCGGCGGCTCAGCTGAAGCACCAGACACTCCGACAGGTCCCGGGCGCCCACGCCGGCAGGCTCCAAGGACTGAATCGTATCCAGTGCCTGATCTACCATCGTCTGGGGGATCTTCATTTCTGTCAGGCCGTCCAGATCCTCCTGCGTCAGATATCCGTCCTCGTCCACCAGCTCCGCCATATATTTACACAGGGCCAGCATGGGCTTCGGCAGTCGTTTCCGCTCCAACTGATCGCAGAGAAACGCAGACAGGCTGTCCAGCTCCTTATCAGTCGCTCCCGGCTCCGGTGGGGCATCCTCCTCATGGGCAAAGGAGGTCCCAAAGGTCCCCGCGTCCAGCCAACTGGCTTTCTGACGCAGCTCCGCGTAGGCAGAGCGAAGCTCTGAGGCTTCCGAAAGCTCCAAGGTGGGGTTCTCCTCGGAGATCTTTCCCAGATAGTCCAGCAGCTCCTGAGAATTCATCTGCAAGACTTCCATGGATTGCAGTAGCTGCGGCGTCAGCTTCAGCTCCTGCCGCAGTTCTGTTTTTAAAGAAATGAGATTCATAACAGCTTCATTCCTTCCGGTCCTTCACATATTTGGCGATTTTCCGGACAGCGGTGGCCTGAGAGATGCCCAGTTCCTTCGCCACGGCCACCGTAGTGCCGCAGCGGCGGTAGGAATCCCGGATGATCTGTCCCTCGAAGGCATCCATCCGCTCCGCCAGAGTCCCCTCCTGAGAGGGGAGGTCCGGTGCGCTGCCGCCGCTGTTGTATTCCAGCGGCAGGGCCGTAATGTCCAAAATCGGATTCTGGGCGGTGATGACCAGCCGTTCCATCAGGTTTTCCAGCTGACGCACATTACCGGGCCAGGGATATTGCTCCAGAAAGGCCACAAACCGGGGACTTAACGCCAGCTGCTTGCCGTATTCCTTGCAGAACCGCTCCAAAAACTGATGCGCCATAGGCAGGATATCCTCAGGGCGCTGCCGCAGAGGGGGAATGTGGACCCGGATGACGTTCAGCCGGTAGAAAAGGTCCGAACGGAACAGCCCCCGCTGCACCTCCTCCTCCAGATTGCGGTTAGTGGCCACCAGCAGACGGAAATCCAACTCAATGCGCTTGGTGCCGGACACCCGCTCGATGGTCTTTTCCTGAATGAGCTGCAGCAGCTTGGATTGGATATGGGGCGGCAGTTCTCCGATCTCATCCAGAAACAGGGTGCCGTGGTTGGCCAGTTCGATCTTACCGATCTTACCGGCAGAGGCCGCGCCGGTAAAGGCGCCCTTTTCATAGCCGAACAGCTCGGATTCAATGAGGTTTTCATGGAGCACCGCGCAGTTGACCTCGATAAAGGGGCCGTTGGCCCGGTTGCTGATGGCGTGGATGGCCTTGGCCACCGCGCTTTTGCCCACGCCGGTCTCTCCGGTGATGAGGATGTTGGCCTTCGTGTTGGCGGTGTTCAGGATCAATGTCCACAACCGCTGCATGGCAGGGCTCTTCACCACCAGATCCGTGGCGGTGGCCCGGAGCCGCAGTTCCGCGATCTCCTGCGTATACTGCTGCAAGGAGTCCTGTAAATGCCGGTAGTTCTGCTGAATGGTGTTGATCTGCTCCATGGACACCGTGTTGAAGCACACGGCATATTTCAGCACACCGTTTTGGTCAAACAGCGGAATTCCCACCGTCATGACATTTTTATGGGTGTGGTTGATGGTCTGGGTGGCGGTGATCTTTTTCTTCTGCCGGATGACCTCCGCAGTGATACAGGGCCGGAAGGTCCCGTTCGCCTCCAGATCAAAAGCCGACTTGCCCACGATGGAATCGTGGGTAAATCCAAAGTTCCGCTCATAGTTCTCACTGACCCGGAGAATGATGCCGTCTGCGTCGGAGAGCATCATATCGTCTGCCAGGACCAGATTATTTCTGGGGCTAAGGATATCGAAAAGTCCCTCCAGATTGATATTTTCCTCAAAGAAATGAGGAAGGTCAGGTGTATGCGCCATGAGAGCACCTCCCGCGTGCGATCTATTCATTTTTGATTATAGCATATTCAAAAGCGAATAGAAAGGGTCAGTACTAAGTTTCTTCTGTATCTTTTGTAAAAAAATAACCGCCGGCTTTCGTGGTTCTTGCCGAAAGGATGTCCTGCGCAGGGAAAAATATATGCGCATCCAGCCTATTCATTTTTGAATATGGCTCGAATGAGGTCGCTGAAAAGAGGAAAATTCCGCCGAAATCCCCCGATTTTTTTGTCAAACCCGCACAGTTGTCAGCCCTATTTTTGTGAAAAACAGCTTGCCAATCTTGGCGCATAAATTGCTATATTATTTGCTGTACAACCATGGATAGGCTGACGGGTGCAGCTGGACCCACATCTCCGTCAGCACAGACGCTTACATATTATTTTTTAGGAGGAATCTACTTATGTATCAGACCCTTCGTTATGAAAAGCAGGAAAACATCGGCATTCTCACCATCAACCGTCCCGAGGCGCTGAACGCACTGAACTCCACCGTCATCGGCGACCTGGAGCAGGCCATCACCGAGGTGGAGAAGGACGCCGAGCTGAGCGCTCTCATCATCACCGGCGAGGGCCGTTCCTTTGTGGCCGGTGCCGACATCGGCGAGCAGCTCCCCCTGGATGTGGCCGGCGGCCGCAAGTGGGGCCAGCGGGGCAGCGCCCTGATGCGCCGCATTGAGAAGCTGGAGATCCCCACCATCGCTGCTGTCAACGGCTTCGCTCTGGGCGGCGGCTGCGAGCTGGCCATGAGCTGCGACATCATCCTGGCTGCCGGCCCCAACGCTGAGGGCAAGGGCGGCGCCAAGTTCGGCCAGCCCGAGGTTGGCCTGGGCATCACCCCCGGCTTCTCCGGCACCCAGCGCCTGCCCCGCCGCGTGGGCATTGCCAAGGCCAAGGAGCTGATCTTCTCCGGCAAGGTCATCGGCGCCGCTGAGGCTGAGAAGATCGGCCTGGTCAACGCCGTGTATGCTCCCGAGGAGCTGATCCCCGGTGCCATCGCCATGGCCAAGTCCTTCACCGCCAACGCTCCCATCGCCGTGAAGTATTCCAAGGCCTGTATCGACCGCGGCATGCAGATGGACATTGACGACGGCATCGCTCTGGAGAACGAGCTGTTCGCCATGTGCTTCGCCACCGCCGACCAGAAGGAAGGCATGAGCGCCTTCGTTGAAAAGCGCAAGGAAAAACACTTCCAGAACAAGTAAGTTAGACTCCGTATCCATCGCTTAAAAAATTTCTGACAAAAGAGGAATTTACAGCATGAAAAAAGTACGTGTCATTACCGCTGAGGAAGCGGCCCTGATGGTCAAGGACGGTGACACCGTCTCCACCGGCGGCTTCGTTAGCTGCGCCTGCCCCGAGGCGCTGACCAAGGCTCTGGAAAACCGTTTTGTGGAAACCGGCCATCCCCGCGACCTGACTCTGTTCTTTGCAGCCGGTCAGGGCCACCGGGACGGCACCGGCGGCGACCACTTCGGCCACGAGGGTATGTGCAAGCGGGTAGTCGGCGGTCACTGGGACCGCGCCGCTAAGCTGGGCGAGCTGGCTCTGGCCAACAAGCTGGAGGCCTATAACCTGCCTCAGGGCGTCATCACCCACATGTACCGCGACATCGCCGCCCACAACATCGGCACCATCACCCACGTTGGCCTGAACACCTTCGTAGACCCCCGTCACGAGGGCGGCAAGCTCAACGAGTGCACCAAGGAAGACCTGGTGAAGCTGGTGAACATTGACGGTGAGGAGCGCCTGCTCTACAAGCCCATCCCCATCAATGTGTGCCTGGTCCGCGGCTCCTACGCTGATGAATACGGCAACTGCACCGTCCACCGCGAGATCGGCCCTCTGGACGTCACCGCCCAGTGCCAGGCCACCAAGAACTCCGGCGGCATCGTCATTGTTCAGGTGGAGAAGATCGTCCAGGGCGGCACCCTGGACCCCCGCCTGGTGAAGATCCCCGGCATCTATGTGGATGCCATCGTCGTGGGCTCTCCCGAGGACAACAACCAGTGCCTGGGCATGCCCTATGATGGAGCTCTCTCCGGTGAGTTCCGCATCCCCGTGGACGATATCCCCCCCATCCCCATGGACGCCAAGAAGATCATCGCCCGCCGCGCCGCTATGGAGCTGCCTCAGGACGCCATCGTGAACCTGGGCACCGGCGCTCCGGAGAAGATCGCCAACGTCTGCGCTGAGGAGGGCATCTCCAACAAGATGACCCTGACCGTGGAAGCCGGCTCCATCGCCGGTGTGCCCTACGGCGGCACCCAGTTCGGCGGCGCAGCCAACTCCATGGCCATTCTGGACCACAACGTCCAGTTCGACTTCTATCAGGGCGGCGGCCTGGACGTGGCCTTCCTGGGCCTGGCCGAGACCGCTCCCAACGGCGACCTGAACGTCTCCAAGTTCGGCACCCGTCTGGCCGGCGCCGGTGGCTTCATCGACATTACCCAGAACGCCAAGAAGGTCGTTTACTGCGGCACCTTTACCGCCAAGGGCCTCAAGACTGAGTGCAAGGACGGCAAGCTGGTCATCACCCAGGAGGGTGCCAAGAAGAAGTTCGTCAACAAGGTGGAGCAGATCACCTTCTCCGGCGATTACGCCAATAAGGTGCACCAGCCCGTTCTGTACATCACCGAGCGCGCCGTGTTTGAGCTGCGGCCCGAGGGCGTGACGCTGGTGGAGATCGCCCCCGGCATTGACCTCCAGACCCAGGTTCTGGATCAGATGGAGTTCATGCCCAAGATCGCCGATGACCTGAAGCTCATGGATGAGCGCATCTTCCGTGAGGAACTGATGGGTCTGGCTAACGACTAAACATCCCTCTAAGGGGGGAGCGATCCCCCCTTAGTCCCCAAATTAATTAGGAGGATAACAAAAAATGGCATTGATGACCCCCCAAGAATACATTGAGTCCCTGCGGAAGCTGAACACCCGCGTCTATATGTTCGGCGAGAAGATCGAGAACTGGGTGGACCACCCCATGATCCGTCCCAGCATCAATTGCGTGGCCATGACCTACGCTCTGGCCCAGGATCCCCAGTACGCTGACCTCATGACCGTGAAGTCCAGCCTCACCGGACACACCATCAACCGCTTCACCCACCTGCATCAGTCCACCGAGGACCTGATGAACAAGGTGAAGATGCAGCGCCTGCTGGGCCAGAAGACCGCTTCCTGCTTCCAGCGCTGCGTGGGCATGGACGCCTTTAACTCCGTCTTCTCCACCACCTATGAGATCGACGAGAAGTACGGCACCCACTATCACGAGAACTTCAAGAAGTTCCTGACCTACGTTCAGGACAACGACCTCACCGTGGACGGCGCTATGACCGACCCCAAGGGTGACCGTTCCAAATCTCCCAGCCAGCAGGCTGATCCCGACATGTACGTTCATGTTGTGGAGCGCCGTCCCGACGGCATCGTGGTCTGCGGTGCCAAGTGCCACCAGACCGGCTCCATCAACTCCCACTGGCACATCTTCATGCCCACCATCTCCATGGGTGAAGCCGATAAGGATTGGGCCGTCAGCTTTGCCTGCCCCACCGACGCCGAGGGTATGTACATGATCTACGGCCGTCAGTCCTGCGACACCCGGAAGATGGAGGAGGACGCCTCTATTGACGTGGGCAACGCCAAGTTCGGCGGCCAGGAGGCTCTGGTGGTTCTGGATCACGTGTTCATCCCCAACGAGTACATCTTCCTCAACGGCGAGTATGAGTTCGCCGGTATGATCGTGGAGCGCTTCGCCGGTTATCACCGTCAGTCCTACGGCGGCTGCAAGGTGGGCGTGGGCGACACCCTGATCGGCGCCGCCGCTCTGGCCGCTGAGTACAACGGCGTGGAGAAGGCCTCCGCCGTCAAGGACAAGCTCATTGAGATGACCCACCTGAACGAGACCCTGTTCTGCTGCGGCATCGCCTGCTCCGCTCAGGGCTTTAAGACCAAGGCGGGCAACTACCAGATCGACCTGCTGCTGGCCAACGTCTGCAAGCAGAACGTGACCCGCTTCCCCTATGAGATCGTGCGTCTGGCAGAGGACATTGCCGGCGGCCTGATGGTCACCATGCCCTCTCAGGTGGACTTCCACAGCGATATGGTTGTTGGCCGGAACGGCGAGACCATCGGCCAGATCTGCAACAAGTTCTTTGCCGCTCGCGAGGGTGTTTCAACCGAGAACCGTCAGCGCATCATGCGCTTCATCGAGAACCTGTGCCTGGGCGCTGCCGCTGTGGGTTACCGCACCGAGTCCATGCACGGTGCCGGTTCTCCCCAGGCCCAGCGCATCATGATCGCCCGTCAGGGCAACATCCAGGGCAAGAAGCAGCTTGCTAAGGACATCGCCGGCATTGTGGACTGATTCTGAGGCGGGTTGATCCCCCTCGGACACGCTGCCCCTGACGCGCCCAGCGGTGGGCATGCCGTCCCGCGGGCAGCAGCGTTCTGACCGGGCAGCGCCCGGTCAGAACAAATGATAAACTGTGATATCTGTCCCTGCGACATATCAATATAGCCTTTCCAAAACTGATATAAGGAGAAAGCATTATGGATTTCAATCTGAGCCCTGAGCATCTGTTGATCCGGAAGATGATGGCTGAGTTCACCGAGAACGAAGTGAAGCCCATCGCTGCCGAGACCGACGCCAAGACCCTCTATCCCCGCGAGAACATCGAAAAGCTGTTCGACCTGGGCGTGATGGGCATGTGCATCCCCAAGGAGTACGGCGGACAGGGTGCTGACCCTCTGGCCAGCGCCATCTGCATCGAGGAGCTGTCCAAGCAGTGCGCCTCCACCGGCGATATCGTAGCCACCCACAACGGCCTGTGCTGCGACCCCATCCTGACTCACGGCACTGAGGCCCAGAAGGCCAAGTATCTGCCCATGCTGTCCACCGGTCACAAGGTCGGCGCCTTCGCTCTGACTGAGCCCAACGCCGGTTCCGACGCTTCCAAGGGCCAGACCGAGGCCAAGCTGGAGGGCGACCACTATGTGATGAACGGCTCCAAGATCTTCATCACCAACGGCTATGTGGCCGATGTGTTCGTGGTCTTTGCCATGACCGATAAGTCCAAGGGCACCAAGGGCATCTCCGCCTTCATCGTGGAGTCCTCCTTCCCCGGCTTCTCCGTCGGCAAGCACGAGGAGAAGATGGGCCTGCACGGCTCTCCCACGGCTGAGATCGTGTTCACCGACATGATCGTCCCCAAGGAGAACATGCTGGGCCGCGAGGGCAAGGGCTTCAACATCGCCATGCAGACCCTGGACGGCGGCCGTATCGGAATTGCCGCTCAGTCCCTGGGTATTGCCGAGGGCGCTCTGGAAGAGGCCAAGGCTTACACCAAGGGCCGTGTCCAGTTCGGCAAGCCCATCAGCAAGTTCCAGAACACCCAGTTCACCTTCGCTGACATGGAGCTGGGCTGCGAGGCCGGTCGTCTGCTGACCTACCAGGCCGCCATGAAGAAGGGTGCCGGTGAGCGCTACACCAAGGAGGCCGCCATGGCCAAGCTGTTCTGCTCTGAGCACGCTATGAAGACCACCACCAAGGCGCTGCAGATGTTCGGCGGCTACGGCTACACCAAGGATTATCCCATGGAGCGCATGATGCGCGACGCCAAGATCACGGAGATCTACGAGGGCACCAGCGAGGTCCAGCGTATCGTCATCTCCGCCAACATGGGCCTGTAAGGAGGAGAAGTCGAAATGAAGATTTATGTTTGTGTCAAGCAGGTACCCGATACCTCCGGCAAGGTGGCTGTCAATCCCGACGGTACTCTGAACCGTGCTTCCATGCAGACCATCACCAACCCCGATGATATGAACGCTGTTGAGGCCGCCCTGAAGCTGAAGGACGCCACCGGCTGCAAGGTCACCGTTGTCACCATGGGCCCCCCTCCCGCTGCCGGTATGCTGCGTGAGCTGATGGCCATGGGCGCTGACGAGGGCGTGCTGGTTTCCGCCCGTGAGTTCGGCGGTTCCGATACCTACGCTACCTCCCAGATCCTGGCCGCCGCTCTGAGCACCCTGGGTGTTGAGAAGGACGATATCGTGATGTGCGGCCGTCAGGCTATCGATGGCGATACCGCTCAGGTCGGTCCCCAGATCGCTGAGAAGCTGCACCTGCCCCAGGTCACCTATGCCGCCGACATCAAGAAGGACGGCGACACCATCACTGTTCAGCGCATGCTGGAGGATGGCTACATGACCATCAAGGTCCAGACTCCCTGCCTGCTGACCTGCATCAAGGAGCTGAACAACCCCCGCTATATGTCCATCGGCGGCATCCTGTCTACCTACAGCAAGCCCCTGACCACTCTGGGCTATGAGGACCTGAAGGATCATCCCCTGATCGACGCTACCACCATCGGCCTGAAGGGCTCTCCCACCAACATCTTCAAGAGCTTCACGCCTCCTCAGAAGGGCGTCGGCATGATGCTGGAGGGCGACGGTAAGGAAACCTGCGAGAAGCTGGCCGGTATTCTGGCCGCTAAGCACATCATCTAAGAAAGGGGATAGAAAATCATGTCTAATTTCAATAGTGCTGATATCGCTGCTTTCAAGGATGTATGGGTGTTCTGCGAGC
>Ga0256405_10007096_pt1 | contig 17228 bp, 10 predicted proteins | sample RumenRJG_02DNA_FD_189096 | JGI IMG/M metagenome (GOLD analysis project Ga0256405, IMG submission 189096) | Bovine rumen microbial communities from Lethbridge, Alberta, Canada - RJG_02 | ecosystem: Host-associated > Mammals > Digestive system > Stomach > Rumen | place: Canada: Alberta...
GCGACAACTACAATATCGCCCTGAATACCGATTATTACACAGGCAACAATGTCAATAAGCTGAAATTCGACCCCACTAAGCTTGACCTTGGCGATACCAAAGTCAGCGGCGGACTTGATCTCAACGGTCTGAAAAAAGAGCTGGACAAAGGCAACAATCCCATAATCTGGTACTCCGAGATAGAGCCATATGCCGTATGCACCCAGACCCTTACCGCAGGTCAGAAGTATACCAATCCCGGTTCGGGCACATATAACTTCACATGGTACGGCAGACAGCACACTGTTGTACTGATGGGCTACGATGATACCAATAAATGCTTTATCATCGGCAATGTTGAAAACTTCGACAGAACAAGCTTCTATGGCAAAACACAGACTATTTCATATGATGAATTCATGAATTCATACAACACCCTCGGCAGACAGACCGTAGTTATTTCAAAAAAATAAAGTATAAAGATAAGGCACTCCTGTCAGTATCCTGGCAGAAGTGCCTTTTTTGTCTATTTCGGTACGGACATGAATACCCTGAAACCTTTTTCCGAGGCTGTATAGTTTATCGTCCCGCCGATACTTACCGCACGTTCACGCATATTTTCAAGACCTATGCCTGTCTGGGCTATCTCCGAACAACTTCCGTTGTCCTCAACGGCAAGACGGTAGAATGCAGGATGTTCCTGAACGGATACACTTATCTTATCACCATTAGAATGTTTCACCGCATTGGAAAGGCTTTCCTTTATAATACCTAATATACACAGCTTGACATTTCCCGCGGCTTTTTCCGACATATCATAGTCAAGCTTCACCGTGAACCTGCCGTCCACTGCAGATATCGCTTCCTCGATGCCTCTCCGAAGGTCTATGGAATCATCATGCAGGTCATGAACACTCTGCCGAATACTTGTCATAGCGTTGTCGAGAGTAGTCTTCAGGCTTTCAAGAGGTTCTTTCAGCTGTTCATCCTTGTTTATTATCATCAGTGCCCCCGCCTGCAAAAGCGACCTTGTCAGCATATGCCCCACGTTGTCGTGTATCTCACGGGCTATGCGGTTCCTCTCTTTCAGGGTGGCTATATGTATCTCGCTGTCCTGGGCGCGGGCGATGGCTTCGTTAGTGCTTTTAAGCTGCATATTTTTCTCGGTTACTTCGTCTCTGAGATTTCTCAGAGTATCCACCGTTTCTTCAAGCTTAGATACACGCAGATATATCATCACCGTAACAGCGCACCCTGCCACCGACAGCGCCAGCTGTGAAGCATCGGGTTTACCCATGAAATAAGTCAGCCCGCAAAGCATCAGCTGCCATTTTCCCTCCCATAGAGCATCATAAAGCAGTAGCGGCAGCATACATATCATAGGAGGAAGCACTCCGCAAAGAGCGGCACAAACAGCAAGCAGAACGGCAGTCAGCTTACGTCCGGGCATTAGCTGTGCAAGCGCCGAAACGCTGAGCGCGGGCAGCATAGCCGCCACCTCTCCGATCGCAGAGCCGCCGTGTATGAAACCCGTGAAACATATTAGCAATATCGCAAGTTTTTCGTACAGCCTTTTCACCGCATTCACCTTCCCTGACACACTTTCGCTGACCATTATAATTCTACACGATTTTACGGGCGATGTCAAGGCAGCAAAAAGCAGCGCAGAGAAGCTCCCATCGGACTTGCAGCCCTACCGTTACGCTGCAAGCCCGTGCCTTGTGCGTTTCGGTTCGGGAACTCCTCTGCCCTGCTTTCTGATAATCCTTTCGGCAGGGCGGTGCGCTAAGCGACGTCGGGGAGCAGTTCTCTGTCCTTGAAGAACAGCGAGATGCACCATATCGCGGATATAGCCACCAGTGTGTAAACTACTCTCGATAAAAATGCAGCCTGTCCGCCAAAGATGAAAGCCACCAGGTCAAATTCAAATATACCCAGCAGCCCCCAGTTTATGCCGCCTACTATGAGCAGCGCAAGAGCTATCCTGTCCAGCATTCGTTACCATTCCTTTCTTTCGGCTGATACTGCCCATTCCACAGATATTCCGTGGTTTAAAAGCAGTTCGATCACCGTTGCTGATTCTATTATGAACAGTTTATCAAGAAATATGCACAATTAAAAGAGCAATTTTTGGCAAGTCATAAAAAGTTTAGACTTTATTTCGTAATAAAAATATAAAAATATGAAACGTGACAATTTTTCCCATTTGTTAATAAAACTAAAGAATTTAAGGCATTTTTATGGTGTTCAATAAAACTATGTAGCATATGCCTACGCAAAAAAATTAAAATTGTGCAAGTTGCCGAATTTTGCGAATTCTCAAAAAAAACTTCCCATACCCCTTGACTTTTGAGGGAAAAGCGATTATAATATAGATGGTGTTAAGGAAATCGAATAATCAGATTGATTTAACATCCGTTTTGTTGTCTCCTTTCTTTTGTTCTACACATAGTTTTTTTGTTTTATTTTCCGCAGGTCACCGTTGACCTGCTATTTTTTTGCCTATTTTTAAAGATCAGCGATCCGTCTTGCATTAAACTGCATTCTGTGGTATAATATTTTCAGAAGTTTTTTCGGCAGATGTGGCGAAGGGGTAACGCGGTCGCGGGTGCGTGGTCGGTGATATACGGCGGGGTATCTGCGGCGATCTCGCGGGTTCGATTCCCGTCATCTGCCATAGTTTTGTTGACTTGGTGAAATAGCTATGAAGAAAATCAAACCTATATATAAGTTCTTTATCTGTGTGATAACGTGCATTTTTATTTTTGTTTTTGGTACACGCTTGATATTTGGCGCTTTTCCGATCATTTATATTAATGGGGAAAGGTATTGGATTTACAGTTCAGAGGTAATAATAAAACCATATATTCTAGATCAAAAAGAACTTGATAAGATCTCTCATTTTGTAAGGCTTAAAAGATTGTCAGTAGGAACATACAGAACAGACCTTTCTTGTCTGAATGGTTTGACCGGACTAGAAAAATTGAACCTAGATTTTACAAGTGCTGAAGGTCGTGTTGTGGATTTTGAAAAACTTGAAACTTTTCCTGATTTAAAGTTTTTCAGCATAATTTCCAATAATATTGACGGTTCGTATATAGAAAGATCAAAAGATCTGGAAGTATTATACATCAATTCTAATGTTGCTGTTAATTCTGAAAAAATATGGAATTGCCGCAAATTAAAAGAAGTAGTGATCCATGTAAGAAGTGGAGAATTTTCATTTGACGGTGTTTCAGCACTTGATGATATGGAGTTTCTTTATATTTCGGATCATGAGGTGGACGAAACAAAAAAAGCATCAATAACCAGAACATCAGAACTGAGTAAATGTAAAAATTTATCAAAGCTTGTTTTGCTTTGTGATATTGATGATTATTCTTTTCTTAATGATATGCCTGCATTAAAAGAGTTGACAGTATATGAAGGTGCATTGTCAGCGGATATCGAGAAGACATTGAAAGCCAAAGGCGTTGAGATCGACTATAATAAACACAATGATAAAAAAATTTAGAACCATAGTATTTCTGGAATGCAACAAATACAAGCGTCTTTACAAGATCTTGGATAATATGGAAAAATACGAGGTATTATATGAGGATAATAGTCACCGATGACGACAAGCTTGTGGCTTTGTCGCTGAAAACCATACTTGAAAGCACAGGGCGCATAACCGTTGAAGCTATGGCTTCCGGGGGCGAAGAAGCTATACGCCTGTACGACGAGCTTTCTCCAGATGTAATGCTTATGGATATCCGCATGGAGGGCATGACGGGGCTCGAAGCAGGCGAGAAGATACTCGCAGCCCACCCCGATGCAAAACTTCTCTATCTGACCACTTTCAACGATGATGAATACATAGTCAAAGCCCTCAGCATGGGCGCAAAGGGGTATATGCTCAAACAGGATTTCGAGGGCATTGCCGCCGCGCTTGAAGCTGTTGCAGGCGGACAAAGCGTTTTCGGTGAAAAGATAGTCAGCCGACTGCCCGAGCTTATGTCCCGCAAGGAAGAATTTGATTTCGCCGCCCACGGCATCAGCGATAAGGAGCGGGAGATAATGGAAGCTGTTGCTTCGGGGCTGAGCAACAAAGAGATAGCCGCGGAGCTTTTCCTGAGCGAGGGCACAGTGCGCAATTATATAAGCAACCTGCTGGACAAACTGCAACTCCGCGACCGCACACAGCTGGCGGTATACTATTATACAGAGGTGAAAAAATGAACATACAAATATTCGGCAAAGCGAAAAGCTTTGATACCAAAAAGGCAGAGCGCTATTTCAAGGAGCGCGGTATAAAATTCCAGTCCATCGACCTTGTAAGTAAGGGAATGAGCAAGGGCGAATTCGATTCGGTGCTGAAAGCGGTGGGCGATATTGAAAAGCTCATTGATCCCAAAGCCAAAGGCGAAACAGCAGACCTGCTGAAATATCTCGGCAGTATTGAGGAAAAGCGAGAAAAGCTCCTCGAAGAACCTGCGCTGATAGCCGCACCCGTTGTCCGCAACGGAAGACAGGCCACCGTCGGCTATTGCCCCGATGTCTGGAAAAACTGGGAATAAATCGACAAAATATTCGGAGGACAGTCTTTACTGTACTGACCTCCGTTTTTATTTTACGACTTTTTTATCCCTTTTCGCAGGAGTTTTAAGCAAGTATTAAAATTCAAAAAAATATTTATATCTTAAACGTTATCTTCAAATTTAGTCTGTTGATTTTCCTGAATGGATATGATATAATGTCTGCATAAACCACCCAGAGTACGTAGTCTTTCGAGGAGGGATAATATGGCTACATATGATTATACACCACACGGTGTATGTGCCAGAAAAATAACCTTTGATATCGTTGACGGCAAGCTGCACGATGTCGGTTTTGTAGGCGGATGTAACGGCAATCTGAAAGCCATAGGCTTACTGCTGGAGGGCAAAGACCCGAAGGAAGCTATCAGCCTGTTGAAAGGCAATGATTGCAGCGGAAGAGGTACTTCCTGTGCAGACCAGCTTGCCATAGCAGTAGAAAAAGCTCTGGCAGAAAACCCCTGACTCCCCTGCGTTTTTTCATAAGCGCCGTGAGGGAGATATCCCGTTACCGCAGATATTTACAGTGGTGTTACGGGAAGATAATGCGTTCTTATCAAAAAGAACCACCACAAAAAACCTCCGAACTTCATGTCCGGAGGTTTTTTTGATGATCGTATATTTTGTCAGCCTCGGAGGGCTGCTCGATTGTTTACTCAGCCAGCAGCTTTTCAGCACTTGCAAGCTTTACACATACAGTGAAGAGCTTTGCAGCTATTTTCAGTTCCTCAACAGGGGGATATGTGGGAGCAACACGGATATTCTTATCTTCAGGATCCTTGCCGTAGGGGAAAGTAGCACCTGCGCCTGTCAGTACAACACCTGCTTCCTTGCAGAGAGTAACTATTCGCTTTGCAGTGCCGTTCATAGCGTTGAAGCTTACGAAATATCCGCCGTTGGGCTTAGTCCATTCAGCAACGCCCAGATCGCCCAGTTCCTTATCGAGGGTATCCAGTACCACCTCAAAACGGGGAGCGATAAGCGCCTTGTGCTTCTTCATATGCTCTTTAAGTCCCTCAAAATCACCAAAGAACTTAACGTGTCTCAGCTGATTGATCTTGTCGTGACCGATGGTCTGAACAGTCATCAGCGAGAGGATATACTTTATATTAGCTTCGCTTGCGCCCATGATAGCAACGCCTGCACCCGCATAGCTGATCTTGGAAGTAGATGCGAACATAACAACTCTCTCGGGGTTGCCTGCAGCCTTGCACTCATCAAGAATGTTCAGCAGCTTATCGGGAGTATCTGTCAGGTGATGTACGCAGTAAGCGTTATCCCAGAAGATGCGGAAGTCAGAAGCCTTTGTCTTCATATTAGCAAATCTCTTTACGACCTCATCGCTGTAAGTAACACCTGTGGGGTTAGCGTACATAGGTACGCACCAGATACCCTTGATGCTGTCATCCTCTGCAACCAGCTTTTCGATCATATCCATATCGGGACCATTCTCATCAGTAGGGATATTGATCATTTCGATACCGAACTTCTGGCAGATAAGGAAATGTCTGTCATAACCGGGAACAGGGCAGAGCCACTTGATCTTACCCTGATCTCTCCAGGGCTTGGATTCCTCGTCAACACCGAAGAGGAGATACTTAGCGATAGTATCATACATTATATTAAGGCTGGAGTTACCGAATACGATAAGCTCCTTCTCACTTACGCCCAGCATAGGCGCAAAGAGCTTCTTTGCAGCAGGGATACCGTCAAGACCGCCGTAGTTCCTGCAATCAACGCCGTTATCATCAAAGCAGTCGCTGCTCTTTGAAACGCAGGTCAGCAGACCTTCTGTCAGGTCGAGCTGTTCAGCTGCGGGCTTACCTCTTGCCATATTCAGTGCAAGACCCTGAGCCTTATAGCCGTCATATTCCTCCTGCACCTTATTTTTGAACTCCAGAAGCTGTTCACGGGACATCTCTGTTAACTTCATATTCTTGTACCCTCCGAAATAATAAGCTAAAATACTGTCTTAATCCGACTATTGTATTGTACTCCATTTTTTACGATTTTGCAAGTGAAAAAGGGGCATCTTGCAAAAAATCTCCGTTTTATACTAACTAAAGCCGACCTTTATCCCGAATATAGGCGAATTAGATAATCTGATTGCAAAATTTTATGAAATATCTTTTAAGCATTTGCCCAGTATCGCGGCGTGATGACAAAAAATATTCTTTTATATGCAAACGTCAGCGCTGCCGTTCAATGAATTACGAATAGTGGATAATGAAAAATGGAAAATTGAGGTACCGCCCGTGGTGATGGTATTATATCGGGCTGATTTACGGAGTGCCTTTTCACTGTTGATTATTTATCTTTCAGGTCTTGAAAATTCGGGAATTTTGTGATATAATAACCGTGTATAAACAAAACAGATACAGTCCCCTTGCGGGCAAAACACAAAAGGAAGAGGAGGCAGCAGCATGAGTCTTTTAGTTCCTATGATAACCAGAGGCGCTTTAGGCAGAAACAACCTCTTGAACAACTACGGCACTACAAACTTTGTACAGCCGCCGATAAACGACCTGACAGGTCTGATGAACCGCGGTGCCATGATGGGCGGTATGCCCGGAATGGGTATGGGCGGAATGTCAGGCATGGGCGGAGGGATAGTAAATCCCTCATCTGTCGGTGGATTTGTAACAGGTGCAGCTGTGGGTGCAGTAGCAATGAGCGCCATGCAGAATGGCGGTCTTAACGGCGTGAACAGCATCGACCACCCCAGCGGCGGTATGAACAGAAATATGAATCAGCCCCAGAATGGTTACCAGAACAACGGCTACAACAATCAGCCCCAGAATGGTTACCAGAACAATGGTTATAACAATCAGCCACAGAACGGTTACCAGAACAACGGTTATAACAATCAGCCCCAGAACGGCTACCAGAACAACGGCTACAACAATCAGCCGCAGAATGGTTACCAGAACAACGGCTATAACAATCAGCCCCAGAACGGTTACCAGAACAACGGCTATAACAATCAGCCCCAGAACGGTTACCAGAACAACGGCTACAACAATCAGCCGCAGAATAGTTACCAGAACAACGGCTATAACAATCAGCCGCAGAATGGTTACCAGAACAACGGCTACAATAATCAGCCCCAGAACGGCTACCAGAACAATGGCTACAACAATCAGCCGCAGAATGGCTACCCGAATAACGGCTATAATAATCAACCATCGGGAGATCCTCTTGATGCGATATTTGCACAGCCGCAACAGCCTGTACGCAATCAGCCCCAGCCACCTCAGCAGAATCAGCAGCAGGGGGCATGGGAACCTGTGCGGAATACTCCCAGGGCAGGTCAGACCAACTTCGGCGTACAGCAGCCTGTTAATACTGCCAATGCAAGCTATGCTTCAAACCCTGCCAACAACCGTCCCAACGTCAAGCGCAACCGCGTTGAACCTACAGGGGACAGGCTTGCAAAAGGGCAGAAATACTCCATCAAGGACAGAGACGGCAGACCTGCCGAACAGCTTAAAATATGCCTTGGCTGGGATGTCAAGGACGGCAGAGTCGAACTGGACGCTTCGGCTTTCATGCTGTGTGATAACGGTAAAGTTCCCGGGGACGAGTGGTTCATCTTTTACGGTCAGCCCGACAGTCCCGACAATGGTCTTCACTACAAGATATTCAAGGACGACCCCAATTCGCCCGATGATGCGGCTATCATCATGGATCTCACCCGCGTTGACGCAAGGGTGACTAAGATAGCGCTGGCAGTTACTATTTACGAGGCCGCGGCACATTCGCTTAATTTCGGCATGGTGCAGAACCTCTATGCACGTATACTGGACAGCCGCACAAACCGCGAGATAGCATCATTCAAAATGGACGATTGCTATTCATCAGTAACGGCGATGGTACTGGGCGAGCTTTACCGCTATAAAGGCGAATGGAAATTCAATGCGGTAGGCGCGGGTAAAAATCTTGATCTGGCGGCGTTCTGCGGAATGTACGGCGTTGCACTTGAGTAGTCGGAAAAGGAGAATACATCATGGTAATGTTTGAAACAGTCAACGAACTTTGTTTAAAAATAACCTGCCGCGGCGGCGGTGATCATATATTCACAAAAGCAGGCGCTTTTATAGGCGGCGAATGTATCGGTCCCAAGAACTATACCTTCACAAAGGTTATGCTGGGCCCACAGGAGGGCTTCGGCCAGGCACTGCTTGGTCAGCTGACACGTAGGATAACAGGCGAAAACCTGCCGCTGATGAAGGTTGAATTTCAGGGCGACAGCGTTACATATTACGCCAACGACCAGCAGCACGTGGTAGTATACAAGCTTGAACCCAACGAGACTATCTCTATCGAAAGTGAGAATATCCTTGCTTTCTCCCGCGAGTGCAAGTACGGTGTGCGTTTCCTCGGTCAGGGCGTTATCTCACAGAAAGGTCTTGCTACTTCCACGCTGACAGGTCAGGGCAACGATTCATACGTTGCTATACTGGTTGACGGCAACCCGCTGGTGCTCAGCAATATACAGTCGGGCGCGACCCTTGAAGCCGACCCCGATGCGACAGTATGCTGGATAGGCGCAGACCCCACTCTGAGGACAGATATCTCATGGAGAAACTTCATCGGTCAGAGTTCGGGCGAATCCTATATGTTTGAATGGCCGCCTCAGGCACCTGCGACAGTCATCATTCAGCCCGAAGAGCGTACTTCCGGCGTCGATGTATCCATGGACGGAAGGGCATCAGGCTCGCGTCCTTCTGCACAGAGAAGATTGTACTAAGCAAAATAATACCCGCAGAGGAAAGCTTTCCTCTGCGGGCTTTTTTATGCAAAAAAGAACCACCCTTTTGGGGTGGCTCTAGTTTTATCATACAGAAATTACTGATCGTCTGTATCGTCGTTCTTTCTGCGTCTGATTGCCAGGAAGCACAGACCAACTGCAGCTGCGAATTCTGCTGTATTTATCAGAACTCTTGCACCTGTATCGGGGTTGCCGGTGCTTGAAGCGGTAGATGTAGTAGTTGTTGAAGAACTGCTGCTTGAATCTGCCGTGCTGCTGCTTGAAGAATCAGCACTGCTGGAAGACTCGCTGCTTGATGAATCGCTGCTGTCTTCCTCAGAGGAAGATTCTTCCTGAGATTCATCTTCTGAGCTGTCCTCGGGACCTTCAATCTCGGGTTTCGAGCTGTCGTCTCCGGTGGTAGGCTTAGAACTGCTGTCATCAGTCTTCTTAGCATCGTTAACAGTAATTGTGTTAGTATCGGTATCTACATCGTAGAAGCCCTCACCGCTGTCCTTGTCGGTAGAATTTTCTACAACTGTTACCTTGCCATTCTCAACCTTGAAAGTGAGTTCGCTGTCGATTACGTCATACTCATTGCCGTTTTCGTCAGTAATTGTATCACCTGTCTCGGTCAGAGTGTAAGTGCCGTTTGTCAGTTCAACTTCAAGTGTTTTGCCCTTCTGAGATGTCCAAGGTGTACCTGTTACAGTATTGCCGTTGGAATCCTTGATAGTGAGTATTGCACCTTCAAGTTCCTCGGAACCTGTGATATCAAACTTGTTGATAGTAACCTTTGTGGTTACGATCTTCTGTGCATCGTTTACCTTGATAGTGTTAGTATCGGTATCAACGTCATAGAAGCCATCTCCGCTGTCCTTGTCGGTGTTGTTTTCTACAACTGTTACCTTTCCGTTCTCTACCTTGAAAGTAAGTTCGCTGTCGATAACGTCATACTCGTTGCCGTTTTCGTCAGTGATTGTGTCGCCTGTCTCGGTCAGAGTGTAAGTGCCGTTTGTAAGTTCAACTTCAAGAGTCTTGCCCTTCTGGGATGTCCAAGGTGTGCCAGTTACGGTATTGCCGTTGGAATCCTTGATGGTCAGAATTGCGCCTTCAAGTTCCTCAGAACCTGTGATATCAAACTTGTTGATAGTAACCTTTGTGGTTACGGTCTTCTGTGCATCGTTTACCTTGATAGTATTGGTATCGGTATCAACGTCATAGAAGCCCTCACCTCTGTTCTTGTCAGTGTTGTTTTCTACAACTGTTACCTTGCCGTTCTCTACCTTAAAGGTAAGAGTGCTGTCGATAACGTCATACTCGTTTCCGTTTTCGTCAGTGATTGTGTCGCCTGTCTCGGTCAGAGTATAAGTACCGTTGGTCAGCTCAACTTCAAGTGTCTTGCCCTTCTGGGATGTCCAAGGTGTGCCAGTTACGGTCTTGCCGTTGGAATCCTTGATGGTCAGGATTGCACCCTCAAGCTCTTCAGAACCTGTGATATCAAACTTGTTGATAGTAACCTTTGTGGTTACGGTCTTCTGTGCATCGTTTACCTTGATGGTATTGGTGTCGGTATCAACGTCATAGAAGCCCTCACCGCTATCCTTGTCGGTGTTGTTTTCTACGACTGTTACCTTGCCATTCTCTACCTTGAAAGTGAGTTCGCTGTCGATAACGTCATACTCGTTGCCGTTTTCATCGGTGATGGTATCACCTGTCTCGGTCAGAGTGTAAGTGCCGTTTGTCAGTTCAACTTCAAGTGTTTTGCCCTTCTGGGACGTCCAAGGTGTACCTGTTACTGTATTGCCGTTGGAATCCTTTATGGTCAGGATTGCGCCTTCGAGTTCCTCGGAACCTGTGATATCGAACTTGTTGATCGTTACCTTTGTCTTCTTCTGTGCATCGTTTACCTTGATGGTATTGGTATCGGTATCTACATCATAGAAGCCTTCACCGCTGTTCTTGTCAGTGTCATTCTTAACGACTGTTACCTTTCCGTTCTCTACCTTGAAAGTAAGTTCGCTGTCGATAACGTCATACTCGTTGCCGTTTTCATCGGTGATTGTGTCACCTGTCTCGGTCAGAGTGTAAGTGCCGTTTGTCAGCTCAACTTCGAGGGCCTTGCCCTTCTGGGATGTCCAAGGTGTGCCTGTTACGGTCTTGCCGTTGGAATCCTTGATGGTGAGTATTGCACCCTCAAGTTCCTCGGAGCCTGTTATGTCGAACTTGTTGATGGTTACCTTGGTAGTCTTCTGTGCATCGTTTACCTTGATAGTGTTAGTATCGGTATCAACGTCATAGAAGCCCTCACCGCTGTTTTTATCGGTGTTGTTTTCTACAACTGTTACCTTGCCATTCTCTACCTTGAAGGTCAAGCTACTGTCGATAACGTCATACTCGTTTCCGTTTTCGTCAGTGATTGTGTCGCCTGTCTCGGTCAGAGTATAAGTGCCGTTTGTCAGCTCAACTTCAAGAGTCTTGCCCTTCTGAGAAGTCCAAGGTGTACCTGTTACGGTCTTGCCGTTGGAATCCTTGATGGTCAGAATTGCACCTTCGAGTTCCTCGGAACCTGTGATATCAAACTTGTTTATTGTTACCTTGGTGGTCTTCTGTGCATCGTTAACCTTGATTGTGTTAGTATCGGTATCTACATCGTAGAAGCCCTCGCCGCTATCCTTGTCGGTAGAATTTTCTACAACTGTTACCTTGCCGTTCTCTACCTTGAAAGTAAGTTCGCTGTCGATAACGTCATACTCGTTTCCGTTTTCGTCAGTGATGGTATCACCTGTCTCGGTCAGAGTGTAAGTACCGTTTGTCAGCTCAACTTCGAGGGTCTTGCCCTTCTGAGATGTCCAAGGTGTACCTGTTACGGTCTTGCCGTTGGAATCCTTGATGGTCAGGATTGCGCCTTCGAGTTCCTCGGAACCTGTGATATCGAACTTGTTGATGGTTACCTTGGTGGTCTTCTGTGCATCGTTAACCTTGATGGTATTGGTGTCGGTATCAACGTCATAGAAGCCCTCACCGCTGTTCTTGTCGGTGTCATTCTTAACAACTGTTACCTTGCCGTTCTCTACCTTGAAAGTGAGTTCGCTGTCGATTACGTCATACTCGTTTCCGTTTTCATCAGTGATGGTATTACCTGTCTCGGTCAGAGTGTAAGTGCCGTTTGTCAGCTCAACTTCAAGGGTCTTGCCCTTCTGGGATGTCCAAGGTGTACCGGTTACGGTATTGCCGTTGGAATCCTTGATGGTCAGGATTGCGCCTTCAAGTTCCTCGGAACCTGTTATGTCGAGCTTGTTGATTGTTACCTTGGTAGTCTTCTTCTTAGCATCGCATACTGTGATGGTATTGCTATCCTCGTCACAGAGTACGTAGCCCTCGTCAAAATCGTTGTCGGAAGAATCTGCCAGAACTCTGCTATAAACATCGGTGATCTTTCCGTTTGTTACAGTGAATGTAACGGTGGAAGGAATGATCTCGTACTCAGCGCCTGCCTTTGCAGAATCAACTGCGGTCTCGGTAAGTGTGTAAGTGCCGTTTGCCAGACCCTTAACTATGTGGTCGCTACCGTTGGAATCCCATTCGTCTATGGTCTTGCCCGAGCGATCCTTGATAACAAGGTGAGCGCCCTTGACTTCTTCGGAATTGGTGATATCCTTCTTGGATACTGTGATGTCGCTTCTTGAAGCATCACAGATAGTTATGGTGCTTCCGCTTGCCTTAGCATAGCCTACGCTTGAATTCTCAGGTGTTCTCTCATCATTGGGAGCAGGAACAGACTCAAAGCTTATGTTTCCGTTTTCATCGATGGAGAATATTACCTCGGAATCCATTACCTCATAGGTAACGCCATCATATACAAAAGCACTGCCTGTTTCGGTGAGTGTGTAAGTACCGGGAACGAGTCCGTTGATCTGTGCTGCCTCTTCACCGGATACCCAGCTCATAACGAAATTCTTGCCGTTCTTAGCTGTATTCCACTCATTGAGTGTAGTATTATTTGCGTTAGCGTTGTTGATAGCGCTGATCTGTGCATTGGTGAGGCCCTTGACTGTCAGCTCAAGCTTAGCGCCCTTGACCTCTTTCTCACCTGTGATATCGGTCTTGTTGATAGTCAGATCTCTCTTGATCTCAGCGTCCTTGATAGCATCGCATACTGTGATGGTGTTAGTGCCCTTGTCTGCCATAACGTAGCTCTCAGTAGCACCTGTCTTGGGAGCACTTACAGCATCTGCACGGTTTTCCTTGACTGCTGTCAGCTTGCCGTCCTTAACTGTGAAAGTTATTTTAGACTTTACAACATCATATTCATTGCCGAAACCATCAGTGATCTTCTTGCCGTCAGCAGCTTCCTCGGTAAGAGAATAAGTGCCGTTTACAAGACCTTCGATAACGTGCTCTCTGCCGTTGGATACCCATTCATCTACCAGATCGCCGTTCTCATCGAATACCGAGAGTTTAGCATTGAGCACTTCGGTCTCACCGGAAATATCAGTCTTTTTCAGAGTTACATCAGAATTGCTGACCTTCTCAGCGTCGCATATTGTGAACAGCTGATCGTTGTTATTGTAGAGGCAGTAGCCTTCGTCGGAATCCGCATTTACATTTCTCTCAACGCCTCTTACATTTTTGATGGTGCAGCCGTAGGAAGCACGGTCTGCGTCAGCCTCAACAGTAAATGTAACCTTAGAGGGTATAACATTATAAGTAACACCCTTATAGTCGAATTCATTGCCTGTTTCCTCGAGAACATAGTCACCGGGTGCAAGTCTGAATTCGTGTGTTTCACCGTCTGATTCCCAAGAGAACAGTTCTTCGCCATCAGCAGTAGATATTTTCAGCTGAGCGCCCTCAACCTCTTCTCTGCCTGTGATATTCTTCTTATCAACAGAAACGACGGTAGTATTTCTCGGCAGGTCGGTGTACAGGAAGTGCCACTCACCGTCAGGGTTGTTGACATAGCCTGCGGATTCCAGCCAGCCCGAGCTTGTACCCTTTATGCGGGTAACGGAATTTTCATCGGGTATCAGGAATATACCTGTTGACTTGTTGATATCCAGAGCCTTAACAGACTTCAGGTTCCATACGATATATCTTGCAGCGTTCTGGTCGAGCCAGTAGTTCTTTCCGCCTGCAAGAGTATTCTCGTTGGAAGGAGTGGTGGACAGCTGATAATCAGCATCACCTATACGTCTGATATTGAACTCGTCAATACGTGCTTCGGTGACTTCATCAAAGTTGAATATCACCATCTGAGTGCCCTTGAGCTCGATATGTACCTTACCGCTCTCAGCGATGTAAGGAGCGATAGCATCACCGTCGATAACGAGTACAGCGTCGTCATCGTAGCCCTCGCCGCTGATATAAGCATTTTCACCCACGATAGTAGGTGCAGCATTTACGGGCAGACCTGCCAGATCATTTGAAACTGCCTGCATATTTGCAATGATAGGATCGATAACGCCCTTGATAGTGCTCTTATCCTCATACTCTCTGGCGATACCGTCTCTGTCCATTGTCTCTTTCATACGTGACTCGCTGTCAAAATGAAGAACAGCGCCCTCTTCGCAGCAAGCGGAGGTGTTATCGATAAAGAACTTGCCATCGGGGTCGATATCGAAATCCTTGGAATCGAAATTCACGTAATCGGAGGGCTCGGCATAGTCGTCTATCTCATCGTTGAAATGAACGAATTCGGCAAAATAGAAATGTCCGCCGAACTTGCCGCTGATATCAGGGGTATTTGCAACGTTGTTGCCCTCGTAGTAATTAACAGCGTAGTTTGACTCTGTATGGTTGCCCTGCTCAAATCTGTCGATGACCATACCGTAGTACAGACCATTGCCCAGGATAGAGCGGAAATCATAACCATTGACAGATGAAGTCTTGTTAAAGCTGATATGCTCGGTATATTCGGGTATTTCAGCCTCAACAGAAGTCTGTCTGCCGTACTTTACAGTGCTGCCTTTGAAGAATCCGCCGTTTGCGATCTCGCCGCAATTGCTGCGGTTAACAGCATTGTTTACTGTAAGGTCGCTTACTGAAGATTTCAGCAGTGTGACCTTGGTAGCAGCGCCGTTATAGTATTCAACGCCATCGGGAGACTTTCCGTTGCTGTCATACCAGTCGGTTATATCGATAGTCTTGTTCTGCTCTCCGTTTAAGGTGAGTTTTTCAAGAACATACTTGTAATCGGTATCTGAAGTATCTGCTTCAACTAACAGATAGATATTGTCGTCTTCAGTTATCGTTGCAGGTGCATCAAAGCTGAGTTCAACGCTGTACTTTGCAGGTGAAGCCTTTCCTGCGACAGCATCGAAGGAGAATGTTCCTCCGTAGGTGCTGTAGCCGCTGTATCCAGCATCATTAAGCTCCATACCCTCGATATTATCAACAACAGTGCAATTATTTCCGCCTATCGCATTTTCAAGAGTAAGTTCTTTGCTCGGATCTGAATTCTTCAGAAAAACTCCTTCCATGGTGACAACATCGGGAACTACATCCTTTACCTGCCAGCTGCCCCACATCTCTGCGCCGCGTGAGCGTTTTTCCCAAAGTGAAAAAGCGGGTGAAGTCCAGTCCGTACCGTCGGCATCGATCTCAATGAGATCATAGGCATCTTTTGACTCGCCATCCTCAAAATATTTGAATGTAGTGCCCTGATAATCCGTATCCTTGCCCACAGCGTGAACCAGAAGATAGTAGGTATTATCCGATGTGCTGACGCTTACGCTTTCGCCTGTTGTGCTTCTGAAGTTTACCTTGACTGTGGTATTTTCCGCCGACAGACTGTTGTCAGTATTGTCGCGTTCAAAACCTGTAACAGCTTCTGCCGAAGATGTCATCAGCACAGGTGAAACTCCGGGAAATGCACCAAGAACGAAAGACGCAGCAAGTGCAGCAGATGTCATGCCGCTGATGAAACGTTTGCTAAATGTCTTTTTCATAGCTTTTTTCCTTTCGTAGTAGTATATGACCTTTTCTGCCTGCACGTCTGATGTGCGCCTTTTACAGCGAAACAGCCTGACCGACCGCCTGCAAGAACATCACACCTGCATACAGAACAATATCCATGCACCGCACTTCCCAAAAGCGGCACACGGAACTTCCCCAATAAGTAAAAACTTCTTATCCATCTCATTTTTACCCATTGCATATACATTTATTATACACAAATCAATCACAACTGTCAAGAGATTTTCATATTTTCACTGCCAAAAAAAGAAAAGTATTTAACCAAAAAATAAGCAGTCCATACAAAAAATAAAGGGGGTGTTGCAACCGCAGCACCCTCTAACCATATCAGACCATCAGAGTAAAAAAACATATTAACTGGTGAAATAAGCTGTTTCAGTGCGCACACCCCCAAGCCCTCTTCAAAAAAGAGGACTCGGGGGTGTTATGTTCTGCTGGTTTTTATGCCGTTTTCAGTTCAAAAAGAGAAATTCCAAGTCGGTTTTCTGAGATCTTAGCAAAAAGCTTCTTTATGTTGTATGCAAGTCCCAGCAAAAGGAACTCAGTTCTGATGTTGTTTTTGCCCCTGCACAGGAATCTTCTGAAACCATAGTCCTGTTTAAGAACGCCGAATAAGCCTTCAGCCTGTATGCTTCGGTTCATTCTGAGCTGTTTTCCGAATTCGGTCGTTATATTTTCCAGGCTTTCTGCTCTCAGTTCTTTGAACTTATGCGATATAGACAGCGTCTTGTTTCCTTTTGCTTTTGTACAGTTCTGTTTGTAGGGACAACCTTCGCAGCTTTCACATCTGTACAGTGCTTTCTCCGAAACGAATCCGGTCTTCGTTTTCTCATGCTTTGTACCGATACGCCACAGTATCCTTCCTGCCCTGCATACGAATATATCGCCGAGTTCGTGATATTCCATATTCTCTGGTCTGCCGTATTTTGTACGATAATTCCGCT
>Ga0256405_10007099_pt1 | contig 17223 bp, 16 predicted proteins | sample RumenRJG_02DNA_FD_189096 | JGI IMG/M metagenome (GOLD analysis project Ga0256405, IMG submission 189096) | Bovine rumen microbial communities from Lethbridge, Alberta, Canada - RJG_02 | ecosystem: Host-associated > Mammals > Digestive system > Stomach > Rumen | place: Canada: Alberta...
GTATCTGCTTATCTGTGCCTTTATGTTGTGACAATGCTGGCATCGTTCCTTTTGGTATCTCTTGATAATTTTGATTTCCAGACCACTATCACAGCGGTCATTGCGACCCTCAATAACATCGGACCCGGACTTGGTATGGTAGGACCTATGGGAAACTACTCAGAATTTTCTTATCTGTCCAAAATTGTGCTGATGTTCGATATGCTAGCTGGAAGGCTGGAACTTCTGCCTATATTTATTGTCATCAAACCAAAAACATGGAAACGATAATAAATATAAAAAAATTATAAACTAAATATAAAAATTGAGTTGAAATTTGTGTCCAAATTGTGATAAGATAAAAACTGGTTTTACGAAAACGATTTCGTAAACCAGGATTAAGAGGAAGAGTTTAAAGGTGGATTAATAACATGACTACTGTAAGGATGAAAGTTCTAGCTTTCCTTACTGTTTTCGTGACTGTATGCTCAATTATTGCAGTAGCTGCTTTTGGCGGCTCTGGAGACATAAATGCCAATGGTAAACTGTATATTGCAACCACAGATGAGTTTGACGGTATGATCCGTGGAGGGGATGATATCCCTGGATCGGATGTGATGGGAACAAAGCGCCTGTCACAGAATATTACAGTTACCAATGATGACGGCACATTATCAGTTGGCGGAACAGTTACCAAGAATCAGGATCCATTTTATCCTGGAACATATGTAGTTAGTTTCTCCAAGAATTCCATTTTATCTTCAAGGGCCCATGTTGAGGTCAGGATGAAGGTAGATAAGGGAGATACAGTTTACGTGCTGGTTGGAGACAAGGAAAAGGGATATAACCAATTTACCACTGTGACAGCAGACAGGGACAATGAGATCTCTTTTGATACCAATATCCTTCAGGATTACACCTTGTCCACAACAGATATCATGGGAGCTCAGGAGGCTATGGCCTGTGTATTATCTTCAGAATCTGAGCTTTTGGGAGACTGATCAGCCGTAGATCATGCATCTTATGAATATGATCACCGCAAGATGAACGGGGTAGAAAGCGTAGAACAGGTATTTGAGCCTGCCAAGCTTTCTGCCTCGTTTTTGATTGTAGAAATATAAAAGTCCAAAGGATGGAAGGGCAAGATATTCCGTGCCCAGGGAAATGATTGAAAGATATGCCCCAATGATGTTGACGGGGCTGTAGTTTCTGAGAATATAAAACACAAAGATAAGGAATACTCCGTAGCCGTGGTAGTCGGTATTCAGGAACTCGGCTGCGTAGATACCGGCTCCTGCAACCAAAATGGCAAGGGCATAAGAAATCAAAATGTTACCGTTATATCTTTTTACAAGATCAAAAACCTTCTCTGCGCCCCAGATAACTAAAAGACCAATAAGGAGAGTGAAGTACACGTTACACTTATTGGATAGCAGGTCTTTGTTCTGTTCTATAACGGAAAAGATATTGATGTTAAAGATATCATTTTTGGCGTAGAAACATACATCAAAGAAGGGCTCAGAAATAAAACCAAAAATTAACAGGCTAAGAGCGTATCTTAGCCTGCTTTTTGTATGGATGAATCCCTCTACCAGAAGGAAGCAGAAGATAGGAAAAGAGTTTCTGCCGATCCCTCTGAGGATCTTGTATATTACGTTCAGAGTATCAAAGGAAATGGAATCCGGATAAAATCCAGCTCTTACAACCGGAAGCATAATGCCTGCTGTAGCGTGGTCAATTAACATTGTGATGCATGCAATTAGCTTAAGGGTGTTTCCATTTATCTTTTTCATAAGTTACTCAAAAATAACCTTGTCCCAAGTGTCATCAGGAATAAGTCCGATGTAGGTCTTACCTGTGTTGATCTGGAGCTCTTCTCCGGTTTCATCGTAGAATCTTGTAACATCTGTCTCGCTGGCCTTGACCCAGGTCACATCCTTGGCAATTCCGTTGGTTAAGTACCATGCGTTCTGGCCGGAACCGATGCAGTTGTAGATGAGATATCCGTTTTCATCAAGCTGAGCGAAAGAACAGCACTGAAGAAATACGTTTTTAAATGCAAGAGGTTCGCCGTCCTCAGCGTCCTCATGGATGTCGCCATACTCATAGTACTCGTACATCTTGGTTTCAGGGTTGTAGATCAGCTGAGATCCGTTGTGAGTAAATGGAAGTGAAACCTTGAAGGCCTGATAGGATCTTGAATACTTCTCGTCCAGCTCAATCTCTTCTCCGTAAGGAACGAAGTTGAAGTGGCTGCCTTCGTTGGCATATTCGTTGTAAGTTCTCTCGTATCCTGCGCTTCCAGAATAGCTGTCAAAGTTGTTATCAAGGTCGCCGTTTACAATGTACTCTGTGAACTCACTGGCCTTACCGTTGTTGATACGTGAGAAAGTGCCAGAGAAGTGAGCTGACCATGGCTGTGAGAAGTACTGGTCGTTGTAGTAAGGACCACCGTCATGGCACAGAACTGCGTTCCACTCTGCAGCCAGCATGATGTTTGTAGGTCTTGTACTACGGATGCTGCCAAGCTGCTCGATTGCGCCCCAGTCCTTCACAACGCACATAAGCCTTGTGATGCGGTCATTCTTGGTGCTGTTCATAAGCTCGTAAACAACGTCAGCCTCGGAAGTTCCGTAGTGTGGAAGCGCGATGGACTCGTTGTCTACCATTGCAGCGATAGGTCTCTGATCCTTGATGTCTTCGCTGATGGGCTCACCTGTAAGCTCTGAGAAGTACATGCCCTCTGGAAGCACATATGGCTCATCAGATTCTGGGGCAGCCTCTGGCTCAGGCTCCTGTGATGCTTCTGTAGTTGCCTCCTCAAATATGGATTCTGTAGTCTCTTCTGTGGCAGGCTCCTGTGTATTCTTGCCGCAGGCAGTTACAGTCATAGTAAGCATGGCAGCTGCAAGAAACAGTGAAACTGCCTTTTTACCATCTATCATATGCATTTTCATAATCTCCCTTTTAATAAGAATAATCCCTTATATTCTAACAGACCTTTTTAGATTTTTCCATGCCTCAATTACATTAATACACATGATATAATAGATAGTAACTAAAGGAGGTATCTCCTATGAGACTAATGTTTATAGGTGCCGACCATGAAGTGACAGGAAGCTGCCATTTTATCGAGGCCGCAGGCAAAAATATTTTAGTTGACTATGGCATGGAGCAGGGCAAGGACTACTACGAAAATGTCCCTCTTCCAGTGTCAGCCCCGGAGATTGATTATGTTTTCTTAACCCACGCCCACGTTGATCACTCGGGCAATCTCCCGCTCCTTTATTCAAAGGGATTTCGCGGAAAGATCTTTTCCACAGAAGCAACAGCAGACCTTTGCAACATCATGCTCCGTGACTGCGCCCACATTCAGCTGCAGGAGGCGGAGTGGAGGAGCCGCAAGGGCAAAAGAAATAAGGACATCGCACAGGTGGAACCTGCCTACACAATGCTGGATGCAGAGAACACCATTAAGAGCTTTGTGCCCTGTCCCTATGGAAAAGAGATAGAGGTCTGCGAAGGTATAACCATAAGGTTTACAGATATTGGACACCTTCTTGGATCCTCCAGCATTGAAGTCTGGCTTACAGAAAAGAATGTGACCAGGAAGCTTGTCTTTTCCGGAGATATTGGTAACAAGGATCAGCCCATCATTAAGGATCCACAGACCACGGATGAGGCTGACATAGTTGTAATGGAGTCAACTTACGGCGACAGGCTGCACTCCGAAGAAAAGCCCGACTATGTAAAAGAGCTTGCTGACATCCTGAATGAAACCTTTGCAAAGGGCGGAAATGTAGTTATCCCTTCTTTCGCTGTTGGAAGAACCCAGGAGATACTGTACTTCATCAGGAAGATTAAAAAAGAGGGGCTCGTTGGCTCTTTTCCTAACTTCCCTGTATTCGTAGATTCGCCCCTTGCTGTGGAGGCTACGGAGATATTCCAGAAAAACGAGTATGAGTGCTATGATGAAGAGGCTCTTGAGCTTATCAAAAAGCACATCAATCCCATAACATTCCCTGGACTTAATCTGTCCATCACTACCGAGGAGTCAAGGGCCATCAACGAAGACCCTGAGCCCAAGGTGATCATCTCAGCTTCCGGTATGTGCGAGGCAGGAAGAATAAGGCATCACTTAAAGCACAACCTGTGGCGCCCAGAGTGTACAATACTGTTTGTTGGCTACCAGTCAGTTGGAACAACTGGAAGGGCCATCGTTGACGGCGCAGACCAGGTGAAGCTCTTTGGAGAGACGATTGACGTTAAGGCCAGCATCAAAAAGCTCACAGGCCTTTCAGGACATGCGGACAAGAATGGACTTATCGAGTGGGTCCAGGGCTTTAAGGTGCCGCCAAAGAAGGTATTTGTAGTTCATGGTGAAGATAGCGTCTGCAGCTCTTTTGCCAAATGTTTGAAAGAAGAATACGGATTTAACACATATGCGCCCTATAGCGGCACAGAATACGATATAATATCGGGGAACTTTATCAAAGAAGGAGTGCCGATCCCTATCAAGAAAAAAGAAAGCAGCCTTGTTTCCGATGTTTACGAGCGGCTTAAGGCAGCAGGCGCCCGCCTTGTGGGCATCATAGCAAGGTCGGACGGACTGTCCAACAAGGACAAGGCCAAGTTCGCAGATCAGATCAATGCGCTTTGTGATAAATGGAGCAAATAATTGTTTGGAGGATTAGAGTATGAGCAGAGCTGATGAGATTTTCATCGACATGTGCAGGGATATTCTGGACAACGGAACATCCACTGAGGGGGAAAAAGTAAGGCCTCACTGGCCAGATGGAACGCCAGCATATACCATCAAGAGGTTTGGCGTTGTGAACAGATATGATCTTTCCAAGGAGTTTCCTATCATGACTCTCAGGAAGACCGCTCTTAAGAGCGCCACAGATGAGGTTTTGTGGATCTATCAGAAAAAGAGCAACAACATAAATGAACTTAACAGCCACATCTGGGATGAGTGGGCTGACGAGACCGGTTCTATCGGTAAGGCCTACGGCTATCAGATTGGGCAAAAGAGCATCTACAAGGAGGGAGAGTTCGACCAGATGGACAGAGTCCTCTATGACCTTAAGAACAATCCTTTCTCAAGGCGCATCATGACCAACACCTACGTGTTCTCTGATCTTCACGAGATGCACCTGTACCCCTGCGCTTACAGCGTAACCTACAATGTTACCCAAAAGCCAGGAGAGGACAGGCTTACCCTTAATGCCATCCTCAACCAGAGATCCCAGGACGTTCTTGCAGCCAACAACTGGAACGTTGTTCAGTACGCAGTTCTTGTGCACATGATCGCTCAGGTCTGTGACATGAATGTTGGTGAACTGGTACACGTTATCGCAGATGCTCACATCTACGACCGCCATGTTCCACTTATCAAGGAGCTTATTGAGAGGAAGCCTCTTCCAGCACCTAAGTTCCATTTGAATCCGGATGTTAAGGACTTCTATGCATTTACAAGAGATGACGTATCCCTTGAGGGCTACGAAGTAGCAGGGGAGCAGCTAAAGGATATTCCGATAGCCATATAAGCGATATAGAGATGCGAAGCGGAGCAATCCGTATATCGCTCAAAACCAGAAATGAAGGAGAATTATAAATGCAGGCAATTGTAGCAGTAGACAGCAACTGGGCCATCGGGAACAAGGGACAGCTCCTTGTCAGTATCCCAGCGGACCAGAAGGATAACTTTAGAAAAAGAACTTTGGGAAAGACCATAATTTATGGCCGCAAGACCTTAGAGACTTTCCCTCAAAAGATAGTACTTCCTCAGAGACGTAACATCATCTTGTCCACTAAGGCAGATTATGAGGTTAGAAACGCAGAGGTTGCCCACAGCAAAGAGGAGGCTCTTGAGCTTGTTAAGGACCTTGATCCAGATGATGTATTCATCATCGGCGGAGCCACAGTTTACAAGGATTTCCTTGATGTGTGCGACAGATGCATTGTTACTTTCATCGACAAGGCCTATGAGGCAGATGCTTATTTCCCAAATCTTGACAAGGATCCTGAGTGGGAAATGGTGGATGAGAGCGATGAGCAGGTTTACTTTGACCTGACATATACTTACAGAATTTATGAGAGAAAGAAGTAACAATGGATGATTTAAAACGAGCCCTCGTGCTCATCAATAAAACATCTGGAACAGGTAAGGCAGGAAACGATGCTTTTCACATTGTCACAAGACTTGCAGAGAGCGGCTACGAGCCAATAGTCTATCCAATTGTTCCAGGAACTGACCTGTCTTCCGAGATATTGGTAGACAGGTATGATGGCAAGGTTGACCTGATCCTTTGCAGTGGCGGAGACGGTACCCTTAACCACGTGGTAAGCGCCATGATGGATATGAAAAAGAAACCTCTTCTTGCCTACGTTCCTTCTGGAAGCACCAACGACTTTGCCAAGGGCCTTGGCATTCCATCAGTCAGGAGCAAGGCTATAGATGTTGCTCTTGGAGGAAAGCCATACGCCTACGATGTTGGAAAAATGAATGACAGGTACTTTAACTACGTGGCAGCCTTTGGAGCTTTTTCCAAGGTAAGCTATGCAACTGATCAGGAGCTGAAAAACGTCCTTGGATATGCAGCCTACGTTATAAGTGCTGTTGCTGAGCTTCCACAGAACATCGGGTACAGCACTCACCTTAAGGTTGAGGCAGATGGCATCACAGAAGAGGGAGATTATCTCTTTGGCGCTGTCAGCAATTCTGCATCTGTTGGCGGAATGAATCTCTTTGGAGAAACTGTGATCCATCAGGACGATGGACAGATGGAGCTTCTGCTTATCAGAGCCCCCAAGAATATCGTGGAATTCAATGCCATCATTTCAGCCCTTGCCACTAAGGAAGCAGGAAACCCTTACATCACCTTCAGGCAGGTAAAATACGCCAACATCGTTTCTGACGATGAGGTTGAATGGACCCTTGACGGAGAGTACGGCGGAGCCTACAAAAAGACTAAGATCGAAGTAATGAACAAGGCCATTACAATAATGACGAAGTGATATAGAAATTTATCATAGAAAAAGAGCTGCCATATAGACAGCTCTTTTCATAGTTTGCGCGCCATGGGCGCGCTTCTAAATTAGTGATGCTTTCAAACGACCTCTTTTGCTTCTTCTGTAGTGGTTGTTTCAGTCTCTTTTTCCTCGCCAATCCTTCTGTAGATACCAGCAAGGATAGCTCCTGAGATGTTGTGCCATACTGAGAAGATAGCACCTGGAACTGTGGCCATTGCAAGGTCAGGGAAAGCTGATCCAGCAAGGGATGTAGCAAGACCTGAGTTCTGCATACCGATCTCGATTGAGAGAGCTTTTTTCTTGGGAGTTGGCATCTTGAAAAGAATTGCAACAAGATATCCAACTGCGTAGCCAAGAAGGTTGTGAAGGATGACTACAACAAATACGATAGCGCCTGTCTCAAGGATGCGCTCAGCGTTGTGAGATACAACTGCTGCAACGATCATTGTGATGGCGATAACCGAGATCATTGGCAGGATGTCTCCGGCCTTCTGGGTTATCTTTCCAAAGAAATGGTTGATGATAAATCCAAGTGCGATAGGCACGATTACAACCTTGATGATTGAAAAGAACATGCTCATAACATCAACGTTAACTGATGTGCGAAGGAGCAGATAAGTTATAGCCGGTGTAAGTAATGGAGCAAGAAGTGTGTTGATGCTGGTCATTCCAACTGAAAGAGCTACATCACCTTTACTAAGGTAAGTCATAACGTTACTACTTGTTCCTCCAGGGCAGGTACCAACAAGGATAACACCTGCGAGAAGTCCTGCTTCCAGACCAAAGACCTTACCAAGGGCAAAGGCAAGAAGTGGCATGATTGTGAACTGTGCGATACAACCTACAAGAACATCCTTAGGTCTTGTAAACACTACCGCAAAGTCCCTGGGTTTCAGGGTGAGACCCATTCCGAACATAACTACCATAAGCAGGTAATTAACCCAGGAAGTCTGGATCCAAAGACAGGTCTTTGGAACGAAGAGAGCCAGGGCGGCAATTACAAGAACTATGATAGCCATGTACTTTCCAAGTAATTCACTGATTTTCTTAAGCATCTTAATAATTCCCTCCTAACAATAATTTTTTTCAATTATCCATTGTACCCCACTGCTTTAAAAAATTAAAGTGGTAAATTGTAAACACTGGGGTGTTTATAATAAAATAGTAATGTTGAGCATGTGAAACAGTTATGAGGATAACTGAATGGAAAGAAACGGATTATTAAATAGATTATTTGATAGAGAAAAGAATCAGTACGATTATGAAGACCTGGAAGGGTACAGACTTCAGCTTCGCTTGTACCTCGTTATTCATCTGTGCTTGGAAGTGCTGTACATATGGTGCAGATGCACACCTATGGTGATCTGGAACATTCTGAGCATAGGTGTCTATTTGGTACAGATTTATTATGCCAAAAGAAAGGACTGTAATACGGCTGTTCTTGTTTGGGTATCCGATCTTGAAATATATCTGCATGCTGTTTTGGCAACTGTTGTTATGGGATATGGATGCGGCTTTCATTTATGGCTTTTTGGACTAGTTCTTTCTATCATTGTTCCATATCAGACACCGATGCGTAGTGGAGCCCAGAGGATAGTTGCCAGGTTATACTTTTGCATTTTTGCGATCACTGCTTTTGCCTTTCCACTTCTAAATTACTATGAGGTTTTACCAGTAAGGTACAATCCACCTGAATCGGTACAGGCGGCATTGTGCAGCGTGAATGCACTGGTTGCATGCTGCGCTATTTTCCTATACACAACTGTTACTTTGTTTGGCGCTGCGAAAAAGGAGATATTGCTCAGCAAGGCCGCTGACACTGATTATCTGACAGGTCTCTACAACAGACAGCATATGCAAAATCTCTTATACCAGAGTGCTCCGGATCAGGAAAATCTGTGCATAGCCATTATGGATGTTGACCATTTTAAGAATATCAACGATACTTATGGCCATATGGCAGGTGATTACGTGTTAAAAGAAATTTCCCGCATGCTCCATAAGACCATGGACCAGCATCTTACTGTAGGAAGATGGGGCGGTGAAGAGTTTTTATTTATTGCGCAGGAAGGTTATAGCTTCGAGGAGTTCTGTAACAGACTTGAAAAACTAAGGGAAGAGATTTCAGAATTCAGGTTTGTTTTTTCAGGTATTGAGATTGGTGTAACAGCTTCTTTCGGAGCTTCAAGGTATAGTGAAGGGATGTCAAAAGAAGATCTGGTAAAGCTTGCAGATGACAGACTTTACGTTGCCAAAGAGAGCGGAAGAAACCAGGTTGTCTTTTCAGATAAGTGATGGAATGGCGTCTGAAGCTGTATCTACATTATTTTTACAAAAATATAGATATTCTTTAGACGCTGTGTTATAATGTCATGGCGACTGTGCCCAGGTGGCATTTTTTGCGTGTCCTGATAGTAGTAACTACGGGGAAAAGAGCTGAGGAAGCTCTTCACATATTTTCATAATGTATAAAGGAGAAACAAAATGAGCGTTACAGTAGAAAAGCTTGAGAACAACATGGCGAAGCTTAAGATCTCTGTTCCTGCAGAGCAGCTTGAGAAGGCTATCGAGAAGGCTTATCAGAAGAACAAGAACAAGATCCAGATCCCTGGATTCCGTAAGGGCAAGGCTCCTCGTAAGATGATCGAGCAGATGTATGGCAAGGGAGTATTCTATGAGGATGCTGCCAACGAGCTTATCGATGAGGAATATCCTAAGGCTGTTGAAGAGAGCAACGAGGAAGTTGTTTCTTCACCTAAGATCGAAGTTGAAGAGATCGAGGCTGGTAAGGATTTCGTATTCACTGCAGAAGTAGCACTTAAGCCACCAGTTAAGCTTGGTAAATATAAGGGAATCGAGGTTCCTAAGATGGACCTTGATGTAACTGATGAAGAAGTTGATGCAGAGATTGACAAGCAGAGAGGCATGAACGCAAGATCAATCGATGTTACAGACAGAGCAGTTAAGGACGGCGATACAGTATCTCTTGATTTCGAGGGATTTGTTGATGGCGTTGCTTTCCAGGGTGGTAAGGGAACAGACTATCCTCTTACAATCGGTTCTGGTTCATTCATTCCTGGTTTCGAGGAGCAGCTCATTGGCTATGAGATCGGTCAGGAAGGTGATGTAAACGTTAAGTTCCCTGAGGACTATCAGGCAGAGGATCTTGCAGGCAAGGATGCAACCTTCAAGTGCAAGGTTAACTCAATCAGAGCAAAAGAGCTTCCTGAGCTCAACGACGATTTCGCTAGCGATGCTGGTTTCGATACAGTTGCAGAGTACAAGGAAGATGTTAAGAAGAAGCTTGCTGAAAAGAAGGAAGCTGATGAGAAGGCTAAGAGAGAGGATGCAGTTGTTAAGGCTGTTATCGATGACTCTGAGATGGAACTTCCTGAGGCTATGGTTGAGACTCAGCAGAGACAGATCGTTAATGACTTTGCACAGAGGATCCAGATGCAGGGCATGAACTTCGATCAGTACCTTAAGTACACAGGCAACTCAATCGATCAGATGCTTTCACAGGTTAAGCCACAGGCTATCGAGAGGATCAAGTCAAGGCTCGTTCTTGAGGCAGTTGCAGCTAAGGAGAAGATCGAGGCTACTGAAGAGGATGTTGCAGCAGAGCTTGAGAGAATGGCTGGTCAGTACAGAATGGAGCTTGATAAGCTTAAAGAGCTCATGTCAGACGCTGAGCTCAAGCAGCTTAAGAGCGACCTTGCAGTTCAGAAGGCAGCAGACTTCCTTGTAGAGAATGTTAAGGAAGGCGCTAAGAAGGCAGCAGCTAAGAAGACTACTAAGAAGGCTGAGGCAGCTGATGGCGAGGAGAAGCCTAAGAAGACAGCAGCTAAGAAGACTACCAAGAAGGCTGAAGAGGCTGAAGGCGAAGAGAAGCCAAAGAAGACAACTAGAAAGAAAAAGACAGAAGAAGAGGCTTAATAACAAGCTTTTTATAGTGGTTATTCAAGGGAGACGGCGATTGCTGTCTCCCTTTGACTTTTGCACATAAACTCCTTTATAATATAAGGTGGCTTAAGTGTATTTAGTGGTGGTTAAGTGGTACACAGCAGACTAATCTAGAAGGAGTAACAAAATATGAGTTTGATACCTTACGTCATTGAACAGACCAGCCGTGGTGAGAGATCTTACGACATCTACTCAAGGCTGTTAAAAGAAAGAATCGTATTCCTTGGTGAGGAAGTTAATTCCACATCAGCAAGTATCGTAGTTGCTCAGCTTCTTTTCCTTGAAGCTGAAGATCCTAACAAGGACATTCATATGTACATCAATAGCCCAGGAGGAGAGATCACTTCCGGAATGGCTATTTACGACACAATGAATTACATCAAGTGCGATGTCAGCACAATCTGCATCGGTATGGCAGCAAGTATGGGAGCATTCCTTCTTGCAGGCGGTGCTAAAGGCAAGAGAATGGCTCTTCCTAACGCAGAGATCATGATCCATCAGCCACTTGGCGGAACACAGGGTCAGGCTACTGAGATCGAGATCGCAGCAAAGCACATCTTAAAGACAAAAGAAAAACTCAACAGAATGCTTGCTGAGAACACAGGTAAGCCTTACGAGCAGGTTTGCGCAGATACAGAGCGTGACAACTGGATGAGCGCTCAGGAAGCTCTTGACTATGGACTTATCGATTCAATCGTTGAGAATCGTCCAAGAGAAAAAGAAGATAAATAATTAGTTTCAAGGAGAAAAGATGGCAAAAAATTCCGGAGAGATCAGGTGCTCTTTTTGTAATAAGACACAGGATCAGGTGAAAAAACTTATAGCAGGTCCTGCTGGAGTTTATATTTGCGATGAGTGTGTAGACATCTGTGCAGATATCATCGAGGAAGAGTTTGAAGATGAGCCTGTTGCTGTCAAGGGACAGGAGATCAATCTTTTAAAACCTGTTGAGATCAGGAACTTCCTTGATGAGTATGTAATCGGACAGGAAGAGGCTAAAAAGGTCCTTGCTGTATCAGTTTACAACCATTACAAGAGAGTACTTGCTCCAAAGAGCGATGATAAGAGTGAAGTAGAGCTTCAGAAGTCCAACATCATCATGATAGGACCAACTGGATCTGGTAAGACATATCTTGCTCAGACCCTGGCTAAGATCATCAATGTTCCTTTCGCCATTGCAGATGCCACAACTCTTACAGAGGCAGGCTATGTAGGTGAGGACGTTGAGAACATTCTTTTGAAGCTTATTCAGAATGCTGACTATGATATTGAAAGAGCTCAGTACGGTATTGTATATATCGACGAGATCGACAAGATCACTAAAAAGAGTGAGAATGTATCCATCACCAGAGACGTATCAGGTGAAGGTGTTCAGCAGGCTCTTCTTAAGATCGTAGAGGGAACAGTTGCTTCAGTTCCACCTCAGGGCGGAAGAAAGCATCCACATCAGGAGCTTATCCAGATTGACACCAGCAACATCTTGTTTATCTGTGGCGGAGCTTTTGATGGTCTTGATAAGATCGTAGAAGCAAGACTTGACCGCAACTCCATCGGTTTCAACGCAGAGATCGCAGACAAGTCAGAGCGTGAGATCGGAGAGGTCCTCAAAGAGGTTACACCTCAGGATCTTGTTAAGTTCGGACTTATCCCAGAGTTTGTAGGTCGTGTGCCTATCACAGTAACTCTTGAAGGCCTTTCAAAAGAGGCACTGGTCCGCATCCTTACAGAGCCAAGAAACGCTCTTGTTAAGCAGTATCAGAAGCTCTTTGATTTCGATGATGTTAAGCTTACATTTGAGGATGAGGCAGTAGACAAGATCGCAGCCATGGCTTACGAGAGAGAGACTGGAGCCAGAGGTCTTCGCTCCATTATGGAGAAGGCTATGATGGATGTCATGTACGAGATCCCATCAGATGATTCCATCAACGAGTGTGTCATCACAGAGGCTTGCGTTGAGGGAACCAGCCAGCCACTTATTGTAAGAGGCAAAGAGCAAAAGAAATTAAAACCAGCGAAGTAATATATAGGGCTGTGGATCATTCCACAGCCCTTTTAAATTTCTCAATTATGTAATAAGTGATAAATCAAAGACTAATTCATCTCCGCTTTTTCAATTGTAACGCCCACCTGGGACCACTCAAGTGGCTTTCACGGCATATCCTCGCAGATACTAGGTAATACATGGCTTTTATATTGATGCTTCCGGTCGTATCTGCTGCGGTATTCCATGGTCCACTTGACTGATCCCAGGTGTGCGTTTATTGGTGATCAAGCGGGGATGGATGTGGAGTATTGATCCAGTCCATCGGCTGTGAGGAAAAGGGACAGATGGCTGGACATGTAAAACAGGATATAGCTGTAGGGTATAGGAGATTAAGCATAGTGCAATTGGGCTTGAGTTGAGTACAATTATTTAGAATGACATGCTTTTGGCCATATATGGCCTTTGGGCCAAATGGGGTACCAAATGAAACGGCAGCAAATACAGTATTTCTACAAGAATATTGCAATAATTGCTCGTGATATCAATAATGCATCTATCAATTATCAATATACTGTAAAAACCATGGTACTCCATTTTTGAAAACCGCCTATTTTAGCACAAAAGCCGCAGCGTCAAAATAATTGTGCAAAATCCATGAGTAAATTTAGAGTATTTGTCAAAGCGTTACTCAAAAAACTGATGGTATAGTAACAGTGTTTTTGGTAAATCTAAATGATTGCCACTTCATAGCCCGCTTGATCACCAAAAAACGTCCTGAAGGAATCGGTCAAGGGGATCATGGAATACCGGAGCAGATACGACCGGCCGTAATAGCTGTTAGGCTGGTATTTACGAGTGTCTGCGAGGATATGCCGTGAAAGCCCCTTGAGTGATTCCTTTAGGACGTTACAATTCAAGCAGCGGGATATGAAGTTTTACTTTCCGATAGCTTTATTTGGTGTGTTGTAGCCTTTTAAGGATACTGCCTGAGCGTATTCCCCAAATGAACCTTTGTTGGTGAAGTACATTTCTTTTTCTTCAGGCCCTGAAAGACTGATCTTTAAAACCTCGGCATCAATCTCATCAACAGTCATGATCCACTCTTCATCGTGGCACTTGAATTCAAGAGATAGTGAGTTTGCTGGCTCAGTAGCTTCAGGCTTAGTCTTGCCATGAGCCTTCTGAAGGATATTGTAGATAGCTGGCAGGTTGTCCTGATGTACCTTTACTGTGCCATCTGGTCCTTTAGCCACGCAAATATCTGATTCGTTACAAAGTACAAATACGTCAACCTTAAACTTTCTGATGTGGCCTGACTGAATAAGCAGTCCAGATATCAGTACTGCAGACATAACCAGTGCTGCAATGACTGCTCCAAAAATAATCCCCGTTTTCTTATTGTTATCAAACTTTTTCATACACTTTCCTTTCTGACTGACTAAGTTGTTATCTGTTACATAGAGCTGATCTATAGATCAGTTACTATCATTCTATCAGGCCTGATCAGTGGTTTCCCCATCACCACTGCCATTTGCTTCTGCAAGCAGTTCATCCATGAAATCATAGATGTCGTCCCTTCCCTCTTTAGAAAGAGCTGAATAAGGGAAGACCTTAACATCATCAGGAAGACCCAGAGTCTGGCGTAGCATATTAAGATGCTTTTCATGCTGGCTCTTTTTGATCTTGTCAGACTTGGTGGCGATGATCACTGGCTGGAAGCCCTGATGCACTATCCATTGATACATCTGGACGTCATTGGCTGAAGGCTCGTGACGAATATCGATAAGAAGAAAGACTCTAAGGAGCTGTTTGGATGTATGGAGGTATTTTTCAACCATTTTACCCCACTGGGCCTTGACCTTTTCTGGAACCCTTGCAAAGCCGTAGCCTGGAAGGTCCACCAGATAGAATTCATTGTTTATGTTGTAGTAGTTGATAGTCTGTGTTTTACCTGGCTCCTGAGAGGTACGGGCGTAGTTCTTGCGATTCATGATACCGTTTATCAGGGAACTCTTGCCAACGTTACTCTTTCCAGCAAAAGCAAACTCCGGATGTTCGTTTTCGGGGAGCGTACTCGTTATTCCACAAACTGTTTCAAGGTTTACATTCTTAATTACCATAGTTTTTTTCTCCGTGTTAATGTTGCAATTAAGTATAACATAAAAGGTCTTTAAACGCGCCCCTGCCTGTAAATAATGTGTTATCATTATATTGATAACTTCTTATGGAGGGAACACAATATGGAAAAACTAAAAGCTCTTAAGTGGAATCACATAATTGAAGCCCTGATCATGATAGTCATTGGCTGCGTTCTTATTTTCTGGAGCAATGCAAGCCTTGTTATCATGGCGAGAGCTCTGGCGGTTTTACTGGTGCTGGCAGGCGGCGTAATGATCATCAGCTATTTCGTGCACAAGGAGAGGACCATCGCTATGAGCGGCGGTTTCGCGCTGGGAGTTGTGGTTGCGGTCATTGGTGTATGGATATTCCTAAAACCCGACAGCTTCACAGACCTTATCCCTAAGCTCTTTGGAGTGTTTATCCTTCTTAGCGGCCTTATGAATCTGTGGCAGACAATTTCTCTTGTCAGATATAAATACGGCTTCTGGTGGGTTTCCCTTATTCTGGCACTTATCACGGTAGGGCTTGGAGCATTTCTTTTGTTCTATCCATCTGTGGTAAAAGAGCTGCTGGTTAAATTCATTGGTGGATTCCTTGCTTATGACGGCCTGTCAAATCTCTGGACCATATCAAGGCTTGGTAAGTTTGAAAGAGCTGTGAAAAGAGAAATGAAAGACGCTGAGGCTGTTGATACAACTGCAGAGATAGTATCATCAGACAGCGCAGAAAAGTGAGAAATATAGTTGATATTCTGATAGAAAATTTGTGTTGACGACCAGAATACTTTAGTGCTACAATTTGCTAAACCAATGAGAAAGAGGAGTACTTCATTTATGAAGCTCACAGAGAGCGGCCGGTGGTGAGAGGCTGCAGTGGATGAGTGAAGGAATGGGCTTTTGAGGGCGAAGCAAAATGGCAATTGCCAGAGTAGTATTCGACGGGAACTCCCGTTACAGAGTAGAGGAAGTGGTAGCTTTCTCATGAGGGATCGGTTTTACCGATAAACAAGGTGGCACCGCAGGATGATAATACTCCTGTCCTTGTATGAAACTTCATACAGGGACAGGATTTTTTATTTCGTAAAAACTCTGATACGCACTTGTATGCAATTAGACAACTGTCCCTAAACTACACTATTTTCGCCGTAGATCGGCAAGGAGGACAAAAAATGGACGTACAGAGCACAGAAAGAAGAGAAGTAGTAGTCGAGGAGAAAAAGGGTCTTGCTAACACCAGAAACCTTATCCTTGTGGGAGTCATGATGGCAGTGGGCATCGTTCTTAGGATGTTTGCAGGAGTCATTGCACTTGGCAACATGCATCCTAATTTCCTTATCGCAACATACTGTCTGGCTATTCTTATCATCAAGCCAAACCTTAAAGAGGCAGCAGCCATCGGACTTATTTCAGGAGCGATCTCACAGATCGGAACATCAATGCCATGGCTTGGACTTGGCTCTGAGACATTAGGAGCAATCGCAATGTGCCTTTTTATAAGGCTTGCAATTCCAAAGTATGTTAAACCAATTGTTTGCACATTACTTGCAACACTTGTTTCAGGATTTGCATTTGTTGGTCTTGCAGCACTTACCTATGCTAAGCCAATGCCAGGAGCACAGTTTGTCAGCATGGCTATCGTAACTATTGTGACAGCCCTGCTCAATATGGTCATCGTTACAGTACTTAGCATTCCAGTTAACAAAGTTATGGGGAACAAAGAAGACTAATGATTTCAGTTAAGAACTTAGGATTTGTATATCAGGGCGGCAAAACAGCAGCCCTTGATGGTATCAATATTGAAATACCAGATGGAGACTTCGTAGGGATTACCGGCACTTCAGGTGCCGGTAAAACTACGTTTACTTTTGCGTTAAACGGGATAATCCCTCAGAAGATAAAAGGGGATTTTTACGGAGCTGTAACTGTAGATGGTGTGGATACAGCTGAGCACCCTGCAGAAGAATTTGCGAGAAAAGTGGGGCAGGTTTTCCAGGACATAGATTCCCAGATGGTGGCATCTGTAGTGGAGGATGAGATCCTCTTTGGCCTTGAGAATTTTGGAGTTCCTCACGAGGAGATTGGACAGAGGGTAGACAAAGTCCTTAAGGAGCTTGGAATAGAGGACCTTAGGGACCGAGAGAT
>Ga0256405_10007100_pt1 | contig 17220 bp, 15 predicted proteins | sample RumenRJG_02DNA_FD_189096 | JGI IMG/M metagenome (GOLD analysis project Ga0256405, IMG submission 189096) | Bovine rumen microbial communities from Lethbridge, Alberta, Canada - RJG_02 | ecosystem: Host-associated > Mammals > Digestive system > Stomach > Rumen | place: Canada: Alberta...
AATCCGGTTATTACCCAAGGCAACCGGACGAAAGAAGATAAATCAGAATTTGAAAACCACGATTTCATAAGTGGTTACTGCCCCTCATAGGGCTTTAATAAAATCCTCCAAAACGCTTGAAAACAAAGGATTTATCGCAATGTGTCCGCCTTATCCCTTTATACGATTTCACTTGCGTTTATGCTTCCCTCGCCACCTCATAAGGGCAAAAATAAGGGAAGAAAAATCTGATAACAAGCTATAAAAACAAGTGGCAATCGGGAAACTGTGACATATGTGCGAATATATTATACTGGAGGATTTCAAGATGGACAAGTACATTTATGATGAAAACAACGGTCTTTGGTATGAACTGCAAGGCGAATACTATTTGCCGTGCCTTAGCTTGCCACCCGAAGAAGAAAAGCCTATCGGGATATGGGGACAGCGGCACAAACGCTACCTGAAAGAACATAGAAAAGCAACCTACACAACACTTCTGACCAGCGGTAAGCTCAACACTTATCTTTCCGGCATCAACGAACAGGCGCAGGAACGCTTTGAACGGCTCATAGATGGCATGAAGCAGGCACAGGGTATCACGGAACAATTAAAGGCGGAAAACGCCTTAGAATGGGTCAGGAGAATGAATAATATACGGGCTTGTGCGATGGAGATTGTGAATAAAGAAATCATCTTCGCATAGCAGACTGGCGGTAACGCAAAGCGAGGGGTAAAGGTGTAAATGCCTTACCCCTCGTATTTTATGACGAGAATATGGCTTAACACAAGGCATTTGTGGGTTAAAAGCGCTACAGTAGAGAGATTATGCTGAAAACATAGGGTTTGGCAATCCAAAAGCAAACTTTTTATGAATGTTGTCTGTTGCCTCTTGACTTATATCGGCAATCTATATATAATCGATATGTAGACTGTCGATACAAGGAGGGACATATATGGCAATTGATAAATCTCTGATTTCAGGGAATACAGATATGCTGATTTTGAAGCTGCTTGAAAAACAAGATATGTATGGGTATCAGATGATAGAAGAACTTGCGAAGCAATCCGACCATACTTTTGAATTGAAAGCAGGAACATTATATCCTCTGCTCCATCTCTTAGAGCAAAAGCAGTATCTTGTGTCCTATGACGGAGAAACTGTTGCGGGGAAAACAAGAAAATATTACAGGATTACAGATGAAGGGAAAAGATTTCTTGTGGTGCGGCTGTCTGAGTGGGAAAGCTACTCTGCCGCAGTCAATAAGGTTTTGTCGGGGGGTGTTTTGCTTGCAGGAATATAATTCTCCCGAAGAATATATCAAGGATGTTCAAAGATACATTCGTTGGAGCAGAGCAAAGGTTGTGGCAACAAGAGAGCTTTCTGACCACATAAACGACCAATACGATGCTTTGCGGGAAAACGGTCTGAATCAGAAAGAAGCAATGAGAAAAGCCATTGAAGAAATGGGCGATGCAGATGTAGTTGGGACAGAGCTTGATATTGTCCACCGCCCGAAAGTGAATTGGCTGTTGCTGCTCATAGCAGGCGTGTTGCTGCTGAGTGGTATTCTAATCTCTGCTATGCTAACCTCAATATCCCTGACCGTACCAAAGATAATCGGTATTGTGCTTGGAGTTTGTGTTGCTGCTTTTTTGTATTTTATTGATTACACTGTCTTAATTCGCTTTCCAAGAGCGTTATACGGACTGCTCTCACTGGCGGCAATCTTCGGGCTACTCTATGAATTATGGAACGGATTTGCACCGCTTGGATACGGTTTTCTGTTCTACCTGCTGCTATGCTATCCGATTGTTTTGGTCGGAATCCTGTTTTATGAAAAGAACAGTGAAAGCGAGACAAAAATCATACATTACTGGCTATATGCTATTTTTCCGCTGACTTTAGCGTTAATAAATCAAGCGTTTCCAGTTTTTGTGTTGCTGTTGGCTTGCGAGCTATTCATCTTTTGCTGCGGGTTAAAATTAAAATGGCTGAAATGGAATCGTGTTAATATCTTCGGTGTGGCTTGTATGCTGATTTTTCTTATTATCGGAGTGTACCTGTTAAGCCGCTTTTATCATCTTTTTCGCTTGCAGGAAAATACAGGATATTTACAACAGCTCGATTTCTTTTCGGTGTTTCGTGAAGCGGAGTTAATTGGAAAAAGCGGAATGCCTGTTGATGTGAAGGTAATGAGCTACTTCTATGACCACCCAATCACCCTGCTCCTGTACGAATACGGAAAATTTTCACTTATATTTTTGCTGTTTGTATTCGGGATATTGTTTGCTATCCTTTACAGGACTTCAAAAAAGCAGGATACAGAGGTTGGCAAACTTCTAACCAATACCGTGCTGTTGATTTATATTTTACGAATTGTTTTCACTGCCTTATCCGACATTGGGGTTCTTCCGAACTTCTTTATGTGCGTCCCCTTCGTTGTAACAGGAGGAATGTTCATTATTTACGATATGGCACTTGTTGGAATTATCCTATCAGTAAACCGCAATGAGAGCATTGCAAAGGATTGGATTAAATTAAAAAGCAAGCGTAACGCTGCTAAAAACGGAGGTCAACTATGAAAAAATTCTTATGTGCTATTCTATTCTTGACGATGGTAATCAGTCTCTCCGCCTGCGGCGGTAAAGGCGTTTCGACACTTGTGAAGCATTATGGTCAGGAAAAGGTCGATGAAATGGAAATCGAGTGTACCGATGAAACACAGCTAAAGGTCGCAAATGACCTCATAGCAGAAGCAAAGGATATTATGTCTTACTGCGGGTCAGGAGACGGTACGAATAAAGAGGACTGCGGTGCGTTAGAAAGATACTATTTCTTTGATGATAAGGCGGTTCGGGCAGATGTTTCGATAGAACTTGTAACCACCAAACAGGAAAATGGGAAGGGATATATCTGGGTGAAATATTCAGCCGATTATTACGATAAGGATGATACTCTCATTTCTGGTAACGGAGAAGCATATTCACGTTGGGATATTGAACAGTTAGATGGAAAATGGACGGTAACGTTAATTGACGAAATACCGTAAGGATTGGTGAGTGTATGCAGAAACAAGCCGAATGGATATTATGTCCTGTTTGTGGCAACAAAACCCGTGACAGAACAAGATATGATACGGTCTTGAAAAACTATCCTCTCTACTGCCCGAAGTGCAAGCAGGAAACGCTGATAGAAGCAGAGAACTTGAAAGTAACCGTTATAAAGAAACAGGAAAACTAATCTCTATATGTATGCCGCCGTGTATGGGTAAAACCATAGCGGCGGTTTTTCTTCGCCTATCGGCTGCCTCTGTCAAAGGATTTCTTTCGTGGCTTTTGCTGTCTGCCCTGCTCCTGCAACTGTCTGAGCCTGTTTCGGACGCTCTCCTTTTCGGGCGGTCTTGGCGGTCTGCTCTTTTGTTTCACCTGACGCTCCCATTCGGCAAGGTCACGGTTGTATTGTTCCACAACGGCTTCCGCCTCCCGATAGGTCGCCATGAATGCCTGCACATCGGGATAACCGTCCTCCCTGAGAATATCGGGGAGCTTATCCAGCCTGCGGTCAATTTCTTGCTCCGTCTGCTGTATCTGCTCGGTAAGGGCTTTGCGCTCCTTGCCCTTGAAAATCCCTGTTGTTTCTGCAAGCTGTGTTTTCAGCTTGGGCAGAATGTTGTCCTGCAAATTCCTAATCCCTCTTGCCTCATCCTGCACCCGTATCATTAGATTCCGCATGGTGCAGAACTCTGTCATATCAATATCCAGCGTGGGCTTCGGCGGTATCCCGTATTCACGGATAAGGTTTTGTAAAATGTCCTTCGCCTTGTTCACGATACGGCGGAACAGATTCGGCAGCCAGCCCTCGCTTTTAATGGATTGGCTAACCTTGTCGTGTATCTCGGTTTGTTTGATTTCCAGTATTTTAGCCTCCTCAATCCCCGATACAAGTGCCATGTCCGCTGTCCTGTTCCATTCCTGCCTTGTAGCGTTGTCGGCTGCAATCTCTTCGGCTTTGGGATTGTTCTTGCCTATTTTCTTTGTCGGCAGGTACACGCTGTTTTTGTCAAATACCTTCAGGTGCTGTTCAGGGTTTTCAATATGGAGATTGATAAGGTTTGTATAATCCTCTTTTACCTCCCGAAGAAAAGGCTCTCTCTTGAAGCGGTCATCCTTTACGGTGAACAGATGGCTTTCGTAAACCTCTCCCTTTTTGATAATGGTACAGCCTTTTCTTATCTGCCCGTCCTCACCTGTGATTTCCTTCTTGGTGCGTACCCGCTTGCCTGTTTCGTCAAAGAATACGCTTCTTGTGGCAATCTTCACATCAGGCTCAGGAAGCAGCTTCCTTTCGCTGAAAATCAGATGAATGTGGTAATTGGTCTTGCGCTTATTGTGGTGCAATGCCGACACACATTCCACGCCGTACCGCCTGCGGAACTCATCTGTAAAATCCTCAAGCACCTGCTGCGGCTCGTACTGCGTGTAAACTTCGGGCAGGGCGATAATCAGCTCCCTTGCCTCAATACATTTCCCCTCTGCGCCGCTGCGCTGGAACTCCTGCCGGCTCTCCCTTGCGAGATTATTCCAAAAGGCATTGTCGGCGGTGCGGTAAGTGGCGTACAGATTTTCCTGTCTTGCGTGGCTGGTGATATACGATATTCGTCCTTTGACATTAGGCAGCTTCGACATCTGTATGAAGCTGTGTCTTGCCATAATCCAACCTTTCTTTAAAATATACCGTTCTCATTTTGCAACCGTCTTGACGGTTGCTGCTGTTTCGGCGGCTTTGCTGACGGAACAGCGCCGTATCAAAAGCGGCAGGGATTTCCTGCAAGCGTTGATACGGTAGCTCCCCGCAGGGGCGAAATACCCTGAGTACAAATCGGCAGATTTGTGCGAGGGGTGTATTTCGCTCTCAAACGCCGAGGGCTTTAAGAACGGTCAATCTACTCGGCGGACATCATTCTGATTGAGAAGATTTCTGCCTTGATTGACCGTCATAAAACGCTCCAGCGTGTCCCTTCGGATAATGGTCTTGCGCCCTACCTTTAAGACAGGCAGCTTGCCCCAGTCCACCAATTTCCGCATGGTGTTCCTGCCGATACCCGTACATTCGGCGGCTTCCTCGATGGTCATACCTATTTTAACTGCGTTCATTATCTCATCCTCCTTTTGAAATACTTGTTTTGCAACTGTACAATCCTAATTATACTTATTTTGCAATCTCGTGTCAACCTGTTTTGCAACTGTTTAGGAATTTTTTTTAATATTTATCCCGTTTCAGGGTTGCAATCTGCATTTTGATGTGCTATAATGATACTCGTCAGGAGGTGAAAACCTTGAAAAAAGAAATTGAATTCACCGCAAAACAAGTCGGTGAACGGGTAAAAGAGCGCCGAACAGAACTAAACCTTACCATGCCTGAGCTTGGAAAGCGTATCGGCGTAAACAAATCCACCATTCAGCGGTATGAAGCAGACGGCGTTGACCCGAAGCGTACTATGATTATCAACGGTCTTGCCGATGCGCTGCTTACCACTCCCGAATGGCTGACAGGGCTTTCCGAGGAAAAGGAATATGATGCCCGCACGCTCTGCCAAAAGGACATTGAGGAGCATATCAAAAAGTACCTTGATACGGTTTCCTCCACGGTCAGCGGAGAGCCGCACCAGCAGCTTCTTACCACCTTCCTCGGCAAGATGATTGACCTGTACTCGGTGCTGTGCCACTACTTTGCCAACGCTATGGCGGAGGTTGACCGTGTGGCGGAGGACGAGGGCTTGAAGCAGTCGATTATGCGGTATGCGATTGAGGTGGGCGCAATCGAAGAACGGGTCTACCGCAAAGAAATGGAAATACCTATCGAAGATATGAAGCGTTTTTTAGACGGAATTTTACATATCTACGATGAGGGACGCACCAAAGTATCTATGGGCGACCTCTTCGGGATAGTGACGGAAGCCGAAAACAGGCTTGCCGAAAAAGAAAATTCCGTGGCACCTTGACAAAAAAATATGCCGATTGAAACCAACCGGCAAAAGTGACATTCTTTACTTTACGCACACCATATGTCACAGTCCCGATTGCCACGGATAGAAAGGAGTTTTTATCTATGGCAAAAGGTTCTGTAAGAAAGAAAGGCAAAAAGTGGTACTACCGCTTCTATATCGAAGATGAAAGCGGCAATCTGGTACAGCGTGAATTCGTGGGAACAGAAAGCAAATCCGAAACGGAAGCCCTGCTCCGCAAGGCGATGGAGGACTACGAGGAAAAGAAATTCGTTGCAAAGTCTGAAAACGCCACGGTGGGAATGCTGCTGGATATGTGGGTGGAGGAAGAACTAAAGCCCGGCAGTCTCAGCAACGGTACGGTAATGGCATATCAGGGTACGGTAAACCGTATCAAGCAGCACCCTATCGGCAGCCGAAAGCTGAAAACCGTCACCGCCGACCATTTGCAGGCGTATATGGATTTTCTCAGCTTCGGCGGGACAAATCCCGACGGTACAACGGCAAAGGCACTTAGCAAAGGGTATCTGCGTTTGTTCTCGGCAGTCCTGCAAGGAGCGTTCCACTTTGCGGTATTCCCCAAACGGCTGATTACCTTCAACCCGATGCAGTATGTGGTATGGCGGGGCAAAAAAGAGGACTATGACCTGTTTTCGGACGAGGACGGCAATACCGATTCCACACCCACGCTCAGCCATGAGCAATATCTGAAGCTGGAGGAATTTCTGAAAAAGAAAGATAACCCCGCTTTACTGCCCATTCAGATTGCCTACTACACGGGGCTTCGCATCGGCGAAGTCTGCGGCTTGACTTGGCAGGATGTCAACCTTGACAAGCAGTACCTTACGGTGCGCCGCAGTATGCGCTACAACGGGGCAAGGCATAAAACCGAGATAGGAGCGACCAAACGGAAGAAAGTCCGTACCGTGGACTTCTGCGACACGCTGGCGGTGATCCTCAAAGCGGCGAAAACCGAACAGCACAAAAACCGCCTCCAGTATGGCGGGCTTTACCACCTCAACTACTACACCGAGGTGAAGGAAAAAGACCGTACTTACTACGAGGTTTACAGCCTGCCGAGGACAGATGAAATCCCAGAGGGGTACAAGGAAATATCCTTTGTCTGCCTCAGACCTGACGGCGCATACGAATCACCGAGTACGGTAGGGATTATGTGCAGGACGGCAAGCAGAAAGGTCGAGGGCTTGGAGGGCTTTCATTTCCACCAACTTCGTCACACATTCACGAGCAATCTGCTCTCAAACGGGGCAGCGCCGAAGGATGTGCAGGAGCTTCTCGGACATGCCGATGTCAGTACCACAATGAATATTTACGCTCACGCTACAAGGGAAGCGAAGCGTACTTCCGCAAGACTGCTGGATAAGGTGGTCGGCGGAGAGTAAAAAACTTTCCCTTGTTTCGGCTCGTAAGGGCAAAAACAAGGGAAAATACATAAGGTTGGAACACAAGATAGGCGAAATGCCTTGAAAATACAGCGTTTTCAGAGGGTTTAACAGATAAATCGGAATTTATCTATCGTCAGCGATCAAAAAAGCTCTGCACGGAGAGCCATCCGCCCCGGATAGATTCAACGGCGCTGCGCTTAAAAAATATCTGCCTTCCTTAACCGCTGCCAATCGAATACCTTCAAGCAATACAATGCCAGCACCCAGCAAGATCAAATGTATTTCCATCGGCGCATCTTCCGGGCCGACAGTCTGCGATTCATTTCCTAACAGTAGGATTCCTTTGGAAGCAAAGACCTTTGCTGCTTCCGAAGAAACCACAGCGTCTCCCTTGATCAGAAGTCGTTTTGCAGCTTCCGGGTCACGATCTCTCGATTTTTCATATATCTCCATTGCGTCATGGCCGGAGACAATCCCGTGATGCTCCGTAACAGAAGCCGGTCCAACAAAGGCTTCAAGACCTACGGCATCAATAGTTTTTCCACCTTTGATAAAATGAAATGGCGCATCCACGTGAGTACCGTTGTGAGCACACATATTGAAAGCTGTCAGATTGTACAGATCGCCTTTTTCCATTGAAGAAAGCATCCTTCTTTCCGGCGCTGGGTCACCGGGGAATACCCGACAGCTGAAAACCTCCTGCGAGATATCGTAGATTGTCATTGCATATCACCTCCATAAATCCCGATTTGTCGGTATGATTCTATCACACCGGGCAAAGCTTTTCTACTGAAAACGGGGCTGGAATGTTGCTTCCAACCCCGTAAGTGGCGGAGAGGATGGGATTCGAACCCATGTGCGCTTTCACGCAAACTGATTTCGAGTCAGCCCCGTTATGACCTCTTCGATACCTCTCCGTATGAAATTTTGCTGCGAACTTTGATAGAAAACCGATAGATGACCGGTTCGTTTCCTGCAAGCCAAAGCCGCGAAAACCGCAGGAAAACGGAGCTTTTGCGAGAAAACCTAAGCTTTCGCGCTGTACCGAGTGACGAAACCGAGCCGCTTTCGAGTCAGCCCCGTTATGACCGCTTCGATACCTGTCCGTATATGTTATCCCCGAACCGGGGAATAACAAACTGTTTGATTTTATCTCACGGGGCGAGCCCCGTGATGATCCTGCTTTTCCGCCGGGATCCCGGCGGGAAAATCGTTCTTGCCAAAGCGGATCGTTTGGTGTATGATAAAAGAGAAGAAACGCTTTGAGAGGAGGAACAACATGGAAAAGAAACTGTTTTGCGAGAGGGGACCCGTCTGTTACGCGATCTCGGAGAAGAAGGAGATCTTCAAGCGCCGGCTGAAGGATCTTGTCTGCCGGGAGAGGATCGCAAAGGAACACCGGGAAGAGAAGCTGCCGAACCTTGTGATCCGCCACAGCTCGGTCCTGCTGCGCCGGCTGGAGGGGGTCGATATGACCCTGCAGGAGAACAAGGTGACGAACATCGCGCTGGCCTGCCGGAAGGTGAACGGCATCGTGATCCGGCCGGGCGAGACCTTCTCTTTCTGGAAGACGATCGGCAGCACCACAAAGCGGAAAGGCTACCGGGAAGGGCTGATCATCAGCCGCGGGAAGGTGAGCTCCGGGACCGGCGGCGGGCTGTGCCAGATGGGAAATCTGATCCACTGGATGGTCCTGAACAGCCCCCTTACGGTGACCGAGCTGCACCATCACTCCGACGCGCTGTTCCCTGACGAGCGGCGCCGCGTCCCCTTCGGGACCGGGACGTCCGTCCAGTATAACTACGTCGACTACCGGTTCCGCAACACCACCGACCAGCCGGTCCAGATCCTGGCCTGGATCGAGGACGGGGAACTGTGCGGGGAGCTGCGCAGCCTGCGGCCGTTCCCCTTTCTCTACCGGCTTGTGGAGGAGAACCACCATTTCCGCCGGGAGGGGGAGGACTACTACCGGATCTCGCAGGTCTACCGCATCGTGACCGACCGGGAAACGGGGGAGGAGAAGGCGAAGGAACTGATCCTTGACAATCATTCCCGGGTCCTGTACGACCACGCGCTGATCCCGCGGGAGGCGATCCGGCAGGAGAACTGACGGATCCGCGAGCGTTACGATTATAGCACACAAAACCGCGCGATGCAAGAGTTTTTTCAAAATCGGGGAATTTTTCCCCGAAACGGAAGGAAAAAGAGCCGCGCCCGCGCTTTTGCCCGCCGGGATCCCCGGCGGGACCCGAGTACAGCGCAGCCGCCCCCGCCCGCGCTGCGAAAAGCGCGGGCGGGGGACGTTTTCCGGTGCTTCTGCACGGGAAAATCAACAAAAAACAGTTGACTTTCCTCTTGACGTATGGTATAAGATAAATAATACGATAAAAAAGATGTAGTCTTTTTTTGTCCGGTTCACTTACGGTATCCGATTTGAAATTTGACAGGAGAGAAACATGAAAAACGCATGGGTCCGAAAGCTGGCAAGCTTTGCATTGTGCGCGGCGATGGTTTTTGCGGCGGGAGCATACGGGATCGCCCGTTTCCTTCCGACCGTCGCGGAGGAAGCGGCGGGCCTCTCGGTCGATAACGCCTCCCCGGCGCCGGGAGGGACCTTCACGGTCACGGTCTCCTTCCCCGCGATGCAGGAGCGGTTCGACGCCGCCGATCTGAAGGTGCGGTTCGACAAGACGCTTGTTGAGGCGACCGCGGTGACGGCGACTCGGATCCCCGGAGCGGTACCGCATGAAGATACGGGCGAAGGACCGGTCGAGACGATCGTGCATTCCGAACCGGAAGAAGCGAACGTTAACGCGTTTTTCTCAGCCAGTTATTACGCGGAGGGCGGCGATCCGGTCGATTTTCCCGGCGTGACGCTCACAGCGACCTTCAAAGTCAAGGAGACGGTCGCTGTCGGAACGGTCGTGACGTTCACGGCGGACACGAACGATTTCTATATTTCCCGCTATGATCCGGACGAATTTGAGGATGTTGACATTACGCCTGCCGGCACGGTCAAATCCGTCACGGTCACCGTGACCGAGGCGCCGGCGATCCTGTACGGCGACGCCAACGGCGATGGAAAAATCGACGGAAGGGATATTACCCGGCTTCGCAAGTATTTCGCCAACTATGATGATGATACGGAGACGTCAACAGTGGAGATCGGCCTTGGCGCCGACGCCAACGGCGATGGAAAAATCGACGGAAGGGATATTACCCGGCTTCGCAAGTATTTTGCCAACTATGACGACGACACGGGAACTTCTACGGTTCGGCTCGGGCCGCAGTGATCTGCAATAAGACAAATAAGGAGAAAAAGATGAAAAAGAAGTTCTTTTCAGTTTTTTTGACCGTTCTTCTGCTTTCACTTGCCGTCATACCGGCGGCGAGCGTGAACGCCGCGGAAAATCCGGTGATATCCTTGCCGGAGATCGAAGCGGCTCCGGGCGAGACCTTTACGGCGCAGTTGTCGATCAGCGGGAATCCCGGCATTGCATATTTGGAGATCTCCCTTTCCTCAAGTGTTCTGACGCTTACCAAGGCGCAAAACGGAGCGCTCTTTGATGTTTTTACGCCGGGAATAAAACTTATTTTTGACAACGGTGGGGACGTTTCTGATGACGGGGTGTTGGCGACCTGTACCTTTAAGGTGGCGGAGGACGCCGCGGCCGGCGTCTATCCGATCACGATCACCGTGAAATTTTGTTCCAATTATGATGAAGAGATCGTTCAATGTTCGGTGTCAAACGGTTCCGTTCGGGTCGTGACCGAGGCGCAGACCGCCGCCATCCTCGACACCGCCAGCCTGTCGCTGCTCGACGCGATCGGCGTGAACTTCTACACGATCCTGCCGGACGCGGTGAAAAACGACGCGGGCGCGTACGCGCTCTTCCGCGGTCCGAACGGCGAGCAGAAGGTCTATGTCAAAGACGCCGTGACCGGCACGGACGGACGCACCGTCTTCACCTACGCGGTCTACGCAAAGGAGACGCGCGACGAGATCAATCTCCGTCTCTTTGACGGAACGGACGCTCAGATCGATATGGTCTGCAACAACGCCGCGCATACTCCGATCAGCGCGGAGGGCTACTCTTACAGCGTGGACGAGTATCTCGCGGCGATCGCGGCGGGCAGCGAGGGCGATAAGATGAAGGCGCTTGCCGCCGCCCTCGCGGACTACGGCGCCGCGGCGGACCGGCTCTTCGGCTACAGCGGAGCGAACGCTCCGGCAGTCGCGGCGGATCTCTCCGCGATCACGGCGGAAAGCCTGGCCGCTTATAAACTCACGCAAAGCGGCACGGCGCCCGACGGTTTCTCCCTCACCGGCGCGACCTTGATGCTCGAGAGCGAGACGACGCTGCGCATTTATTTCAATGCGCAGACCGTTCCCTCCGTTACGGTCGACGGAACGGCGGTCACGCCCGTCCAAAAGGGCAACGCCTATTACGTGGCGATCCCGAACATCCTCGCAAAGGAACTCGGCACGCCGCACGTTGTCCGTTTCGGCAATTACGAGATCACCTGCTCCGCTTTGACCTACGCGTATTCCGTCCTGCGGGCTTATCCCGAGAGCGACACCTCCGACGAGGCGGTCAACCTCCGCACGCTCGCCCGCGCGCTTGTCCGCTATCAGCAAACGGCGGTCGCGTATTTTGAAAGCAAGTAAAGAGAGGATCGAAATATGGAAAACAACAAGATCGCTTACGAAAAACCGATTCTGACTCTTTTTGTGACGGAAGGGAACGTCGTCGCCACGAGCAATACCCCCCAGCAGGGCGAGAACGAAACGCCGCAGGTCCCCCTCGGCTGATCCCGCATCGGGCAGGTCATTTGACCTGCCCGATCTTTTTTCTGCCGGGTGATTGTTTTCTTATCCGGAGTGTGCTATTCTATATAAAAAAGGATGAGCGCCGCGGCGCCCTTTGACGGAGGAACAAGATGAAGAGGACGGGTCTGCTCGCGCTCCTTCTGGCGCTCCTCGCGCTTGCCGCGCTTTGCCCGACCGCCGTTTTCGCCGAGTCCGGCGCGGCGATCCGCGGCGGCGAGGGGAGCAGCTTTTCCGTCTCCGAGGAGAGATTGCTCTCCCTCGGGCTGCCCGTCCTTTATCTTGATACCGAGGACGGAGACTATATCACCTCCCGTCTGGAATACAAGTCCGCGAGGATGCGCATCGCGCTCCCGGAGGCGCTTGCCGGGGAGACGAACCCCTATACCGGCGGGGAGGGCGGGACCGTCCGCGTCAAGGGGCGCGGCAACTCCACCTGGAACAACGGCTACCCGGACGGAAAGAAGAACACCCTGCGCGGCGACACGCATACGCGCAAGGTCCCCTATACGCTCAAGCTGGATAAAAAAGCCGACCTTTTCGGCCTCGGGAAAAGCAAAAACTGGGTCCTTGTCGGCAACTATATGGACCGGACCCTCCTGCGCGGCAAGCTGATCTACGATCTTTCCGCCCGCCTCGGGATGACGGCGGTGCCGTCCGTCTTCCTCGATCTCGTCCTCAACGGCGAGTATATGGGCGTCTATCAGCTCTGCCGCAAGATAGACGAGGACCTCTTTGACGGAGAAGTGACCGACTGGGGGGACGTTGCGGAGGACGCGGCCGCCGCCGTCGCCCGGGCGGAAGGACTGACCGCAAATCAGCGGGAAACGCTGGAAACGGAGCTGAAGGAAAACGCCGCGTGGATCACCGGCGGAAAGACCGGCGGATACCGGATCGCCGATTACTTTGACCTTTCCGCTTACGATCCTTATACCGGTTTTTTGATGGAATACGACCGCTACGCCGACGAGCCGAGCTTTTTTGTCACGGGGCACGACGTGCCGCTCAAGGTGAAAAATCTTGACGCGATCAAGACGAACGGAGAGATGTATCTCCGCCTGCGGCGGTATTTTATCGAGTTCGAGGAAGCGCTCTTTTCGCCGGATTTTTGCAACAGTAAGGGCAAGCATTACAGCGAGTACCTCGACATGGACCGGTTTGTCGATTATTTCCTGCTCAACATGGTGATGCTGAACCTCGAGTTCGGCTATAAGTCGACCTATTTCTGCCTTGACAGGGAGGGGAAGATCGTCTTCGGTCCCTGCTGGGATCTTGACTGGTCCTCCGGCAATCTTTTCCTCAAGGCGAAGCGCAGCTACGACAGCTGGTACGCCGACGGGAGATCGAAGAACAACCACTGGTACCATCAGGCTTACCGCGACCCCTGGTTCGTCGCGCTGGCGCGCGAGCGCTGGGCGCAGATCCGGGAGACGGTCCCGGAGCTCCTTACGGAGATCGACCGGTGGGAGAAGATCCTCGCCCGGACCGAGGCGATCGAATACCGGAAATTTGCAAACGACCCTTACGAGACGGACTTTGCCGCACGGACCGGCGGGCGTTCCTATTTGTACGAGACCGCGGATCTGCGGCAGTTCCTTGAACAGCGCATCGGGTGGATGGACGCGCAGCTTTCCCTGCGCGATCCCCGCATCGAGGACCGGGGGTATGAAAAGGACAGCGTCCTCGCTCTTTCGGTGACGGGGACGGAGGCGGAGATCGCCCCCGCCGCCCGGGAGGAGAGCTTTTACGTCGCGGACGGGATATCCCCGCTGCTCCAGGACGTCTCCCTGTGTCTTACGCTGAAACGGGCGGATACCGTCTCGCTCTATCTCAACGGGAAGCTCCTCATAGCGGAGAAGACGGCCGATCCGGGGGAAAAAGTCACGCTGACCGTCCCCGCGGACCGGTTTGACCCCGGGATCAACGTCCTGACGGCGATCCGCGCCGGGGGAGAGGGAAAGTCCGTTTATTTCTCGCTCCGGATGCCGGGGGAGAAACGGACGGCGGGCGGAGAGCGCCCGACGCTCTCTCCCGGAACCGGGGAGCCGGAAGAGACGGAGACCGGCTCCGCGCCGGGACCGTCCGGATCCTCCGGTGGTTTCCCCTCTTTTCTGTATTTTCTTCTCCCGGCCGCCGGCGCGGCGGTTCCCGCCGCTTTCCTTGCAGGAAAGAAAATGATCAAAAACAGAGGAAAAACGTATGAACAGTAGGTCGGTTTTGCGCAAAACGAGCTTTTTTCTGAGCTTTTTACTTCTTTTTATCGCGCTGTCCGGCGCGGCGCCTTTTGTGTTTTCCGCCGGGGAGACGGTCGGCGGGGGCGGGAACGCTTCCTTTTCGACGACGAGGGAGGAGCTTCGCTCTCTCGGCCTTCCGGTCGTGGAGATCGACACCGCGGACGGCGATTACATCACCACCCGGCTGCAATACAAGGAAGCGACGATGCGCATCTCCCTCTCGCGGGAGTACGCCGCTTTTCAGAATACCTACACCGACGAAGACGGGGGCGCTGTCACCGTCAAGGGCCGCGGCAACTCCACCTGGAACAAGGGTTACCCGGACGGGAGCACCGGTACCAGCAAGGGGGCGTTTCAGACGCGGAAGGCCCCCTATACGGTCAAACTGGAGAAAAAGGCGGATCTTTTCGGCCTCGGACGGTCGAAGAGCTGGACCCTCCTCGCCAATTACGAGGACCGGACCTCGCTCTGCAATAAGATCGCTTACGATCTTGCCGGCAAGATGGGAATGGTCTACACGAAATCGGTCTTTGTCAATCTCGTCCTCAACGGCGAATACATGGGCGTATACCTCTTCTGTCAGAAGATCAACGAGGACCTGATCGGGGACGGCGTTACCGACTGGGAGGACATCGCGGAGGACGCGGCGGCGGCGGTCGCCCGCGCGCACGGCCTTGATGACGAGAAGCGGCAGCGGCTGGAGGACTCGCTGAAGGCAAACGCCTCCTGGATCACGGGCGGCAAGGTCGGCGGCTATCAGATCAGCGACTACATCGACCTCTCCTCCTACGACCCCTATACCGGATATATCCTCGAGTACGATCAGTTCACAAACGACAGGAGCTTTTTCCGGACGGCGCACAAGACCGCGTTCAAGGTGAGGAACCTTGACTCGATCAAGACGAACGTCGACCTCTACAAGCATCTCACCGGTTTCCTGGCGGAGTTCGAGGAGGCGCTTTTCTCTCCGACCTTCTGCAACAGCCAGGGAAAGCATTACAGCGAATATCTCGATATCGACAGCGTCGTCGACTTCTATCTTGTTTTTGTCGTGATGATGAATTTTGAGCTCGGCAACAACTCGAATTACATGTATCTGAACCGGGAGGGGAAGCTCGTGTTCGGGCCGGTCTGGGATTTTGACCGGACGGCGGGGAACCGCTTCCTGAAAAAATCCCGCAATTTCACCGTCTGGAACGACAGTCTCGCCTGCGGGAACAACCGCTGGTACCATCAGCTGTACCGGGATCCGTGGTTCAACGCGCTGGTGCGCGAGCGCTGGGGGCAGATCAGCGGACCGATCGCGGAGATCGTTCCGGAGATCGAGTACTGGAAGGAGATTTTGACCCCGAGCGAGAAACTGGAATACGAAAAATTCGGGGGCGATCCTTACGAAAAGGACTTCGTTTCGCACACGGAGGGCAGGACCTTTGCCAATGAGGCGACCGATCTTGCCCGTCTCATGAAGATCAGGATCCGGTGGATCGACGCGCAGATGAACCTCCGCGATCCGGGACTGGAGGATAACAACGCAAAGGATAAGGGCCGGTACGAGGCGGACGGCTCCTTCAAGCTGACGGCAAAGGGGGAGAGCAGCGCGCTTTCCCTCGCTTCCTCCGGAGCGATGCCCTACCCCGCCGCGGACGGGATCTCCGCGGAGTTCCAGGACGTGACCGTGGAGACGACGCTCAAACGGGGCGACAATCTCACCGTTCTCGCAAACGGAGAAGTTCTCTTCTCGGGCAAGGTGACCGACGCGAAAGGCAAAGTCAGCGTGACGGTCCCGGCGGAGAATTTCGATCCCGGGATCAACGTGATCGCCTTCTTCCGCAACGCGGGGGAAAAGAACAAAAAATCGACCTATTTCTCCCTCCTGATGCCGGGGGAGAAGCGGACGGCGTCGGGAGAGCAGGACCTCCCGTGGGAGACGGCGCCGGCGGAGACCGAGCCGCCCCTGCCGTCTGAGACGGAGCCTTTGACCGGGCCGGCGGAGGAAACGCCGGAAACGGACGGCGGACGCGGTCCCCGCGTCCTCCTCCTTGTCGCGCTCACGGTTCCGCTCGCCGCCGGCGGAGCGGCGTTCGGGACCTGGATCGGCCGCCGGATCCGCGAAAAAAAGGAGTGACCTTTTCCGGCGATCCGAAAAACCGCAGAAACGGGGAAAGAGAACGATGAAACGAAACGCGCTCCGCCTGATCTCGCTTGTCCTCGCGTCCGTCGCTCTCTTTCTCCTTGCGCCTCCGCTCCCTCTCTCGGCTTCCGGGGAGATCGGCGGGGGCGGGAGCCGCTCCTTTTCGACGACGCTCGAGGAGCTTCGCTCCCTCGGCCTTCCGGTCGTGGAGATCGACACCGCGGACGGCGGCTACGTCACCTCCCGGATCGACTATAAGGACGCGGCGATGCGCATCTCCCTCTCGCGGGAGTACGACGCGTTTCAGAATACCTACACCGACGGGGACGGCGGCGCTGTCGCCATAAAGGGCCGCGGCAACTCCACCTGGAACAAGGGCTACCGGGACGGAAAGCCCAACTCCCACAAGGGGACCTTCCAGACGCGGAAGGTCTCCTATACGGTCAAGCTGGAGAAAAAGGCGGATCTTTTCGGCCTCGGGCGGGCGAAGAGCTGGACCCTCCTCGCTAATTACCAGGACCGGACCGCGCTGCACAACAAGATCGCCTACGACCTCTCCGGCAAGCTCGGGATGGTCAGTTCGCCCTCCGTCTTTGTCAATCTCGTCCTCAACGGCGAGTATATGGGCGTCTAT
>Ga0256405_10007101_pt1 | contig 17220 bp, 24 predicted proteins | sample RumenRJG_02DNA_FD_189096 | JGI IMG/M metagenome (GOLD analysis project Ga0256405, IMG submission 189096) | Bovine rumen microbial communities from Lethbridge, Alberta, Canada - RJG_02 | ecosystem: Host-associated > Mammals > Digestive system > Stomach > Rumen | place: Canada: Alberta...
ATCCAGTACGTATTTACGTACTGGATAATATGTCATTCATAAAGAGCAAACATACGTACTTGAATATTCATTATAGAAGTATTCCAATTAAAGTTACCTGTATTCATATACCAACCTGCTCCTGTTACATCGATTACAACAGTGCCACACGCGATTCCATTTACATAAAGTGCACCATTTTGGCAATATAGTTTTGAAATTCCTAAGCTGTTACTTAATGTAAATGGTATTGGAGTTCCAGCACTGATAGCGGTTTTTAATGATATATACCATGAAATATATAGAATTTTAGCATATTTATAAATAACAAAATCGGAGACATTAACTGTATCACTACTGATTGATAAAGTAAATTTAGAAGTTACATCTTCTATCGTACTGATACTTGTGTTATATTTTGTATAGAATTATAATTGACTGTAAGTCTTATGACTTACAGTCTTATATATTGTCTAACACAAGCTTAAATAATACAAGTAAGAGTATTCCAACTCCATTATATATTTATGAATTTGTCACAAATAATACCCCTTCATTTTCATTTAAAATTAATGCAAGTACAAGTACGGATAGATCGGTTTTATTTTTAGTAGGAAATGGAAATGGTTCAGTTTATGCCGCGATTGCAGTATATACATCTAGTTATTTTACATTAAGAACTTTATCGGGATCAGCATTAACGCCTAGTTCATCTTTAAGTGGGAATACAGTTACGATAACTACAGCCGCATGGGATAGATGCTGGGTTTTATCAGAACGTGCTTTAGGATAATTTATAATCTCTGTACTCTCTTAGAGTACAGAGTATTTTTATTTTAAAAGCCTTACCAGTACTACTGCAGAAATTATAATCTGATAAAAATGGAAACGTTGATCTTGAATAAGATTGATTTTCTTTTTATTAGCCTTTAAATCATCTACAATATCATGAATAATTGTATTGATAGTTACAACAATGATAAAAGCTAAATCTAATTTATAAAATAAAAACGGCAAGCATACTATAAAACTCCACATAAAACCATGTGCAAGTAGAGCGACTTTATAGTCATAACGATATTTTGTTTTATTGATATTTACGTTATAAGTATTTATCCACCATTCTTTTTGCTTCATACTTGCTAGAATACCTTGTAAATTATAGTCTGCTAAAATATGAAGAAATAGCATAATAAAAACAATCTTAAAATAAAATACTATTATCATATGACACCTCCATTTAAAATAATGTAGTCTTGATATTAAAATGAGAAAATCAAATTATAATTATATACTATAATATTGATACGGTAACAAGTATTTTATTTTAAGGAGGATTATAATGTCTGATATATTTGATGAAGTAGAAAATGAATTATTACTTAGAGAAATATTTGGTGAAGATGTTGAATTATTAGAAGAACGAACAGTATTTAAATCTCCTAAAATTAGTTTATTAGTTAATCCAGATCGTGGAGGTAGATTAGTAAGCTTACCATATTTTAAAATCATCGATGGGAGTTCAATACAAAATGCAACTAAGATTGCTAGAATTGCATTTAGTGATCATCACTATATAATTCATGATGATAATTTAAAGCATTGGGAATTATCAACTCGTGATATTAAAGTTATTAATTCGATTTTAGTAATAATAATTGAAGATAATAAAACAGTATACGAGAAATTGCTCGAAGAAGCTGCATATAATTGTAATTGTAATAGTATCAAAGAATTTGTTAGAAAATATAAGGTAAGTATGGATGCAGATATAAGTGATGTACATTATAAATCCGAATATGATAGAAAGAAAGCTAAAGAAAAAGGAATTTAAAAATGAATGAAGATGAATACGAACGAAAATGTTTTAAAATAAGTGAGTCTTATAATGGTTTTGATATTGGAGAAGAAGATCAATCAGAAGGCGAGATTACATATTGGAGGCCAGATATTGATGGATTAAGAATAGAAGCTTGTGTAAATACAACAGTAGACTATAAATATTTTAGATATATTAGATCTAAAGCAGACGATGAATATGGCAAAATATGTAGAATAAGAATTGATACACCAGAGTATGTATATCATAAAGGAGATATAATATTAACAAAACAAGAATTAAAGGAAATGATAAATATATTCAATAGCACTCGTAAATTTAATAATGAAGCACACAATTATTGGGAATGGTTAAATATTGATTTATGGAATTGCTATAAATACTATAATGGAGATCAGAATAAACCTATAATACCACCTATGCCTGATTATAGTAAACTAGAGACTAGTGATTAAATAGGAGGATTATAATGTCTGATATATTTGATGAAGTAGAAAATGAATTATTACTTAGAGAAATATTTGGAGAAGATTATAATGGTTTAGATATAATGCAAGAAGGTACTGTTTATACAAGAGCAAACCCTAAAATTTGTTTAGCAGTAAATTCTGACACTGGTGGTAGGCTTTTATATCTTCCATACTTTAAAATTACTGATGGAACAAATTCTAGAAATGGTACAAAAATAGCAAGAGTAACTTTTAAGAACCATGAATATGTAATACATAATGATCATATGCTACATTGGGAATTAAATAATAAAGATATTAAATTAATAGATTCAATATTAGCTAGTAAAGGTAGAAGTAAAAATACTATTTATGAGGATCTTATCTATGAAGCTTCACGACTATGCGATATAGAATATGATAAATTTATTGATAAATTTAATCTTGAGCTAACACCATCTATAGCAGACATTCATTATAAAAATACAATTGATATGAATAGAGCTAAAATGAAAGGGATTGCAAAATAAATGACAGAATGTGAATATGAATGGAAATGTTTTGCTATTGAAAAGAGCTATTATGCATTAGATATTGGAGAAGAAAATGGAACAGAATCGCAGGTCTATTGGCATCCAGATATTGATGGTACTAGAATAGAAACTGTTGTAAATAATAAAATACCTTATCATTATTTTAGATATATTAGATCTATATCTGATGATGAATATGGTAAAATATGTAGAATACGAATTGATAAACCAGAATATATAATGCATAAAGGAGATACTATACTAACTAAACAAGAAAGAGATAAACTAATACAAATACTAAATTCTACCAGAACGTTTAATACTGAATCTAATAAACCAATGTGGGATTGTATTATTCTAGAAGATTGGATGAATCATCTATGCTATGGTGGAGATCAGAATAAACCTATAATATCACCAATGCCTGATTATAATTTATTACCAACAAGTGACTGAAATATTCTAGTAGGTTTAATACCTACTAGAATTTATTTTTTCTTTTAACTAGGCTGGGTAACATTTAGATACTAGAGGTAAGGTTTAATATGCGCATATAAATAAAACCTCTTTTACAACTTAATATCCTTAAAATACTATAAATACTTAGGAGGAAACTTAAATGTGTCAAGTTGTGAAGCGCGATGGTAGAGTTGTTCCTTTTAACTCTACAAAGATCGAAAATGCAGTATTAAAAGCTTTTGCTGCTGCAGATTACAAAGAAGATTATGTATCAGATGAAGATCTTCAGAAGTATATTCATTCTGATCAATCCGAATTTGCAAAAGAGAAAGCTCGTAATATTGCAGAATTTATTTTAAATGAATCTGAAAAATCTGATAAGCCTCTTGAAATAGAGCATATACAAGATCTTGTTGAAAATGGATTAATGTCTACAAAACGTAAAGATGTTGCTCGTAGATATATTACCTATCGACATGATCGAACCTTATCTAGACAGAGTACAATTGATAAAACGGTAATAGAAATCACAAAGAATAGAAATGAATATTGGACATCTGAAAATGCAAATAAGAATCCAAGATTAAATTCTACACAGCGTGATTATATTGCTGGCGCTGTATCATCGGATGCAGTACAACGCTATCTTATTCCAAAGGATATTGTAGATGCTCATAATGAAGGAGTAATTCATTTTCATGACGCAGATTATGCAATACAACCGATGCATAACTGCGACTTAATCAATCTTGATGATATGCTTCAAAATGGTACGGTGATTAGTGAGACGATGATAGAAAAGCCTCATAGCTTTTCTACAGCTTGCAATATTGCTACACAAATTATTGCACAAGTAGCATCTTCTCAATATGGTGGACAAAGTATATCTCTAGAGCATTTAGCTCCTTTTGTTGATGTAAGTAGAAAGAATTTAATAAAAGACGTTAAATCAGAATTAACTGAAAATGGAATTGAATTTACTGATCAACAAGTGGAGAAAATTGTTCATAAAAGATTAAAAAAAGAAATTGAAAAAGGAATACAGATCATTCAGTATCAGTTAGTAACCCTCATGACGACTAATGGCCAGGCTCCTTTTATTACAATATTTATGTATCTTAATGAAGCAAGAGATGAACAAACAAAGAAAGATCTTGCTTTATTAATTGAAGAAACAATAAAGCAGAGAATTCAAGGTGTAAAGAATGAAGATGGTGTATACATTGCACCAGCATTTCCAAAATTAATTTATGTCCTTGAGGAAGATAATATCTCTGAAGATCAGCCATATTGGTATCTTACAAAATTAGCAGCAGAATGCTCTTCAAAACGTCTGGTTCCTGATTATATATCAGAAAAAGTTATGAAAGAATTAAAAGGTGATGTCTTCACCTGCATGGGTGTGCAAAAATGCTCAGCTCATGTAAAACTGGAAGATCGCAAGCAAAAGCGGTGTGTAAATATTTTTATAATATTTATGCTAACGGTGAAACTCTTAAATAGACAATACCGTGCCGAGCCATTTTATAAAATGGAAGGTGTAGAGACTATAGAAAGCATATAGAAATATATAGCAAGTATAGTAGGATAGAGATTAGCACTATTCGAAGCATCCAGATTAGAATATAAATTCTAATAAGAGATAGTCCAAATTTAAATTGTGTAGATCATTTTTGACTCCAGACAATGAAGAACAACCAGAAGGTCTTTGTAATAAAGGTAATATAGCTAATGCCAAGAATTATAAAGAAGGATCTCATAAATACTACGGTCGCTTAACAAATTGATTAAGGCGACTTTAAACGGCGTGAACGCAAGAAAAAGCGGTGTGGGAAATGAATCCTGCTAACGGTGAAACTCCTGATAGGACAATACCGTGCATATGAATTAATATGTGTAACGACTAAAGGTGATGAGTGTAGCCTTGTAGAATAGATTTTATCACTATTCGAAGTGCGCCGCTATATACTTTTGTATATAGAAGAGATAGTCTAATCCTTATAGTAATATAAGGTAGCAAATGTTAATCAAGGTGTTTGTACTATAAATCTTCCGGATGTAGCATTTTCTTCTAAAGGAGATTTTGAAAAATTTTGGAAGATATTTGATCAAAGACTTGAACTTTGTCATAGAGCATTACAATGTAAACATAAGCGTCTTGAAGGAACTTCAACTCAGGTAGCTCCTATTCTTTGGCAGTATGGTGCTTTGGCTAGATTAGGAAAAGATGAAACAATAGATAAATTATTATATAATAATTATTCTACAATTTCTCTTGGATATGCTGGTCTGTATGAATGTGTAAAATATATGACTGGCAAATCTCATACTACAGAAGATGGAAAGAAATTTGGCCTTCAAGTAATGCAGCATATGAATGATAAGTGTGCTGAATGGAGAAAAGAAGAGCATATTTCTTATTCTCTATACGGAACGCCTCTTGAATCTACAACTTATAAATTTGCTAAATGCTTAAAGAAGCGTTTTGGAGATGATATCTTTATTAAGATTGATGGTAAAGATAGGGATTATATTACCAATTCTTATCATGTACCAGTATTTGAAAATATAGATGCTTTTGATAAATTAACAAAAGAATCTGAATTTCAAAAGCTTAGTCCTGGTGGTGCAATAAGTTATATCGAAGTACCAAATATGAGCAATAATATAGATGCACTCTTACAGGTAATCAAGCATATATACAATACCATTATGTATGCGGAGATTAATACAAAGTCTTGTTATTGTGAGTGCTGTGGATATACTGGCGATATTCCGATTGTAGATGTAAATGGAAAACTTAAATGGAAGTGCCCGAATTGTGGCAATGATGATTCTACAAAACTTGACATCGCATTTCGAGTATGTGGTAAACGCTTTTAATTTTAATACTGCCACATTTAAAAACAATAGAAATTCAAGAGAAGCCTAAACATTTTATGCATGGCGATCTTGAGCCAAGCCGATTTATATATATTCTGGGAAATTAATTTAAGAAAGGATATCATAATTGGAAATCATTAATGAAATATTAGTTGGTGATCCAAATCAAAAAGAAGTTATTATAAACAATAAGATCTATTATCCATGTGCAATCTGTGGTAGATTATCCTATCGAAAAATAAAAAGTAATGGATTGGTTTTTTGCCAAAAACATTACAATCAATTTAAAAAATATGGCCATGCTATTGATTGCAATCCTAGATGTAAAAACGATAAAAATGAAATTAGGATAGATAAAAATATTGCTTATATTGATTTATATGATGTATACGGCAATAAAAAGACTACAGCGATTGTAGATGCTGATGACGTTCCAAAAGTACGATATTCAAAATGGAGAATATCACATGGATACGTAATTACCGATAGAAAATTCACAAATCAAGTTGATTATTTACATCGGATTATTTTAGGAACAAATCAATTCGTAGATCATATAAATCATAATACAATGGATAATCGAAAAAGTAATTTAAGAATTGTCACAAAATCACAAAATCAAATGAATTGTAATTATCTTGGAGTATCTGTTACACCATCAAATGAATATTATGCACATATAAAGATTAATGGAAAGATGTTAAATCTTGGTAAGTATATTATAAAAGAAGAAGCATATTATGCTCGTTGGTATGCTGAAACAATTTTATTTGGAGAATATCAATACAATAAAAAACAAATGCCTTTGATCCCAGAACAAAGACAGAATGAAATTAAAGATTATGTAAATCGGAAGGTGCAACGACTATAATTATTGGCATAGCTTAACCAAATGAATGGAAAGTATGTAAGGAATAGTCTATTCCCATTAAATATCAGGAAACTGAGGGTACAAAAGTATCTTGGAACTGCAAAAAACGGAGCGAATCAAGGAAGAATGAACGAAATCGCCACCAGAGTAAAGCATCTAGATAATATTGAAGCTATTGGAGATTAATCTATGAAATACACATCATTAAGATCTATGGATATATCAAATGGAAACTATATTGGTTGTGCTCTATTTACACAAGGCTGTAGTATTCATTGTAAAAACTGTTTTTCAGTACAGACTTGGGATTTCAATGGTGGACTAGAGTGGACTGATAAAGAAGAATCTATTTTGTTTGATGCCTTATCTAAATCATATATTAAACGATTTAGTATACTTGGTGGAGAACCATTGGATCAAGCAAAAGATCTCTCTATATTATTGAAGAAAGTAAAGACTAAATTTCCAGATAAGACAATATGGATTTATTCTGGAAGAACTTTTGAAGATAATATAAAAGATCCGGATAAAAAGAAATGTATTGAATTATGTGACATTATGGTGGATGGACCTTTTATAGATGAGCTGAAAGATTTTAATTTGCACTATAGAGGTTCTTCTAATCAAAGAATTATTGATATTCAAAAATCGATAAAAGAAAAAAGAATTATAGAAATTAAAAATATTTAAAAAAATAAATCCGGTAGAGTATTTACTCTACCGGACCTTTTTATTTATTCAAAGACATTATTATCGTAATATCCATTTACAATTGCATTTATATAAAATACCACATCATCAGCAGATATAGGTCTAAAGAAATTTGCATCGACACCAACATCAATACCATAACGTTTAACTTTTTGTCTACCATGAATATGACCGAATAGATTAAATACTGTTGATTTATCTTTTATACAATCATTGGGTCTATGAACCAGATATAAAGTATTTACTTTATCTTTGACACTTTCGATATCTGTATTAAGATCATCAATTCTTAATGTGGTATAAGTATGAATATCGATAAAATAGCTTTCCATCTTTTTAAGTATTTTTTTATCGATTCTATAGATATCTGTAAAATCTTTATCATAATTGCCAAGTATAAGATGAATATTTCCGTTTAATTTTGGACGAAATGAATAATCGCCAAAATCACCAAGATGATATACATCGTCATTTGGTCCTATGATATCATTCCATTGGTCAACCATATAGTCATCCATTTCTTTTACGGATCTAAATGGACGCCTTGATAAGATAAGAGCTCTCTCTTGACCAAAATGAGTATCTGCTGTAAAGAAAACTTTATTCATATAATATTACCTCCTATAAATTCCATTTGTATAATCTTTAATATGCTTTACAATAGAGTCTAAAAATACTGTATAATCAGTTGTAAATACTCTTCTATTCTTATTATCTTTAGACATCATTAATTTAATATAGCTAAGTCCTTTGAATCCCTCCTCTCCATAAACGATAATACTATTGTTAGGTTTACCAACCGTAGTTGAAGTATATCTACCAAGTTCAAAACGTGTTGTTTGAGCATAGTCTCGAGTATCAGTCCAAGCTTTTTCTCTACCTGCAGCATCTGGTGTAAATAAACCAAAGATAATAATATCAGAATCTAATAAATGTGTTGTTTCGAATTTAACTTGAGCTTCTTCATTAAATTTTTGACTTTTAAAATGCCACGGATCAGCTGTAACTTCTCCCCATTGAGGACTAATTATGATTCCATTATCATCTATATTTTCTGTTTGTACCTTTATATCTTCTATAACTTTATTTCTCCAAGATTTATTACCCCGTATTGGACCTGCTAAAAATAACTTGCATTTATATCTATTATCAAATTTCGTGCTAATTGAATTTGGTTGAATAATATTCCATTTCATTTCATATCCCTCCATTAGTAATATCAAACTTAAGATTTGCTTCGCTATAATAATATAAATACTTAAGACAATAATCGTTAACCCATTTGAAATTGGTAATTTCGTCTATTTTAAATTCATCATATTTTGATAAAATCTCGTTAAAATTAATCTGTGAAAATTGTTTATAATTATTTTTATCATCTTCTAATGCTTATGCATTATGATGTATTTCGAAAATCAAATGATATGTCTGATTATCCGGAGATAGCCTCCATTTAATTAAATCATCACATAGTATTTTTACTTCTTCTAAAATTTCTCTTTCTGTTAAATCATTACATAGTGTGTTTACTTCTTTTAAAATTTCTTTTTCTGTTTCTATTGTGTTATTCATTTTGTACCTCCTATAAATTATATTATTGTCGCGGATTAAATATTAATTTAATCTCATTATTATAGTATATAATTCAAACAAGTTTTACATCTTATTAATCAAAGGAGGAATACCCCTATGAATGAAGATAGATTTATACCAGTTACCGTAACTGATATTATGAACGACAAACGTAAGAATGGGGAACATGTACATCTTACAGAATTACCGATTGATTTTTTCTCTTATAAACCAAAGCTGTTACGTACTTTAGCATTACCATCTTATGTCCATGGATATAGTCTGGCAATTCAATTTATGAGAGATTGGTTTGTAAACAAATTTCCAAAAGGATATTTTAAGACGGTTTTTATTAATGGTAAACATGTACTGTCTGATTGGAAAGCATTTAATAATTATGATATTAAACGAGAAAAACCAATGCTCTCTATTGTACCGACAGTAGAGTTTGATTATAATAGAGAAGGAATTGATCTTTATCAAGCAGACGAAAATCTATTATTAAGAACTTCCGATTACGAACAATCATTCTTTAAAGATTATGAAAAGAAACAATTTTTATATTGCCGAATGAGAGCTCTTAAAATGACCTTCAACTATCGGGTTAGAGTCAATACTAGATCAGAACAATTAGATGATTATAATCGTATGGAGTTATGGTTTAGAATTGGATCTACCCAGCATACAAGGTGTAGTGTAGATTTTCATATACCAGATGATCTAATCATTAGTTTAGCTTGTAAAGCTGGATTTGAGTTGGTAAAAGATGAAGCAGAAAATAGAATGTGCATTCAGAAAAAAGATATTTGTGATCTGACAAATTATCTGAATAAGCATAGTGATTTACCGATTCTATATAAGTATAGAGGAATAGATCAGAAACCTGGATTCTTTATGAGAGTTGATGATCTTTATACTCATATATCTTGTCTAGATCATTTACAAATAAATGATGGAGATCAGGTTGGTAAATTATATGATAATTTTGATATAGAAATGGCTGCTATATTGACAATACCAATTCCACATTTCTTTGCTTTATTTCAAGAAGATTATATCAATCGTACATTACGAGTAAGAGATCCAGAGCCAAACGATTTAACGATGTATACGATTAATCCATTTCAGATTCCACCTACTGATGAACATGGTTGGGCACAATTTGCTCTTACTAGTTATATGACGGATAAGATGGAAAAAGAAATTGATGTAAGCTCTATCTTAATGGGCGGTGGTAATATCACTACTGTAATTGATTACAGTATTCGCAATGGAATTGATCCAAGATTATTTATCAATACTCATATCTACTTATCCGATATCTTTGATGCCAGTAAAGAAGTACCATTTGAAATTGACTATGGTAAGAAGATGATTTATCTTACTAAGCCAGTAGATGAAGAACAGGTATTGAATCTTGTATTTTATGCAGATAAGAAATATATTAATGATACAATTATTACAATAGAAGGATTAAATTCTTCTCGTATCAACGATCAAAAAACAGACTAAATATACCAGAGGTCTATATAGACCTCTGGTTTTATTAATATAATTGTACCCAAGAACCAAAACTTGATGAAGTGAAATTACGTTTATATAAATATATATTAAGCAATATAAAAACAATAGACATTTAAAGTTCCTATTGTTTGTCCTGCTGAACCATACATCCAAAGTTGTAATTTACCGTTTCCGTCCATACTTATCCACATACCATTACTTACACTTTCCCAATACTGTATACCAACAGAAACTATATTTTCTATTGATGTACCAAATATATCGGACATAGATCCAAATGTATAATAACTACAACTTCCTCTAGTGCTGGAAGTGGTAATATTGTTGAATGTTTTTACTACACGTTTTAATAATGGCTGTTTCCCAGCTAAGCTTGTGTTAGACAATATATAAGACTGTAAGTCATAAGACTTACAGTCAATTATAATTCTATACAAAATATAACACAAGAATCGGAGATTTTTATATTTCGCATGAAAAAACTACTAATGGTGATAATATATTAACTGGTACAAATGCATATCAGGCTTTTATACTTTTTGGGCAAGGCGGAATTTTAGGATCATTTAATCTTATGAATGGCAGAAGTTTAGAGAGTAATATTTCTGATATATCTACTTCTGGTGGATCTAATTTTTTAACCTTTACTGTTACGGGCACATTTACAGTAACTATTACTACATCTTCTTCAAAACGATTTGTTATTATGTCTCGTTATCCTTTTACGATATCTTAAATTACTCCTGTAGAGTTGTATACTCTACAGGGATTTTACATTTAAATAATTCTAGAAAGGAGGAGATCCAATGGGTAAATTTATTAATACTACTTATCAGAACGCTGTCGATAGTATTACAAATATGAATAAGGATTTGATATCGAATCCTTTCTATCTGTTTAATAATAACAAACCAACCAAAGTAACTTATTATAATATTTGTCTTGATAAGTCAACACTAGATCCAGGATCTGAATTAGCATATACCAATATTGGCGATAAATCTCCATTACGATTTAATGTAATACATGATATGTATATTTATCAATTCCCTAGAATTGAGGTTAATCTGGAAAATGGAGATTTTGGACAAGAGAGCTCTCCGATTGAAGGAGAATCTTATATCCTTCCGAACACCATTAAACCAATGGAAGGAGATTATTTTGAAGTAGAGCATATTAAAGATCGGAAATGGTTATTTAGAATTAATAGTGTTGATCTTGATACATTAGATAATGATAATAATGTATGGAAGATCAATTGGTCTCTAGATCGTGGAGATAATAGAGAAATATTAAAGAATGTCGTAAATAATTTTGAATATATTATTTCTCCTGAAGGAACTAATACAAAAGCTGTAGTAGAATTATCGGATTATCAATTTGCTTTAGAATTGGATAATTTTACTTCTAGTTTGAGAGAATATTTTAAAGATCTCTTTTATGATGAGCATGTACAGACTTTTACATATAAATGGTATAATGAATCTACGATGGTAGATCCATTTAGTATAGAGTTTATACAGAGAAACGATCTACTATCAGATAGTGAGAATCAATACTGGTATGTAAAACAGCAGGTTGTATTACCAAAGACATTTGCAATTGACTATAATCGTTCTATTTTTATGGCTTTTGAAAAACATGATAAAGATTGCATTATGAATTATCAATACCAATCACAAGCAGATTATATTGATGATGCAATTTCTATATTTGCGACCAGATATGAACCTTATTTTGCATTAAATTATAAGACCTATTATTTTGATACCAATACTCCGACCACACCAAAAGGAATTATACCAGTCTTATCAGAAGATTTCATTCTTCATATTGCTACCGGAGAATTATATACAAAAGAAGATGATGAAAAGAAATTGTATTTAAATACGATTATCAAATGGTTTAAGAATGATAAGATTACAAAAGAAGATCTTTGTCATATTAAATGTATTGATTTAAATACAACAGAAGAGATTTATTATCATCTCTTATTCTTAATTTTTGTATTGGATCAATATACAAAACAATTATTAAGCAAAGAAAATTATTATAGTGATGCACAAGACTATAATAATTATACCCAAAAATGTCCTTGTAAGAATGTAGACGAGAAAAAATAAAAATGATCCAGTACTCTATATAGAGTACTGGACCTTTCTATTACATTTTAAACATCAGATTTGGATCTTGTTCAATCATAGTATGAAAGATCTTATCCAAAGCTTTATAAACCATTTCCAATCGAACATCGATTTTTTGTGCTACATTTACATCCAATGCTGTTTTAATATCTTCAAGAAATTCTTTTGCAGCGTTGAATAATATATTATAGCTACATTCTTGATCCATAAGAATAGAATCAATTCTTGTCTTACTATAATATTCAGGAGTCTTATACATATAAGTATTCTGAGCATAAAATCCAGATAACGCTCGTATCCCTCTTAAAATTTTAATGAAGTTAGCACATTCTCTATCTGATGATTTTTCATCATCTGATTGAATCTCTCCTAGTGCATCATAAGCTGCAAAGCAGAGATCATATGATAATTCATAAATGTTATCATAAAAAGAACTGTAAAATATAGCATCATGAGTATCCTCTAATTTTGATATTTTCTGATAGTATGACATAAATTGCCAGTAATACATATCAAAAATATCACTTATTTCCCTTATATAATTTTTAGAATTCATAGATAAGATCCTCCCCTCATTTTAAAAATATTTATCAAGCAATTCATGATATCTTCAAATGATTGATTTTCAAAATCAAGCTTTTGAATTTCATAAAAAAAGTTTCTCGCAAATGCATTCGAGATTTCGGATGTAAAAATATATTCAGCCATTTTACCTATTGACTCTTGGAGCTCTTCAATATTTTCTTTGAACTCATTAGAGTCTTTAAATAATTTTATTCTCTTTTTTGTTCTTTTACACCATCTTGATAGATTGGTTGCAAGGACAATAATATCATCTTCAGTAAACTTCGATTCAACGATATTATTTTCTCTAGCGGCATTTATTAAAGAAGATCGTATTACCAACTCTAATGAATTTTTTAGTACTTTCTCTTTTATTCCCTCATTCATTTTCAGACTCCTTATAAAAAATAAGATTTTATTTGTATATTATTTTACAAATAAAATCTTATTATTTTGTAGATACAACAACACAATATCATTGCAAATTTTGGTAAATTGATCAATAATATCAACTGGATTTTTCAATGCAGTTTCAATTTTTTCTACGATTTCCTCAACTTTAGTACTCATTTTCTTCTCCTTTATTTTGAATAATATTATGAATATCCCTATTGATATTCATAAATATAGTATATAATTAAAAATTATTTTAATCCATAAATATTGCATTAATTAGCTGAACATGATAATAAATTGTATAGTTTAAGTACTATAAATGGAGATATTACTTCGAATTGATTGATACAAGGAGGAAAGACTTATGAGTCAGTTCCAGTCTATGTTTGATGTAGATACGGATGCGATGCGTGCTGCCTCGTTTGATTCCGTATTTGACAACTCTGAAGAAGCAGCAAAGAATTTTGACAGTATCTTTGGTGCGGAAGAGGATGACAGACTTATGGAGGCTGTTATTGGGTTTAGTGAGGATGGTACCGCGCTTCCCGATGGAACAGAGCTTCATAATAATGAGGTTGATGATCTCGGTGATGATAATACCACTCCGAAGAATTTTGGTGATGGTATTTTTGATGATGAAACTAAGAATGCACCGAAGAGAGATACCTCTGATAATACTAATGTAATTGATCGTACCAAGGGTGCTGAGGGTACAAAGGATGTCACTGACATCAATTGCCCTAAGACTGGTGTTCAGGATGGTGGACAGAATAAGGCTGCTATTGATCCTGAGCATATTATGGATGCAAGTGCAAAAGAGACACAGTCTGCTGAGAAGGGCTATGATTTCCATCAGGAGAGCTGGAAGCAAGATATTGATGATATCCTTGCTGAGAGTGATCTTGATATCGAGGGTACGGATGATGTCCTTGATCTTGGAGATGGTGTTCAGGATAATGGCAATGCAGATCATCTGGATGATGATCAGGTTGAGCATCTTGATGACGAGTCAGAGAAGGAGACCTCTAAGGCTGCAAGCTCTTACAGTGAGTCCATTGATGATCTTCTTGGACTGAGCGAGGAGTCTGATACTGATCTTGGAGATCCGGATACTTGTTCTAATATCGATAATGATCTTGGTATTCCGAACGATAAAGATGGAAATGGTGGACTTCCCGATAAAGATCCTGGTGAGGGAGAGGTTAAGGATGCTAACTCCAAGTATCAGGATGATATCGAGGAGATGGCATTAGATAATGATATCGATAGTTTCTTCTTTGAAGCTGCAGAATCCGATAAAAAGGATGATGATAAGAAGTGTGATGACAAGAAGAAATGTGACGATAAGGATGATGATAAGAAATCCTCTAAGACCGATGAAGACGATGATAAAAAGTCTTCTTCTAAGTCTGACGATGACGACGAGGATGATGATTTTGACATCGATGATGAAGAAGAGGATGAGTCTGATTCTGATGACGATGAAGACGAGGATGATGATTTTGACATCGATGATGAAGAAGAGGATGATCTCGATGAGAATGCATTCCTTGATACTGATCTCCAATCGTTCTTTGAGGACACTGATAGTAGCAATACACAGTCCGATGATAATGATGAAGGAGAGCAGTCTGATACCGTTGCAAAGCAGGAGCAAGATAACGATTCTTCTTCCAATACCACTGGATCTGGTGCTTCCAGCAACGTAAATGAGGATTATCTCTTCGAGGATAATGCTATCGAAGATGAGCTCAATGATGTTGTTGATGATCAAGACTATCGTGATGGATATAAACCTGCATCTGATACCTATGAGGGTGAAGAGGCTCCAGCTGATAATCTTGATGAGCTTGCTATGTTTGGTGATGCAGATGATTTCTTCACTGAAGCTGATAAGGGTGGAGATGATTCTGAAATCGATGAGGCAATCGATGATGATGCAATCGATACCGTTGAGGATAACGATGAATCTGGTGAAGGTTCTCTTGATCTTGATTATGATCCCTCCGATGACGAGATTTTTGATGATGTCAGTGAGTAATACAAATACTTAAAATTTACAATTTTACCAACCATCGTTTAATAGCGATGGTTGGTATTATCTATACCTGTAATACAAAAAGAAAGGAATATTTTATTATGGAAAATCGATTTTTATATGAAATTAGACCTGTCAGACCAATTATGATTAATGGCAGAATGACAAGGGTTGCTTGTAGTATGAATCTTACAAAAGAAGAAGCAGCAGAGTATATGAAGTCTGCAAATCTATACCGTAGATTTGGTGCTGGTACTTTGATTAAAGTTACTGGAGCAAATCTTGATTTGGTCCATACATCAAAAGATGATGCTTTATCCAGTGGATTAATTACAATTGGATCTGGTGAATTAAATCTTGGCATTATTAAATCTGATGATACAGATTCTAAAGATCATATAGAAAAAGAAATTGATCGAGAAGAAGAGAAGAAACTTGATAAAGAATATCAGCATAATCCAGAAGAGGAAGTAAAAGAAGAATCTGTAGAAGAAGAGAAAACAGAAAATCTTAAAGAGACTCCTGTAGATACACAGGATACTGTGACGGAAGCACAAATCCCAAACGCGGTAGATGCTACAGAGCCCAAAACTGATGCTCCTGTAGCAACTACTAATACTGTTATTGTAAATAATTCAAATCATTCTAATAATAATTATCAGAATTATAAGAAGAATAAAAACAATAACAATAGAAATCATAGATAACATAGATAATCTACAAATAATCCGTAGTGCTAAATATAGCACTACGGACATTTTATGCAGTACGTTTCCACATGTATACAGACAAATACGGAGGCATGTTGTTATGTGATGTCCCACCGCCGGAAAGTGAGTACGTTGCATCCCCACTATCGTTTCCGGATGGTAACGTTCTGTCTGAGTGATTCTGTTTGATAGAAAATGCACCTTTTGTATCGTCTTTATGAGAAGCCCATGATAATGCGTTTAACTGCCCAATATCTTTTGGTAACTCGCTTACTGTCAGCACATGGGTAGCTTCGCCTCCGGTCGATCCGGCAGCATAGGTATCACCAGCAGCCAGTAGGAAGCGATCTTTTATTTGTTCCCATGTACCACCAAATATTGTAGCGGGATTTGTATTATTTACTGAGATATAAATAGATCCAACAGGATAAATTCTTGTGTTATATTTTGTATAGAATTATAATTGACTGTAAGTCTTATGACTTACAGTCTTATATATTGTCTAACACAAGCAAGGCAAATTTAACAGAAACTGATCTTAATACAA
>Ga0256405_10007104_pt1 | contig 17209 bp, 15 predicted proteins | sample RumenRJG_02DNA_FD_189096 | JGI IMG/M metagenome (GOLD analysis project Ga0256405, IMG submission 189096) | Bovine rumen microbial communities from Lethbridge, Alberta, Canada - RJG_02 | ecosystem: Host-associated > Mammals > Digestive system > Stomach > Rumen | place: Canada: Alberta...
ACAAAGAAAAGCCCAGAAGGAACAGGAGAGAGAATTTGCCGACAGGTCTGCTGAAATTAACGGAGACAACGCAGGTGGTCTGGCAACACTGGTTATCACATTACTGATCATACTGATCTGGCTTGCTATCATGGCCCTTTTGGTGAAGCTGGATGTGGGAGGCTTTGGCTCTGATATTCTGGCTCCCCTTATCAAGGACGTTCCTTACCTCAACCTGATACTTCCTGATGGATCAGTTCAAAAAGAGACTGAAACCACTCCAGTTGTTGTTGATGGCACTATGGTAACGGATGGCACTGAGGAAGGAGCAAGCCTGTCGACACTGGAAGATGCCCTGGCATATATCAAGAGACTTGAAAAGGCTCTTCAGTCTGAGATGGAGCAAAACAGTGCGCTGACTGCTGAAAACGAAAAACTTAAAGCAGAAGTAGCACGGCTTGAACCTTTTGAACAGCAGCAAAAGTCCTTTTATGAGGAAAAAGCCAAGTTCTATGAAGAAATAGTATATGGGGAAAATGCTCCTGATGCTGAGCAGTATCAGGCTTACTATGAGATGATCGATCCTGACAACGCAGCAGAGATATATAAAAAGATCATTCAGGGTCAGGCTGATGATGCGGCAATAAAGGCTTTTGCGACCACTTATTCTGGCATGAAAGCTAAGTCTGCAGCCAAGATATTTGATGAGATGGTAAAAGAAAACCAGATCACACTGGTTTCCAAGATACTGGCTCAGATGAGTGTTGAAACAAGGGGAGATATTCTGGCAGCCATGGAGGAAGGGAATGCAGCCAAGCTAACACAGCTTCTGGAGCCAACATCTCTTGAGAATAAATCTACTAAGGTTACTGGTTAAATGTGTTGCAAGAAGAGCTGTGAAATAGCAGTATATTTCACAGCCCTTTGTTATATAAAAAGAGGAAAGTAAGGGAAAGTTATGAAGAAAAAGTTTTTGGCGCTGCTGCTTGTTATGGCCATCAGTGCTTCTGTGATCGGCTGTGCTGCAGCTAAATCACCGGATTCGGCTCAGGAAGTTACTGAGCAGGAATTAAAAGAGGAAAGTACAGAAGTTACTACTGAAAGCTGTACTTCAGAAACATCTGAAGAAGCAGTTACTGAGGATAATGAGAAAGAAGATAATTCAGCACTTGTCACTGGGGAGAACATGTTGAAGAATGGGGATTTTTCGGAAGGAACTGATCCCTGGTATACATTTTGTCAGAATGGAAATGCTGAAATTGGCGTAAATGATAATGGTGAGCTGGACGTAGATATCAAGAGCGTTGGAACAGTAGCTCATGGAGTTCAGTTGTATCATGATGGATTTTCTCTGGAAGAAGGATGCGTTTACAAGATTTCTTTTGACGCCTCATCTGATGTGGATGGTAAGATCCTGGAAATGAGATTTCAGTTAAATGGTGGAGATTATCACGCTTACTATCTTGAAAATGTAACAGTTGGCAAGGATAAACAGCACTATGAATACACCTTCACCATGAATGAGACTGGAGATCCTGCTCCCAGGTTTTGCTTTAATATGGGTGCTATAGGAACTATGGATAGTAAAACTCCTGAGCATCACGTATATCTTAGTAACGTCATCCTTACCCTTGAAGATGCAACAAACAGAGTAGCTGGAAACTGGGCGGTTGATATTCCTGATATTGCTGTAAATCAGATCGGATATCTTCCTTCAGCATATAAGAGCGCCACCTTAAGAGGAGCAGCCCTTACTGGAAGCGCGGCTCTTATTAACGAAGCTACCGGGGAAACAGTATTTGAAAAGAAAATCGGAAGCAGCATAGATGATCCTGACACAGGTGATAAAGAGGCTATCTTTAATTTTACAGATATAAAGGATGAAGGAACATACCATGTGGAAGCAGGAGGCGTGGTTTCTCCTTCCTTTAGGATTTCCTCAGATGTTTATGATGAAGCATTTAAGGCATCTATTAAAATGCTTTATTACCAGAGATGCGGCACCGAACTATCCAAGGATCTGGCAGGTGATTTTGCTCATCCGGTATGCCATACACAAAGTTCTGTCCTTTATGAGGACAGGTCAAAGACCCTTGATGTAACAGGCGGATGGCACGATGCAGGCGACTACGGAAGATACTCTGTAGCAGGAGCCAAGGCTGTAGCTGATCTGCTTCTTGCCTATGAGAATTATCCTGATGTATTTGATGATAATGTTGGTATTCCTGAAAGTGGAAATGGTATCCCGGACATTCTTGATGAAGCAAAATACGAGCTTGACTGGCTCTTAAAGATGCAAAGAGATGACGGCGGTGTTTACCACAAGGTGACATGCAGGAACTTCCCTGGCGAGATTATGCCTGAGGATGAGACTGAAGAGCTTGTTATCATGCCGGTAACAACTACCGCTACAGCAGATCTTGCAGGTGTAATGGCAATGGCAAGTCGCATATATTCAGATATTGATAAAGAATATGCTGGAAAATGCCTTGAAGCTGCCCAAAAAGCTGCTGCCTACATTGATAAAACTGAAATAGATACAGTTGGCTACAAGAATCCATCAGATATCTCCACTGGTGAGTATGAAGATGTGTGCGATATTGATGAGAGATTCTGGGCTTATGCTGAGCTTTATAAGACCACGGGTGATAAGACTTATGAAGAGTCTTTAAAAACAGTACTTCCTAACAACGGCTATTCTCTTGGATGGCAGGGAGTTGCAGGCTATGGCGGATATGCATATCTTTCAGCTGATGGACAGGATGCCCAGACTCAGGATTTAGTCAGGCAGGAAGCTTCCAAATACGCAAATGAAGTTATTTCAAACTCTGCCAAGTATTCTTATGGATCATCAATTGTTGGGGCTTACCCATGGGGCAGTAACCTTACAATCGCCAATAATGGTGAGTATTTGTTTATGATGAACGGGCTTGTTGACAAGGTTAATAAGAATGTTGCTGATATGCAGCTTAATTATCTCTTTGGCAATAACTCAACTGGTTATTCCTTCCTTACTGGTTTTGGAACAACCTACGCGGATCACCCTCACCACAGACCTTCACAGGCTATGGGAGTAACTGTTCCTGGAATGCTTGTGGGTGGACCAAACAGCGGACTTAATGATGCTTATGTTCAGAACGTGCTTCAGGGTGCGCCAAGTGCCAAATGCTATGCTGATAATTCCCAGAGTTATTCCACAAATGAGATCACAATTTACTGGAATTCGCCTCTAATATATCTTCTTGCAGCTGAAATAGCTCAGGAAAACTAATATAAGAAAAAGCTGTGGCTAATCTGTCACAGCTTTTTTAAAAAAATCTGATTTTAGGGTTAAGTATACATTTTAATATCCGATATACATAGCGTAAGACTATAGGCAAATTATGCCTTAGGTTTAAACTAAATACTGAAAGGAGGATTTAGATGGGCGGTGCAAACAGTGCAGTAAGCATGGTTACTGCTTACATGACACAGGGCGCTGCAGCTAATGTTTCAAATGTCTCTACTTCAAAGAATTCTTCTAAGGCGGCTGCTACAAGCTTTGACAACATTTTGAACAAGGTTTCCGATACTTTTGTTCAGGCCAAAACAGTAGATGTTTCAAAGGATGTAAACAAACAGCTAGCTGATGCAAAAGAGACAAATGCCACCGATACAAACACAGTTAACCTCAAAGATCAGGCAAATAACACAAATGCTGCTTTGGAAAATGCTTCTGAAGCTGATCAGGTTACTGAGAGTCAGGTGATGGCTACAAATGAAACAGGTAATACAGAAGTTAATGAAGAGCTGCAGGAAGCCATTAACGAAGCAGGAGAAGAGATCGTCTCCCAGATTGCAGAAACTTTTGATATCTCTGAAGAGGAAATAGTAGATGCAATGCAAATACTTGGCCTTATGGCTGTAGATCTTTTAGATCCGGCAAACTTAACACAGCTGGTGACTGAGATCCAGGGACAGGGCGAAGTGATTGATCTTATCACAGATTCTGATATATATACATCACTGCAGGACCTCATGGAGGGTGCGGAGAGTATGAAGAGCGAACTTATGAATGAGTTCGATCTATCAGAAGAAGAATTACAGACAGCAATAGAATATGCAAAGCAGGACTTTGGCGCGGCGCTTGAAAACGCAGCTGATGAGACAGCTAAGTCTTTAAATGATCAGGAACTGTCTGAAACTTTTGGAAAAGAAATTGATGCAGACAAACTAAACGCATCCGTGTCTGAGGCAATCACATCGAGCGAGACTGAAGAGAAGCCTATTATAGTTGAAACTGATAATAAAAACAGCGGAGAAAGCAAAGGAAATCTTCAGGGAGAAGCTCAGTCAACAAATCTTTTTAATCAGGTCATGAACAATATAGCTGATGCAGCAACTGAAGTAGATGCTTCATCATTTAACAGCTACACTGACAGGACCCAGATGGAAGATATAATCAGACAGATCACGGAAAGAATCACTATTTCACAGACACAAACAGATACCAGTATAGAGATGCAGCTTCATCCAGCAAGCCTTGGCCATGTGAATATTCTTTTGACCAGCGGCAAAGATGGAATAGTTGCAAAGTTTACTGCTCAGAATGAGATTGTTAAGGAAGCGGTGGAAGCCCAGATGGCACAGCTTCAGCAAAAGTTCAACGAGCAGGGGATTAAGGTAACTTCAGTAGAAGTCACAATTGCAAGCCATGGATTTGAGCAAAATCTTGATCAGCAGGACGACAGACAGCCAAGGGAAGCATCACAGGATAAAAAGGTAAAAGGTCTTAGAAGGATCAATTTATCAGAGCTATCTGATGATGAAATGGCAGAGCCTGAAACCGAAGCTGAGAGGATTGCAGTATCTATGATGGAAGCAAATGGAAGTACAGTTGACTTCAGCGCATAAATTTAGGGAGGCCAGTTATGGCAGATACAAGTTCAGTAAGTGCAATCATAAAAAATGGTGAAGTAGTTAATTCAGGTATAAAGACAGAAGATCAAAAAGCAGCGTCAAAGACTACTCCAAATGGATATGATAAGGATGCTTTCATGCAGATCCTGGTTGCTCAGATGAAGTATCAGGATCCAATGGAGCCTACGTCTAACACGGAGTATATTTCTCAGTATGCTACATTTACTCAGGTTGAGCAGCTTTCAAATATGGCTAATGCCATGAGCCTTTCAAGGGCTTCTGAGATGGTTGGTAAGACTGTTACCATTACCCAAACTAATGCTGAAAATGGAACAACTTCTGAAATTCAGGGCGTAGTTGACTATGTCACTTACAGTGGTAATAAAGCATACTTAAACATCAATGGAACAGCTTATGACATTGATAATGTATCTCAGGTTCTCGCAACAGATTATGTTGATGCACTTGAAGCTGTTGAAGATTTCCAAAAGGCCATTGATAAGCTTCCAAATCTTGACCTGATAACTGAAGAAGAGCATGGCGAGACAATCGACAATATGTACACTTATTACAACGACATAATGGATAAGAAAGCAAAGAATCTCATGAACAAGAACTATGTCACATCACTTCTTCAGTACGTAAACAGAATTGACGACATAAGAGAAGATACGCACAGAACCTTTAAGAAAGCTGATGAAGTCTAAACATTAGTCAGCGAATGGAGGACAAATAAATGATATTGGATGATCAAAGGTTCATGTCCATTGGCCAGGTCCAGGATCAATATTTAAATCCTAATACTCCTAAAGCAGGCAAAGATAAAAATTCTTTGCCTGCAGGAGAAAATTCTTTTGCCCAGGTACTAAATAAAGTTAAGGTTGCATCCGATATTAATAACAGTAATGATACTGTTAAGTTTTCTAAGCATGCCCTTAACAGACTTAGCATGAGAAATATCGAGCTTACAGGCGAGCAGATGGAAAGACTAAATCACGGTAAGATCGAGGCAGGAGAAAAGGGCATTAAGGATTCACTGATACTGGTTGACCAGCTGGCATTTATCGTTAATGTGCCAAGCAGCACGGTAGTAACAGCAATGGATCAGACAGAAAACAAAAACAATGTATTTACTAACATAGACGGAGCAGTTATTGCATGATTGGACCGAAGCGGGATACAAGGCCGGAAGAGCCTCCCGTCAGGAAATCTTTTGATCCGGACAGACTGCCGGATCAGTCGCAAATAGCTTCGTCCGAAATCCGGAAATAATCCATAGATATCTGGTGAATATTTATGTTTTATTTTCATATTAAAAAGATGGAGGACTTTGCCTTATGATGAGATCACTTTATTCTGGTGTTGCAGGACTTCGTACACATCAGACCAAGATGGACGTTCTTGGTAACAACATTGCCAACGTTAACACAACATCTTACAAATCCCAGTCAATCACATTTTCAGATCTTATGTATCAGACAACTCAGACAGCATCTGGCGCATCAGAGACAAAGGGTGGTGTAAACGCTCGCCAGATCGGTCTTGGTGCTAAGTCTGGTGCTATTTCTACAGCCATTGAGTCACAGGGTGCTACTCAGACCACAAATAATCCATTCGATATCATGATAACAGGTAGCTCTTTCTTTATCGTAAACAACGGTAAAGAAAATCTCTACACAAGAGACGGCTCTTTCTACGTTGATGGCGCTGGTAACCTTGCTATGCAGTCAAACGGATACTTCGTACAGGGCTGGGCAGCTAAGGAAGATAAGAAGACTGGCGAAATCCAGGTTGATAAGAACGGCGATATCACATCACTTCAGATCATGAGCGCTGACAATGCTACATATTCTCCAGCATCTACTACTCAGGGACTTTTTTCTGGAAACATTGATGATCATGATACAAATGTAACATCTGATGATGGTAAAACAATCACGCTTGAATTTTATGATAATAAGGGATACTTATATACCGGTAAGTTCACTCTTAAAGATACTGGATATGATCATATGTTTTCGCTTGAATTGAAGGATATTATAGACTCAAACGGACAGAGTATAAATACGGATGTTGTAGCCCCGGATGGAACCAAAAGTAAGAAGTTAGATCATGTTACAGTGGGGTCAAAAAAATCATCCGAGCCAAAAGGATTCGCAGATGGATACTCAGTCGAGGTTGTCGATGGCGTAGCAAAGTGTTATCAGAATGCAGGTAAAGAAGCGTTTACTAATGTTCCTGTAACGGGAGATCTAATAAACTTAGCTACTACTGCTTCTGGCGCAGGAAAAAATGTCCTTTATGAAGTATATGGTAAGGATGACTCAGTTATAACAGGCACTGGAGGATATGGTTCTGAGGCAACATACGAAATTACTACAGCAGGACTTAAGATTACATATGATGTAAATGATGTAAAGAAAGCAGATGGTGCTAATAACTCAAATTATCAGCCAAACTTTGTTAATAATGAAGCCTACTTCATAAACTCTACTGATCATACAGCTTACAAGGTTCCTGGAGCAAGTGGTGATGCTGAAATCTTGTCAGAAAATCTCCTTAAAGACGTATTTGGCATATCAGCAACAGATGCAGAAAAGTATATTACTGGGTCAGATGGCAATACATATTCTTTTGAATATTTAAATAAGAAAATTAATATTTATAAGGATTTAAGCCTCACATCTGGAAATTATGATTCCCTTACAGCGGATCAAAAAAATCTTTTCCCAGATATGGAGTCTGCTATCACTACTTGGTTAGCTGCAGATCCATCACATGATACAGCTAATTTAAAGTATACTTTTGATGATAGTGCAAGAGCTATGAAAATTATCGAAACTGTCGAAGTTTCAACACCAGCTTCAACCAGTGCTTCTACATCAGATATTGGTGATCATTCAACAGCGGATTTCACTACCCTTGAGGAACAATTAGGCCATACTGATGTGACTTACACGGCCCTAGTAAACATAATCTCTGATGATTCTGCGAGCGATGCTTTAAAATTAGCGGCGCAATACTATATCAATAAAATTGATGCTGCTATAAATGCTGAAACAACTGAAACAGTTGATCCCGCTACAATAACATTTTCAGGTGAAAGCCTTACTGGTACAAAAGGAATTACCATTGATTTTTCTGTAGAAAGTACTTCTGAGCAAGAATGGACAAGCTCCTATAGTCAGAGCGCTGATAATGGCGGCAGAAATAAGGCTGTTACAGGCGGATATGATGTTCCTGAAAATGCCCCAACATATGTTTATTATAATAAAACTGCTAATGTTACTGGAAATTACTACGACAAATCATACTACCTTGATGAGACAGAAACAACATTAGATAAGGTTTCTGAGGATATGTTAAGAGTTCTTTTTGAGGGCAATACAGAAGTAATAGATTTCCTGGATAATGGAGTGGTAAAACCAAAGAAAGAGTATAATTTGACCTTTAGTTCTAATGGTGCTATCGAAATTTCGCATGAGGATAATGATATTCTTCCGGTTGCTACAGATGAATCTTCTAACCCTCTTTATACTACATCGATAGCAGATGGTAAAGTGAAATACACGACTGCTACAAATATCCTTAAATATACGCTGGATAGTTTAACAGGTGACATTTCTGATATCAGTGAAATGGCTAATGGTAAGAATGCTGGACTGCTAAACATGATTTATGGACTTAATGATGAGTATGCAGATGCTTTTGGTAGCAATGGAACATTTTCTATCGATGAAACTACTGGAAAGATAACGCTTACAACGGATGATAAAACTGTTCAGCTCCTATTTAATTCTGCAAATGGATCATTGGTATCAGCAAATGGAGATATGACAACTGGAGCAGAGAACAACGGACTTGTTGACATTGTTTTTGATCAGAGTATAGATGGATTAGAAGCTTTTGGATATCAGAAGCAGAATAATGATGGCGATGATGTGGTTCTTGGTCGCTTAACACTGGATTTTTCAACAGTAACCAACTACAACACCAGCGGATCTTCAACAGTTAAGGCAGTTAAGGGTGACAAGAAGAGCCTTAACACAGGTAGAGCAGTAGGTGAGATGAATGGCGTAAATATCTCAACAGACGGTAGGATCTACGCTACATATTCAAATGGACAGACCAAGCTCCTTGGACAGATCGCATCAGCTCAGTTCGCTAACGCATCTGGCCTTTCAAAGGAAGGTGACAACCTCTACTCATCAACTCTTAACTCTGGAGAAGCAACTGTTCAGGATATTACAACAGATGGCGGCTACATGAACACTGGAGTACTTGAGATGTCAAACGTAGACCTTTCAAGAGAGTTCACAGAGATGATCACAACACAGCGTGGTTTCCAGGCTAACAGCCGTATCATTACAGTATCAGATACACTTCTTGAGGAACTCACCAACCTTAAGAGATAATATTTAAAAAGATCAGTAAAGGCAAATCCATCAGATCACATTCCCAGGACCTATGTCCTGGGAATTTTTTTGAATTAATATATAAAAAATTTATTCAATTAATACTGTATTCCACAGCAAAAAGTGTTACAATAAGTTCGATACCACAATATCTAGTACTATGCCTATTTATATGTTGTGGTATATCAAGGATGAGTTGGTGGGGGAATAAGGATATCTTCAATTAAGTTTCAAATTGAAATCCCCAAAATGAAATTATGCTCCAATTATGTCTAAAATGTGAACAGTTTTAGCGGTTTTTAGCATGCAAAAGTGTTAAAATTAGGATATACAGAAATTTAATTTCAAATACACCTGAAAAAATTAGAAATTTTGAAATTTTCAAATAATAAAAGGGGGAAATGTTGTGGATATTGCTTCATTACTTGGAGTAGGACTGTGTTTCGTCTTTATGATCCTCAGTATTGTGTTTAGTGCCGGTATTGGAGGCGTTAAATACTTCGTGGATGCTCCGTCCATGATGATCACCTTTGGTGGTGCTTTCATGGCGGTTTTGGGATCTCGAAGCATGCAGAGTTTTATGAACGGCCTTAAGTCTTATACACTGATCTTTAAGATGCCTTCAGATGATACCAAGTCTGTGATCAAGAGCATCATTGACCTGTCCAACACAGCCAGAAAAGAAGGTCTTCTTGCACTGGAAGAAGCTGCAAGCGGTCTTGAAGATCCTTTCATGAAAAAAGGCGTTATGCTCATAGTTGATGGTACTGAGCCGGAACTTGTAAAAAGTATATTAGAGGCTGAAATTGATGCCATGGCAGAGCGTCATAAAGAAAACTACTCATTCTTTGCAGATGTTGCAGGAATGGGCCCTTCATGGGGTATGATCGGAACCCTTCTTGGACTGGTTCTTATGCTTCAGAACATGTCTGATCCATCATCTATCGGACCATCCATGGCGGTTGCCCTCATTACAACATTCTATGGTTCAGTTCTTGCAAACTGGTTTTGTTATCCTGCTGAGAACAAGTTAAAGGCCAGAAGTAATGCTGAGTATATGAGTAAGAGCATAGTTATTGAAGGTCTGCTTTCTATTCAGGCAGGTGAGAACCCGCGTGTTACTGAAGAGAAGCTCAAGTCATTCCTGTCACCTGCTGACAGATCAGCATATGAAGCAGAGAATGGCTCTGGAGACGGCGGAGGAGAATAATGGCTAAGAAACCTGAAGAAATTAAACCCGGCCTCCCCGCGTGGCAAGGTACCTTCGGTGATCTGATGAACCTGCTTCTTTGCTTCTTCGTTTTGCTTTTCTCCATGGCAACTATGGATGCAGCAAAGTTTGAAGAGGTTGCAGCTTCATTTAGTTCAGCCTTCAGCGTATTTTCAGGCGGTGAGATGGCTATTGGTAAGGGAGCCCTCATTGGCGATGGTGTATCCCAGCTTACAGAGCTTTCTTCATATATTACTTCCATGGGACTTGCCCAGAGCGGTGAGGATTCTGACTCTGAGGAAACTGCAGTTGGTGAGATGGAACAGCAGGAACTGATGGAGGCTGCAGAGGCTGAGCAGCTTGAAGCTTCAGCAGAGCTGGCAGAGCAGATAGAAGAAGCTCTTGAAGAGGGTGAGATCGACAATATGGTTTCCCTCAATTATACAAGTCAGTTTGTTCAGCTTACTATCCAGGGCTCGATCCTTTTTGACTCAGGTAAGGTTGATCTTAAAGAGGACGCACTTCCTGTTGTTGAGAAGGTAGGACAGATACTTGAGTCCTATGCAGGCGGAACAATTGAGATTGAAGGACATACAGATAATATCCCTATGGGCGGAGGCGGAAAATATGCCAACAACGATGAGCTTTCATCCGGAAGAGCCCTGACAATCTTTTATTATCTGACAGAGAACACTACACTTGACCCTGCTAATCTGGTGCATACCGGCAGAGGTCAGTATGATCCAATAGCAGATAACTCTACTGATGAGGGAAGAGCCCGCAACAGAAGAGTTGAGATCAAGATATACAATCCTTTGAGTGCATCTTACTAATTTGAGGGGAGATAAGGACAAATGAAAAAGAATCTGTTATCAATAATCATCCTGGCACTTCTTATAGTGAATCTGGCCATGACAGGATTTATGCTTCTTAGCGTCATGACCACCAATTCACAGACTGCACATCTTATTTCTGATATAGCTGCAGCTTTAGAGCTTGAAGCTAACGGTGGCAGTACTGGAGGATTTTCAGGATCTGCATCTGGTGTTGTGGCAGTTACAGATGTAGCTACCTTTGGCTTTACTGGTGATGAAAAGCTTACCATCAACCTTAAGGCTGGTGCTGATGGAAAGAGCCACTACATGGTAGTTGAGGTAGTATTCTCAATGAACAAGGCCAGTGCTGACTACGCAACTCTTGGGACAGAAGAATCACTTGCCAGCATGAAAGAGCTTGTTAAGAGTAAGGTTACAAATACCCTTGCATCATATTCCATGGAAGAACTTCAGTCAGGAATGGATGAGACTGCAAAAGAGACTATCCTTGAGGAAGTTCAGGAGCTTTATGGTTCTAACTTCATCTATGATGTAAGCTTTTCTAGTGTGCTTTATAACTAATTCTTTTAGAGGAGATTCACATTGAGCGAAGTACTATCACAAAGCGAAATAGATAGTCTGCTGTCGGCGATATCGACAGGTGAGCTTGATATGGAGCAGATGCAGGGCAATGACGAGAAGAAAGTCAAAGACTATGACTTCAAACGTCCTGCCAAGTTCTCGAAAGAGCACTTGCGTACCCTGGAGATGATCTATGAGCACTATGGACGTCTTTTATCCACGACGCTTCCAATTTATCTTCGTAAGAACGTTTCTGTTTCTGTTGCTAACTCTGAGACAGTCACATATTCAGAGTTTTCAAACGCTCTTTCGAACCCAGTAATTTTGGGAGTTATAAGCTTTTTGCCTCTGCAGGGAACTATCATATTGGAGCTACAGGCCAACATTGGTTTTTCCTTTATCGACAGAATGCTTGGAGGCGAGGGAGCTGGTCTGGATAAGCCAAGACCCTTTACAGACATTGAGATGCCGCTAATTGAGAAGCTGGTAACCATATGCATGCAGCTTATGGTTGAACCCTGGCAGAATGTAGTAGCAATCAATCCTGTAATGGAGAGGATAGAGACCAATCCACAGTTTGCGCAGGTTATTTCACCTACAGACATGATAGCCATTGTTACTCTCAATATTAAGATTGGCGATACAGAAGGTCTTATGAACGTCTGTCTGCCATACTTCACACTTGAGAGTGTCATGGACAAGCTGAACACCAAGTTCTGGTTTTCCACAATGCAAAAGAGTGCAGAGGAAGACTACGAGGAATATCTTGAATCCATGGTCAGACATGTGGATGTTCCTGTTAAGGCTGTTCTTGGCAGATGCAATGTTTCAGTAAACGATTTTGTACATTTACAGGCCGGTGACATAATAAGGCTTGATAACAGAGTTAATACAGATATGCAGGTCTATATAGGTAATCTCTTTAAATTTACCGCATTGCCTGGTACCGCAAAAGATAAGTACGCCGTTCGTATAACGTCGGTAGTAAGAGAGGAGGAAGAGTAGGAGCATGGATGGAATGTTATCTCAGGACGAAATTAATGCTTTACTTGCCGGTATGGATCCAGCCGGTGGAGGCGATGCTGCGCCTGCAGATGCTCCTTCAGACATGGGGGCGCCAGAAGCTTCGGTAGCTTCAGCACCAGTAGGTGGAGGCGATATTGATGAGTCGCTCCTTACTGATTCAGAGAAAGATGCAATTGGTGAGGTGGCCAACATTAGTATGGGCTCTTCAGCAACTACGCTGTACTCTCTGGTTAATCAGAAAGTAAATATCACCACTCCTCAGGTTGAACTTGCTAATTGGGAGAATGTTATAAGCAACTATGAAAGGCCTTGCGTATTTATCCAGATCAAATACACAGTAGGTCTTGATGGTACTAACATTCTTATCCTGAAAGAGCACGATGTTATGGTCATCACTGACCTTATGATGGGCGGTGATGGTACCAATACAGATGGTGAGATAGGAGAGCTTCAGCTTTCTGCCATTTCAGAAGCTATGAACCAGATGATGGGGGCAGCTGCCACATCTCTTTCAACCATGATCAATCAGAAGGTAGATATCAGCCCGCCACAGGCTACACTTCTTGAGATGATCAATGATGATCCTTCCGATATAGCAGATTTCCTTACCGGAACCTTTGTAAAGATTTCCTTTAAGATGCAGGTTGGCGATCTGGTGGATTCAACTCTTATGCAGTTATATCCAATAGATTTTGCCAAGACCTTGAAGGATACAGTAATTGGAGCAGATGCTGCCACTGGAGATTCTGCACCAGCACCTGCACCAGCTCCAGAGCCAGCTCCAGTGCCTGCTGCTTCAGCACCACAGCCAATGCCGGCTATGGATCCTTCAATGATGGGGCAGCCAATGCCTCAGATGGCTATGCCACAGATGGGAATGCCTCAGATGGCTATGCCTCAGATGCAGATGGCACCTCAGATGATGAACATGAATATACAGCCAGCTCAGTTCCAGAATTTTGCTGGTGGTACCACCATCATGGCTGGCGGCGAGAATATTGGAATCATCAAGGATGTACCACTGGAAGTTACCGTTGAGCTTGGAAGAACAGCCAAGCCTATTTCAGATATTCTTGATTTTGCGCCTGGTACTATCATAGAGCTTGATAAGGTTGCTGGTGAGCCTGTTGATGTATTAGTAAATGGTAAGTTTGTTGCCAAGGGAGAAGTTGTTGTTATCGAGGAGAGCTTCGGCGTCCGCGTAACAGAGATTGTTCAGTAAGGATGGGGCATTTTCTATGAATTCATATCTGCAGCTTATAGTGATGCTTATTATCTTCATTGGAGTTTTAGCTGCCACATATTTTTTTACCAGGTGGATGGCTGATTTTCAAAAAGATAAGACAGCTACCGGTAATATCGAGATCATAGAGACTGCCAGAATATCAAGTACAAAATATATTCAGATTGTCCGCATTGGCCAGAAATATATGGCCATTGCTGTTTCAAAAGACGAGGTTACAAACCTCGGCGAAGTATCCAGGGAGGACCTTATTTTCAAGGAAGAAAATCCGCAGGACAACATAATCTTTAAGGATATTCTTGAAAAGATCAAAGGTGAGATTAAGAAGTAAATGGCTAGTAACAGGGGAGAGGAAACAAGTAAATATATCAAGAAATATCTAAGGAAAGGCATTATTTCTGGACTTTTTTGTGTCATAATGGCGTCTTTCCTTGTCTTTTCTCTGCCACAGGTTTCTCATGCTACAGAGAACATCATAAGTGATACTACGCCAACTGATCCTACTGTTGACAGAGATTCTAACCTTACAGGCACCAGTGATGAGAGAACCAACATAAATGCGCCTGGAAGTGCTGAAACTCCAGAAGACCTTAAAGAACTTAATATTGCCAATACAGTTACTGTCACCTACAACAATGGTAACGGTACATTAAATGGAGCGCTAAGGATCCTTATAACCTTAACACTTATTTCCCTGGCACCTACACTTCTTGTGATGATGACTTCTTTTACCAGGATCATTGTCGCACTGCATTTTGTAAGGACGGCCATTGGTACCCAAACATCACCTCCAAACCTGGTGATGATTGGGATTGCTTTGTTTATGACACTTTTTATTATGCAGCCCACACTGACAGAGGCCTATAATACCGCAGTCATCCCCTTTGAGAACGGTGAAATGGACCAGAAAGAGTTTTTTGAAGAGGTTATGAAGCCCTTCAGACAATTCATGTATGGCCAGACCCAGACAAAGGACGTAAGGCTCTTTATGCAGATTGATGGCATAGAGTGGGATGGTGAACTTGAAAGTATTCCCAATGTAGTGCTGGTTCCAAGCTTTATTGTAAGCGAACTTAGAACAGCCTTCATTATTGGATTTTTGATATATATACCATTTATTGTAATTGACATGGTTGTGGCATCAGTACTTATGAGTATGGGTATGATGATGCTGCCGCCAACCACCATATCGCTGCCTTTTAAGATACTTTTATTTGTACTGGCAGACGGATGGAGCCTGATTATTGGTAATCTGGTTAAGTCGTTCTACTGATGAGGAGGTGCAAAACTATGATCACGCTGGCTGATATCAATCAAATAGTTGCTTCTGCGCTGATGATGGTCATAAGGATGGCTCTTCCTATACTGCTTACATCTATGGTAATAGGACTTATTGTTTCCATCTTTCAGACTGTTACTTCGATTCAGGAGCAGACTCTTACCTTTGTACCTAAGGTTTTAGGCGTATTTATCATGATAATGCTTTTGGGAAACTGGATGCTTACAGAATTGTCGGGCTTTATTGTTAACCTCTGGTCTGACTTTTCCAAATATGTTAGATAGGTACAGCTATGATAGAGCATTCATTTAGTTATGGAGATCTTGAAATCTACCTGCTTATTGTAGTAAGACTTATGACCTTCATTTATGTTTGTCCATTCTTTGGAGGAAGACAGACACCAAACCTTGTAAAAATAGGATATGGGCTTTTGATCTCAGTTCTTTTATATGGAGCAGTGCCTTACACGCCACCAGATTACAACACAGTAGCTGGTTACACGGTTATTGTTTTAAAGGAGGCTATGGTTGGGCTGCTTATTGGCTTTGCAGTCACGCTTTGTGAGCAGATTGCAGCCTTTGCAGGTACTGTCGTTGATATGCAGATAGGCCTTTCTATGGTATCCATGATGGATCCGGCAACTAACCAGCAGGTTACCATTACAGGATCCCTTTATTCGCAGTACCTTACAATGGCTTTGATCATTACTGGAATGTACCAGTATATTTTAAAGGCACTGGTAGACAGCTTTACATTGGTGCCAATAAATGGAGCAGTAATTAATACCGACAGGATGCTCCAGACAATGCTTAATTTCATGAAGGGATATATAGTTATTGGCTTCAGGATATGTCTTCCAATATTTATCATTACCTTCATGACTAATGTTGTACTTGGTATTCTTGCTAAGGTTTCACCTCAGATGAACATGTTCTCTGTGGGTATCCAGATCAAGATTGTTGTTGGACTTATGATCATGTTCATTACGATCACCATGCTTTCAGATGCATCCAACTTTATATTCATCAATATGAAGGAGATGATGTCAGATTTTGTATATAGCATGCAGAGCGGCTGATGATTCGGCAAATATAATAAAATATAATCTGCAGTTCTTTGCTGAAGACGCTAATGGTGCTGAAAAAACCGAACAGCCCACAGCAAAAAAGCTAAACGACGCCAGAAAGGAAGGCCAGGTTGCCAAAAGTCAGGAAATTGCAACTGCCTTTACTTTACTTGCGCTTTTTCTCATTATCTGGATTTTATATCCCTTTATTGGAACTAATATTGTGGGGATATTTGACAGGGTGTACAACAGTATTCCTGATGTGGCAAGAACTTATGATGGAAGGCTACCTATCGCCTATATCAGGAGCATTATTTCAAATGCGATACTTACCATGGGGCTTATAGCTTCCCCATTTTTCATTCTGGGATTTTTGATCGCTTTTATCAGTGACCTGGTTCAGGTTGGTTTTAAACCTACAACTAAACCGCTTAAGCCAAAGTTTTCAAAGCTCAATCCCATAAGTGGTATGAAAAAGATCTTTTCAACCAGAAAACTATTTGAGCTTGCAAAGTCAATTCTTAAGCTTGCAGTTATGGCTGTTGTCATATATTCATTTTTGACAGGAAGAACGGAATCTCTTTTCCTGCTGTATGACATGCCACTAAGCCAGGCTATTGGGCTAATGGGAAACCTTATCATATCCCTGGGACTAAGAATTGCAGCGGCATATATGGTAATTGCTTTTATAGATC
>Ga0256405_10007105_pt1 | contig 17207 bp, 15 predicted proteins | sample RumenRJG_02DNA_FD_189096 | JGI IMG/M metagenome (GOLD analysis project Ga0256405, IMG submission 189096) | Bovine rumen microbial communities from Lethbridge, Alberta, Canada - RJG_02 | ecosystem: Host-associated > Mammals > Digestive system > Stomach > Rumen | place: Canada: Alberta...
TTTTATACGGGCGGACACTGAGCAATGAATATTGTACACCGGCATGATCTGACTTGTCGCATATCCGACGGAAGTGACTTTACCGACAATTCCGGTATTTCCGTTCTGATAAGCTATAACAGGCAGGTTCTTCCTGATGCCGTGCTTGCTGCCTTTATTTATAATAATATATGAATACAGGCTGTCTGTATCGCGTCCTATAATTTCTGCAGGATAGTTTTTCTGTACAAGGGACTCTGAATAATCAAGCAGCACGCGGAGCCGTTCGTTTTCCTTACGGATATCAGAATTGTTCCGCTGCATATACTCATAATTTTTCAGCCGCTCTTTGAGTACTTCATTATCCTGCCGCAGCTGCGTCGTTTCCTGTACCAGAAGCACAACATCGTTCATTTTAGATTTCACAAAGAAAATCTTATCCTGAACATATGTCAATATGGAAAATCCAATCTCATCAAACCGGAGGACAAAGCTTTTTGAGCTGAATGCCAACATGATACTGGAAAACAAAAAAAAGATTAGGAACAGAAACTCTGAAATACTAAAGTGAATAGAAATCTTTCTCTGTTTAGCCATTATAGGATACCCTTATTTATTCAGGTTATCATATACGGAGCGATCATGTGACATGTTTTTGTCAAGCTCAAACGATTCTCCGGCTCCCAGCGCAACACATTCAAGCGGTTTTTCCACAAGAATTACGGGAACACCAGTTTCCTTTGAAATCAGCTTGGGCAGGCCCTTAAGCATAGAACCGCCGCCGGTCATTACAATACCGCGCTCAACGATATCAGCTGCCAGCTCCGGAGGTGTATGTCCCAGGGTATTCTTTATTTCTTCAATGATACGGGCAACAGGATCTTTCAGAGCTTCCCTCACCTCTACGCTGTCCACTTCCAGCGGACGAGGCAAACCAGTGATAGCATCCGTCCCCTTTATTTCCATCTTTTCGATATTCTTATCAGGCGCTGCATTACCGATCTCAATTTTAAGCCGCTCCGCAGTCTGCTGTCCGATAACCAGATTGTGAACGCTCCGGATATGCTTTACAATAGCTTCGTCGAATTTGTCGCCGCCCACCCGGATTGAGGTGGTGATAACCATACCGCCAAGAGAAATAACGCTTGTTTCTGTGGTACCGCCGCCGATATCACATACCATGTGACCGGCCGGCTCATAGATCGGAATCTTTGCACCGATAGCTGCGGCACGGGACTCTTCGATAATATCAACATCTTTTGCGCCGGCTTTCAGCGCAGCTTCGATTACTGCACGCCGTTCAACATCAGTGATACAGGACGGAATACCGATCTTCATCCGCATTGAATTGATGAAATGATGACGGGGCATAATTTTTGAAATAAAATACTTGAGCATTTTTTCGGTGCTGTCGATATCGGCAATTACACCGTCCGACAACGGGCGGATAGCAATGATATTGCCGGGCGTTTTCCACAGCATGCGCTTAGCTTCCGCACCGACTGCAACGACCCGCTTGGTTCCTTTTTCAACGGCTACTACAGAAGGCTCATCTACTACAATGCCTTTTCCACGAACATAAATAAGTGTATTACAAGTACCTAAATCGATTCCGATATCAGTAGAAAATTTGTCAAAAAAAGACATTTTTATCCTCCCACTTTCTAATTCATATGTAACGCCAGTCCGAAACGGAACAGCGGCAAAAATCCTTCATTAAAGAAGATTTTACTTATAATCTGCCATTTTTTGCAATGCGCCGGAATGAGTAACCTGTATTCTTAGCACAGTTCTCCATTCTGCCCTTGCTTTTATTAAATCACCTTGTTTCTCATATATTACACCAAGCCAATAGTGTGCGTCAGCAGAATTTGCATTTTTTTTCAAAATTGTTTCAAATTCTGTTCGTGCTTCCGCAAGATTGTCTTCGTTTATATATATCTGCCCTAAAAGCATATGTCCTTTATTTACTAAATCCTCATCTTCACTGGCGGTTACCACCCGATACACATATTGCTTTGCAACAGTCTCCTGTCCAGCCTTATAATACTGGGACGCAATATCCATGAGCAGGGTATCTGATTCCCTGACTAACAGCGCCTCTGTAAATGCAGAGATACTTTCCATAGTCATATTAAGGGCTGCGTAACTCAGTCCTAAATATAATGAAATATCATCAGCTTTGTACTGGCGGTTCTGAGCTTCCGTTAAATAGTTTATAACAAGATCTGCGTAATAATGATAGGACGACAAGGTGTTTTTATAAAAATACGCCTTGCCAAGCATATAATAGAGCTGCGGAAGTAATTTTTCAGTTGCATTTTGAAGAGCCACCCGCATGCTTATAATAGCGGTATCAAGCAGCTCATGACTTTGGGTTGTATCGGTTTCTTTTACAGCAAGATAAAACGCAGAATAGCCTTTAAGCGTCAACGCGGTATTATTGAACGGCTGCTTGGATAAAATTTCATTGCAGGCTTTATATGTCTGAGCATAGTCATGGGCGCTCCAGAGCTTCTGCACATCCCTGACTGCCGCTGCATTATTAATTGGAATTCGAACAAAGAAAAAAGCAAGGTAAGACAATCCCGCCACAGCCGCAAGTATAAGAACAGAAAGCAGCAAAATCGGCAGAGCTTTTTTATCTCTTTTGTTTCTTCTCACAACAGCCTTACCTTGTATATAAAAAACAGAAAGAACAATAAGCCGGGTTCTGTCCGCAAGGCAAAGCCCTGCGATAACCATCTATCCAAACTGCAGATTACCCTGCAGCTTCAGCGACCTACCCGCAGCATAAATCCCGGAAATGAAAGCTGCTGTTCGGCCTTGCTCCAAATGAGGTTTTCCATACTATTTCTGTTTCCAGAAATATGGTGGGCTCTTACCCCGCCTTTTCACCCTTACCTGCGGAATAAATTCCGCAGGCGGTATATTTTCTGTGGCACTATCTGTCAATACTCGGATTATACAATAACTTATGCAATTACCGAATATTGCCCGGTTATTACCCGGCATTTTTTCCGGTGGAGCCCGGACTTTCGCTCTTTGCCGTAATCTATCATCAGAAAGCGGCAAAGCGGTTATATTCTTTCTGTTTAATTACTTATTAATCTTCCTCTTCTGAATCATCTTCCTCTTCATCATCGTCGTCAAATTCAGAATCAGCAGATGCCTCCTCATCATCAATATCGATGTCTTCGGATTCATCTTCATCGACGAAATCGTCATCAAGGTCTGCAAGGCTGCCGGTATCATCCATCATGTAATATCCGGTATCATCCTCACCAGCCTCAACTTCCTGATAGTACAGAATACGGCTGCAATACGGACAGAACAGGATCTTTTCGCCTTCGCGGACTTCGTTTGCAAACTGCGCAGGAAGGATCATATGACAGCCTTCACATACACCGCGTTTCACCGCGACAATACCCTGGGTATTCCGCTGAATAATGCGCTGGAATTTGTAAACGATTTCGGGATCAAGACCGGGAGTGATCGTCTGCTCTTCCTGCTGCAAAGTATCCAGCTTAGCTTTATAACCGGAAAGCTGCTCGTTCAGCTTTTCCTTGCTGGTGTTAAGCTCTTTTTCGGAAGAGGCAATCATTTCCTCATCAGATTTAAGGGATTCCTGAAGCATTGCCAGATCTTTTTCCTGACCTGACAGTTCCTTACGGATATCCTGCTCACGGCTGTTTGCCTCGGAGATCTGCTTTTCCAAAGCCTCGTACTCACGGTGGGTCGTAATGTTATCCATTCCAGCCTCACCCTGCTCCCGGATCTTTTCTGTAGCCTCAAGGTCAGCTTTTAAGCTGAGAACCTTAGTACGCAGATCTTCATATGTTGCGTGCTTTTCGATATATTCCTTTTTTAGCCTGGACAGCAGCTCATCTTGTGCACTCAACTGCTTAGGGGCTTCTTCAATTTTTGTTTCAAGGTCATATTTCTTTGCAAGAACATCCTGCAAAGATTTTAGCTTGTCAAAAATTTCTGTCATTACCATACAAAAAACCTCTGGGTCACGATATTCTGATAATATATATCAATTTATGACTTTAGTCTATTACATTTCAATATAATCACGCAGTCCGCTGGCCCGGCGCGGATGGCGGAGCCTTCTCAGAGCCTTCGCCTCAATCTGTCTGATACGTTCACGGGTTACATTGAAATACAGGCCGACTTCCTCAAGCGTCAAAGAGTAGCCGTCCTCAAGGCCGAAGCGCATCTTCAGGACTTCCTGCTCCCTCGGAGGCAGCGTGCTCAGCACCTGCTTGAGCTGCTCCTGCAGCAGTGTATACGCCGTCTGCGTTGCAGGATTCTCCACTTCTTTGTCTTCGATAAAATCGCCGAGAAGTGAATCTTCTTCCTCACCGATAGGAGTTTCAAGCGAGATGGGCTCTCTTGCCACATTTTTCACCTGCTTGACACGTGCAACCGGCCAACAGAGCTGCTGTGCAATCTCATCATCGGTCGGCTCACGGCCTAACTTCTGCATCAGCTGACGGGACTCGCGCACAACCTTATTGATCTGCTCGATCATATGAACAGGAACACGGATAGTACGAGCCTGGTCTGAGATACTGCGGGTAATCGCCTGACGAATCCACCAGGTTGCATATGTTGAGAATTTAAATCCTTTGCTGTACTCAAATTTCTCAACAGCCTTGATGAGGCCGATATTACCTTCCTGAACCAAATCAAAGAACTGCAGGCCGCGGTTGGTATATTTTTTTGCAATAGACACCACAAGACGCAGGTTCGCATTGATAAGCCGGTTCTTAGCCTGCTCCATCATGATACGGCCGCGCTGGATTTCCTGAGTCATTGAAAGGATTTCAGAAATACTGTTCTCAAACTCATACTCAAGCCGTCTGAGCTTACGGTCAATTTTCTGAATCTGCGTATAGACTTCACGTACGTCATCAGCCGACATGCCGAGCTCTTCCTCAAGTTTCACCGCTTCCGTACGAATAGAAATACGGCGGCCGATGCTGCGGAGCTCATTCGGATTTGTGATATGAAGCTCCTTCATCTTTTTTTCCTGCTTGTGCTTATAGTCAGCGATCTTTGCTGATGCATCTATAAACTTTGCACTGATACGGTCAATTTCTTCGGTCTGAATATCAAGCTTCTGCAGCTCAGGTACGATCCTGGCACGAAGCGGAGCCAAAGCCGGAGCATCAAAAATCTTAACAGACTGCTCGCCTTCAAACAGCTGGCGCTTTAATGCCATGTACTGTTTCAGCTCAGGCAGCACAGCCTTCAAATGCTCACTGTAGAATGTCTTCAGACGGCGTTTTTCAGCCATCTCTTCATTAAGTTCTTTTCTCGGACGACCGGGTTCATGCAGATCTATACGGGTAAATGCTTTCTGTGCAACGGCAAAAAACTCAGGAATCATAGCGCCGGAATGCTTTATCACATCCTTTATGATGTTTTCACCGGCCTCCATCTTCTTTGACAGAATAACTTCCTGCTCAGCTGTAAGCAGATTTTCTTTACCAATTTCCCGCAGATACAGGCGGATAGGATCATCTACGCTGGACTCTTTGTCGCTGTTTACCAGACGCTGACGGTCATCATCTTCTTTTTCTTCATCAAGAATCTCAGCCTCTTCGTCGCTTTCTTCCAGAGCCTCATCATCTTCATCGTCTTCCATCTCCGGCTCGATTTCTTCCTGCACACGAATATTATTTTTCGTAAGCAGCTGGAGCACCGTTTCCATATTCGGAGAATTTACAAAGTCCTGCCCTAAAATTTCCGCTATTTCATCCCATGTAACGAATTCTTTGTTTTTTGCATATTCCAGTAATTTTATAACTTCAGGGTTCTGTTCTTGATCCATTCTATCCTATCACCTTACTACAAAGTCTGTAGTTTTTTATCGATATCCATTTTTTCAGAAAGCAATGCCCGCACAATTTCTGCGTTCTGAGGCGATGCAGGATTGAGCTGATGCAACTGAATCATCAGGTTCTCTTTCTTCCGCTCAAGCTTATTTCTTTTTATCAGCCGGATGCTGTCGGTGATTATTTTTACAGTATTAATAGAAAATTCCTTGTCAGCGACTGACTGTATAATCAGCTGCTGCAATTCCTTGTCATCACAATACGACAGCACACCGTTGATCGTTAAAGAATCTGCATCATTCCTATAACATTCTTCCAAGGCAATGAATATCTTTTTTGCAAGGGGGTCCTCAAAATCGTCTACAGTAAGCTCATTTCGTATAACGGAATACTGTGTTAGGTCTGTAACCACCGCTAGAACTGCCCGCAATTCAGAGGTCAGCTTTATTTTTCTGATCTTGTTTTCCTGCGGCTGCGGTTGTCTTATTCGCACACGCTCCTGAGCCTGTTCCCGATTGTTAAAGTCCCTTCTTACCGCCTCTGGATTTAAGCTAAATGTCTGGCACAATTGTTCCAAACATGATATTTTCTGTATATCCGATTGCAGGGAATCTATGTATGGAAAATACGCAAGGGCAGCCCGAGTTTTTCCTTCGGGCGTGTCAACCGGATATTCTTCCCCAATTTTAGATAACAGATAATCACTGTCTAATATAGCGGAGTTTACGTCATTCGTCAACGTTTCTGCACCATATGCAAGCATAATTTCTGCAGGATCTTTTCCACCTTTGAGCTGTATGACCCTGCAGGTCAGTCCTGCCTGACGAACCATGAGAATTGCACGGAGCGTAGCCTGCTGTCCGGCGGAATCACTGTCAAATGAAAGCAGCACCGTATCAACGAACGCGCTGATCAGTTTTATCTGATCCTCCGTCAAAGCTGTGCCCAACGGTGCGACCGCATACTCAATGCCGCACTGATGGTAGGCAATGCAGTCCATATACCCTTCGCAAAAGATAACTTTTCTGGTTTCGCCTATGGCTTTTTTTGCAAAGTTAAATGCAAAGAGCGTCTCGCCCTTTTTATACTGGATCATTTCGCTTGAGTTCAGATATTTAGGACCATCACCGTGAAGGATTCTGCCGCCGAAAGCAACCACCTGACTATGACGGTTAAAAATCGGGAACATGAGCCTGTCGCTGAAAAACGCACTGTCGGGATATTTCTTGCTGAACAATCCGGAGTTATTCAAAAACTCATCGCTGAAATTTTTGCCTTTAAGGAAAGTCCGCAGCCACCGTCTGTCAGCAGGAGCATAGCCGAGCTTAAATTTTTCAATCGTCTCCTGCGTCAGGCCGCGCGATGTAATGTACTCCAATGCGGAGCGTCCTCTTTTATCCTGCGTAAGCAGATAATGGAATGTACCTGCAACCCTGTTGTAAAGCTCAATATACAGCTCTTTTGTATTGTCTTTTTTTTCAGGCACGCTGCCGCCGGTATAAACAACCTCAATTCCAGCCCGCTTGGCGAGCATGACGATCGTATCCGTGAAAGACAGCTTTTCTTTTTCCTGTATAAATTTCACCACACTGCCGGCCGCATGGCAGCCGAAACAGTAATAAAACCCCTTGTCAGCATCTACATGGAAAGACGGCGTTTTTTCGTTATGAAACGGACAGCAGCCCCAGTAATCATTACTGCCCCTGCGCTCAAGCTTTGTATACTCTCCGATAATGGCCACAATGTCAGAAGTCCGCTCAACCGCATCAATAGTTTCACGGGATATAAGGCCGGCCATTATTTACTTCCTGCCGCTTTTTTTGTATAGAGCGTATTACCAGAATTCACATGACTTTGAAAATTGGAATTGAACACATGTTTGCCGGCGGCTGCATCCACGAGCCTGAAAAAATAATAGTTTGTTTCTGGGGGATTTGCCGCAGCGGCCAGTGCGACCGTTCCGGGATTAGAAATAGGTCCCGGAGGCAGTCCACGCCATTTATAGGTATTGTACGGATTGTCAATCTGCAGGTCATCATACGTTATCACGTCAGGATGTTCTTTTCCCTGAATTTCGGTAATGATGTATTCAATCGTCGCGCAGGAATACAGGCCGATTTCTTTATTAATGCGATTTGTAAACACGCTTGCAATCAGCGGCGCTTCTTCGGCAATCCGGTACTCACGTTCCACAATCGACGCGAGGATTACCTTGGTATGCAGCACATCGGCGGGCGCTTCGCTCAGTCCGGGGATAGACTGTATATGCGCAAAAAAATTATCCGCCATCTTTGTGAGCACGTCCGAACTGTCCATACCGGGAATAAGATAATATGTATCCGGGAACAGATAGCCTTCAAAACTTTCGGCAGGGATATGATATTCTGCAAGCAGCTGCACATCATGCCCTTTTGCTATGAAATCCTGTGCGCTGCAGATTTTCTGCTCCTCCAGAAGCTGCGCGACCTTACGCAGCGTAAGCCCTTCCGGTATGGTGACATGTACCTGACCGGAAATACCGGATGACAGTACAGCATAAATCTGAGCAAGCGTCATATCACTGCTGAGATCATAGACGCCGCTTTTAAGCACCAGCGGGCCTGATGTTTCACGGCCTTTTACCAGCACAGGATATTTTGCGCCATAATAGAAAAAATACTTATTATGAATAAGCTGCTGCTCGGAAAGATATGAGGCGACCTTTGCTATCGTCATACCGCTCGGAACTGTCAGCGTAACTTTACGGGCAGCGGAAGAATCTGTAACAGGCTCGCACAGGTAACCCCGGTACACATAGCCGGCTCCGGCAGAAAGCAGCAGAAGAAGCACGAGAAACGAAACAAGTTTTAAAAACGTGTGTCTTTTCATGAATAAAACCGTTCTACTTCATCTATCGACATAGCATTGTATACAGCCCGCTCCACAGCTATAGAAAATGCGGCAAGCTCCTCCGGCAGCTCCGACTGCCTGGCTCGTAAAAAGCGGGCCAGCACCGCCGTTTCTGCAGGGGTGAAATGATAATCAAACGACATCTCATCCGTATACGCCGTGTCACTCATAATTCTATTTCAGCTCCCTCAACAGCAAGATGTACCGAAACTTTGCCGCCGCTGATATAGTCTGCGTACCGTCTGGCAGCAAGCAGTATTGCATCAAGCTTTTTATCATCGTACGCGGGCTCATAATGATAAAGATACAGATTTTTTACATTCCAGGCGGTTGCAAAATCAATAGCGGACATAAATGCAGAGTGTCCGAAATTGGTCTTCAGCTTGGCTTCTTCTGCAGTATACATCGAATCAAATATCAAAACATCAGCATCCTTAAAAACATGCGCACGTCTTGCATCCCTGTTTTCCAGCTCATGCGCATTCAATTCAATATCAGTCGCATACACAAGCTTTTTGCCGCCGCAGACGAATGAATATGAATACGAATTGCCGGGATGATTCATTTTACAGCTGTAAACTTTCACCTCACCATTCTTCAGCAAAAATTCCTGCCCCTGCGCAACGGTATGAAACGCCACGCTGCTTTTAAAAACATCCCAAGCTACAGGAAAGTACGGACGGTCCATCTGCGCACGCAAAATACGCTCCATTGCCGGATATGCAGAATAAATGTCTACGGAAACATCGTGATTATACAGCGGACAAAAAAAAGGAATTCCCTGAATATGATCCCAGTGAAAATGCGACAAAACCAAGTCGTAGTGTTTATCGGCAGGCAGCGGAGAATCTTTTCCCAATACCCGCAGACCTGTTCCGCCGTCCAGCAGGATTTCGCCGCCGTTGTCAGTGACGATTTGCACGCAGGAGGTATTTCCGCCGACCGTGCCGAACATCCACTCAGGAAGAGAAGCAATGAAACGCTCCCGTGTATCAGCAGATTCCAAATCTTTTACAGAGATACGTTGTATTGCAGCCGAAAGCTTTGCCTGCACCTGCTGCCGCGATAAACTGACTGGAATAGAGCCTCTTACGCCCCAAAAACGAATTTTCAACTGTCTGTCCCTGCCGAGTCTTTTGTGGAATGAGATAACTCTACCTCATTGCCCCGGCTTTGTCAAACAGAGCGGCAGGAACAATGATCATATCATCATTCCGATGTTCGCAAGTTTATCACATGCCGATATGCAGACTTGTCACATGCCCATATGCAAACTTGTCACATGCCCATATGCAGACTTGTCACATGCCGATATGCAAACTTGTCACATGCCCATATGCAAAGTTGTCACATGCCCATATGCAGACTTGTCACATGCCCATATGCAGACTTGTCACATGCCCATGTGCAGACTTGTCACACCGGGAGATTTTAACGGATAGCATAGAAATAAAAAAAGGCTGTTTTTCATGCGAAAAACAGCCTTTGTTGGGGAGTGAAGGATTCGAACCTACGAAGGCGGAGCCAGCAGATTTACAGTCTGTCCCATTTGACCACTCTGGAAACTCCCCGTATATATATCCGAAAAGCCAACTCAGGGATTCGAACCCTGGACCCCGAGATTACAAATCACGTGCTCTAGACCAGCTGAGCTAAATTGGCGTTGCGAACATGTGTTATACTATATGAAACCACTGAAAGTGTCAATAGCAATTTGTAACAATTTACAAAATTTTAAAAAAAAACTTCTATCCAGATTCAGGCCTTATTTTTCCTCACAAAATCAGGCCGAAGCACTTCCGCTCCGTTACAGTAAGCATGCACCGGAATACTGCCGTCAGGAAGATATGCGGTAACCATAACACGCACGGTCTTCGGCAGAGAACCTTTTACCTTCGGTTCCACCGCACAGAACAGCGCACAGCGTGACACATCAATTCCGCAGTTTCCCCGCCGCAAAGCCGCCGCAGGATTCAGTGCATCAAGATCATCCGTCACGGTAAATTGAATGGAGACAATATCATCCGGAACAATACGGTTTTTTTCGAAAATTTCACTGCACATCGCACACGTGTTTGCAACAATGGCATCTGCGGTATTTTCCGTACAGGATGCTCCCCTTACAGCATACAGACGTTTTCTGTCATTACTCATACCATATTCCTCCGTAACCTACTGCAGTTCCTTCAGCGCTTTTATTGTTTCAACCGCATTGCTGCTTTTCAGAATATCTGAAAGCTCCGGATAACTTCTCAGCACTTCGCCGAGCTTTGCAAGCCGGGCCATCTCTTTATTTCTGCCGGATATCTCCTCCGCATCTTTCGCCGCCTGCCTGGCAAGAAGCTCATCAAGTTTTGTATGATACGTTTCGTAAGAACTCTTGGCTCTGCCGTACACATGCATATCCGGAACTTTCTTATACGTAATGGAAAAATCAGTTATTTCAATACCGGCAAATTCTTCATTATCCGCTATATACCGGTTCAACAATGCTTTCGCGGATTCCGCGGAAGGTACATAGCCGGCATCCTTGAGCATTTCCGCCACAATACCGGCACCTACCCCGTCAGCCGCATGCTCGGCAGCCAGCGTCAGCGCAGCCTGAAGCTCCGCATCATCAGCCGTATTTTTGTCCACAACCTGTCTGACTATTCCTTCCGGCGTACAGCGCAAAGAAATGTCGAACTGAAACTCATAGGAAAATCCGTCGGAGATTTTCAGCAGCGTACTGTACAGCTCCGCTGACGGCAGCGTTCCTTCCACCGTTCTTGACACCCTGTACGGGCTGCGGGAAAAAACTCTGATCTGCGCATTCGTCGGCAGCAGCGTTTCCCAGTGCCACGTAAACACACCGGGAACTATCGGCTCAGGATCCACTCCGCCCGTCTTTGAAACAAGAACGCCGCAGCTGTCCGTACTGATTTTCAGCTGAGCCCAGCCGTGATAGAAAACATAGCCGGCAGCGCCCAAAATAATAAGCAGAGTCAGCATTCTCCCGAATTTCTTCATACTCTATGCCCCTTGACTTTCAAAATGGTGGTGCTGATAATATACCCGCAAATATGAAAAAAAACAATGCAATACAAGAACATATCAGACCACTCCTGTTCCGCCTGTTCAACCGCGCCGCATTGTTTTTAACGCTGCTCACCGTCGTACTGCTGATGCTGTATGTAACCGGAAACAGGCAGCTGTTCCTTGACAAGGATCAGACTCTGATTCTAAAGCTGTGTACAATTACAAGTACTGCACTGGCGCTTGTGTCCATAATCGCGCTCTGTCAGTCTGTCTTCCTGCTGCTGTATACCATAAAGAAAAATATAAGGAATATTCTGTTCTATCTCCGCCACGTAATTGCATTTCTGCTCATGCTCAGCTTTTCTGCAGCTGTACTGATTATTACACGCAGCATTACTTTTATCGCCGCAGGCATGTAACGGCTGCAGAAAGCGGCACTATAAGCAGGAACGCACCGTCCGTCACCGTAAGCTCCACTGGTTTGCCCCGGTCAAAAAAGGCTGTGCTGATTCTGTTGCTTATGCTCGGCATTCCGGTCTTTCTGAACAGCGGAGATTCCCATTGCAGGCCGTTTGTCTCAATACTGCCGCCCTGACGTCCTGAAGAAAGCCTCGCTATCGAAACAGGATCACCGGCAGCCAGATCCGACAACGCAAACGTACTGCCTTTTTTCATATACCAGAGCGCCTGCTGCCTGCAGACCCATACATCAGGCCGCAGCCCAGAAGCAAATAAATCATAGATTCCCAGCAGATGATCAATCCGGCCGCCGTCACCGCCGATAAGCACAACCGTCGTACCGTCGTCGGAGTCTGCAGGACAGATTTTTCTGGCTTCTTCAAGTGCAAGCTCCGTATCAGTATAGTCTTTGTCCTGTATAAAAGTTTTCACCCTGTCCTGCGGATATGCATTCAGCAGCGCTTTGTCCCGGATACTGTCCATATCGCCCAAAATCAAATCAGGTGAAAAGCCGAAAGCTTCCGCAGTTTCTAGTCCTGAATCCGCGGCAATGATATAGTTTTGAGCGCCGGAAACAACATAGCGGCAGGCCGACTCCCGTGAAGGATATTCTCCACCGGTAAAAACTGTGATATACTTCTGCATACGATGAATCATAGCATAAAAAGTATAAAAATTCCGCCTGAGCTTCAAAAAATGAATGATATTTTCACGGCGCATGGCTTCGAAGCGTATCTTGTAGGCGGAGCTGTCAGAGATTCACTGCTGAAAAAAAAAGCGATGGACTGGGATATAGCTACCAATGCAACTCCGCAGCAGGTAATGGAGATTTTTCATAAAGTCATTCCAACCGGAATTGCGCATGGTACCGTAACGGTGCATTTTCTCGGGCACCAGATAGAAACCACAACCTATCGCACTGATATAGGATACAGCGACGGAAGACATCCTGATCATGTAGCGTACGCCGCCACCATAGAGGAAGACCTGTCACGCAGAGATTTTACCATGAATGCCATAGCGGTGAACCTTACGAACGGAGCGCTTGTAGATCCGTTTGACGGACAGACTGATATACAGAACGGTCTGATCCGTTCTGTCAGAGATCCTGTGGAGCGTTTTTCGGAAGACGGGCTCCGCCCTATCAGGGCATTGCGTTTTGCATCGCAGCTCGGATTTAAAATCGAGCAGCATACATTCGAGGCTATATCTGATTTCCGTGTAAAAAACCGGACCGCAGGAATTTCCATGGAGCGGTTTCGTGACGAGTTTATAAAAATCCTGCAGACTGCAAAGCCGTCAGCCGGTCTGCGGCTTATGGAGCAGACCGGTATACTCCATCTGTTTATACCAGAATTCAGCCCGTGCAGAGGCTGTACACAAGGAGATGTCCGTGGTTTTCATGATTTTGACGTGCTGGATCACTGTCTGTATGCGTGTGACGGAGCGCCTGCCGAAAATCTGATTGTACGGCTCAGTGCGCTTTTTCACGACATCGGTAAACCAAGTGTCAAAAAAAGTACACATCTTGATAATAAAGAACTGTTCACGTTCTATAATCATGAGACGGTATCGGCTGAACTGACGGAAAAAATACTTGTCCGGCTTAAATTCCCCAACAGCACGGTGTCAGCAGTCACCCATCTTGTGCAGAACCACATGTTCCACTATGAGCCTGCATGGACAGACGCGGCAGTCAGACGTTTCCTTGTCAGGGTAAAACAGGAATGTCTTGATGATCTTTTTGACCTGCGGATCGCAGATGTATATGGAATGCACAACGCTCCAGTCAGACTTCATGACAGCGAAGTATGCAGAAACCTGTGCGAGCTGAAAGATAGAATAGCAAAGGTAACAGAAGAAGCTGCAGTGCTTTCTGTAAAAGATCTTGCAGTAAACGGGAAAGATCTGATGGAAGCGGGAATACCGGCAGGTAAAAAAATGGGGTTTATTCTGCACGGACTTCTTGAGGCTGTGCTCGATGATCCTGCGCAGAATACAAAAGAAACGCTTATACAGATTGCAGCCGCCCTGTACGGACAGCTGCAATCAGAAGGCTGACGCCCTGCTATATTTTCATATTCATGACAGCCCGGACTTCGTCCAGCGTAGACACGGCAATTTCCCGTGCCTGCCGGGCGCCGTCAAGCAGCACCTTTTCAATATAATCAGGCTGTGCCTCAAGCTCCTTACGGCGCTGACGCAGCGGGCGCAGCGATTCGTTTAATGCTTCAGTAAGCTTCTTCTTAAGCATGCCGCCGCCTCCGTCACCGATAGAGGCCGCAATAGCTTCAGGAGATTCCTTAGTGCACAGCGATATGAGCATCAGCAGATTGGCGACTTCAGGACGCTTTTCAGGATCATACGTTATAACCCGCTCGCCATCAGTCTTTGCTTTCTTTATAAGCGCGGCAGTCTCATCTTCCGTTGCAGAAAGCATGATCGCATTTCCCCTGCTCTTGCTCATCTTCTGGCTGCCGTCAAGTCCCAGAATGCTGGGGGTTTTACTCAGCAGAGCCTGAGGCTCCGGAAACACCGGCTTTTTCGGTGAGAATTTTTCATTAAAGCGGCGGGCGATCGTCCTTGTAATCTCAAGGTGCGGCAGCTGGTCCTTTCCGACCGGCACAACATTGCCTTTGCAGAAAAGAATGTCGCATGCCTGATGCACCGGATAGGTATACATACCGGCATTCACGCTCTTTAAGCCTGCAGCCTGAATTTCTTCCTTTACCGTAGGATTTCTGCTTAATTCAGAAATAGAAACAAGCGTCAGGAAAGGCAGCATGAGCTGATTACATTCAGGCACATAGCTGTGAGGATAAATAATAACATCCTTGCCGGGCTCAATACCGGCGGCAAGATAATCAATGACAAGCTGCTTAGTGTTCTGGCTTATTTCCTGAAAAGCATCATGATCCGTCAGTACCTGATAATCCGCTATCAAAATCATCGTAGGTACACCGAGCTTAGCCAGCCGAACCCGGTTCTGCAAAGAACCGAAATAATGCCCGATATGCAGTCTTCCTGTAGGCCGGTCTCCCGTCAGTACCCGGTATTTTTTCGGATTTACAAGAATATCAGCCTCTATTTTTTCACTTCTTTCAACAGCAGCCTCGTAGCTGCCGGTCTTTCCAAATTCTACTTCTTGTGACATATGGGTATCACTTTATAATGTCTTATGAATCCAGTCAAGGATATCTTCAAACACCTCATTTTTATTAAGCTCATGCAGGATTTCGTGCCGTGCGCCGGGATAGCATTTTAACTGCACGCGGCTCATACCGTTGCTGATATAGCAGCGGTACAGCTTCCGGACAGTCTTGCCGTAACCGCCGACAGGATCATCACCGCCATACAGCAGATATACGGGCAGCTCAGAAGGAATACTCCGCATTGCCTGCCGCGTATGAATTGCACGAAGCCCGTCCAGAAGATCTTTAAAAAATGAAATTGTAGGAATAAAACCGCACCAGGGTCCTGATCATATGTTCTCACCATATTTTCATCGCGATTAAGCCATGCATGTGCCGAACAGGGGTGACGGATCCGGCTGTTATACGTACCGAACGTCACGGTATCAGCAAGCCGTGAACATGCCTTATCACCACAAAACATACCGATACCTGATACCAGCATTTTGCCCGCGGCTATAAGCAGACGGCGGGGCCCGGCCGTACCGATAAGGATGCAGCTGTCAATACAGGAACCATACCGTTCAATATATGACTGTGCAACAAACGAACCGAATGAATGGCCGATAAGCACAGTTTTCTTTCCAGGATATGCACGCTGCAAACTGCCCAGAACAGCATGAAGGTCATCCGTCACCCGTGTAAAGCCGTCATGCTCCGCAAGATATCCGAACATGCCGGTTCCCTTTTCAACCGCCCGCTGTGCGGTGCGTCCATGTCCCCGGTGGTCATGAGCATTGCACACATAGCCTGCCGCAGCAAGCATAGTTCCGAGCCGCTCATACCGCATGGCATGCTCCGTCATACCATGGCTTATCTGTACAATACCTTTTATTTCACCGTCAGGAATCCATCGGTGTACGGCAATTTCCGTGCCGTCATCCATTTTTTCAAAAAAATGTACCGCTTCCATATAAAAACCGTCTCCCATTTTTTGCGCATAATCAGTATACTACAGGAAATGGCATTACTACAAATCACAGCAGAAAAAATGACGTTCGGAGGCGCCTGTTTAGGAAAGGCTGACGGAAAAGCCGTGTTCATTCCGTATGCGGTTCCGGGCGAAACACTGAGCGTAGACGTGACGGAAGAAAAGCGGGACTACAACACCGCACGCATCGTTGAAATTCTGACCCCGTCTCCGCACCGCGTGCAGCCAATATGTCCGCTGTATGGTACCTGCGGGGGCTGCAATATGATGCATATAGACGATGCATATCAGCAGGAACTGCGTGCCGGAGTACTCAAGGACACGTTTGAGCGTGCGGGAATCGTACCGCCGCAGATACAGATCATTGCAGGATCCGCTTCCGGCTATCGAAGCAGGTTCCAGTTTCATAACGGTTCGCTGCAGGCGCGCAGATCAAACACGGAGTTTCCGCTCACCTACTGTCCGGTTGCAGTAAAGGAAATTAACGACTGGCTTGCATCAGTTCCCCAGTCGGCAAGGCCGTCCGGACGCGTTCATGTATTCGGCGGCAGCTTTGCCGAGCCGAACTTTGTTATCGCAGAAGCAGCCGGCATGGCAGAGCCGGTCATGCAGCCTCGGAGTGCAGTCCGCGGCAAAGGTCGCCGTACCGTCGGAAAGAAAGCAACAAACCGTCATTTTGCAGGTACACTGCCCGATCCGGCGTTCATTGTACAGGCCCGGATCCTTAACAAAACGGTTAAATTCGACGTACGCGGCTTTTTCCAATCGAATATACCGGTATTGGAAAAAGCTATAGAAACACTGTGCGAAGATTTATCAGGCCGTTCTGTACTTGATATGTATGCGGGTGCAGGAACATTCTCCGTATTTCTTGCGGACAAATTTGAACGCGTA
>Ga0256405_10007106_pt1 | contig 17206 bp, 19 predicted proteins | sample RumenRJG_02DNA_FD_189096 | JGI IMG/M metagenome (GOLD analysis project Ga0256405, IMG submission 189096) | Bovine rumen microbial communities from Lethbridge, Alberta, Canada - RJG_02 | ecosystem: Host-associated > Mammals > Digestive system > Stomach > Rumen | place: Canada: Alberta...
CCATTCCGCTGCTATCATATTTGGGGACAAATATCAAAAAAATGTCCCATAATCATTGCGCACACGGGACAAATATGCTATATTTGCCCTTGTCTAAATAATTAGAGTTTATGGCTATGACCTATATGTTTCAGATAGAGGATTGGTGGCGTCATAATGGATGCTGGGATAGAGAGCAAGCTAGTGGAATTCCTTATGACGGAGATGTTGATTATCTTTCAAAAACCGATGATTGGTGGGAGTCTCTATCTGATAGAGAAAAAGAACAGGTCTTCGTTGATTTCTTTGAAGACCTGTAGTAAACGTTTCAGCTAAAAGCTTAATATCTAGAACAAAGTGGGATAGGCGGCCCCGAATATCTTACCGTCATGAATTGCAAATCCTTCCAGGTAAGAATTGAATTCTGTTAACTCCATTGTCCCGTAGTCGGATAACTTTGCGCTAACTGTTTTATATGCCGCGATTACTGGTACAGGACCTTGTTCAAGGATCTTGTGCACTTCCTTGGGGACCATAGTTGACAAACGAGGCCCTTTCCTAATAAAATCAGGGCGGATTCTGTACTTCTTCTCATCCTTATCGTAGGTGGCTACCGAATTGATTATGTTATCCTTTTCTTTAAGAAGGTCGCAATTAATATTGTTCTTAATCCAAGAGATAATGAAAACCCTATCTGCACAGATTTTGGATATTTCTCCGTCTCTGGCATTCATAGCTTTTACAAGATCCGTGGTAATCTCGGTGAGATTGTTATTGGCTTTATAATCTGTATCGAGGGAATACACTGAATAGATATCGCTAATATAGCTGCTATCTGGCGACATCATAGCTTTGGATGAAATGACAGCAGGAATCTGATAAAAAACGGCATCACACTTAAAATGGTTATTCTGAAGGGAGAATAATAATGATTCCCACGCCCTCATATCGTTATTATTGAAAGTGATTAGCAGCTTCCCTTTGGGCTTAAGATGCTGTGAAAAGACCCTCATGAAGTCATTTAGCTTTTCTCTATACTGGTTCCAAGAGGCTTTTTTATCCATTCGATCACTGACGCTAATATCCTCATCAGAGTTCGGGATAATGCGCAGGAAACTGTTCCAGATATTTGAGAACTCAGTATAAGGGACACTGTCACCATAAGGCGGATCAAGGAAGATCAAATCAGCCTTAAGATCCTTGTATTCGTTAGCTTCAAGGAGCGATAGAGAATCACCATTATTCAAAGAAACTGTTCCTTTTATAGGATTCTCTACGAGATAGTTCAGGGCCTTGACGAATTTCTTAAACCTAGCCTGAATGTGCACGAAAGGGTTAGTTTCGAGATGCTCTAGTGGCACCCAGAAACCGGGGACGCTCCATGCTGGTCCTCCGGTCGTTAGATTGTTACGATGCGCAATTAATCTTGAGCATTGAGCAGCGCTTGCAGTTAGAAGGAGCAGAAGGCTATTTCGTGTCTGTGAATCCTCAATTCGATAAATCTCTTCAGCAAAGGCACAGAGGATGGCAAAATTTCTATTCGTGAAAAAATCTGACGTTTTGATTCCGTTAAATGCTAAAATCCGTCGGTTCTCAGGGAAAGTAAAATTATACTTCTCGGAAATGGTATCATCAATCTTGAAAGAAGAGAGTTCTTTTTGATGAGAAAACTCTTCACGGTATTTATTGCAACAAGAGTCTTGGATCTGGCCGTTGATATTAAACACTTCTGTATCACAGAGCGACTCTAGGTTAAAATGAATGGTTTTCCCACAGGAAGGACAAAGAGTTTTCTTTCCGACACGCGTACAGTCAGATAATTTGCATTCTTTCCCACACGAACACTTGGCTACGATTCTATGAGAAACATAGCGTACTTCTTCTCCGTTGATTTTTTTGTAGAGGCGACCAAATTGTTCATATACGGCATCATATACTTTCTGATACGCACTAATGAACGAGTCTATTTTGGGAGGATTTGTGAGAATACTTGAAATCAAGAACGCCGTAGGATTGACATCGAATCCATAACAATCGTGTCCTAAAAGAGCTCCTTCTCGAAGTGTAACGCCACTTCCACAGAAAGGGTCAATGATAATTCCATGCTTGGGAACTAACGATTCCAAGCATTTGCTAATGACGTTATGCGGCTTTCTAGCCCAGTACTTGTGCATCAAGTATTCTGGGGTATGGGTTTCTGCGCTTATGAAATCTATCTTCATTGAACGGCCTTTCTAAATACGATTATGAAGTCATTCAAAGAGATACCAACTTTTTCGCTGGTCCTCCGTTGGCTGGTAGTCCACGATGCCTCCGTGAACTTGGGGACTCTAAGCACTACCTTTTCAACCGATACCTCAGGATTAGCTGCTAGGTACCTATCAATCAACTTTCGGGTAACAGGGATATACTCTCCTTTGATTAGTGTATCTCCAATCATCATCCCCATAACACCTCCTGGCTTCATGGATTTAGTGACGACATCTAGGACTTTTGCCATATCGTCCAGATAGAACTCAACTTTTTCTGCTTTCCCTATCTTAAAGAACTCTCGCACTTCATTCTTGCGTACGATTGCCTGATCAACACCAAGCCATGCTAACTCGAGTGAGTTAACAGAGCTGTATTTATAAGCATTAAAGTATGGCGGGTGCAGGATTACTAAGTCGGCTTGGATGCCAAGGATAGGCTCTTCGGCACTATGTATTGCAATATCGAGTGTCGCTTTCGGCTTTGGTAGGCTGGACACCCTTTCAGCTGCTTTTCTGGCTTTCTTGATAAATGTTTCTAGACAATCCGGTTTTGCAGTGACGACATCGAGGAATAATCTTCCTTGTTGAGAGGTGGCTCTCGAAACAGTGCGAATGCTCGCGCACAAGCAAATTGTCATGAAATCTTTAACATCTTTGTCTTGGATCTCATTGATTAAATACAATAGACCTCGCAGGGAGTCCTGTGTCTCTTGTAAAAACCAATGATCGATGTTTTTGACCCCAGTTGGAACGAAGTCAAATTCTTTGACGGTCATCGGTTTATAGTCCCTCTCTATTCTGTCGATCTCTTTTTCGAGAGTCGTCTTATCGATATGTGTAGTCTTGACTTTGGCGAGCAAAACGGACAACGGATTGATATCATACGAGTGACATTCTCTATTTGCCAGCAAACATTCAAGGCTTGTGGTCCCGCTACCGGCCATCGGATCAAGAACAACGTCTCCTTCAGAAGTATACTGAAAGATTAAATGAGTAGCAATCGTGGAAGGGAATTTGCCGAAATATCGGAAAATGCCATGAGTTGAATAATTGACTTGAGTGTTGGTACCTAGAGCAGTCCAAGCTTCAAGAGGGGCAATATCTATTAAACGGGCTTGTTCGAGCAATTGTAACTCGCTTTCTTGTAATTCCTGGCTCAAATGGACTTCTATTCCCGCATTGGGATTGTCAACCGGATTTGGGTATGTATAGTGTGTCTTCCCCATGTTTAGCAATGTAAATAAAAATGCATAGCAATGTATGCTATGCAAAGTTATCAAAAAAAACTGAATTCTCTGAAGAAATCGGCTATTTTAAGGACTGTTCAATTGCCGTGCTTCGGTTTCCCTGTCCAGGAGTATATACCTTGTGATGGAAAAAACATTCGATACTTCCATTCCTATAGAGGGACTCTACTCCTATGATAAAGTCTTTATTTAGATGCTGTTTGGTCTGGGCTATGGCATAGTACGTGTCAAACACAGCGGAGATTTCTGTATTGTTGGATAAGACATCTGTACTTCCCCAAAGAATCCCCATATACGTGGGATAATGAGCTCTCCTTCCCCAATACGGATTTTTACCCAATCCTGATAGGATGTCAGTCAGACGTTCTACAACCTCAACGCTCTTTTCCGCTTGATCGCCTGTCACTAGTTTATTTAGACTATCTTTTGCTTCGATAATCAAAACAGCCTCTAATTCATCATTATATAGAATGATATCTGGTCTAGTCTCTTCAAGGGGGAACCGGTAGACCTCTCCTTCTTCCCCTTCAGAGTTCAAGGCTTTTATCGTTTTCCATGGGCCTGCTGTCGGATTTGTGAAGGCAATCCGCCAGTGATGATTACGTTTAAAAATGATTTCAAAAGCCCAACGGGATATTTCCTCATTCAAGTTGTTAATTTGCCTTGTCATAATATTACTCCGTTACTTAATGAAACAGCTACACCAGCATTAAAAATAATATAGTCGGTCAGTTCCGAGAATAAGGTTGTCCCCTTATTCTTCTCAACCATCCAACTTGCATTAAAGGCTTGCGTATATACCTGATGCGGGAAATACATTATCACTTTCCGTTGAATACTATCAAATTTGCCAAAAGCTGTAGAGAAAGCGGATAATTGCCCTGTAAAAGGATCACCAAAGAGGCGTCCTGGTTTTACAGAATTACTCAAATAGAGAAATACAGGAGCGTCATCTTGGATTGTTCCGGCGAATTTTCCTCTTAAGCGAGGATATGCTGTCTCGATCGAATCGCGTAAATCGGACCAACGGTCATAGAGATACACGATGTTTTTTGACGTTGTTATGTGTCGATTCCCGTTACCTGTAGGTGGGAAGTCAGTCGGCCTCATAACAAAAGGCGCCGGAGGGGTTAAGGCCTGTCCTCGGGCTGCAAGCCGTTGTTGTTGCCCTACCCATTCTTGGATTTTGACAAATTTGGGAGGTTTCCCAGAACCGGCATTGTTCGAAAGGATGTAGCACTTGTGATTAGTTACATCGTTTTCAAGTTGCTCAGATAAAGCATCATACTTGATAAGTGCCTTGCCTTGTTGCGCCTGCAAAATACTGCTAGGGACCCCTGAGGTAAGTGGCCAAACCAGCAACCTGTCCTTAATAGCATTATTGGAGGGGTTAGGTTGGTTTAATGCAGCCTCTGCTAGGACAACCGGAGTATTAGGGTCTCTTAAAAGATTCTCAGTAGGTAGGAATTCTATTACATTAGTCCATTGAGATAGAAGGAAATCAATCATCAACGCATACTGTTGCGCAATTAGATTCTTGATGTCTGCAAACTTCGACCTGTGATGTAATTCGTTGTCAATTATTCTCGAGAGTGTGTCAAATAAAAGAGCAAGCCCCTGTCCGGAATTGTAATCTTCGACGCTATCAATGTCAGAGTAATGAAGAACAATACTCGGAACCTTTTTGGTGAGAGTCAATTTCATTGCGGCTATGCTAGGCCATATGTTGTCTCGTCTGACGCCACCATCGACATGCTCTCCAAACTCGCTTACAAAATACCAATACGGGATATTTGCCCTAGCACTTCCATACTGTCTTTCACATCTTTGCATCGCCTGGTTCCCGGTAGGGACGGCAGCCGTTTCTTCCACAGCGAACCATATTTCATCATTGTCTGGGTCATACGCTATAAAATCAGGTTTTCCCCACTCGATTAGGTCATGTATAGTTTGGGGCATTGGAGTCCAGGATTTATATGATCCATATACGAGCAGTTCGGCAATTTGAACCCCTGATTCTTTTATAATATAGGTGGGAATAAAGCCATTGGTAAAAGAAAGCGCACAGGAATAACCTCTAGAGTTGAGGTATTGGCAAATATTATCACAGCACCATACGCCTTCGTGAAAGCTGTCGGCCCAGATTTCAACCGTCTTAATACTCATAGTAGTGTTATGGAGATAAAGATTTCTTGCTTAAAAATGCTATGCAAGTTAGCATTTTTTTCTGGAACAGCCATAAAGTATGTAAGAATTGGGCATTTTGAGTATTCTTCAACCAATTTGTAACGATTTAATAGTGAGGGGGACGCCGTGCCCCCCTCACTTGATAATCACCGTATTATCCACGCCAATAGTTCATCAACGGGTACCTGTTCAGCGTTGTGGTGAAGCAGCTGTACTTGCTGTGTCGGAGCTTGTCAATGGCCAGCTGCTCCCGCAGGGCTTCACCTCGCTTGAACCAGCCAGAGACTGTCTCGAATCCTCTCCAGCCACAGTCGCAGTATCCTTCCAGATCCACCCGGCCGCTGAGGGGTGAGCCCACGTAGCGGAAAGGTAGTACCGTCTTGCCGCATTTCGGACATTTGTACTGGAACAGCTCCGGATGCTTCAGTACGCAACGGACGAAGGAGCCCAGCCATACAGGATCTGGAGCCAACTCGCTGAAAATACCGGCGACGTAGTATGTCATCTCCAGATACAGCGGGATAAAATAGAACCTGTCGTTGTCTTTCCAGTCATCGAAGTGCTGATAAATGATGTTGGCGTTCTGATAGAACTGCCTTGTGAGGAAGCGCTGCTCCTCGGTAGGGCGCAGTGCGCTCTTCCTGATAAAAATGTTTTTGTCCATGATACAGACTTTTTTTGATTGAACATCCGCATCGCTTTACCACCGTGGCGTCTGGCTCAGCTCGGTTGGCGCTCCTCTGGGGAGACTCTTGATGCACGTTGCAAAGTTATGTTTTTCTTTGTTTCCCACAAAACTTGAATTGGTATATTTGCCAATTAGAGATGAATTTCATACCTTTGCGTCAACTTCAACACTTAAAGGTGGCGGCAACACCTACAAATACGGCATCAGAAATATGGATAAGAACTTGAGAAAGTTCATGGACACTCCGACAAAGTCGCATGCCCAAATCCTTGACAGGTATTATGTCGAGGTTCAAACGCCAGACGGCGAACTCTTCAAAATCATGTCAGACATTGCCAAGTACGACAGCGAAGAGTACAAGGCATACGTCCTCCACCTGATTGAATTTATTTTTGACCGCAACTTCTCCGACGACAAGGAGCAGATGGTGAATCGCATTTTTCGCGAATTCTTGCTCAACGCTGTCCCGTCTATGGGAATGGACGAAGGCAACCGGCAAAGTGAGCGCGTCAGGATAGGCAAGCGCATCAAGGAACTGCGTGAAGCCAAGAAGATGGAGGCTCGGGATCTGGCACTGCTCACCGGTATTGATGCAGCGAATCTTTCCCGAATTGAACAGGGAAAATACTCCACGGGCATCGATATCCTTTCCCGTATCGCCATCGTCCTCAACGCCCACCTGGACCTGATTCCCAACGAAGAGAAGGAGAAATAGTATGGAAACCAAGGATCTGCTTGAGGTATTCGACCGCGAGACGCAGTGCGAATACAAGGACCGTCAGTACCTGGTCCGTGATAATGGTGCCATCTGTCGCCTCCCCAAAGAGGGCTGTCGCCCTAGTAAGATGGACAATGTCTGGAGTTTTGGAACAAAGAATCCAGACAATGGCTATATGATTTTCACCGGCAATATCCGTGTCCATCAGGTCGTATGCACGGCCTTTCACGGACCGGAACCGCAGCCGCATATGGTGGTTGACCACATCGACACCAACCGTTGTAACAACCGACCGGAAAACCTCCGCTGGCTTACCAGATTGGAAAACGCCCTAAACAATGATGTCACGCGAAAGAAGATTATCTACCTCTGCGGTAGCGTTGAGGCTTTTATCGAGAAACCGGCCATTCTCAGGACTAAGGCCCTGCCGCCAGATGTCAGCTGGATGAAGACCGTCACCAAGGAAGAGGCTGCTGCCTGCAAAAAGCACATTGATGAATGGGCCAAAAGGGATAGTAAGTCTCAGGGTACCGGCAAAGGTCTTGGGGATTGGGTGTTCTCAGACGAGGAGATGGCCGAGGCCCGCAAGTGGAACGGGGGCCAAATCCTTCCGGATTACAAACCCTGGGCGCAGCAGAAGGCCGAAATTGAGGAAATGAATCAACGGATCTGGGAAGAAGAACACGCCTTAAAAGACTCCCTGACTCCAGGTGCCAAGCAACTGGACTGGAAGACGCCGACAGAGTTCCCGCAAATCCCGCAGGAGATCACGGACACGCCACTGAAGGATTATCTTGCCCGCCTGCCGAAGGGTGCCATCTATACGAGGAACCAATGGGGAGAGTCTCCGGTGTATGATGCGGCGATGGCCGAAGACGGTACACATCTGGCCGTAGTCACGGAGATTTCCGGTGCTACGAACTATGCTCTCTCAGAGGTTTACTTCCAAGACGGATTCTTTGTTCACAAAAGCATCCGCACATTCTTCACCGAGGAAGGAGCACAGAAATACTTTGCAGAATCCCTGGGACGGGAATGGACCGGCGGCGATGTGTTGGAGGACTACTGCTGAAAGCCACCTGTCCCACGTCAACTATGGGACGGGACAGTAGCGTTTCACGAAAAATGCTTAAATTTGCATAAATAAGCGATTTCCCACATATGAAGACACTTGCAAGACTTGAAAAAGTAGATCTTCGTGATTACTGGGAGGATGAAGCAAAAGATTTCACCCCCTGGCTATCGGAAGAAAACAATATTGCTCTTCTCGGCAGCACAATCGGTATGGAGCTGGAGGTTATCGGAAGGGAGGAGAACGTCGGCAGTTTCCGTGCCGATATCCTTTGCCGTGACCTCCGCACCAATGCTCACGTCGTTATAGAGAATCAGCTTGAGCAAACAGATCATAAGCACCTGGGGCAGGTGATTACATACTGCGCCGGACTCAGTGCTGCTGCTTTTATCTGGATTGCGCCAAGCTTCCAAGAAGAGCATCGAGCCGCTGTTGACTGGCTCAACAGTATCACCGATGAAAAGTTCAACTTTTTTGCGATAGAGGTCGAACTATTTCGTATTGGCGATAGTGATGCGGCTCCGAACTTCAAGATAGTGGCGAAGCCGAATGGTTGGTCTAAGAATGTCCGGCGACAGGTAGATGAGGAAGAAATGACAGCAACTAAGTCCCGTCAGTTAGACTATTGGACTGCTTTCAAGGATTTTGTTGCCGGAAAACCCAAGTCGCCGATTCATGTTCAGAAGCCAGCTCCTCAGCACTGGACCAATTTTGCTATTGGTCGCTCTGACTTTCATCTCTCGGCCAGTCTTAACTCCATCCAGAAAACCATCTCTGTTCAGTTTTGGATTGAGGGTAACAACGCTAAGAAATACTACGACCAGATCTACAATGCGGCATATGAGCAGTCACTGAAAGAACTGTCAGAGGAGGTAGAATGGCTCCGTCTTGATGACAAAAAGAGCAGTTGCGTCAACCTTGCCATCAGCAGCGACTTCATGGATCAGCACGACTGGCCGAATCAATTCCAGTGGATTTATGATAACGTCATCAAATTCAAGGATTTCTTCGGCCCGTATGTTAAGACTGTAAAATAGTAGGCATACCAAAAACCGCATATTGTTTCAATTCAGGCTCCTATGAAAAAGACCATATTAATAGCACTCCTTACACTGTTTTCCGCAGTGTGTTTCGCCCAGGATGGCGGCCCGCTCAAATTCCTGGGAATTCCCATTGACGGCACCGAAGCTCAGTTCGTAGCAAAACTGAAAGCCAAAGGATTTACCTATAGTTCCCTCACTGAGGGCTACAGGGGTCAGTTTAATGGGAAGAATGTCGATGTCTACATTCATACAAACCATAACCTGGTTGATAGGGTATATGTTGCTTTCCCTTACACGAATGAGGATGGCATCAGAACAGAATTCAATCGTCTGCTTGGCCAGTTCAAGGATAATGGAAAGTATCTGGATCTCGTAATGAACGAGGAAATTCCGGAGAACGATGACATTTCCTACGAGATATCCGTAAAAAACAAGAGATACCAGGCCAGTTTCTGCTACTATGATACCGATCGTGATCGCGTCGCCTTTATGAATGCCCTGATGGATAAATTCTCTGAGTTCTTCACTGAGGAACAACTGACAAAACTGAAGGAGTACGCCGTAAAGGCAATGGATGCTCCGCAGGACCAGCAGGAAGCCCTTCAGGAAGAAATGATGGCAGAGATGCAGAAGATGGGCCTTGGCCAAGATCCGGATGCCGAGGTCGATCCGGAAAAGGCCATCAGGTTCCTTGCAACCTTCATGGACGGCATGAGATCACTGGCCGATGGCGATGTTTGGTTCATGATTCACGAACGCTATGGCCGATATCAGATAGGTCTGTACTACGACAATCTACACAATCAAGCCCACGGCGAAGATCTATAAGTATGAAACGAATTATTCTTTTACTATCAACAGTATTATGTTTGGCCTCATGCACTAAAGAGGGCAATCAGACCACTATGCAGAAACTTTGTAACAAGTGGGAACTGATGCGTTGGGAGAACTATAAAGAAGGTGTCTTAGAGTCAACACAAGAGGGCAACTTCACAGACTATATGTATAGTTTCTCAGATGATGGAACAGTTAAAATCTTCAAAAACGATGGCTCTGTCAATGAGTATCTCTTTACATACGATGAAGATACCCGGGTGCTGAATATTCCAAAGTTGAACCACGAGTATACTGTGGAATCAGTCACCAGCAAAGAAATGAAATGGCGGTATGATAGTTGGGCTATAGGAAGTTCGGGACCAATCTCCTATCAGTCATATTACTACTTCTCCAGAAAGTAATAATCGCTCACTCATGTGAGCGTTTTTTTTGGGCCGATATGTGCAGGTGCCCATATCAGAATCGATCTTGCTTCAATCCTTTTCCTTGTACTTCCGCTTCTTCGTCCAGAAATCCCCGTTGCCATACCGCTGCGCCCGCTCGATCCATGCCTCAATCTCCTGGCGGCGGAAGAGAGCCGTCTGACCAGATTTGTAGTGCGGGATGCCGTGGAAATACAGCCAGCTGCGGACGAGTTAAATCTTCGGGTTACCAGGGATCATCCGCCGCAGTTCGTAGATATCAATCCAATCCTCCTGCGGGCCGAGGGTGCCGTTCAGGACCGGCTCAGTCTTGAGTGTAAGCCATTGGTCGATGACCTCCAGTTGCCTGACGATTCCGGCGAGAACCTCCGGAATCATGGCCACATTAATCTGCTCCATACCGGCTACCTCCTTCGACCGCCCAAGGGATGCGTGGCCACGTAGCGCTGCGCCTCATCCATAATCTCAGTGTTGTCCTTCACGCGGGTGTGCAAAAGCCACTTGTCGATTTCCGATTTCTTGAACATCAGCGTCTTGCCCTGCTTGTAGTGGGGAATGGTGTTGTCGTTGACCCAGCTGTACACGGTTGATGGTTTCGGATGCGACGGCAGATACCGGCTCAGATCCTTGACGGTCATAAGTTCAGGCGTATCGTCCGTAGGAATCGGAGCAACGTTCACCTTATCCAGCTTCTGGTCGATGCTCTCCAGCAGTTCCGCAATCCGTCCCACCAGACCCGGAACCATTTCAAAAGTATATTCGTTCATATCAGGAAGGTTTTCTGCAAAGGTCACTGCTTTTGCCGATATTATCAAGCGTTGAGGTGATACGGGCCGATGGTGTCGATGTCTGGGCCGATGGTGCCCTGTTCCGGCGTCCTACGAGTGCGGAGGCCGATAGGAAAGCGGTACTTGCTGGTCTGTCAGTTTGGTCTCCGGCAGAGCCTCCGCCCAAACAGCCAGACCAGCAACCTTCATTGCCCTCCTTCGCTGTGAGACTGTGTCGGAGCAAGTCCGCCACAGACTCACGGCCGCCCCAGCGCACAGATTAAAAGAAAAGCGGTGTGCAAGACTGTGACCGGACAAGCCGGCCACAGACTTGCACCCTGTTGTCCCCCCGGCCCCCAGGGGAGGATAATCACCCGGGAGCCGCAGTGCCAACGCGAGCGTCGTACCTCGTATCCCGCTTTCCATAACATAATCCCATCGGAATTGTGTAACAGCCGCCGGCACTGTCAGTGCCCCGCATCAAGGGAGGAAGTATCAAGGGGTCAGAAGCCCGCAAAAACGGCCTACAGGGCGTCTGATTACACAATTCGGATTATGTTAAGGACGCTCCGTCGTCAAGGTGCGAAGGTCCTACCTTCGAATTCCCGGGTGAGGCGGCGGCAGGAGAGGGCCTGGCTGCAGTGGCCGGCTTGCACCCGGTCCTTTGCCAGCCCCGCACCGGGTAGAGGAATTGGGGCCCTAATTTCCCCAATTCCTCTACCTCGGTGCCGCTCCGCATCAGCGGCGTCAATATTCAAGCGACATCTCCCGCATCAACGTCAGTGCAGTGCGTGTATCCTGCCGCCTTATGCCCTTCGGGCGGGTCGCGCAGGCTGTGACTCCTTGTGGCCTGACAAGCAGTCCACAAAGAGTCAAGAGCCTTCGCTCCGCGGTAAGCCTACGGCTTGTTATACATGGTCGCTATTCCTCCAGGCTTCTGGCGGGAAGAATCCCGCCAGAAGCCTGGAGGGCGCCCAGGACACGGCCGTCCCGGCCGTTGGCGCAGACAGTGTCAGAATAAATCTGCCACAGACTGCGCCGGGGCGATAGTGCCAGGCTTCGCCATCAACGGAGTACCTTCGTTCCAGCAGGTGGGCCGTCCCGGCCCAGGCCCCGGAGGCCGTCTGCCTACGCACATCGTCGGTCTCTTCCGCTGCTCCAGGGAGCCTAAGGTCTCCCTTCCGCGGCGCTCCAGAGCCCGCCGCCCCTACACCTTCCAGACCGCTTCCGTGGCCACGCTCCACTCGCTTCGCTCGTTCCGCGCCCTATGGCACTGGCAGACTCACAGCCGCCACACAAGGCCCCCGCCACAACCCACGCGTCTGCGAGACTGCCAGCACCATAGGCCTCCCAGATACTCCCGCCTCCGCCTCATCAAAACCTCGACCGACATCACCCGCCCGAAGGGCCAGAAAAGGGTATATAAATATACTCCAAGGAGCAGCGGCGCCAGCCGCTGCAGGTGTAAATATTATTGAAAGTATTTATTTAGATAGATGTATTTAATACTCTAAATATAAACTTGTTAATGTCGTATTATCTTGCTATATTGCGTTTGGATTTCAGGTAAGGTACATTTACCTTAGAAGGTCCCTATTAGTTAACTATGTGCCCAAGAGTTCAAAGACGCTGGCCCCTCCCTGGCTGGTCCCAGGAAAGCAGGTGCCAAATCCACGGTATAACCCAGTAACACCCTTAAGCCTATGCCCAAGTATAAGCCATCCATACCCTTCGAGGACTGCTATGGTTCCGTTGGTGACCTCACGTTCTACCACCGGGACGGAAAATGCTATTACAGGAAGAGAGCCTCTCCGGCTTTCCCTGGTACCATGCTGCAGATGGAGCATCAGACGGTACACCTTCGTGCTCTGGAGGCGTGGAGGCAGCTCACGCCGGAGATCCAGAAGCAGTGGAACGATTATTCCGTAGGCGTTCAGTCACACCGGCCGCCGTTCGACGGCCATTCGGGGATTACCGGCCACAATCTGTTCGTGTCGGCATACCACGGCTTTGCCCGGCTGGGCCACGAGCATACGCCGTCGCCTCAACCATGGGAGGAATTCCCGCCGTATGCAGTGGAGGGGGTGGCCTCCGCAGTTGTGCAGGATAATGCGTTGAGGCTGGGCATCCGCGTATTCCTGGACGAGAGAGCGTCGTCAGGGAGATATCACATGCTGGTCCGCCTGATGTTGGCCAAGGCAGGCGGAGGTTTTCGGCCGGGACTCATCAGGACTTACCTGGCTGAACCAGCACTATCGGCCGGGGAGGGAGTGGCCACCGTTGAGGTGCCTGACTTCCGCAATGTCTGGGACCTTGATCTGGACGGTTACACCGCCCACTGTAGGTGCTGCTTGCTGGATGACCTGCTGGGATATCGCACCGCTTACCGTAGAGTTTCTTTTGATTTCGTGTTGTAGGAATATACTTAAAGTATAAGTTTAGGTAATATCGTTTAGGTGGTTGTTTTTGAATCTTCAAATACTTTCACTATCTTTGTTGTCAGAGGATTAAACCTCGCCACTTAAACCTAAACTTGAACTATGATTGCACTTCCTTCCATTGCTTTTGAGGGCTTCTCGGGCTCCGCTAAGGGTGTAACGGCCAGAAGGGTCGGCGGCCGGAACATCCTTAGCGTGAAGTCCCGCCCGACCGGAGCCACCACTAATGCCCAGGTGGTCCGTCGTGCTTCGATGTCCAAGATATCCAAGTCATGGAAGCAACTCACCAACGAACAGATGCGGGAGTGGGACCGTCTGGCGGAACACACCTCCGGCCAGTCCGCCTTCGGCCAGAAGGCAGAACTCACCGGCATGAACCTCTACATCCGTCTCAATGTCAACAGGGCAATGGCAGGCGAGGCGCTTCTTTCTACGGCTCCGGAGTCCACGGTTGCCGTTCCCAACGTTGAATACTCCCAAATCGCCGTCACTCCTGATCTGGTGGCCATCACCGGCATCAAGCACCAGGCCAGCCCATACAAGCTGGTGGTGAAGATGTCTGCAGGTCAGTCTGCCGGCATCTCTAACGGCTGGAGCAAGACGGTCATCATCACTCCTGGAATCGAGGATGACTGGGGTGAGGCTGACGTGACTACCCTTTACCTGAAGACCATCGGCGTGGAGCCGGTGCCGGGCCAGAAGGTGTTTGTTGAATCCTACTGGATGGATACGGACACCGGATTCTCCGGCCAGCCTGTCCAGGACTCCGTCATCGTGACCGGCGAGGCCCCTCACGGCCGCCGTGTGAGAGTGACCATGGACACTCTTGACCCCACGGAGGACAACAATGTCACTGCCATTGACGTGGACTTCTCCACGGGGGCTCCAGTTGCACAGTTTAACGCGGTTTGCCTGGGACACAGCAATGTTGCTTCCTCTGAGGTCTATCTGTCCCAGCAGCTCCCGGCAGAAGTTATCGGTACTGGTGTATGCCTTGGTCGTGCGAATGACCCTAACGGGAAGATTGTCGCGCAGTCCTACCTGGTATATATCCGCAATTATGGCGGCAAGTCTGAAATGACCTTTGCTCATCGTGGGGGCTACTACGTGGCAAAAACGGAGTGCTTCGGAGCCGGTATCATCTATTAACCCTCAATCTGAAACGCTATGTTCAACAGTACAGGAAATAACTTCGGTGCCAGTCAGATCTCCTTCAAGGATTATCAGGCAGAGAACTACGTGGTCCTGAACGCCAAGTTCAGCTTCGATCCGACGAGCCCGGCCTACCAGGCTTGTGACCAGTTGGAAATCTACGTGCCGGACCTCTCCATAGACCGCAGCGCAGTGGGCGCTGTCTTCCTCCGTTTTGAAGAGGATGCACACTACTCCTGGGGTGACGCCATCTATGACGGTGGCTCTGTTCTCAAGTCCTGGGTGAAAGATAAGAACACAATTGTGATTGAAAAGCAGCCCTGGTTTGACCAGAATGGCCCGCTCATCATCTACATCCTGACACTCTATCCGCAACTGAACCAGGGTGCCAACACCATCAAGGGGACGCAGCAGCGCCTGACGATGACTACGCCGGACAACTACCTGCGTTTCGGTTACGAGACCTTTATGGTGGAGTTTGAGCACTGGGTCTTCATCCATCTGTTCTTCTCCGGATGCACCTATGCTTACCGAGAGGCCCTCTGGGAAGTAACACTGGAAGAGCTGCCGGCAGACATCACCGCGGATGTTCCCATCTGTGGAGGCGGCAACCAGATGCATCCCGAGTGCGACGGTATGGCGGAAGCCCACATCGAGAACAAGGTTCTCAGCAACCAGCGCCGTGTGATGGGATTCTGGGACACTGGCCACGATCCGTTTGTGTACGCATTCCTGGTCCGCGACAACAACGCATAAAGACTATGGTCCAGAAGAAGAAAATAGAACTCACGCGCCTGCAGGGCATCATTGCTGTGGCCAGTTTCAGCAGTGGCGTCGTCATCGCCTCCGTGTGCCTTTTCTTCATCCCGCCGCTGGGAGAAATCGCCAGCTCCGCGATATCCATCGTTTCCGAGCTCCTGGTTCTCTGCGGCGCCATCCTGGGAGTCAAAGCCAGCTATGATGTCAAGTTCCGGAAGTTCGAGGCTGAACTCCGAGACGTCCGTGAACACGAAATACAACCTAATTCCTAAACTTACCTATGAAACCCTCCGCCATCTTTGCTTGCGCGATTTGCCTTTCCGCTTGCGGTGTTGCTCGGCCCGTTCAGGAGTCGGACAACACCAGGGTGGAGGTGAAAACCGTCGTAGAGCGGGTGGTGGATACAGCCTATGTTGAACTGCCGGTTATCGTGGAGAAGGTGGCCACCCTGGACACCGCATCCGTATTGGAGAACAAATACGCCAAATCGGCCGCTTCCGTCTCCGGTGGAGTCCTTACCCATTTGCTGGAGACAAAGCCCGTCAAGGAGCCCGTAGCGGTCGAAAAGCAGATTGTTTACCGCGACTCCACCGTATACCGGGACCGAATCCAGACTGTCACCGTAGAGGTGGAGAAAAAGCTCTCCGGATGGCAGCAGGCGAAACTCCGTGTAGGCGGATTCTGCTTCTTCCTGGTAATCCTGATTGGATTATACCTTATTATCTCTTTTATCTATAACCTTAACCTCAAAAAACTATGAAGTACATTCCTTCCATCGCCTTCGAGGAGATGAGCGGCAGCGCCAAGGGCGTTACGGCCGCTAAGATGAAGAGCCGCAAGTACATCCTTAACCGTGGTTACGGTGGTTCCGTGCGCACTTCGGACCAGGCCAAGGTGAAGAGCGTCTTCAAGATGCTCACCACCAAGTGGAAAACCCTCACCAACGAGCAGATCCTTGCTTGGAACAAGCTCGCCCTTTCTCAGGAAGGCCGCTCCGTGCTCGGCACCAAAGCCAAGCTCTCCGGCTCCAACCTGTTCACCCGCCTGAACTACTGGGTGGTATCGCTCGGTGGCCAGGTCATGGTGACCCCTCCGGAGATCAACTCCGTCGAGGCTCCTTCCGCCGCCACCATCGTGTGCCAGGGCGACACCTTCACCTTCAAGCTGGACCAGGCTCCCGCTGACAACGGCGGCATCTTCCTGGTCATCGAAGCCACCGAAGGCCAGTCCAACGGTGTCTCCCGCGCCCACAAGAAGGCCGCGGCCATCAAGCTCGTCGAGGAGCCCACTGCGGTCGCCGTGGACATCCGCAGCGAGTACGTCGCCAAGAACGGCGCTCCCAGCGCCGCTGCGCCGAAGATCTTCTTCCGCTACTACTTCGTGGACTCCAGCACTGGCGTGAAGTCCCAGGAGATGCTGGCGGAGACCAAGTGGGAAGCTGGAGCCTAGTTCGCTCCCGGTCATCCGGGCCAAACCTAAACCTTTCTGCCCTGGCGCCTCCTGCGCTGGGGCTTTTTCATTTGCAGGAAAAACAGTAAATTTGCTTCGCTAAATCGAAATTTTATGGTCACTTATTTTGATGCATGTGAGATTCTTGAAATGCTGTCTGAAGCATCTGTAAAGGTGTTTCTGGACGGCGGTTGGG
>Ga0256405_10007107_pt1 | contig 17206 bp, 12 predicted proteins | sample RumenRJG_02DNA_FD_189096 | JGI IMG/M metagenome (GOLD analysis project Ga0256405, IMG submission 189096) | Bovine rumen microbial communities from Lethbridge, Alberta, Canada - RJG_02 | ecosystem: Host-associated > Mammals > Digestive system > Stomach > Rumen | place: Canada: Alberta...
TCATGTACTCGCCCGGCAAGGCGTCGAACGCCGGCGGCGTCGCGACCTCGGGCCTCGAGATGTCGCAGAACTCCGAGCGCCTCTCCTGGAGCCGCGAGGAAGTCGATGCGAAGCTCAAGGGCATCATGAAGGCAATCCACGACAACGCGTGGGAGTCGGCCGCCAAGTACGGCAAGAAAGGCAACTACGTGGTCGGTGCCAACATCGCTGGCTTCACGAAGGTCGCCGACGCGATGGTCGCGCAGGGCGTCTGCTAGCAGCGGCGAGGCGGCGGACATTCGCTCCACTGCCTCGCTACCGCAGAAAGTTCTGAAAAGAGACGCTCGGCCTCACGCCGGGCGCCTCTTTTTTTATCTCTACCGCCTACTGTCGCTCATGCGCGGGAGTCACCACTATTGGCGACACCGGATAGTGGCGCAAATTACCTGTCACAAGGCGGGTGTCATCATCCTGCCCCGCAAGCGCGACTTCATAGAACACCCTATCTGACTCGTCTGCAAATGTCTCGCCACTCAACTTCGGCTCAAGAAATATAGCATTAGAGACAATGGCGTCTATCGTCTGCCTTACATCTGCCTCCACGAATTGAAACTTGCTACGCGACAAGACCTCGCCATATTCAGCAACGATGTCAGGTGACAACACTGGCCTCAAGCGACCATCACGGACTGCGTTTATAACTTTTACCGTTGCGCTATCCGAATGCTTCGACATCATTGCCGCAACAATGACATTCGTATCTATGACGGCGAAGATCATGCTGTTGCCGGTGCCTGTCTGCGTTCACGACGCTCCCGACGAGATGCCGCGATCTCTGCGTCTATCTCTTCCATCGTCCACTCGTGGTCTTTGTGGTCAATGGCCGCCTTTGCCCTGATTCGGTCAAATGCATTCCATCGTGAGTCGCCACCTTGCGTCGCAATGTCCTCCTTAGAGACAACAGACGCCACAGACGGATTCTGAGACAGAAGGAAACGAACGAACATGACGACAGCGTTCTTCTGCGTTTCGTCCAACCGTTCAATCTCTTTTTCAAGCACTGTGTATGGCATGCCTTCACCTCGCTTTCTATTTAGGGCACACAAGCCCTGTCAAGAAAACGCAGATAGTTTAGCATATTTCGCCGCCTACGGCAAATCCAAGTATACCCCGCCGGAGCGGGGCAACAATTTCAGGCTGACGCCTACTGCGCTCTGACAATCTCCTGCGCCGCACGACGGGCGGCAGTGCGCGAAGTCGTGCGACGCGAAGGCATTGTATCAAAAATCACCCGTCATTGTCGCAGGCGATTTTCAGCATCAAAGCATCCGTCCGTCGATGCGGCGGATGCAGCGGTAACGCTCGCCGCGCAGTCCGCCATAGCGGGCATTCGGCTTCGGAATCTTCCCGTCGAACGCACCATCCGCACCGACGGTGTGGATGGTGCCCTGTTCCACATCGTAGCCGAGCGGCCTGCTCGCGTCATACGGGTCGCGCGGCACTTCGGCAAGGAACTCCGGAACGAGCGCATCCAAGGTTGGCGGCAGCGAGCCATGCTTCCGGCGATAGCGGGCGGCGGCGATTACCACGCGATACGAGTCATTATAGAATGCTATCCGTCCGTAGCAACGCCACGCTGCTGCCAGTTTGTACGAGGCAAGTGCATAAGAGCCAACGCAGTTCCGTCGCAACGGATGGAATTGCTTGTCATACGCCTTTTCCATTTCGGAAAGACGCGTGCGCGTCTCCACCGTATAGGGCAAAGCAATGACAATCGGCTTGGCCTCGCGCCAAGCCGATGCCCACTCGGCAAGCGTGCGGTTCGGCTGGAGTGCATAGCGCTCGTATCCGGGGAATGACTTCACTGTCCATTTCAATCCGTCCGAGAGCTTCTCTACCCACTTGCAATCACACCAATCAGACTGGATTTCGAAATACCGATCCGGGAAATACTGCTCAAACGTAAAACTGCGGTCGCATGCCATGGCGTTACGCACACGCCATATAAGATAAGCCGAATCCTTTTCAAGCGCTTCAAGCCGCATCTGCGCCCAGCGCGTGCACGCCTCGTCGATGCGCACACAAATGTCGTCCGCAAGGTCATCCTTCACCACCGCCTTTACCAGCTCATCGACTACGAGCGAATTGGGTGACCTTATAGAGAGTATGCAAGTCGGACTTTCGATCTTGTAGGAAAGACGCGCGAACATCTCGCCATAGCGCAGCAACTCCTCTACAGCCTCGGCCGAACACCCGTTCTCACGCAAGCGACGAGCACGCAAGGCCACCAATGCGCCATACATCCATGCCCTATCCTCGAATGACCAAAGAATGCTGTAGACCGGCGTCTCGAACGACTCGGGAACCACGAAACGCACTTCGAGTCCGGCGGGATACTGCGCGCGCGGACGCGTAACGGCGACATCAAGCGCAGCGAAGAGCGCGGCGTTCGTCGTGAGAATCCGATCGACGAGCTCCCTCGCCTCCTGCTCGGTCAGGACAACGGAGTTCGTAGCATCCAGATTAAGCTTGTGGTTCCAGTCATCCTTTCTGTAGGAGTTGATCAAAGCACTGTCGCGGTTCGTAAGCGCCAAGCAGTTCGTAGCATCCATCAGAACCGGCACCATGTTCTCGGACGGTTCGATCGGCGGCGGCGCAGGCGGCAGCAGATCGCTCACATCTGGCGGATCAATGTCGCGCCCCGCGATAAAAAAGAACGCGCTAAGCCCTGCCAGCGCAAAAACAAGCCCAAGGCAGCCGAACACGACCACCTTAAAAGCCACTCGCAGCACGCGCCGAATCATCGAAGCCATAGACATTCTCGCTTATTTTGATTTCTTGTTTATGAAAGTATTATACCAAAACTCCGCCGCGGCAGATACACCGCGAAGCGTGAGGCGGCGGAGCATTTTTAGATTTGCCGCAAGGTTGTCGCCAAGCCGAGCCGATGGTCGCGGGTGAGGTAGGCGGAAGGTCGCAGGCGTAAGAGTGACTTGCGTACGCAACCAGCGATAGACGCCGAGGCACGGCAGGCTAAACTCGGCTCATTGTCTGATGTGCGAGAGCCGTCGCGAGCCTGGAGCCGAACGAGAGCCCCGCGGTAACCGCCGCTTGTCGGTGGCTCGTGCGATGCACGAGCCAACCCGAAGCGAAAGCGAGGGCGAGCCATCGGGCGGCATGGCGACGCAAAAAGCCACCTCACAACTCAACTTAGAATCCGGGGAGGTTGAGCTGCCCGGAGACACAGACTTTGCGGCCTTTGCTGAGCGTGCTGTCGGAAGTGTCGTAGACCACGAACTTTATCCCCTCAAAGCGCTTCGAAAGCTCCGCACGGATGTAGTCTGAAACACACTTCACATTACCCTTGTCGTCGTCAGAAAAGCCAATGGAGACAGCGCGGTCCGAAGTGCCGTTGCGGCGCAGCATGTGGAAGATGTGCTCCACGAAATCGCGTATCGCAAACTCCTTCGCAAGCTCTGGCTTCGCCGCAGTCGGCGCGACCGCAAGCTTCTCCTGATAGATCGGGTCTGCGCGCATGCGCTCCTTGAAGCCAGCGTACGTAACGGCGGAATAGCGGCACATGCCAAGGTAGTAGTCAAGCTCCTCCGCATCGGTACCAAACTCGCCGTCGCCAACGCCGTCGATCCACTGGCGGTAGCCGCGAAGGTTCGACATCATCGTCTCGCGCTCCTCTTCGGTCAGGACATACTTGATGAACACCCTGACCGCCCTCTCTATCGTCTCAGGCGCGTGGCCGCGAGCAGTCACGATGGCGAAAATACGGCCCTCAATCAAAGTCTTCTTGAATGTGTAAAAACTCGGCGACGGCTTCTCGCCGTGTTCTATCTTCTCGAGCGCCGCAATTGTGTCCTCAATGAAGTTATCGCGTCCAGGCGCGTCCTCGAAGTTCCTGAACGCGTCAGCCCACACTCCGCCAGGAGCGCGATAGTGTTCCTCATCGGCACGAACAAGTGCAAAGGTGGCAGTCGAAACCTCTACCGGCTTCCACGGGCTGTCGACTGTGTCGCGATGCTCCATCTTGATGCGCGTCGGCATGTGGAGAATGTTGTCGTCCCAGTCGAAGATGTAGTACTTGAGATCCCTATTCGAGACTTCCTCGTTGATGTATGGAATCGGGCGACGCATCTTCAAACGACCTTTCCCCTGAAGTCGAAGCCCTCGACCTTCTCTATGCGAACACTGACGAATTCACCGACATTGGCGTTGCCCTCAATATAAGTCACTCCGTCGACATCTGGCGCCTGAGACTCAAGCCGCGCCACGCCAGGCGCAACGACGAGCGCACGGAAAGTCTTTCCGACCAACCTCTTGGAGCGAGCTCTCCATATCTCCTTCGCAAGCCCCATCACCGCCTTCTCTCGGGCGAGCGCAACCGTGCGCGAAGGACGCCCGCCGAGTAGCGCGCCCTTCGTGCCCTTCTCGGGCGAATACGCAAAGCAGCCGAGGTGGTCGAACTGCATGCGCCGCAAGTCTGCCATGAGCTTTCTGAAACGCGCCTCGGTCTCGCCTGGGAAGCCGGTCATTATCGTCGTCCTAAGCGTAATCCCGGGAACGACATCGCGCAGGAACTCGGCCGCCGCGAGCGAATCGGCTATCGCGGCCTTGCGGTTCATCTTCTCGAGGACTTCGGGAACAGTGTGCTGAAGCGGCACATCGATGTAGCGGACGGCGTGTTTCGAAGTGAGCATCCATACGAGAAAATCCTCTGATATCTCGCTCGGATAACTGTAGAGGACGCGCACCCAGAAGTCGCCAGGAATCTTGTCGAGCGCCCAAAGGAGATCGGGAAGCGACTTCTTTCCCTCGCGCCAAAGCATCGGGTCTTGCGCGATGACGTTGATTTCGCGGCACCCCGTCGCCACGAGCGAACGCGCCTCCTTAAGTATCGACCTGAGCGGGCGTGAGCGGTACTTGCCGCGAATTAGAGGAATCGCGCAGTAGGCGCAGCGGTGCGCGCAACCCTCTGCAATCTTGAGGTATGCGAACGCCTTTCCAGTAAGACGAAGCGCCGGCATCTTCGGCTCGATCCAGTCCTTCGGAACACCACCCCATTCGTCCACGCCGGGAAACGCGCCCTTGAGCTCGGGGTAGCGCTGCGGATAGCAGCCCGCGACGACGACTTTTCCGTAGCGGCCGATTTTTTTAAGCTCAATCGCGCGAAGTATCTCGGCCTCTGCCTCCTCGCGCGCCGACGCGATAAAAGAGCAGGTATTGACAATCACGACATCAGCACAGTCGGGATCGGGGGAGAGAGACCACCCCTCCTTCAAAAGATTGCCGGCCATGACCTGCAGGTCGACTGCGTTCTTTGCGCAGCCGAGCGAGACGAGTGCAAGCGTTCCTCTCTTCTTCTTCATCGACGTAGATTATATCAAACCTTCAGGATTTCTGCCGCATCGAAACGGTCTGCCTGCCACGGAAAGGCGTCAAGCTCGGCAAGTGCCTCGCCCGCGAGGAACAGCGAACCACAAATCAGCGTATCAGCCCCAGAACCGCTGGGGACAGACCCCATTTTTTCTAACGCTAAATGAATAGAATCGCATGAAATCGCCGGAATCCCAGCGGCTTCCATCTTTCGCGCAAGTTCCTCCGGGGCGAGCGAGCGTGGATTGTTCGTGCGGACAGCGATTCCTTTCCCAACAAGGGGAGCAAGAATCCGCAACGTCTCATCGACATCTTTGTCGCCGCAAAAGCCGGCGATGAGCGTGGGGACAGACCCCACGAAAGGTGCGTATTTACTGAGTGCGGCGGCAAGGGCACGAGCTGCAGGGGGGTTATGGGCCCCGTCAATGATGAAGCGCCCGACCCTCTGAAACCGCCCCGGCCAGACGACATTGCAAAGGCCCTTGAGCATAGTGTCGCTTAGGGTCTGCTTATGGTCATTTAGAGTCTGAGTAGTGTCACATAGAGTCTGCCCTAACAGACCCTTACTCGACTCTAACTGACCCAAAACTTTCAGAGCGGCGAGAGCGGTGACAGCATTCTCGCGGTTAAACGCGCCTTCAAGAGAAAAGCCATCTGGAATCTCAGATTCGTCCGCTATGTCAGGCGCATAGAAGAACGGCGCGCCAACCTCGCTTGCGCGAGCTTTGATGACCGCAATGACCTCAGGGCCGTTCTTCCCAAGGACTATAGGCACGCCCTTCTTTATTATTCCTGCCTTTTCCGCGGCAATCTTCTCAACGGTGTCGCCAAGCCAGTCGCAATGGTCGAGCCCGATTTTCGTTATGACGCAAATCTCCGGCGAGCAGATGTTCGTCGCGTCAAGCCGACCGCCAAGCCCCGTCTCGAGAACAGCGTAGTCACACTTCGCCTCTGAAAAGGCGATAAACGCAACGGCCGTCAACGCCTCGAAGAAAGTGAGCTGCGAGTTCGTGTCGGAATCGGCGTGGAAGACCTTGTCCGCCGCGCGCTCGAGAGTCGCATCGTCAACAGGTTTCCCATCGACAAAGAACCTCTCGTTGATCCTGACGAGATGGGGCGATGTGTATCTGCAAGCCCTAAGGCCGCCAGCCCTAAGGCACGCGTCTATCATCGCGCAAACTGCGCCCTTCCCGTTCGTGCCGGCGACATGGATAGCGCGCAACTCTTTTTGCGGATCGCCAAGCGCGGCACATACGCCGCTAATCGCGTCGAGAGACGGCCTCATGCCAAACCGCCGCCTTGCCGCGAGCCTGTCAAGAAAGTCGCTCATCAGACCCCAGATACGGTGACGACGTGGCGCAAGAGGACAGCGACAAGGGCGGAAACGCCGTAGCCCGCGAGTATGATCCACATCGGCCAGTCTGAAAGTAGAATCTTCTCGGGGCGGCCGACGTCGGCCTTCGAGTAGACGAGCCGAATGTAGCGCACAAGACCAAGCGCGACAAAAACGGCGGTGACGACAAGATAGCGCGTTCCGAAGCGTGCCACCGTGTCGGGTGAAAGCGTGTACCACGTGTAGACGACGAGCGTCGCGAGCGCCGAGACAAACATCAGGACGTCGAGCGCGACGGGATGGTAGCCCTTGAGCGCCTCGCGCGACTCTATGGCGACGGCCATCTCGTGACGGCGCTTGGCAAGAGCTATAAAGAGCGAAAGCGCAAACGCGCAAGCAAGGAGCCACGGCGAGATTCGCACGTTCATCGCCGCAGCGCCGGCAATCGCACGAAGGACGAAGCCCGCCGCGATAACAACGACGTCAATGTAGGGAATGCGCTTCAGGAACCCAGAGTACGCGCACTGCATCACAGAGTAGATGAGAATCACCGCAAAGCCCCACGTGCGGTCGGGATGGCGGAAAACGAGATAGCACGGGAACATCAGCGCAATGGCAAAAAGCGAAAGCGCGACCCTGACCGCGTCGATGCGCGACACAAGCCCAGCCGCGACGGGACGCAGCCGCTTTATCGGATGGAGACGGTCGGCCTCGAAGTCTGCTACGTCATTGAGAAGATAGAACGCGCTCGAGATAAAGCAAAATGCGACGGCCATCGCGGCGACAAGAATGAATGGCCTTATGCCGCGTGCCAGTGCCGCCTGCGACGGGTCTGCGACGGCAAAGAACCACGCGAGGAAGACGATCCCGTTCTTCGTCCACTGGTTCACCCTCAGGGCTCGAAGCCAGACATTGATTCGCTGCGTCACTTAACCGTCCTCCACCTTATGATTCCCCACAGCAGCGAGTGGTATGTGCAGACTGGATTTGTCTCCTTCTCGTAAAGCGTCCAGAACTTGGACCAATTGCGGTCTACAGAAGGAACCCAGCGCATCGGGAAAAGCCCAAGCAGCCGGGACTTTGACGAGCCGTCCTTCGTGGTCTCCGTCTCCCAAAAAGGCCAAAGGCGGAAATACGAATCGTCCTTGCGGCTCGTCCAGAAAGGAAAAACGCGCGTCTCATCATCGTAGAGTTCGACGAGCTTCCAGCCAAAGCGCGTGACAGAGCCGGCTGCATCGCCCTTGTCATAGGAACGCCAGTCGACTCGCTCGTATAGCGGCCATATCGACAAGCGACTCCTCCGTGCGTTGGACTCCCATTCGAAGATTGGCCAAGGACAGCGCAAACGCATTTCGGGAGCAGAGTTGAGATGCGCTGCCCAGGATTTTGAATAAGTCTCTGTCCACGAGAAAAACGGCGGGATGAAAAGATCCTGACGCTCGCGCGCACGGCGAATCTGACCGTAAAGCGGCCAGACCATCCACGAGCTCCCCTCGCCCGCAGTATCGCGATCCTCGCGGTAGTTAGCCCACGTGACGATCGGCCAGAGGGCGTACTGGTGGTCGCTCTCGCGCTGGTGGTTTATCCCGTAGAGCGGCCAGAAGCTCCAAGCACCGTCGTCGCGCCAGCTGAAGAACGGGAAAAGCACCGTGTTCGTCGTGAGCCACTTCCCCTCGGAAGGACGCGGCATCTTGTATCGCGTCCAGACGGGCCACAGCGCAAAGTCGATGTCATACATCAGGAGAATATGCGGATGGTGGCCGTATATCGGGAAAAGCCCCCAGTAGTCCTCCGCGGCAGATTCGCCGCGCTGCGGCTTGTGACCGTTGAACCAAAGCGGGATGAAGTCAAACTGCCAGCCACCGTCGTCCTGGCTCTGGTAGTGGAGGAAAAAGCAGAAGCGCCACCAGTCGCGGTGGGAGGTGAAAACAGGCCAGAGGACGTCGTCAACATCGCCCTCGTGGGCGTAGAACGGACGGACGGCGAGATAGTCGTCGGCGGGTCGCTGTTCATAAAACGGCCCTACCTGGAAAGTTGCGGCAAGAAGCAGTTCAGCGAACACTCTTGCTTAGCTCCTCGAACTCGCCGCGCTCGAACTCCGAGAGTTCCTTTACGCGGCCCTTGACCTTGCGAATCGTCATGTTCGCGCGCTGACGGTCACCTTTCGCGATCTGCACCCTCGCGAGGGAGATCAGCATACGAACGTCCTCCTCCTTGCCGGACTCTGACTTCGAAAGCTCGCATGCCTTGACGATGCACTGCTCTGCCTCGTTGAGGTCTCCGTTGGCATCGAGGAGAATCGAACCGAGCGTCTCCCACGCGACATAGAGCTCGGGAGCGGTACGAACGGCGAGACGGGCGTAACGCTCGGCCTCCTCAAGCCTCTTCGTGCGCCTTAAGACTTCGGCGAGATCGTTCTGCGCAAGTACGACTGGACGCGTAGTGTCGCACGCCCTCCTGAGAAACGTCTCGGCCTCTTCGTACTTGCCCTTCTGAAGCGCGAGAGAGCCCATGACGTAGTTGGCGAGAGGCGCCTTGCGGTTACGCCTCAAAGCTTCCTTGGCGTGGAACTCCGCATCCGTCGTGTCGTTGAGCGATATATCGAGGCCGAGAACTATGTCCTGCGTCGCCTGGACGTCTGGGCGCGTCTTGATGGCGGCGGCGAACATGTCGCGTGCGGCCTTGCGCTTCTCGTTGCCCTGGCGCAGCATGAGGAACGCACGCGTGGACTGGATATTGTAGTCGTTCGTATCCTTTGCGTTTTTCTCCATTTCAGGAAGTATGACATTTTCCACGGCCTTGAGAAGCTCTGCCCTCTCGGCGGGATCCTTTGACGCGTCAAACTGCTGCAAGGATACGGCGGCAAGAAGCGACCACGCCTGGAGATTCGCGGGATCGAGGTCGGTTGACCTCGTGAGCATCGCCTTGGCCTCGGCAAGTTCGTTCTTCATGAGATGGAGCATTGCGACTTCGATCGCCACGCGCGGATCGTCCTGCGCCGCCTTCGTCGCGCGCTCCAAGTACTCGATTGCCCTCGCGCTATTGCCCTCGAGGAGCTCGAGCCGCATAAGGCCGACGAGCGCATCGTGGTTCTCGGAGTCCTTGGAGAGGACTTCCTCGTAAGTCGCCCTCGACTTCTTCACATCGCTGTCGCTCGCGTAGAGCGCGGCCATCATGTTGAGCAAGCTCGAGCGGCGCTCGGTCGGAACGAAATCGATCGCGCGGCGAATCTGGTTCAGCGCCTCGCCCGGGCGACCCGACCTCGCCCACGCGTATCCAAGACGGACGAATATCTCGGGATTCCTGATGTAGCCGTAGACGTTTGCGAGCTTCCACAGGACATAGCGACGCCCCTTGTCCTCGACAATGGACTTGAACAACTTCTCGATGTCGTGCTTCTTGCGCGCAGCCTTGGGATGGTCGGCGCGCGCCATCTCGAACTCGTTGAAGAGCGCACAGACATTGTCCTTGTCGATGGAATTGAGGATGAGCTCGTACATATTGAACGCACCGTCGTCGTCGCCGGCGTCCTGAAGCCAGACGCCGCGGTCGTTCGCGACGAGGCCTACGTGACGGCGAAGACGAAGGCGCACGAGCTCGATCGGGTCGTTCTCCTTCAGCTGGTAGCTACCCCATTCCTTTACGCCCTTCGGCGGGGCAAGAACCTTGTCGAACTCGTCCCACGCGCTCCAATCGGGCTTGCGCTCCGGATCGGCGCCAAAGAAGAGGAACTCGGGCACTGCCTTTATCCCGGCGGCGTACCAGAGGTCCGGGGCACCAAATATAGCGGCCTTCTTCGCGATATCTGGATCTGCAGCGAACCAGTCCTGGACAAACGCAAGCACGCCGAGAGAAAGCGAAATCGAAAGCTCGCGGTTCTTGTCGCCGCCAATCCCCTTCGCCTCGACAAGTTTCGCGAGCTCGCCGAGATAGCGCTCATCAAGGTCGCGCTGCAGGCATACGAGATTGAGTTCCTTGCCTGTCTTCGCGGCAGCGAGGCGCAGGTGATCGTCGAGAAGGCCGTCAGTGATGAACCAGGTGCGGTCTCCAAGGTCAGCAATCAGCTTCTCGGCAGTGCGGTCGGCGAAGTCGCCGCGCGAGCTGTCGAACGAGAAGAGGTTCAGAAGGACTGTAATGACCATCACAAGCGATAGCACCGGAAGAACGGCAAGGGCGAGCGTGCGGCCCTTCATCGCCACCGGCTCGGCGTCAAGCGACTCGTTCTTGCGGACTTTTGCGACGGCGAGCAGCCACCAGTAAGTCACGAGATATGCAGCGGTAAATGCCGCAAGCGCACAGGGCACTACAGGAAGAAGCCCGTAGGGGCGCATAAGCGGCGAGGGCGCGAGCGGAGTGGCGACGGCGAGAATCGTCACGAAGCTCATCGCGACATGGTATATCCACTGTGAAAGGCCGCTCTCGCGGTTGTAGGCGCCAAAGCTAGAGAAGAGCGCAACGATGAACGGCAGAACCGCAAAAGCGCCGACGAGGAACCAACCCTCCGCGGAGAACCACACCTTCGTTTCGCTCCAATGAGCGCGCATATGCTCGGTGAAGTTGCCGGAGGCGTTGGGAGCGTAGATGAAGAGCGTGACGATCGCGATAAGGAGGAAAACGAACGCCGCGCCGTACGGCTTGCCTCCGCGCTTTCCAGAGACTGCCCACACACCGCAAAAGTAGAAAGGCGCGAGGAGCCCGAAAAGCGGAGAGTCGGCAAACCCGAGTCCCGCGAAGACGCCGATTAGCATGACAAATATCCAGCCAGTATTCTTCCCGGCGCGGGCATAGGGAATCAGAAGCGACGCCGTCACGAACGCCCAGGCGGCATCAAAAGAAAAGGAACTCAGGTGGGTAAACGACTGGTGAACTGCGGGCGTCGTCATGAACACGACGGACGCGACGATGCCGGCCATGCGCCCCATGGAGTCGGCATACTGCGAAAGCAGCTCTCCGCCGATGCGTTCGCGCACGAAGAACGACGTCAGATGGTAGAGCGCAACAACAGAGACGATTCCGCACAGCGGCCCAAGGATGTTCGAGCACCAGAACAGCCGCGCGAATATCGCCATCAGCGGATGGACGTTGACCGCGGCGGAGTCAAGGCCCTTCCACAGCGTCATAAGGTGCGCGCCCTCTCCAGGGTAGGCGCACGACGCCATCGTGCAGAAGTAAAGAAGCGCCGCAATCGCCGCTAGCACACCGGCGACGATCCATTCGCCGCCCCTCTTGCCAACATCCTTGAACTGCGCCATCGTCAAAGCCCTCCAAAATCACTTTATTTTCGCCAACGCCTGCTTCAAGTCGGCTATGAGGTCGTCTGGATCCTCGAGGCCAACCGAGAAGCGGATCAGGTCCGGCGGAATGCCAGCCGCCTTTAGCTGCGCATCCGTCAGCTGGCGGTGAGTGTGCGAAGCAGGATGCAGGACACAGCTCCAGGCGTCCGCAACATGCGTCACAATGCCAATGAGCTTCAGCGAGTCCATGAACTTGATGGACGCCTTGCGGCCGCCCTTGATGCCGAACGTCATCACGCCGCACGGCGAGTTGCCGTTGAACTGCTTCTTGACGAGCTTGTTGTACTTCGAGCCGGAGAGCCCGGCGAAGTTGACCCACGCGACCTTCTTCTGGGTCTTGAGCCACTTGGCGATCTTGAGCGCAGATTCCGCGTGGCGACGTATCCTGAGGTGAAGCGACTCTAGGCCTAGGTTCAGGAGGAACGCGTTGAACGGCGAGGGGATCGAGCCGAAGTCGCGCATCAGGTGCGCAGTGCACTTCACGATGTAGGCCATCTTGCCGAACGCCTTGACGTAGCTGAGGCCGTGGTAGGAGGCGTCTGGCTCAACGAGGCCTGGGAACTTGTCGGCGTGCTTCGACCAGTCGAAATTGCCGGAGTCAACGATACAGCCGCCGACTTGCGAGGAATGTCCGTCCATGTACTTAGTCGTCGCATGGGTGACGATGTCGCAGCCGAACTCAAACGGACGGCAGAGGATCGGCGTAGGGAACGTGTTGTCGACGATCAGCGGCACGCCGTTCTTGTGCGCGACGCGCGCGAACTTTGCGATGTCGAGTACGCAGCCCGACGGGTTCGCGACCGTCTCACCGAAAACGCACTTCGTGTTCGGGCGGAACGCGGCCTGGATTTCCTTCTCGCTCGCGTCGGGATCTACGAAAGTGAACTCTATGCCGAGTTTCTTGAGGGAAACGGCGAAGAGGTTGAACGTGCCGCCGTAGATCTGCGCGGAGGAAACGACATGATCGCCCGCATTGCAGAGATTGAGGACAGCAAAAGTAGAGGCCGCCTGTCCGGAGCTCGTGAGAATCGCCGCAACACCGCCTTCAAGCGCGGCGATCTTCTTCGCCACTGCGTCGTTCGTCGGGTTCGCGAGCCGAGTGTAGAAATAGCCTGACGCTTTCAGGTCGAACAAGTCGGCCATGTGCTGCGTCGTGTCATACTTGAACGTCGTCGATGAATACACGGGAACCTGGCGCGGCTCGCCACACTTGGGATACCATCCGCCCTGAACGCATAGTGTGTCAATCTTCACTTTTCTTGTCCTTTCGATGTGAAGTATAAATTATACCAAAAATACGGCGTCCGTTGTTGGATATCAGAGTCGACAAGCGAAGTCGTCGTAGCCGAACTTGCGGACAATTTCTTCGCTTCCGTCCACATGGCGCACGACTATGTCGGGCAGGTTTATGCCGTTGAAAGTGTTGTTCTTGACCATCGTGTAGATCGCCATGTCGCCAAAAACGACGGTATCGCCCTCATTCAGCTCGTGTTTGAACGAATAAACGCCAATTTCGTCGCCAGCAAGGCAGGTCGGCCCGCCAAAGCGGTAGATGAATGGGGAATCCGCCTGCGCTGAAGCTACGGCGGACGAGCGGGGAATGGGGAACGTATCCCCCGAGCGAAGCGAGCCGCGCAAGCGGTCGCTAGAGGGGTGGGAACGGCAAATTGTGGCTCCGATTACCGGCGGGGTGTAGGGCATCTCGATGACATCAGGCATATGGCACGCCGCGCTCGTGTCGAGAATCGCGTTGGAAACGCCGTCCGCGCCCTTCGGCTGTATTTCAAGCACGCGTGATTCGAGCGTCCCGGCGTTGAGCGCAATCGCCTCGCCCGGCTCAAGGTAGACCTCAAGATGCGGATGACGCGTGCGGAAGTCATTGAGGAGCGCGACAAGCCCCTCGACGTCGTAGCCCTCGCGCGTTATATGGTGACCGCCGCCGAAGTTCACCCACTTCATCTGCGGGAGGAATTCGCCGAACTTCTCCTCAAACCCCGCAAGGACCTTTCTGAGCTCATCAAGCCCCTGTTCGCAAAGGCAATGAAAATGCAGACCATCAAGAGTTGAAAGTTGAAAGTTTAAAGTTGAAAGTTGAAAGTCGCAAGTTGAGACCGAGGCTTTTAAGTCGACAAGTTTGGTGCCGAGGCGTGACGAGGGGCGGCAGGGGTCGTAGGCGGGCGTTGTCGCGACAGAGACTTCAGGATTTACCCTAAGCCCAACCGAAACTCCGCGCTTGCGCGCCGTTTCGCCATAGAGCGCAACCTGCCGCGGCGAATTGAAGACGATGTGATCGACGAGCCCCAAGAGTTCGTCCATCTCCTCTGGGATAAACGCCGGCGCGAAGACATGCGTCTCTCCGCCGAAGTTGTCGTGCCCGTGCTTCGCCTCGAAAAGCGAACTCGCCGTCGTGCCCGCGAGATACTTCGCGCACAGCGGATAGACGGCCGTGCACGAAAACGCCTTCTGGGCAAGGAGGATGCGAACGCCTGCACGCTCGGAGACGCTTTTAAGAATCTCCAAGTTGCGCACAAGCGCCGCTTCATCAATGATGTATCGTGGCGTATTCACTTAACCAACCGTGCAAACAGGAATAAAATGGCTACAACAAGTCCAATCAACAGAATGCGGACTATCACAGACAGAATTCCAAGGATTCCGCCAAGGCATTTACCCCACAATTCTGTAATGTTAGTGTTCTCCAATGTTAATCCACTTTGACGGGATCGAATGTCTCCTGCCACGGAAGCCCTTGAACATTGAGCTCGGCCATGAACGGATCGGGGTCGAACTCCTCGCATGTGTGGACGCCCTTAGTCGTCCACTTGCCCTCGAGGAACATCTTCGCGCCAATCATCGCGGGAACGCCCGTCGTGTAGCTGATCGCCTGCGAGCCGACCTCGGCGTAGCACTCCTGATGGTCGCAGACATTGTATACATAGTAGTCGACCGGCTTGCCGTCCTTCTCGCCGTGGAAAATGCAACCGATGTTCGTCTTGCCCTTGGTGCGGGGGCCGAGAGACGCGGGGTCGGGAAGAAGCGCCTTCAAGAACTCGATAGGAATGATCTTCTGACCCTTGAAGTCAATCGGGTCGATGCGCGTAAGCCCCACATTCTCAAGACACTTGAGATGCGTCAAATAGCTCTGTCCGAAAGTCATGAAGAAGCGGATTCGCTTGATGCCCTTCAGGTTGCAGCCCAAAGACTCGAGCTCCTCGTGGTGGAGCAGGTACATGTCCTTCTTTCCGACCTGGTCAAAGACATACTCGCGCTTGATAGCCATAGGCGCGGTCTCGACCCAATAGCCCTTGTCAAACGCCTTGCGGAAGTTGAAAGGTTGAAAAGTTGAAGAGTTGAAGAGTTTTTCATCATCAGCCGACTTTTCAACTTTGGAACATTTCAACCTTTCAACTTCTGAATCTGCAACCCAATATGAACCTTTGGCCGCCACTTCTCTGATGTTGATCTCGGGGTTGAAGTTCGTCGCGAAAGGATATCCGTGGTCGCCGCCGTTGCAGTCGAGGATGTCGAGCGTCTCGATTGTATCGAAGTAGTGCTTCTGCGCGTAGGCGGAAAAGACCTGCGTTACGCCAGGGTCGAAACCGCAGCCGAGGATAGCGGTAAGTCCCGCCTTCTCGAACTTCTCGCGATACGCCCACTGCCAGGAGTACTCGAAGTGCGCCTCGTCCGGCGGCTCGTAGTTGGCGGTGTCCAGATAGCTCACGCCAGCCGCGAGACACGCGTCCATGATCGCGAGATCCTGATAGGGAAGCGCAATGTTCATGACGAGGTCGGGCTTGAACTCCTTGATGAGAGCGGTAAGGCGCGGCACATCCATCGCGTCAATCTGCGCAGTCGTGATCTTCGCAGGAGCCGTAGCCGCCTTTGCCCACGCGTCCTTTCCTTCGGCCGCGCGACGGTCAATGTCCGCCTTGATGGCGTCGCAGCGCGACTGCGTGCGTGAAGCGATAAGGATCTCGCCGAACACGTCAGGGTTCTGGGCCATCTTCGCGGCCGCGACTCCGGCGACTCCGCCAGCGCCAATGAGCATCACTCTCTTCGCCATCTTCGAATCTCCTTTCAGGTTACAGAAAGACTATTCTGTATAGATGGGCATAGTATATCATATTTTCCGTTAAAGCCCCCCATCAAACACCGATCACTTCGCGCCAAAGACGCGGCGAACGGCCTCAAGGTAGCCAAAGCCGTTGACGGTATCGGGTTCGAGATACGAGCCTTCCGTCCACTCGTTCCAGGAATTGACCGTTACGAGCTTCGGCATGCGCGGCTGAGGGTTCTTGTCGAGCCAGTCCTTGGCGCGACGAAGTGTGGCCTCAAATTTCTCAGGCGTGGAGCCAACTGCCGCAGCCGCCTTGACTTCCTTTGGGAAACGAGGGTTGTTGTCCCAGCCAACGGAGGCATGGGGGAAATAGGCAATGCCCAAGTCGCGTTTCGCCGCGCCAAACCGCTGCGCGGCGCGCTCTGCCCAAACGCCATACTCGGGGTTTCCAGCTGGACTCGACCAGTGGACAAGATTGTATATCGTCGCGGAGTCTATGCCAAGCGCCTTCACCCACGCCTGCTTGAGCCCATAGTCACACGCCATGAGATGAACGCCATCAAACCCCGCCTTTGCCGCCTCCGCACGCAGGAAGGCAATCGACTCGATCGCTTTCTCGATACCGCCGACGCGGTCGATGAACGTGCCGATTTCATAGATCATTAGCACCGGCTTGCCGTCTATGCGGTAGTAGTTGGGGCGCTTGAAGTAACTGTCGATCCAGCGACGCGCAATCTTCTTGAACTCGTTGGCGTCGACGTCGGCGCGCCAGAGCCAGCCCTTCGACCCCTTGTCGGCGACGCGGTTGTTCCAGGTCGAGTCGACGTCGTGGTTCGCCCACATGACGAAGAACTTCATCTTGTCGTTGTTCTTCGCGCCAAGAAAGCCCCTGGCGAGCGCGTCCTCGAGAAATGGCCGACCGCCGTACCAATACCAGTCGTAGATAAAGACATTGACGCCATGCGAAACCGCAGCGTCGATTTTCTTCTCTACAACCTTCGGATCGGCCTCGTTCTCGTAGCCCCAAAGCGGCTTTAGCGGCTGATTGTGCCCTTCCCACTTGGGCACGGCCTCCCACACGTTCTGCCATTCGCCCTTGCCCGCATCAAAGATACCAAGTTCCGCCCAGCGCGGATCGGGCTGGTATGCGGGCCACAC
>Ga0256405_10007108_pt1 | contig 17204 bp, 18 predicted proteins | sample RumenRJG_02DNA_FD_189096 | JGI IMG/M metagenome (GOLD analysis project Ga0256405, IMG submission 189096) | Bovine rumen microbial communities from Lethbridge, Alberta, Canada - RJG_02 | ecosystem: Host-associated > Mammals > Digestive system > Stomach > Rumen | place: Canada: Alberta...
CAAGTTTAGCTTGGTCGATGATGGATTTCGATGACATGAGAAATACCTCCTTAAGAAGTTTAATGAAATGGAGATATTATCTCAGAAATATGGTATCTTAAAAAGGTACTGATGATTGAGGACTTACGATTATTCCGGCAAAAACGAGAAGATTTTTTCTGATACCAGTAAATTTTTATTTTGTATACGCATGGGGCGGGGTAAAAAGCGTTTTTTTGCTGACTATTATTTCAGTTCTGACTTATTTCAATGCTATTTTAATAAATAAAGTAAAACGTCTTACTGCAAAAAGAGTCATTTGTGTTTTGTTTGTATTTGTTCTTGTTTTGGGACTTAGTTATAGTAAGTATTCCTCATATTTTCAAGATTTTTTTCCGAATACTCGTAGTGAGGTATATTCATTACTAAGTGTAATAGGACTGTCATATTATTCTTTTTCGGCATTGTCATATATAATTGATGTCTATAAGGGAAAAGATGAAGTCGATTACGACTTCTTCGATGTATTATTATGGATGACATTATTTACGAAGATTGTAGCAGGACCAATAGAACGTCATAAGCATTTTAAAGAGAGTGTAAGGGGAAAGGAGTCCTCATTTAATTATGATATTATCAAGTATGGCCTCCTGATGTGTGCTGGAGGGTATTTTTATAAAATTGTTATTGCAGACAGGTTATCAATATTTGTTGATACCGTTTATTCCGAACTTGATCAAAATTATGGAATAGTTTTGCTTTTAACAATGATTTTATACTCACTGCAAATCTATTTTGATTTCGCTGGTTATTCACTAATTGCTAAAGGTACAGCAATGTCTTTTGGCATTGAGATTACTAATAATTTTAATCATCCCTATTTTTCACAAGGAATTGTTGATTTTTGGAAGAGGTGGCATATTTCATTATCACTATGGCTAAGAGATTATGTATATATTCCTTTAGGCGGAAATAAAAAAGGTAAATTTAGACAATACATTAACATTCTTTTGACATTTATAGTAAGTGGATTATGGCACGGAACAGGTATCAATTATGTTATTTGGGGAGTATTGCACGGTCTTTATCAAATATTTGAAAAAGGATTAAACCTTGATAAAAGAATACAATCAAAAGCGATAAAAGTAGTATTTACATTTTTGGCGGTTAGTTTTGCTTGGATTTTTTTTCGCGCACCTTCACTCAAACAAGCAGCCATATTTATCGTTCATATGATGCAGTGGAACCCGTGGGTTTTATCTGGTAATACATTGGTTAGTTATGGATTAGATTATAATAATTGGATTGTAGTAATAGCCTCGGTTTTCGTTTCTATAGTTGTAGAATATTACCAATACAAAGGGAAAAGTGTGCATAGGCTACTACAAAAACAGAATATAGTTGTCAGATGGCTTATTTACTATAGCTTAATAGTTTTATTACTTATATTTGGTAAATACTCTCAAAACTTTGATTCGAATTCATTTATATATTTTAAGTATTGAGGTTTCTATTTTGAAGAAATTTTGGATAAAACTTATACTGTTTTTTATTGGATTAATAATAATTCTAAACAGATTGAATACTATTTTCCTCTTAAAAGAGTATCCTGTAGGGGATAATATTAATCAAAGAATATCGCCCTATACACTATGCGAAAAACAAGATGGATTTTATGCATTGCAGCCAAACAGCATAGATGTATTATTTATCGGATCGTCCAACATACATTGCAATATTAATCCAAATCAAATATGGAATCAATACGGTTTTACATCTTATGATTTTTGTTGCGATCAGCAGGAACTAGGTACTTCATATTACTACCTTGAACAAGCTTTAAAGACACAATCGCCCGAGGTTGTTGTTATTGATATACTTAATGATGGATCGCAAGATGAGATTAATGTTATTCAAGCTCATTATGCTTTTGATAATATGAAAGATGATATATACAAATATAAGGCAATTTGGAATAGGGCAAAAAGTAATCGATTAGAGCTTGCATTACCATTAATTAGGTACCACGAAAGATGGAATGAATTGACTCAAAATGACTATAAATATAAAAAAGGGAAATATAATGTGTTAAAAGGATGCTTTATTTATATGGTGTCCAACAAGCAGGAAAATCCGCAAGTACCTAAAACAATTTCTGAATATTCGTTGTCAGATAAAACTATATCGTGGATTGAAGATATTTTACAAGTGTGCGAAAAAAACAACTGTGAATGCTTATTTATAAAAACTCCTTTAGCTGGATATGATGAAGGCCAATACGCATATTTTCAGGCATTTAATGAATATTGTCAAAAAGAAAATGTGAAATTTTTAGATCTCAACAATTATGTTGATGATATTGGATTAGATTTTGACGAGGATTATGCAGATAAAGCACATATGAATTGGAATGGACAAAAAAAATTATCAAATTATTTAGGCAATTTCATAAAGGTACAATATGATATTAATGATAAGAGAGGTAATTATCTATATGATAATTGGAACGAGGATTATGATGAGATGATGATTTATATAAATTCATTTTATGAATAAAGTTATAAGAATCGCTTTTCCAAAGAACACGCTGAGATATTTTATAATTCTGATGGATTGTGAATAATAAATTATAAGTTACGGTGATAAGTATAAAAATAGAGGGAAAAGAATTGAAAGAATCACAAAGAGTATTGTGGGTCGATTTGGCCAAGACAGTGGCCATAATTGGAGTTATTATTGATCACACAAAGGCGTTGTATAACAATAATATAAGAATTGCGTATTTTTCTTATTATAACGTAAGTTTATTTATATTTTTGATGGGAGTCACTAGTTATTGGTCGTCAAAAAAACAAAGCGGAGAGAAGGTTCAAAAAAGAATCCTTAAATCTTGCAAAAACATCTTGATTCCATATATTATAGCTACATTTGTTTATTCTGTATTAATCGATAGAAAATTCGATTTTGTTGTTTTCTTAAATAGATTAGTTCATTTTAATGCTAGTGGTCCGTTTTATTACGTATTATTGTATATACAACTACTATTAATAGCGCCGTTTGTCATTTCTTTGATGAAGGCATCGGAAAAATTTGCTTATCCTTTTATTTTTGAAGTAATTGGATTATTGATGGCTTGTGTAATATCTTGGCTTACAACAAACTATACTAATGTTTTAGATGTGTACGGGGGGGCGGAAAACTATTTGGCGGAACCTATCTTATTTTGTTCTATTTGGGAATGCTATTTGGGAAGTATTGTACTCGCATAAATTTGAAGAAATTGGTATGGATAATAGCATTTCTAATAACAGCTGGATTGACCATATTATGGTATTCATTTATTTTGCGTAATCGTTTTCATGTTGATACATATTTTCCATATGGAAATGGTTTTAATCCACCTAGTATTAGCTTGATTACTTATGCTATTTTAGTTGGATTTATGATTTATAATTTGGAGAAAGTTGTTTCACTAAATAGTATTTCTTTACGTATATTTAGAATGATATCGGGAATTGGGAAACATACACTATATATTTTTCTTTATCATATAATATGTAAATCCTTCTTAGATATCTTTCTAACTTTTTTATTCGGGAAAAATATTGTAATAACAAACGTATTTGTTTTGTGTGCGATATATTATGCATTTATGCTATTTATCCCCATTATAATAGAGATGGTAATAAAAAAGAGTGGGTCTTTGATCGTTAAAATAATCGCAGAGGGATAAAAATGGATTAATAGAATCTTTGTTGATAAACAACTTACTTTCCACTAATATAGAATGTAGTATAGAAATACATTTATAATCATAGTTATTTATGCTAACACAAGGAGACAAGTTATGAAAACCAAAGATAAAACAATACAAATACTGATGTTTTATACAGTAAGTATTTTGATTGCTCTGGTAGGACTGTTTTTGGTTTTCGATAGAATTAGATACGGAGTGGAGTTTACGGATGAAACGTGGTATGTTGCCGAACCGGTATTTGTTTCCAAAGGATCTATACCATACATAAATAATTGGCAGCAAGCGCCCGGCTTTTCGTTTCCGTTGTGTTTTATATTTAAAGTATATACCATGATAAAGGGAACAGAAGGTATAATTTATTTTTCAAGAATTATCTATCTTTTTTTTACTGTAATTATTTCGGTAGCATCATTAATTGCTTTAGGAAAGGGAGCAAAACTAATTGCTTTATTATTGCCATTATTATTCGTAAATTTCAATAATATTTATGATGTGAACTATAATACTATAGGTTTGTACTATTTATTGCTAGAATCAGTACTATTGGGAATTGCATTAGAGAATAATAATAAATATGATTTGCTGTTTTGGTTAAGTGGGTTTTTAATAGCAAGGACTGTGGTAGGCACACCTGCAACAGCCTTGACAGTTATTTTTTTTATAATATTGTTAAGTGTTAATAAAAAGTGGAAAGGATTGTTGCTATTTCTTTTTGGTGGCCTATCTTTTCTTTTAATAATGGGAAGTTGGATAATAGTTCAGGTTCGAAATTTTGATATCATAATGCAGGGAATTAAAGGTTTTACTTCTACAAATCTTTATACGGCGATATCTAGAATGGATTCAGTACAAAAAAATGCAACATATCTTGCGCGTTTTATGTGGCCTGCTCTAGTGGGAGTGGGATGTTCCTTGGTATTGCAAATAATGAGAAGACATATAAAATCGACGGTTTTAAGTGATGTTATTCAGGAGATTATAGTCTTCCTCTTTGTAATTGTAGCAGTAATTTCTTATCTAAAGAGTAGAAATTGGACTAATCTGCCAAAATATTTATGGTTTATATCATTATTATGTAATGAAAAACTAGTAAAGGAGGAGTATCGTCATATATCAAGAATAGCTATATCTGTCACGATATCGTACTTTTTAACATATATACTAGTTGGTATTACTAATGTGTATGGCTTTAGTAACGATAGACTATATTGGCTACTAATTCCTTCGATTATGGGAGTGCTATCTATTGCATTATTTAAAAGATTAGATCTTTGGAGATATTTATTCTTTATCATTGCATTTACAGTATTTACCATTATGGTTATTCTTCATGCTCGAAACTTTGTTTATAGGGATGCGAAAATAGCGGAGCTTACTTCAAAAGTAGATTCGGGTATATGGAAGGGTTGTTATACAACACCAGAAAAAGCGAATGCTATAATTCAGATTGAAGCATATGTTAAATCAATAACTGAGTCTGAAGATGATGTATTATTTCTCGATTGGGTATCCTTTGCATATCTAATGTCAAATGGGAAAGGATGTTCTCCAACAACATTGGATCCCATGACGTATTCTTATGGAGTTAATTCTCCTAAGATAATGTTTAAATATTATAGTCTAGTTAATAAAGTACCAAATAAGATTATATATATAGATTTTGGCAGAAACGAGCAGTTATCAATAGAAGATCATAACTACAATTTTAATGAATTTGTAAATGAATACTATAGTTTGCATGATAAGTTTGAGGTAAGTGGGACAGAAATGACAGAAATAAGTACTCAAACTCAGAAATATAGAGTATTAAGTTATGTACTTAAAAATCGTGAAAAAGCTATAGAATATGTAAACAATTATAGTAAGTAAAAGATGATATAGTTTATATGAGAGAAAACAGAGGTTATTATGAAGGGGTATTCACATTTGGGATACAATGATTTTATTATTTGTGCCTTAGTAATAGAAAAGAAAAGGATAAATTTTTAGCAAATATTAGTGCAAATCCTACAGATGGGAAATGGAATAAGTGGGGTAAGTGTAATAGAGACCAATTCTACTAAGAAGATTGATTCTATCACTTAGAATGAGAGGCTTATGAGGCTGTAAAGACCTCATATATACGAGTATGATATTATCAGATTATTTTTTAAATAATAACATTATAACGGATGGATATTTTTCTACATTAGGATTGAGCAACTCCAAAGTAGGTAAGGAGTTTCTTACTTTTTTAGACGATGAGAAGTATATTAATGAGATAGATACTAATATGGAGATTAGCGGATTAATAACGACTGATGGGATTTATCGAAACCACAGGTTTGCAACGCATATTAAAGGCTTTGTTATAGTGGACAATCCGCGAAGAGTTTTTTTTGAGTTGCATAATAAACTGGCAAATGATAAATGTTATTTTTTGTCAAATGCGGAAGATACCATGATAGGAAAAGATTGTGTAATTAGTCCGACGGCTGTAATTGACAAAACTGGGGTATATATTGGTAATAATGTAATAATTGAAGATTTTGTTACTATTAAATCACCGTGTATTATAGGTGATAATTCACATATTCATGCCGGCGCTCATCTTGGGGGCTCAGGTTTTGAATTTAAAAGATTAGAAGATGATGTCTTGGATGTCAAACACTGTGGATCGGTGGAAATAGGAAAAAATGTAGTTATATGGGAAAATACCACTATACACAAGGCTGTATATCCGTGGGATAAAACTGTAATTGGTGATTTTTGTAGAATTGGGGCTAATACTCACATAGATCATGGTGCAAAAGCGGATCGAATGGTAGAAATATGCGCAGGGTGTACTGTTTCTGGAAGAGTAGAAATAGGAGAGAAAGCATTTATAGGTCCGGGATCCATTATTTCAAATCGAGTTAAGATAGGAAACGGAGCTAAGGTTTTAATCGGAAGTGTAGTTTCGAAGAGTGTTCAAAGTGAGGAAAGTGTGTCTGGAAATTTTGCTATCAGGCACGAGAAACATTTGGACAAGGTAAAAAAGGATGCTAATATGTAAGATGTAGTACATTGTTAAGCAGATGTTTTTGAATATACGGTGCAGGTTACTTGTATAGTTTATTTAAAGGAGTATTAATTAATGAATAAATGCACAGTGGGAGAGAATGCAGAAGTTAGTAAAACTATATCTGAATCAGATATATATTTATTTGCTGGCATATCAGGCGATTACAATCCAGTTCATGTAAACAGAATAGAGGCAGAAAAAAGTATATTTGGAAAGCAAATAGCGCATGGAATGCTTGTGAGTAGTTTGATTTCAAATGTAATAGGAATGAAACTGCCAGGTCCAGGGACTATATATATGGAGCAAGATACTAATTTTCTAAAACCGGTGTATATTGGCGATACTGTAACGGCGCGTGTTATGGTAGATGAGATTATAAATGAAGAAAAAGGTATTCTTAAACTTAAAACACAAGTTTATAACCAAGAGAAAGATTTAGTAATAGATGGATACGCGATAGTAAAATACCTAGAAAGGAAGAATTAAATGAGAAATATTAGTGAGACTGCTAGTATAGCGCAAACGGCGATTATTCATGATGGAGTAGTTATCGAAGAGAATGTTATCATCCATGATTATGTTGTAATTTATCCAAATACAATAATTAAAAAAAACACGGAGATTTATGATCATTGTGTTTTAGGGAAATTGCCAACGTCTCCAGGGGTTACATCAAGAACGATAAAAACACAATTTGATAGTTTAATTATTGGTTGCGAATGTGTATTATGTCCAGGAGTAATAATATATGCGGGAACCCAAATTGGCAATAATACATTACTAGGAGATAATTGCTCTATAAGAGAAGATTGTTCAATAGGTTATGGATGCATAATCAGTAGAAATGTAAGTGTAAATTATAATACCGTTGTAGGAAATCATACGAAAATAATGGATAATACTCATATTACAGGTAACATGAAAATAGGAAATAATGTATTCATTAGTGTTTTAGTCGCGACAACAAATGATAACACAATGGGACGCGAAGAATATAATGAAGACCATGTTCGGGGGGCTGTTATTGAAGATTATGTTACTATAGGAGCGGCAGCAAATATTCTGCCTATGGTAACTGTGGGAAAGAATTCAATAGTTGGAGCTGGTGCAGTAGTGACAAAGTCCGTACCCGCAAATAAAGTTGTTATGGGAGTGCCGGCCAAAATTGTAAGAGATGTTGTTGATAATAATTAAGAGTTTGGCTCTATATTATATTAGATATATGTAAATTATGAATAGATGGAGGGTGTGTCGATGCATAACATGAATAAAGTTAAGATGCTTGAATTCCAACAGCATGGAGATGAACGAGGTCATCTCGTAATTGTGGAAGGAGAGAGGGACATACCATTTGAGATAAAGAGGGTGTTTTACATCTATGGATCTGATTCAAATGTAATTCGAGGACAGCATGCAAATAGAAAGTCCGAATTCGTACTTATAAATGTAGCGGGAAAAAGTAAAGTTAAGGTTATGGATGGTGAAGGAAACGAAGCGGTTTTTTCTTTGAATCGCCCCCATACGGGTATTTATCTTCCTACAATGGTGTGGAAGGAGATGTATGATTTCACACCGGATTCAGTTTTATTGGTACTTGCAAGCACACACTATGATGCGTCGGAGTATATTAGGGATTATAATGAATTTGTAAGCGAAATAACAAAAGTTTAATACAAGATGAATTAATGCAGCATAGTCAAGCAAACGTAAACGGTACCATTATGTACCGTTTACGATAATTATATAGATGAATTGAACACTAAGGTAGATAAAGGGGTGTGGAAAGGTTGTTATACTACAAAAAATAGAGCTAAGGCGGTTATACATATTGAGGACTATATTAAATCTCAGACAGATATAAACGATAATGTATTGTTTTTAGATTGGACTTCTTTTGAATATCTTATGAGTGAAGGACAACCATGCACGCCTACCACATTAGATCCGATGACTTATTCGTACGGTGTAAATAAACCTAACATAATGTATAAGTATTTTGAGATGGTAGGCAAAATTCCTAATAAAATAGTGTATATTGATTATGGTAGAGATAATACTTTATCTATCGAAGATGATAAATGGAAATTTAATGATTTTGTAGCTGAGAATTATGATATATATAATTACACGTATCTAGATATAGATACAAATTATGATTGCGAATCCAACGAAGAGAGCGGTCATAAGTACCGAGTATTTGTATACAGAGTAATTGACGAGGATAGTGCATTGGAGTCCGTTCGTCGCCAAAAGTATAAGTAGTAATTAACATGAGGGAAAAAATGAAAGTAGTTATTCTTGCAGGTGGATATGGTACGCGAATTAGCGAAGAAACAGGAATTAAACCTAAACCAATGATAGAAATAGGTGGTAAACCTATTTTGTGGCATATTATGAAGGGGTACTCATATTATGGGTATGATGATTTTATTATATGTGCTGGTTATATGCAGTATTATATAAAAGAGTGGTTTGCCGATTATTTTTTGCATAATAGTGACGTCACATTTGATTTTTCTAGTGGTACGAATATTACTATTATACATGAACAACATTGTGAGCCTTGGAGAGTTACAGTGGTAGACACGGGGTTAGATACCATGACTGGAGGAAGGATAAAACGTGTTCAAAAATATATTAATGAAGATACTTTTATGCTTACATACGGTGATGCGGTGTGCGATGTAAATATTCAAGATCTAGTCAAATACCATTATAGTCACAAAAAAATAGGAACACTTACTTCTGTTATAAAGCAGGAACAAAAAGGTATTCTAAGTATAGGGGGGAATAACGCTGTCAAAGAATTCAGAGAAAAGAATAATCATGACTCCGTAGCGATTAATGCTGGATATATGGTTTTAAATAAAAGAATATTCGAACTAATAGAGGGGGATAATACAGTTTTTGAACGGGAACCATTGGAAATATTAGCTAAACAGGAACAATTAATGAGTTATAGACACACTGGTTTTTGGCAATGTATGGATACTCTTAGAGAAAAAATGGAGTTAGAGGCCATGTGGAAAAGTGGTAATGCTCCATGGAAATTATGGGAGAATTAATATGGATGTAAGAAACATTTTGTCAGTTCCATTTGTGTATGATTTATTTCAGTGGTTAATAGGAAACAAAAAAAGACACAAGATTCTAAAAAATGAGTATATTGGAAATGTACATAACAAAAAAATACTCGAACTTGGTTGTGGAACCTGCGATTTACTTGATTTGTTTGAAGATTGTGATTATGTTGGGGTAGATATAGACGAAAAATATATAGAAAAGGCAAAAAGGAGATATAGGACCAGAGATAATTGCACATTTATATGTGGAGATTTAAATGAGTTTTCATCACAGATAAACGATAGATTTGACATGATACTTATGATGGGTGTTATACATCATATAACGGATGATGAGGTAAGCAAGTGCTTTACCATCTGTAAAAAACTACTTAAGGAGGATGGAATATTCTTAACATTTGATGCTGTATTTGTGCCGGGTATGAGTAAATTCGAGCGTTTCCTTGCCTCAAAAGATAGGGGGAAGTATGTGAGGAATGCAGACGAATATGTTAGTATACATAAGAAAAACTGGTCTAAAGTATTCTATGAGTGTAGAAATGATACGATGAATTTACCCTTTAATATTATTATTTTTAAAGATGGTAAGTAAGATTTGAATTACTGCGTGGTAGGACTATTATGAAACTTTCTGATTATTTAGTAGGTTTAATTAAACAACTAGGCTGTGAAGATATTTTTGGGTATCAGGGTGGTATGATTTCCCATTTTGTTGATTCTATAGGCCGTGATGGGAAGATACGTATTCACACATTATTAAATGAGCAGAGTTGTGGATTTGCAGCATGTGGGTATGCCCAAGCTGGTAATAAAGTTGGCTGGGTTTTTACATCAAGTGGTCCGGGAGCAACTAATCTTTTGACAGCTATTTGCCATGCATACTATGATTCTGTGCCGGTTGTTTTTATTACCGGTCAGGTGAACACAACAGAGGCTAAAGGAAAACTTAATGTTAGGCAAAAAGCTTTTCAAGAAACAGATATAGTTTCGGCTGTAGAAAATGTCACTAAACGTGCCTATTATGTATGCAATCCTCTGGATATAAAGCGTGTTTTTGAAGAGGCGGTTAGTGTTGCTTCAGAAGGAAGAAAGGGACCGGTTTTAATTGACCTCCCTATGGATGTTCAAAGGGCAGATATTTGTATTTCGGATCTCAGAAGTTATACAAAACTGGACGTAAGTAATAAAAAAAATAGTGATGATATAGTGAATATAGTCTCTTATTACCTGCAAAGGTCAAATAAGCCGGTTATATTGCTTGGAAATGGAGTTAAAACTGAGGGGCAGCAGGCTAAAGCAAGAGAATTGGTAAATCGATTAGGGATTCCGGCAGTAAGTAGTATGTTGGCTTGTGATGTATTACAAAATGAATGTCCTTATAATTATGGATTTGTGGGGGCTTATGGTCATAGATGGGCTAATTTTATCCTTGCAAAGTGCGATTTGATTATTTCTATTGGTTCAAGATTAGATGTAAGACAAATTGGAGGAAAAAAGGAGAACTTTGCGCCCAACGCAAAACTGATACGTTTTGATATAGATGAGGATGAATTAGAGAATAGAATAAAAACTGATGAAATACAGATTGTATGCGAATTAAGTCAGGTATTTGAGTATATGGACTTGATTACAACATCGAGAGATTATACTGACTGGGTTTCAAAATGTGAATATATAAGATATAAACTATGTGATTTAGATTATACAGTTCAAAACAATATAATTTCAAGGATCAGTGCATCTTGTAGTGATGTAGATATCATTTCGGCGGATGTAGGTCAGAATCAGGTATGGGTTGCGCAGTCTTTTAAAGTACGCGAAGGGCAAACTATACTATTCAGTGGAGGACATGGGTCCATGGGGTTTTCTCTTCCTGCTGCTATTGGAGCGTATTATGCAGTGAGAAAGCCTTTGATTTGCTTCTGCGGGGATGGCGGACTGCAAATGACAATACAGGAATTTCAATATATTAAAGCTTTTAAGATTCCAATCACTATTTTTGTTTTTAACAATCATAGTTTAGGGATGATTCGGCATTTTCAAGAAATGTATTTTGAAGGAAGATATATTCAAACGACTAATAACAATGGTTATTCTGTCCCGGATTTTAAGGCTATTGCTAAGGCATATGGGATTAGATCTATGGATATAGAAGAGTATTGGAATAGTTTAGGCTGTTCCTCTGATGAGCCTATAGTAGTAAATATTGAATTGGAAGAGACTACATATATTTGGCCAAAATTGGAATTTGGGAAACCAAATCAAGACCAGGAACCTTTGATTGATAGAATTCTATACAATGAATTAATGGAGTTATAGTAAAAGTATAATGGATATTACAGTTGTTGTTCCTACTTATAACGAAGAAGCTAATATTGAAATGATGTGTAGCGCTATTGAAGATATCTTTAAGAATAAATTGCCGGAATATGGATACAGTATTCTTATAATAGATAATGATTCGAAGGACAATACAAGGCAGATTATAGAGCAGATATGCCAAAAAGATATGCACGTAAAAGCTATATTTAATAGTAGGAACTTTGGACCGATTAATTCACCATTTTATGCACTATGTCAATCAGACTCAGATGCTGCGATTTTGATAAATGCGGACTTTCAAGAGCCGGTAGAAATGATAGAAAAATTTGTTAGAACATGGGAAGAGAGTGATTGTCAAGTAGTTTGTGCTATTAGAAAAAGCAGTAAGGAAAACCCTCTCATTTTTGGCATAAGAAAACTGTATTACAAGTTCATGCAATCTATGTCTGAATTTGAACAGATAAGGAATTTTAATGGATTTGGGTTATATGATAAGTCCGTTATAGATGTATTGCGAGAGCAAAAAGACCCTGTTCCGTTCATTAGAAGTATGATTGCGGAATTTGGTTTCAGTCGAGTAGAAATCGAATATGAACAGATGGCAAGAAGGGGGGGGAAAAGCAGTTTTTCATTATATAGGTATTATGACGTAGCGATGATAGGGATAACGGGGTACACTAAAATAGGTATGAGACTGGCTACGTTTATTGGAGTTGTTACTGCTATTATCAGTTTAGTAATTGGATTATTGTATCTTATTTGGAAGTTAGTTTTTTGGAATAGTTTTACACCTGGAGTAGCGCCAATAGTTGTAGGTGTATATTTCTTGGGGTCTTTACAGCTAGTCTTTATAGGGATTCTTGGAGAGTATATATTATCAATTAAACAGCGCGTAACCAATAGGCCGTTAGTAACAGAGAAAAAGAGAATAAATTTTTAATGGTAGAGAATATATGTTGGGAACCGAAAAATTATAATAAAGGGTTACTAATTAGTATTATATGAAAGGGATAATGTATGCATATTACAGACGCATTCAAAGGTAAAACTTTAGTAATCACCGGGGGAACCGGTTCTTTTGGCTCAACGGTGCTTAAGCACTTTTTAACAACTGAAATAGGCGAGATAAGAATCTTCAGCCGTGACGAAAAAAAGCAGGATATGATGAGACACGTGCTTCAGGCTAAGTACCCTGAACACTGCTCAAAAGTACAGTTCTATATCGGCGACGTACGTAATTTGGATTCCGTTCGTGATGTAATGCACGGAGCTAATTACGTTTTCCATGCTGCAGCCTTAAAAGAAGTTCCTTCCTGCGAGTTCTTCCCTATGGAAGCTGTTAGGACAAATATAATAGGTACAGATAACGTTATTACAGCAGCTGTTGAAAATAAGGTTGAGAGGGTAGTATTTCTTTCAACTGATAAAGCTGCTTACCCTATTAACTCCATGGGTATGACCAAGGCTGTCGGAGAAAAGGTTGTTCAGGCTAGGGCCCAGAAAGCTTTTGAAAGAGGTGGAACAGTTCTTGCTTGTACAAGATACGGAAACGTTATGTGTAGCCGCGGATCGGTTATTCCGCTTTTCATTGATCAGATCAAGAATCATAGGCCTATAACCATTACTGATCCTAATATGACCCGTTTCCTTATGAACCTTGACGAGGCAGTGGAACTGGTAGCTTTCGCCTTTGAACATGCAGAGCCCGGAGATCTTTTTATACAGAAGGCTGACGCTTGTACTATCGGAGATCTTGCTGACGGCGTAATGAAGGTATTTGGTCAGACGGAGAAGAAAATCATCGGAACTCGTCATGGCGAGAAGCTTTACGAGACTCTTATGACCCGCGAGGAGAGATTGCGCGCAACAGATATGGGACGCTATTTCCGTATTGCTCCCGACGGAAGAAGCCTTAACTACGATAAGTTCTACGTTGAAGGCGACGTTTTAACCGAAGGTGATGATTCCTACACCAGCCATAATACAAATAGACTTGATGTTGACGGAGTCGTTAAAAAGATTATGGAGACCGATTACGTTAAAGAAGAGCTTGAAGGTCGCCCTCATTCTGTAGAAGCGTAAGTCTGTGGAGGATTTAAAGTATGAAAATCCTTGTTACAGGTTCTAATGGTTTTGTTGGAAGAAACCTTGTATGGAACCTTAGGGAATTAAGAGACGGGAAAAATAAGACGAGGCCTAATCTGACGATTACGGAGATTTACGGTTATGATGTTGAAACCTCTAAAGAGGACTTTGAATACGCGTGTCAGCGCGTAGACTTTGTATTTAATCTTGCCGGAGTTAATAGACCGAAAGACAACTCTGAGTTTATGGAAGGAAACTTTGGCTTTGCATCTACGCTTCTTGATACCCTAAAGAAGTATGGAAATAAGTGCCCTGTAATGCTTGCTTCCTCAGCACAGGCTAGTCTTACCGGAAGGTTTGAAGGCTCAGAATACGGAAAGAGTAAACTTGCCGGAGAGAACCTTTTTCTGGACTACTCAAAGGAAACGGGAGCAAAGGTCCTTATTTATCGCTTTCCTAATCTTTTCGGAAAGTGGTGTAAACCAAGGTACAATTCTGCAGTAGCTACTTTTTGCAACGCCGTAGCAAATGACGAAGAGTATACGGTTAATGATCGAAGTACAGAGCTCGAGCTTCTATATATTGATGACTTAATAGAGGAGATGTTCGATGCTTTGGAAGGCAAAGAGCATAGGTGCGAGTTTGAAGGGCTTGATGTAATATCTGATGAAAATGGTAAGTATTGCTATGTGCCCACAACGTATAAAGAGACTTTGGGTGAGATCGTAGACTTGTTGCAGTCCTTTAAGGCTATGCCTGAGACGCTTATTATGCCCGAAATCCCGAAAGATTCTTTTGTCAAGAAGCTGTACAGTACGTACCTTTCGTACCTCCCTCCCGAGAAAATGTGTTATTCATTTAAATCAAATGTGGATAACAGAGGAACATTTACGGAGCTTATTAGGACCGCAAACTGCGGACAGGTCAGTATAAACGTAGCTAAGCCGGGGATTACGAGAGGCGAGCATTGGCATAATAGCAAGTGGGAGCTTTTTATCGTTGTATCCGGACATGCGCTTATTCAGGAGCGCAGGATCGGTATTGATCCTGAGACTAAGACTGGGTATCCGGTAATCGAATTTGAGGTTACCGGAGAACAGATGAAAGCCATTCAGATGATTCCCGGATACACGCATAATATAATCAACCTTTCCGAGACGCAGGATCTTGTAACGGTTATGTGGGCTAACGAAGCTTTTGATTCTAACCATCCCGATACTTTTTATGAGGTAGTAGATAGAGAAGGGGACGAGAAGATAAATCCTGAAAAAGGTAATGTATAACATTTAGTGAAGTTGGAGAGACTTGAAAATGTATTATCCTAATTGGAAAGATAACGGAAAGATAAAACTGGCGATTATCGTCGGAACGAGGCCTGAGATAATCCGCCTTGCTGCTGTAATAAAGAAATGCCGCAAGTATTTTGATACTCAGCTTTGGCATACGGGCCAAAACTACGATTACAATCTCAATGGTGTATTTTTTAAGGATTTAGGATTGGAGGACCCTGAGCTTTACCTTGATGCGGTCGGAAACGACCTTGGTGAAACTATGGGGAATATTATAGATAAGTCTTATAAGGCGATGGTAGCAACTAAGCCTGATGCTGTACTTGTATTAGGAGATACCAATAGTTGCCTATCCGTAATCGGAGCTAAGAGACTTCATATTCCAATATTCCATATGGAAGCGGGAAACAGATGCAAGGATGAATGTCTCCCCGAAGAGACTAACCGAAGGATAGTTGATATTATTTCAGATGTTAACCTTGCATACTCAGAGCATGCAAGAAGATATCTGGCAGATTGTGGACTCCCCAAGGAAAGAACCTATGTAACCGGTTCTCCTATGGCTGAAGTCCTTACCGAGAATCTTGAGGCTATAAAGAGTAGCGATATTCATTCTAAACTTGGTTTGGAAAAAGGAAAGTATATTCTCCTTTCTGCTCATAGAGAAGAGAATATTGACACAGAGACAAATTTCAACTCGCTTTTTAATGCGATTAACAAGATGGCTGAAAAGTACGATATGCCTATTCTATATTCCTGCCATCCCAGAAGCAGAAAGAGACTTGAAAGCTCAGGGTTTAAACTTGATAAAAGAGTTATTGCTCATGAGCCCCTTGGATTTCACGACTATAATTGCTTACAGATGAACGCATTCTGCGTTGTTTCCGACAGCGGTACGCTTCCAGAGGAGAGCAGTTTCTATACTTCGATTGGTCATCCGATTCCTGCGGTTTGCATCAGAACAAGTACCGAGAGACCTGAAGCACTCGATAAAGGATGCTTTGTTCTTTCGGGAATAGATGAGAAGGGGCTTCTTCAGTCGGTTGATCTTGCTGTTGAGATGGTTAAAAACGGAGATTTGGGAATCCCTGTACCGGATTATACGGATATAAATGTCAGCGATAAGGTTGTAAGGATTATTCAATCATATGTTGGAGTAGTAAATAAGATGGTATGGAGAAAACAGAATTAGAAATCTAACTGATGTATTCTTTATACCATTGACAAAAGTTTCTCAAACCTGTTTGAATGTTTATTTCAGGCCTGAAACCATAGTCATTTTCTAATGCTTTTTCTTCAGCATATGTTACGGGCACATCTCCGGGTTGCATTCCGACAAGTTCTCTATGAACTTCAAAATCATAATCATTAGGAAGCAGGCCTGCGTTAACAAGTTCTTCCTGAAGGGTTTCAACGAAGGTTAAAAGGTTTTCAGGGGTTCCACCTTCAATGTTGTAAACTGAGTAGAGAGGAACGGGCAATCCATCTTCATCGGTTGTTTTGGCAGGTGCGCCTTGTATGTAAGCCCTCAATCATGAGTACCACATAAGAAAAATCCCTACATTTCTGCAGGGATTTGAATAAAAATTTTGTTCTTTGTAAATTTAAGATTTTTTGTAAAGGCTCGGACATTCCTTCTGGACTTT
>Ga0256405_10007109_pt1 | contig 17203 bp, 12 predicted proteins | sample RumenRJG_02DNA_FD_189096 | JGI IMG/M metagenome (GOLD analysis project Ga0256405, IMG submission 189096) | Bovine rumen microbial communities from Lethbridge, Alberta, Canada - RJG_02 | ecosystem: Host-associated > Mammals > Digestive system > Stomach > Rumen | place: Canada: Alberta...
GGCACTTAAGTTTATACTATAATTAGTCATATCTTTAGTTTTTTTATGACTAATAACTAAAATCAAAATTTAAAAGATTTTAGTTATTTTTTTATTCATCATAAAATTTTCCATTGTGCCAAAAATTAAATACTTAAATTAATTATTAAAATCGTATTTTTAATTAAATAAATATAAAATCTAATTATTAAAAATATATATAAATAAAATAAATACTAAAATTATTTTTTTATGGATAAAATAAATAAAAACTAATCATTTTGATTTATTAAAAAAAATATTGAAAATATTTAAAGTGGTTTTATAGAAAAATGTTATTTTTATTTTGACTCTAATAATATTTTTATTCTTTTACGTTCTGTTTTTAAAATATCAATATCTGGTGATTTATAATATTCTTTTATACCATTTTCTAATATATTTAAAGCTTTTTTATAGTTTTTTTGTTCTTCATATATAAGAACCATTTTCATTATATACTTAGGATTATCAATATAATTTTTTTTTAATAAATTAATAGCTTTTTCATAATACAAAATAGCTTCATCATATTTTTTTAATTCAACACATGCATCACCATTTAGACCAAATATCTTTGATGCTAATATCTCTCCATATTTCTTTTTAGGATCTTTATTAGAAATCTTATCTAAATAACATTTAGCTTCTTTATAATATTCACTATTCATTAATCCAATAGCAATATATAAATTAATAATGTGATCTATATTTTTACCTTTATATCTAAACGCTAAATCAAAAAAACCATTATAATCATCAGTTCCAAATAACGATTCTTCAAATTTACTATTATTAAAATCTTCCTGTGGTAAATATAATGAATTTTTTAATGCATAATTCTTATTATTAACCTCTCTCCAAAATAATAATAACGCTAAAGAAAAAATAAATACGTTAAAATATTTTAAATATTTCGAATATTTCACATCAAAAAAATTCATAATCTAAATTATTATCTCTTTCTATTCTTACTTCTATCTATTTTATTCGCACTATTAGCTCTATTAGAACCATTTTTATTACCCTTTGAAGCAGTATTTGAAGATTTTTTCTTAGATATCTTACCCTTTTCTTTTAAATATTCTATAACTAAATCTGTTATATCAATACTATCTAATTGATCCTTAGTTAATCCTAATAGATTATCTCTATTTTCTGAACTAACAATAATAATATCTGTAGACTTATGATTTGATTCTAGATTTTTATGAATTCTAGAACAAACAATTTCGACAGCTTCTTTAACTGTTTCTCTAATAGTATTTGCAGTATTATATGATTCCATTTGAAATTCTTCTTGTAAAAGTCTTACTTTATTTTCTGAAATCTCTGACTGTTTTTGTATTTTAGAAGCACAAGCCTGTAATTCACTCTCTGAAGCATTTTTACTTGATAACTCCTTATATTCATTATAATACTTTTCTAATACAGCTCTACCATCTTCATTAGCTTTTCTAATGTTTTGTTCAGTTTCAATTTTTAATGTTTCAAATGCTACATATGCATCTAAACTTGTAGTTATCTTTGTCTCATCATGAACATAAGAATACCTATGTATCTTCTGACCGAAATCTGCTAATTCTTTTATCGTTTTAGATTTAGTAGCGGCTTCTGCATTAATTTTGATATTATTAATACTATTAAGTAAAATAATACCAGATATATAATATTTCTTCATATCTTAACTTTCTGCTATAAAAAAATTTATTTTATAAGAATTTTATTCATTATTTTTTATCAATTAAAATATGGGGGGTAATGTTTTCATGTTTTTTTATATCTTGTTTTTTGCAAATATAAACACATTTTCAACAAATTTAGATAGAAAATCAATAGAGAAAAAAAAAGATTATTCAAATATTTTTAAAGAAAAGAAAATAGATAATTTTTTAAAAGAAGATGAATATGAAGAAAATCCTTATGTTATGAAAAAAAAATATAAAATCTTAGCAGAAAGATCATTATCAAAAGCTATGTTATGTCCATTATATGGTCAAATATATAATTGGAAAGTATTAGGCATAACAGATTATAAAAAGACTTTATATTTTGCATTAGCATTTGGTGTAGCTTTAGGATTTTTTATATATAACCAAGCACGTTTTATAGATAGTAAATATGGTAGTTCTAATCAAAATCTATTTTATCGTCACAGAACTTATTCTTTATCATTTTTGTCTATAATATATGGTTTATGTGTTTTTGACGCATATGCATCAGTATATAAATATAGATCTGATTTCTCTTCAAATTTATCAGTAGTTGAAAAGATATCCCCTGATCAAATTCTTTAACCAACATAATGTTGGATCTACGTTCTCAAATGCCGAACCGGCTATATATATAATGTTTTTTATTATTTGCTTACTTTTAAAGTAAGTCTCAAACGCCGAAGCGGCTCTTACTTTAAAAGTAAGCAACAGGATGTCTTTATATCCATAAAGACGAATATATAGTTAATTTTTAATACGTTATCTATATAAATACACTATGTATTAGTTTCTACGAATGTGGAAACATCCTAAGGTCCAGGACTTAGTCCTAGTTTAAAGTAAGAGGCGCTTCGCCGTTTGAGAAGGAGTTGGTTACTTTTAAAGTAACGAAACATATGTTTTTATAAAAATATACTGGATTAAAATTTAAAATAAATATTAATTTTTATTAGCAATTAAATATATATGTTTGTTTTTGGATTGTTTACAGTTATTTTTTTAGGAGGAATATTTTATTTGATTCTAAAATTATTAAAAAAATATGAAAAAAAAAATTGGAAATATGAATTAGTATCAGCAGTTATTGTTGTTAGTTTTTTTAAATGGTCTTTTTTAGATATCACAAGAGTACCATCAGGATCAATGGAAAAAACTTTATTACCTGGTGATTTTGTAATAATTTCTAAATTACATTATGGTCCTAGGACACCTTCTACATTATTACAAATTCCATTAACACATCAGACAACTAAGTTTTTAGAGTTAAAATCATATTTAGATTGGATACAAATACCTTTTTTTAGATTTCCAGGATTTACATGGATAAAAAGAAATGATGCTGTTGTTTTTAATACTCCTAGTGACAAAAATATGCCATTAGATGTACGAACTTTTTATGTTAAAAGATGTATAGGTTTACCTGGGGAATATATTAAAATGATTAATGGTAACTATTATATTAATGGTTCTAAGATAGAAAATGCGCCTAATAAAATGTATAGATTTTTAGTAAAAAGTAATCAAAGATTAACAAAGAATTTTTTTAAAAAGTTTAATATTGAAGAGTTTGAAAATGTTGGTGAAAATCTATATATAGTAAATATTTTAAATAAGTATAATATAAAAAAAACAGTAGAAAAATTAATAGATAGTGAATATATAGAAAATGTAAAGATTTTATCACAAGATACAGGATCTCCAGCAATAATAGAAAAATTTGATGGTTATATAGATGTTGTTAATTGGGGAGGAGACAATGGAATTTTAATACCTAAAAAAGGTTTAGAATTAGAATTATCAAAAGAAAATATAATTAGATATGGAGAATATATTATCGATGAATGTGGTAAAAAAAACATTAAAATAGTTAATGATGAAGTTTTTATTAAAGGTAAAAAAGTTACAAAATATACATTTAAACATGACTATTATTTTATGATTGGAGATAATATATATAATTCTTGGGATTCTAGATTTTGGGGTTTTGTTAGAGATGATGCTATTTATGCTAAACCATTATTAGTTCTATTTTCTAAATCACAAGAAAGTCTTTTAGGTGGTTTTAAATTAAGATTTTTAAAAACAATGTGGTAACAGTAATAAAATTAGTACCGTAACAAAATAAACAAGTAATAATTTTTAAAATATCATATTTTTTTATATCATATAATAAGAAGTATATTATGACTAACAAATTTCAGAAAAAGATATTTCTGTTTTCGATATTTACGACAAATGTTATGTCGTCTGAATTAATTGAACCTGATACAATAGACAAAGGAACAGACTCATATACATATTCAGATAAAGGAGAATATGGAGGTGGAAAAACAAATGAAAAAAAAGAAGAAATAAATGATTCATTAAAAGATAAAGATAAAGATAAAGATAAAGATGGAGGAACAGAAACAAATACAGAAGGAACAGATGATTCAAATAAAAGGTTAGATACAGATGTAAGTACAGATGATGAAAAAGATAAAGATAAAGATAAAGAATCTAGGAAAGGAAATAAGAATATAAGTAAGGAATTAAATCAGATTAGGGAGAAGGCTAAAGGGAAACAGAATGAACAAAATGGAATTCCTCTTCATAAATTCTGTTATGGAATATAAAAAAGATAATTTTTTTAATAGATTATATATATAATCTTAACAATATCTTAAAATATATTTTTAAAAAAATGTTTCGTTAAAACAACTTTAACTAATTATACTTATTAAATTTATTAAACATATTTATATTTATTTATACTTATTATATTTATTAAACTTATTAAAATTTGTAAAATAATTTTAATCTTGAATAAGTTTTAATATAATTTTTTTATTTTATTTTTATTTAACATCATATATATATTAAAATTGTATGGATAATAGAATAGAAAATTTATTAAAATCAATGTTTTTTACATTAATTCCTTTAATTTTAACAAACAGTTTAGGAATATTAAAATATATTAGTAATACATTTTTAGTTGGAAATTTAATAGGAGAAAAAGCTATTTCTGTTTTAAGTAATACTTTTGCAATAACATTAATTTTTTATTCTATTCCAATAGCTTTTTCAATAGCTATTTCTGTTCTAATTTCTCAAACATATTCTAATAAAGAAGATGATTATTATATTGTAAAATCTAAAGAAATAGCTAATAATGGCTATTCTTTTGCAATATTTGTTGGGTTAATAACAGCTTTAATAATATTTATTTTTAAAAAATATTTTTTAATTATTTTAAATACTCCTAAAGAAATTTTTGTAGATTCTGAGATGTTTTTATTATTATTTTCAATATCTTTGGTTCCTAATTTTTTACAAAGAAATATAAATGAAGGATTAAGAGTTTTAGGAAAACCTAATATTCCTTTAATATTTACTGGAATGAATGTTTTTTTTAATAATATAATTCTTTTTATTTTAATAAAATATGAATTTGGAATATTAAGTATTGGGTTAGCAAATATTTTAAGTGATGTGATAATTTTACTAATAAGTTTAATAATTATAAGAAATAATAGTATTTTAAAGATAAATTTTAATTTATTATATTTAAGTAGTGAAAATTTTAATAAATTTTTAAATATTGGAATTCCGATAGTTTTTGAACAAATTATAGTTTCTTTTGTAATATTATTTGAGACTTATATATCTAATTTTGCTGGTATTATTGGGAATTCTGCTTTTGGAATAGTAGGTAGATGGGAAGAAATTTTCTTTGTTTTTAGTCAATCTATTCAAAGTGTTATAATAATTTTTGTGAGTAGAAATTATTTAAAAAATGATAAAAATATTATAAATTCAACAATAAAAAATGGATTTTTTTTAATGATATTACCTGTAACGATATTTATATTATTAATATTTGTTTTTACTCATTTTTCTTGTAGTATATTTTTAAAAAATGAAGAAATTGTTTCTTTAGCGGTAAAATATTTTAAAATTGCAGGTATCGCTTATTGTATTATGCCTTTAGATATGATTTTTAATGGTTATATTATAGGTTCTGGAAATACTAAATTCTTATTTGTAACAAATATTATTGCTTGTTTTTTAGAGATTTCTACTGTTTTTATTTTAAAAAAATATTATCTTAATCTAAATTCTATTAGTTATAATGAAGATTTATTAACGATTTTAGGATGTGGAATAATTATTTATACATTAACAACTTTAATTTTAAATGCTATTTACTTCTTTTTTAAAAAAATAGATAGTAAAAGTTAAAATCTAATAAATATAATCTTTTTATTTTCTCATTTATAAAAAGGAGTGCCACATTACTGTTCTTTTAATAAAAAATATTTTTTAAACATCAAAGGTTACTTTAAAAGTACCAAGACTAAGTCCTGGACCATTATATAATAATATTAAATATTGTTGCCTACTTTTAAAGCCGGTTCGGCGTTTGACCTACTTTAAAAGTAGGCAAGTAATAAAAAACATTATATATTAAGGCGCTTCGCCGTTTGAGAAGGAATATCCAATCTCAGATTGGTTGAATAGATATAGAGTGTTTTTTTAGATTAGAGTCGTAGGAAATACCTATTGCTAATTTTAATCCTGTGTAATCTTTAAGAGCTAGATCATAACGTTTTTCAAATATCTGATCTAAAGCTTTTTGTGCTGTGGAGTTATATTTTAATTCTATTATAAAACTAGGTTTTGATATATCTTTTGGAAAAAATATAAAATCAGCAAAACCTATACCTGCAGGCATCTCTCGAACTATCTTATATTTAGATCTAGCACTTAAATATACTAACGATATTATACATGCTAATGAATTCTCATCATTATATTTTATTATAGGAATATTTATATCATGTGCTTCTTGTATTATTTCAACCATTTTATCTACATCTTGACGTATTGTTGCTTTTAACATCTCATCTGATCTCAGTACTAATTTAGACACTTCATTCATAGACTTGTCCTCTAATGCATCATCAAATTTTATCATCAGTTCTTTATTCGGAATCTCTAAAGTTTCATCATGATAAGTTAAAAAACCATATACTGTCATGGCTGATAATATCTGATTTCTAGTTTCTAATGTAAGCTGTTCAGCACTATAGCCTTTTAATCTTATCTCAACAGGAATATTTGAAACCATCTGAACTACATCGTTTTTAACCTCTTCTATATTCTGATTTATGTGATATATTATTTCATCTATAGGGCCTGTATTTGTCCAATAACTCTGACAAATCCCTCTTGTTAATGCAGAAATAACAGATCTTGGATTGTAAATATCTATATTTTGAATTTTATAACCATCGTACCATTCTTTAAGATCTTTCATTGTAATTTTATCTTGTTTACTACATAGATTTTCAACTTCTTCAGTGGTAAATCCAAAATATTTATGAAAAATATTATCGTTTAAAAACGTAAATTCTTGAAACATGTTTAATGCAGAACCTGTTGAATATTTTGCAATTGGAATAACACCTGTCATGTAACATAACTCAACATATGGCCTATCTTTTAATAAATCTTTTAAAAACAATAAATATTTATCTCTTTCTTCTTTAGAAAAGAGGTTGTTGTTAAAAATAAAATCCCATTCATCAATTATAAATATAAAACCTTCATTAATTTCTGTTGAAATTTTATTAAAAACATCAGATAAAGCTTTATTTTTATCAAATTTTATATTAGGCCAAAGCTCTTCAATATCTTCAAATAATATATTTTTATATCTATTTATAAAATCGTCATAAGTAACATTTGAAGATACATCTGGCAGTTCATTTAACTGTAAATATACCACATTATGGTTATTTAAATGTGTTAAACATGACTCAGAATCACTGATTTTTAATTTATCAAATATATTTTTAAAGTTAGCATTTTTAGAATAATAAGATTCTAACATCATTGCATTTATTGTTTTTCCAAATCTTCTTGGACGTGTAATACATAAAAATCTGTCTTTTTTATTAATTATCGTATTTATTTTACTAATAAGTTCAGATTTATCGATAAAATAATCAGTCTCAAAAGCTAATTTAAATTCATTTTTTTCAATATTACGATTTATAAAATACGTCATCTTTTATTAAAAAAGCTAATAAATTTTAACAAAATAAAAGAAAATATATATAAAAATAAACTTGTTTCAAATAATAATTTATATGTATTTTTTTTAAATACAAATATATCGTAAAATATTTTTTATTAGTAAAATTTTAATAAGAAAATAATTCACTAATAATTTGTTTTTTTTATTTTTGATTTGTAAATAAAAAAATACTTATGAGAAAGGTTATTAAAAATAAAATCAGATTATTAAATAAATCTGGATTTTTAGCTTCAAGTTTATTAAATAATGAAGCAATGGAAAATACATATTTAAATAGATTTATAAAAAGAACATATGAAGAATATAAACCTGAACAAGATATATCAAGAATAGTTAATTTTTATAGTAAAAGATATAAGGTAAACGAATATATTACAAAAAATTATGGATTTGATGAAGATATATTTTACGAATTTTTCTCTAATATAGAAATTGATAAACTTGATATTAGAGATTTAAAATTAGAAAATGTTAAATTTAATTCTTTATTTAGTAATTCAATAATAAAAGAATTAATTATTTCAAAAAAAAATTATGTAAAACAAAAATTAGACTATTGGAATCAAAATTTAAAAAATAGAGCTAAAATTAATAAGATAACTATAATATTGCGGGAAAGAAAAATTGAATATATAAACGATTCTGATGATAACTTTGATTTATTAATAAAAATTATACTTAATAATATAGACCAAATTAAAGATAACGATTCATCTGAGACTATAAAATCTAAATTTAATAAAATAAAAGATAAAATTAATGAAGAAAGAAAAAATTTTATTGCTAAAGTTAATGAAAAAAAGGAATTTAATAAAGATGAAAATAGTTATTATTATGATTTAGATGGTACAACTATTTGTAAATTTAATATTAATATTTCTGAAACTTTAATAAATATTGATTGTGTAAGAACTTTGGGTTCTTATAGTGGTTGTGGATTATTAAAAAGTTTAATTAGTGAGATATATAAAAAAAATGGTATATTACCTATAGTTTTAAAAGAACCAACAACAATAGGAAAAGAGGTTTATAAAAAATTAGGTTTTGTTGAATGTAAAAATATAGAACTAGAATCTGCTATAAATTTAACAAAAAATATTACAAATGATTTCAGATTTTTACATTGGATGTTAGATGAAAAAAATAATAAGATATTAAAAAAATACGATATGGTTTTATTACCAATTAAAGAAAATATAAAAAAAAAATTTTTTAAAGACGATGATGAAAGATTTAAAAGAATTGAAAATACTTTTGAAAAAAAATTTTTATATGATTATAAGAAATTTATGAAAAATACAACAAATTATTATTATGATTTACATGATACAACTATTTTTATATTTAATATTAATATTTCTGAAACTTTAATAAATATTGATCGTTTAAGAACTTTGGGTTCTTATAGCGGTTGTGGATTATTAAAAAGTTTAATTAGTGAGATATATAAAGAAAATGGTATATTACCTATAGTTTTAAAAGAACCAAAAACAATAGGAGAAGATGTTTATAAAGAATTAGGTTTTGTTAAATGTAAAAATATAGAACTAGAATCTGCTATAAATTTAACAAAAAATATTACAAATGATTGCAGAATTTTACATTGGATGTTAGATGAAAAAAATAATGAGATATTAAAAAATTATGATATGGTTTTATTACCAATTAAAGAAAATATAAAAAATATTTTTTTTAAAGACGATGATGAAAGATTTAAAAGAATTGAAAATACTATTGAAAAATTTTTAGATTATTATAAAAATAATGATATTTTAAAAGAACATTATATTGAATATATAAAAAAAAATAAATTTTCAGGAAAATATGAAATTTTTCAATATATCAAAAATATCATATTAAAAAAAAATATAGATACTATTAAAGATGCAGAAGAATATTATAAATCTATAGTTAAGGAAGAATTTAAAAGAATAATATCTAAAAAAGAATACGATAAAAAAGAAATTAAAAATAAACTTATAGAAAAAGAATTTGCTAAAAAAATTATTAAATCTATTAAAACTTCTAAAGTATTTCATTTTTATAAAAAATATTTCTTTAAAAGTTTTAAAAATGAGTCAAAAAGTTTACAAAATAAATTTAATAACACAAAAAATAATATTTTAAATATATTTGATGATACTGAAAAGAATTACTTTGCAGCATGTGATCTTTTTATTGAATATATAAAACAAGGACATAAACGTATTGCATTTAATGAATCTAATGTGAACATTAATTATATGACAATTAAAAAAATAAAAGAAACTAGCAATGATTTATTTTTCCAAAATAAAGATTTATTAAACTTTCATAATAGAATAGGCATACATAATATACAAGAGTTAACTAATAAGAAAAATTTATTTAGCTTAAAATATTTTGAATTTATAAATAATTTATTTAAAAAATATCCAGATTATCAAAATTCTAATAATGTAACAGATTTTAATGCATACATTGAAAATTTAAAAAAAGATTTGGCTAATAATAAAAAAGATAAAAATGAAATTAAAGAATTACTTTCTAAATTAGTTGATATTAGAACTAATTTTTATAATGAATGTACAAATTTTTTATCTGAAAATATTCCAGATTATTTGTATAGTTTTTTATTTTATTATATAAACATGGATTTTTTTAATATTTCTAATGAATTAAGTTCTATTATAAAATATATTAATACAAATTTTGTTGAATCAGATAACTATGAATCAGATAACTATGAATCAGATAACTATGAACCAGATAACTATGAACCAGATAGCGATGAATCAGGCGATTAATAAATTTTTCTTATAAAAATTTGTTTTGAAAATTTACATAAAACATTCATTCTAAAGGTGTATAACGTTAAAGTCTTTATAAAACTTTTTTTAAAAAATTTTTATCAACTAATGTGACGTTGGATTAAAATTATTGTCAGTAACTTTTAAAGTAACTCAAACCTTAGTTTTTGGCGTATTAGAATATATTAATGGAATACTTATAAAATTTTAATGATTATAACCTATGTTTAAAAATCCTTTTTTATTTTTTACATTATATAACAATTGAGTAATATCTATAGAAACACTTGGTATGAAAAAATTAGCTCTTTTAAAAATTTATTGCTAGATGAGGTGAAAAAAAAGAATAAAAAATAAATAAATTCTAAAAAAATATTAGAATTTATTTATTCCTCACGTTTTATGAAACCTATTAAAACTAAATAATAATTTTGAAAAAAGAAGGAGTGATTCATACTTATTATATTTATTAAACTTATTAAAAATTGTAAAATAAGTTATATAAAAGTATATTTAAATATGTGAGTGTTAATTAGTAAATTTAATAAAAATTTTTTAAAAATACAAATATTATTCAAAATATTTTCAATTTGCAAAATTTTAATAATAAAATAATTTACTATTAATTTGTTTTTTTTATTTTTGATTTGTAAATAAAAAGTACTTATGAGAAAGAACATATTAAAAAAAATCGGATTAATTAGTAAATCTGGATTTTTTGCTTCTGGTTTATTAAATATTGGAGCAATGGAAAATGAAATACATGTTAATAAAACTAATATTGAAACTGATATAAATAATATAAGTTCAAATAATATTAACAATTTTAACAATTTTAAAAATATTAATAATATTAATAATAATGTCAATAATTCTGAAAAAAAAATAACAGATAATTTATTTTTAGATAATATAAGGTGTAAAGATATCGATGAAAAAATTTTTTTCAAGATAATTATAAATATAAATCTTTATATAAATTATTTTCCGATAATAAAATTTATAAATTTGATTTTAAAAAAGAATTTGCAAAAAGTCTATTTCATGATATAAGCGTTTTTAATCTTAAAAAAGACGGAATTTTTGATTTAAAAAAATTTGATTTTTTAATAGAAAAATATAATATAAATTGTAAAGAAATTAACAAATTTAAATATAGTTTTTACGAATATAATATAGAAAATTTAAATCCTATTATTGATACTGAAGATAAATTAGTAGATTTTACTGAAAAAGTTGATATAAATAATTTTAAAGAAAAATTACAAGTTAAAATAATTGAATTATATAACATAATAATTGAAAATAATTATTCTATTTCTAAAGAATTATTTAATCTTGATGAAATAGAAAATTATTATAATGAAGAATTAATTTTTTATTACTTATTATTTAAATCAATAGATTATATGATTAATTTTTATCTATGTAATTTTCCTAATCTTTATGAAAAATATAAAAATTTTCTTGAAAAAAATAATTTAAAATTTATTTTTAGAAATACCTCTGAAATAAAACATTTAAAAAACGATTTTACTACTGGTGCAACAACTGAGGCTTATTTTAAAAATAATGATTCCAAGAATGAAAATTTTTCAATAAATATTAACGAATATCAATTTGTTGAGAACATTAAAGGATATGATTCGTCAAGTTTTTTAAAGGTAGTATCAACTGTTATCCATGAGATGTTACATTTTATTACTTTAACAATTAATTATGATATATTAAAAGAACAAGAAACTTTAGAAAAATCTTATAAAAATCGTGAATTATGTTTCATTTATTTTTTATATGGTAAAAATAAACTTAATGATGAAGATAAAGAAGAATTTGAAGAAAGATTAAAATTATTAAAAAAATCAAATAGTGAAATTTATTTTAATAAGTCATATTGTCAAATGGGAGCATATGAATTACCAAATATATGTTTAACTGATTTTTTTATGAATAATATTGTAAAAAATATGATAGAGTTTATAAATGAAATAGAAGTACCTGCTTATTTTCGTAGAAAACATATATTAATTTCACATTTTAAATCATTAACTAAACAAATTTACGATAGTGGTAAAAATAAAAAATATACCATAGAAATAGGAGAAAAAATACTAAATTTTTTTAAAAATTATGATAATAATTTAGCAGGAAATGTATTTGATAATAGTAATAATGATTCAGATGATGATGATGATGATAGTAATAATGATTCAGATGATGAAAAGCTCAAAATTGATGATTTTTATTCTGAAGATGAAGATGAAGAAGATGAAGAAGATGAAGATTCTGAAGAAGATGATAATGAAGATACAAAATAAAATAATGTAATTAATAAATCTTGATATTAATTTTATTAATATTCTTTATTCAAATTTATTTAATATTTTAACTTATATATAATGTCTGAAATAGATAATAATATAAGTTTTACTCATTTACATGTTCACACACAATATTCATTATTAGATGGTGTTGCTTCTGTAGATAGATTATTTAAAAAAGCTAAAGAACATAATATGACTGCTTTAGCTATGACTGATCATGGTAATATGTTTGGTATATGTAATTTTGTTGAATCTGCAGCAAAATATGGTATTAAACCTATTATTGGTTGTGAATTTTATATGGCTAAAGAAGATAGATTTGATAGAGCTGATAAAATGAGATACCATCAAATTCTATTAGCTAAAAATGAAATAGGTTATAAAAATCTTTGTAAATTGAGTTCTTTAAGTTTTATTGATGGTTATTATTATAAACCTAGAATAGATAAAAAGATCTTAAAAGAATATTCAGAAGGTATTATTGCTACAACAGCATGTATGGCTGGTTTTGTACCTAAAGCTTTATTTACAGAAGATGTTGAAAATAATATTAAAAAAGGAGAAAATGAACAAAAAGCAGAAGAAGAATTATTAGAACTTTATGATATTTTTAAAGATGATTTTTATTTAGAAGTACAACGTTTTGGTCATCCAGATCAGGAAAAAGTTAATCAATTTCTTTTTAAAATGTCTCAAAAACATAATATTAAAGTCATTGCGACTAATGATGTGCATTATGTTAATAAAGAAGAATCTGTAGCTCATGATATATTATTATGTATTCAAACTGGTTCAGATTATGACGACCCAAATAGAATGAGATTTGTTGCTGATACTTTTTATTTAAAATCTACTGAAGAGATGTTAGAAGCCTTTCAAGATCATCCAGAAGTTGTTTATAATACTAAAGAAATCGTTGATAAATGTTGGGACCCTAACTTGACAAAACCAGTACTTCTTCCACAATATGAAGTACCTTCTAATTTTAACTCGCAGATGGAATATCTTTCTTATTTAACAGAAGAGGGTTTAAAAAAAAGATTTAAAGAAGTCACACCAGAAATAAGAGAAAGAATAGATTATGAGTTGAAAATGATAGAAAAAATGGGTTTTGCTGGTTATTTTTTAATAGTACAAGATTATATCAATGCAGCAAAAGATATGGATGTATCAGTAGGACCCGGAAGAGGATCTGTAGCTGGTTCTTTAGTAGCTTATTGTATTGGAATAACAGATATAAACTCGTTACAGTACGGTTTATTTTTTGAAAGATTTTTAAATCCTGAAAGAGTATCAATGCCTGATATTGATGTAGATTTTGAAGATAATGGAAGAGAAAAAGTATTAGATTATGTTGTTAATAAATATGGTAAAGACCAAGTAGCACATCTAATTACATTTAGTACTATGGCTGCAAAAGTTTCTATAAAAGATGTTGCAAGAGTATTAGGAATGCCTTTTGAACAAGCTAATAAGATAACTAAGTTAATACCATGGAAGATGCCAGCACCAACATTATTTGAATCTATACCATTAATACCTGAATTAAAAGAATTATATGATCGTACAGGTTCATTAGAACATAAGATATTAGAAAATGCATGTGTATTGGAAGGTTGTAAAAGACAAACAGGTATACATGCTTGTGGTGTTATAATAGCTCCTGATAAGTTAATAAATTGTCTTCCTGTAAAAGCTGAAAAAGATTGTAATCTGTTGATAACACAATATGAAGGTTCATTAGTAGAACATGTTGGGATGTTAAAAATGGATTTTCTAGGATTAAAAACACTTACAATAATAAAAAACGCAATAAAATTTATAAAAAAACATCATAATATAGATATAGATATTAATAATATACCTTTAGATGATGAGAAAACGTTAAATTTATTTAGATCTGGAAATACAGTTGGAGTATTTCAATTCGAATCTGACGGTATGAGAAGTTGGTTAAAAAAACTACATCCAGATAATATTGAAGATCTTATTGCTATGAATTCTTTATATCGTCCAGGGCCAATGCAGTTTATAGATAGTTTTATTAAAAGAAAACATGGTCAAGAGAAAATAGAATATCCACATCCATTATTAGAAGGTATTCTTAAAAATACTTATGGAATCATTGTTTATCAAGAACAGGTAATGCAAGTAGCTCAAGTTATTGCTGGATATAGTTTAGGTCAAGCAGATATATTAAGAAAAGCTATGGGTAAGAAAAAACCTGAAGAAATGGCTAAACAAAAATCTGTATTTATTAAAGGTTGTAAAGATAATAATAATATCGATGAATCTAAAGCTACAGAGATATTTTCTATGATGGAGACATTTGCACAATATGGTTTTAATAAAGCACATTCTACTGCTTATTCTGTAATAGCTTTTCAAACAGGTTATCTTAAAGCACATTATCCAGTAGAATTTATGACTGCCTCTTTAATAAACGCTCAAATTAACATAGATTCAATGATTCCTTTAATACAAGATTGTCAAAAGATGGATATAAAAATAAATGGACCAAGTGTTAATGATAGTAATTATGACTTTGATATTAATGATAAAGGAGAGATATGTTATGGCTTAGTAGGTGTTAAAGGTGTTGGTGAAGCAGCTACTAAATGTATTATAGATACTAGAAATAAACATGGAAAATTTGATGATATCTTTGATTTTACAGAAAAAGTTGATCTACGAACTATTAATAAAAAGACATTAGAATCATTGGCTTTATCTGGCGCTTTAGACTGTCTTAAAAGTGGTTTTAGAAGACAATATATGTTTGTATCTGAAGAAGATAATTTAAGTTTTATTGAAAAATTAATATCATATATAAGTGCTTATAAAGATCAAAAAGAAGAACTAAGTTGTTCATTATTTGGAGATTTTTTTGGAGATAGTTCTTTATCATTAAAACGTCCAGAAATGCCTAATTGTGAAGAATACAATCATTTAGATATGCTAAAATTAGAAAAAGAATATGTAGGTTTTTATATATCTGGACATCCATTAGAAAAATATAGAGAGTTATTTAATAAAAATTGTACTTGTAATTCTAAGATTTTAAACACATTAATTGATGAAATAGAAGAAGATATTAATTATGAAAAAGCTATTATAGCTGGAATAATTACTGATGTTAATATTAAATTAACAAAGACTAATAAACAATATGGATTAATAACTCTCGAAGATTTTAAAGGAGAAATCAAACTTAGTTTGTTTGGAACTAAATTTGCAGAATATAAAAATATATTAAGAGTTGGAGAAGTTATAGTTTGTTTTGGTACTTTAACAACAAAATATAACGATCCAAATAGATTAGAATTCAAATGTGAAAAAATAAGTAAAGTGTTGAATATTTAAAAGAATAAAAATTTTTAAATATAATATAACTTATACTTATTGTTTTATTTATTAATATTTGTATTTATAAATGCTTTTTTATAAAAAGGATAAACATCAAATTTATTACAATCTACAAATCTATTATTTACTAAATCCAAATATTCTATTGAATCACTATATGAAATATCTTTTTTATGTGTTTCTTGACAAACTATACAAGTATTTGGTAATATAATTTTTGTATTTAAATCACGTTGATATAATTTATCTCTTGTCTCTGCTTCTTTTACTTTCAATAACTCATTATTATTAAAAACGTGAAATTTATATATATCATAACATCTTTTTATAATATTCTTTTCTATTGCTATAATATCATCATAATCTAAAAGTACACCACAACATGTTGTTACGTATAAATTATTTAAATCATAATTGTTATTAAACCACATTTCCTTAAAGTTAAATTTATAAATAAGACTACCATAAATATTATGATTTATACAATCTATTTTTTTTAAATAACCATTTTCAGTTTTTACTGCAAAATTAATATCTGATTTTCCACAACAATATGATAACTTATTTAAATCAATATCTACCTCATGTATTGCTTCTGTTCTATAGACATTACTATATCTAATTGCCTCATCAATTAGTTTTCTAGATGGTTGATTATTTTTAATTTCGTCTAACATAGTTTTTTCAAATTCTTCAAGTTTTGCCTCTTCACCTCCTAATCCAACGTTAGTGCAATCGATAATTTTTAACCTTCCTAAATGTCCAACTTTTTTTTCTTCACACATTTTATTTTCCATGTTATTGGTTTTTTCCATTGCACTGCAATTTAATAAGTTCGAAGATAAAACACCACATTTTAATGATGTTTTTAAGAAATTCATCTTTCTCATAATATTTTTCGTTTAT
>Ga0256405_10007110_pt1 | contig 17201 bp, 15 predicted proteins | sample RumenRJG_02DNA_FD_189096 | JGI IMG/M metagenome (GOLD analysis project Ga0256405, IMG submission 189096) | Bovine rumen microbial communities from Lethbridge, Alberta, Canada - RJG_02 | ecosystem: Host-associated > Mammals > Digestive system > Stomach > Rumen | place: Canada: Alberta...
CCTGCTTCTGCGTCACCGACTGGGCTACGACCAGCTGGGTGGACGCGCAGGTGGAATGGGAGGTCATTGAGATCCTGTCCCAGTCCCGGGAATACGGCATCGACTGGGGCGAAGTCGACCGGGAGATCGACTGGCACCGGTACGAGGAGGGGATCGCCGCCGCGACGACGTGGTGGATCCTCGATTCCTCCCGGGCGGACGAGCTGCCCCTCGACGTGGACCTCTCCCTCGGAAACCTCGACGGGATGCTCGCCGATCAGCACGACCCCGTCACCGACGAGCACCTGGGCTGGCAGCTCTTCCCGGAGGATTACGCCAACATCCTCATGAACGTGCTTGAACGCCGGGAGAACAAATAACCGGGATCTGAGCGGATGGGAAGCGGAAACGGCTCTCACCCGCTTTCCCCATTGAAGGGTTTCAGAAAATGAAGCGAGCAAGAACCGCTCTTTCCCCCTCATCCGGCCCTGACAGATTTTGATCGCTGTATTGAAGCCGGATGAGGGGAAAGCCCAATTGTCACACATGCCATTTTTCGAAGTACAATCCACGGTATAAGGAGACCGCCATGCAAAAGCTGTCCTTCAACGAACACTGGACCTGCAATCAGATCCCCGTCACCCTTCCCCACGACGCGCAGATCGGGGAGAAGCGGTCCCGGGATGCCTCCGACGGCGGCCACGGCTATTTCCCCGGCGGGGTCTATATCTACGAAAAGGTTTTCACGATCCCGGAGGCTCTCCGCGGGAAGACCCTGCTCCTCGAGTTCGAGGGAGTCTACCGGAACGCCGTCGTCTCCCTGAACGGCAGGGAAATCGCCCGGCACGCCTACGGGTACACGGGATTTTTCGCCGAGCTTGCGGAGCTGAACGAATCGGGAGAGAACCGCCTGACCGTCACCGCGGACAACTCCGAGCTGCCGAACTCCCGCTGGTACACCGGGAGCGGCATTTATCGCCCGGTGTGGCTGTGGATCTGCGAGCCGGACGGGCTGAGACCCCGGAGCGTGAAGCTGTCAACGATATCTCTGAATCCCGCCGTGGTGCGCGTGGAGAGTCCCGTACCCGTGACGGCGGAGCTCGGCGGTCAGCGCGGCGAGGGCACGGACTTCACCGTCACCATCCCGGACGCCAGACTCTGGAGCGCGGAGCATCCGAATCTCTATACGGTGACAATCAAAGCGCCGGGGGACGATATTTATAAATTTCCCTTCGGTATCCGGAAGCTGGAGTGGTCCAACAAGGGCTTCTTCGTCAACGGGGAGGAAACCCTTCTCCGGGGCGGGTGCGTTCACCACGACAACGGCGTCCTCGGCGCGGCAACCTATGCGGAGAGCGAGGAGCGGCGGGTCCGGATCCTGAAGGAGAACGGCTTCAACGCCATCCGCTCCGCCCACAATCCGGCGTCCACCGCCCTGATCGAGGCCTGCGACCGGCTGGGGATGTACGTGATGGACGAGACCTTCGACATGTGGTACAACCGCAAGACCAAATTCGATTACGGCCGGGACTTCGCCGACAACTGGGAATCCGACGTCACAGCCATGGCGGAGCGGGACTTCAGCCATCCGTCCGTTGTGATGTACTCCATCGGCAACGAGGTGGCGGAGCCGGCGGAGGCAAAGGGCGTGGAGGCCGGAGGGCGGATGATCGATCTTCTGCACGCGCTGGATCCCGCCCGGCCCGTGACCTGCGGGGTGAACCTCATGATCCTGGGCCGCGCGGCGAAGGGGCAGGGGATCTATCGGGACGGTGAGCAGAAGACTGCCGGAACGAAACAGTCCGAGGAGAAGGGCGAGCCGAAAAACGCCTCCCTCGCCTTCAACATCATGGCCTCCCTGATCGGTACGGGTATGAACAAGGGAGGCAACTCGGGGAAGGTGGACGCTCTGTCCTCCCCCTTCTGTGACGCGCTGGACATCGTCGGCTACAACTACGGCTCGGGGCGCTATCCGCTGGACGGACGTGCGCATCCCGACCGGGTGATCTTCGGCTCCGAGACCTTCCCCCAGGACATTTACAAAAACTGGCAGGCCGTGAAGAAATACCCCTACCTCGTCGGCGACTTCATGTGGACGGCGTGGGATTATCTCGGGGAGGCGGGCCTCGGGGCCTGGAGCTACACAGGCGGGATGCCCTTCAACCGGCCCTGGCCGTGGCTTCTGGCGGGCGCGGGCGTGATCGACATCACCGGGATCCCGGACGCCTCGTGCAAATACGCCGCGGTGGTCTGGGGACTTGTAAAGGATCCCGTGATCGGCGTGAAGCCCGCGAACCATCCGGGGGTGCGGCCGTCGAAATCCGTCTGGCGGGGGACGAACGCCATCCTTTCCTGGAGCTGGAACGGCTGCGAGGGCAACCGCGCGGAGGTGGAGGTCTATTCCGATCAGCCGGCGGTGGAGCTGTTTCTCAACGGCAGATCCCGCGGGAAGAAGAAAATGAAGGAATGCAGGGCAGTCTTCAAGCTGACCTACGCCCCCGGAACGCTGGAGGCCGTGTCCTATGACGCATCCGGGCGCGAAACCGGGCGGCGGGCGCTGAAATCGGCGGACGGAGACCTCCGGATCGGGGTGCATCCCGAGAAAACGACGGCAAAACCCGGGGAGATCGTGTATGTCCCCTTGACCATCGAGGACAGGGCCGGGATCGTGGAATCCAACGCGGACCGGCGGCTGACCGTTACCGTCGAGAACGGCGAGCTGCTGGGCTTCGGATCGGCCAATCCCTGCACCGAGGAGCGGTACACGGACGGCGCGTTCACGACGTATTACGGACGGGCCCTGGCCGTGGTGCGGACCGGACAATCCGGAAAGCTCACCGTCACCGCAGCCGACGGAAAACAGACGGGCAGAGCGGAAATCGACGTGAAGGCGTAAGGACGGAGGCATGACATGAAAGCGGTTCATCTGCAGACGGAAAAGCTCACAAATCCCCTGGGGATCGGAAATCCCGCGCCGCGGTTCTCATGGATCTGCGAGGGAGGCGTGAGGCAGTCGGCCTACCGGATCGTATGCGCGCGCGAAGGAAAGACCGTCTGGGACAGCGGCAGAGTGGAATCGGCCCGGATGACGTGGATCAAATATGAGGGCAAAAAACTCCGCAGCCGGGACCGGGTGGAGTGGTCCGTCACGCTCTGGGATGAAAACGGGGATCCCGGGGAGTCCTCGTCCGCATGGTTCGAGCTGGGGCTTCTGTGGCCCACGGACTTCACCGCCTTCTGGATCACGGGCGACTACAGGCCGAAGAAAGGTATTCGCTATCCCGCGGACTGCTTCAGAAGGACCTTCTCCCTCCCCGGGAAGATCGCAAAGGCCCGGCTCTACGCCACGGCGCGCGGACTGTACGACGGCTCGATCAACGGACGCCGGATCGGGGACTTTCTCTTCGCTCCCGGCTCCACCGACTGCCGGAAGCGGATTCAGGTACAGACCTATGACGTGACGGACCTGCTCGGTGAGAAGAACACGATTGAGCTCCGCCTGGCGGACGGGTGGTACCGGGGATGCTCGGCGGCCTACGGCGTCACGGAGGTCTACGGGCGTCAGACGTCGGTGCTGGCCCAGCTGGAAATCACGGCGGAGGACGGAAAAACGACCGTGATCCCGACGGATGAAACGTGGGCGTGGTCCAACGACGGGCCGCTCCGCTTTGCCGATCTGCAGGACGGGGAGATCGTCGACTTTTCCATGAAGCCCTCGTACTCCGGCCGCGCGAGGATCGCCAAGCCCCCGAAGGACGTGCCGCTTCTGCCGTCGGACAACGTACCGGTGCAGGCGCATGAGCGGTTCACGGGAAAGCCCCTCCCGAACCGTGTATGGGATTTCGGGCAGAATATCGCCGGGATTGTCTCACTGACCGTCCGGGGAAAGAAGGGACAGGAAATCCGCCTCGTCTGCGGGGAGCTTCTCGATAAAGACGGGAACGTGGATCTCTCCAACATGCAGGAGACCCGTCCGGCGAAGGGATGGACCGGTGGAGCCATGCTCCGGAAACTCCTGACGAATCAGGTGAAGGGAGAGACCGACGGCACGCCGCATCAGGAAATCCGCCTGATCTGCTCCGGCGGGGAGGATCATTATTCCATGTCCTTCTCCGTCTTCGGGTTCCGGTATCTGCAGGCTGACTGCGACGGAATCATCGAAGCCGAGGCCGCCGCGGTTTACTCCTCCATGGACGAGACAGGATCCTTCTCCTGCTCCCATGAGGGGATCAATCAGCTTTACAGGAACACCCTCCGGTCCATGAAGGGCAATTTTCTCGACGTTCCTACGGACTGCCCGACCAGAGAACGGCTCGGCTGGACGGGCGACGCGCAGGTCTTTTTTGAAACCGGCGCGTATCTGATGGACACGGCCCCCTTCTTCCGCAAATGGATGCGGGATATGGAGGACGCGCAGTACGAAAACGGTCTTCTTCCGGCGGTCCTGCCCTACGGCGGCGTGGAGCAGATGTACAAGGCCACAGGCTCCTCCGTCGGCTGGGCGGACGCGGTGTATCTGATCCCGTACCGGTATTACAAAATGTACGGCGACAAAGACCTGCTTCTGGAGTCGTGGCCCATGGTGAAGCGGTACGCGGAGTATCTGAAAACGAAGATCGAGAGGGACGGGCACTACGAGCGGGGCGTCCACCTCGGGGAATGGCTGGAGCCCGAAGAGTTCCGGGACAGGGTCTACGGCACGAAGGCGAAGCACCCCGAGGAGTGTACGGCGTATCTGTATCTCGCCATGACGATCATCGCGGAGATCGCGTCGATCCTCGGCGAGGACCAATATCGGGAAACGCTTCTTCCCGTCGCGGAGAGGGCGAAGGAAGCCTATCAAAAATACGCGGAGCTCGATACGGATCGTCAGGCAAAGCTGGTCCGCCCTCTCGCCCTGGGTCTGTACGACGGGGAGACAAAGAAAAAAGCCGTCCTGCGGCTGAAACAGGCGGCGGAGAATTTCAACTATCGCGTCGGCACGGGCTTCCTCTCGACGCCCTTCCTGCTTCCGGTCCTGGCGGAGAACGGAGAGGCCGAAACCGCTTACCGGATACTGGAAAACGAAGAGGCCCCGGGCTGGCTGTACGAGATAAAACAGGGCGCGACGACGATCTGGGAGGACTGGGAAGGCAGGCTCAGCCGCAACCACTATTCCCCCGGCGCCGTGACGGGCTGGCTGTTCTCCGGAATCTGCGGGATCCGGCTCACGGACGAGCGGCGGTTTGAAATCGCTCCCATCCCCGGAGGCTCTCTGACCCGTGCCGAGGCAAGCTGGCGGAGCATCTGCGGGGAAATCGCAAGCCGGTGGGAAAAGCGGGACGGACGGACGGTCTTTACGATCTCGGTCCCGTCGAACTGCGCGGCGGTGATCCGTCTGCCGGACGGGACGATCAAAGAGGTTTCAGCGGGGAGGTATGAATATGCGTTATGACAGCATCAAACCGGGCAGGGTCTGGCTCGATACAAGCGGCAGGCCCATCCAGGCCCACGGTTTTTCAGTGTTTTACGACGAGCGGGAAAATCGTTTCGTCTGGTACGGCGAGAACAAGGAGTTCACGAAGAAGGGCGGCACGGTCTGGACATACGGGATCCGCTATTACACCTCGACCGACCTGTACAACTGGGAGGACCGGGGTCTGCTCATCCCGCCGTCGGAGGATCTTTCCGACCCGCTCCACCCGACCTACTGCGTCGACCGGCCCCACATCCTGTACTGCGCGAAGACCGGGAAATACGTCTGCTGGATCAAGGTCATGGCCGGGGAGATCGAGCAGTTCATGGTGGTCCTCGCGTCCGACCGCTTTGAGGGGCCGTACGCATACGTCCGGAAGTTCTGCAACCCGCTCAACATGCACACCGGGGACTTCTGCCTCCACGCGGACCCGGACGGGCGGGCGTGGATCTGGTTCGAGCGGCCCCATTTTCAGCTGATCTGCGCGACGCTGACGGATGACTATACCGGAGTGACGGGGGAGTATTCCGTCCACTGCGACGGGCTGATCCCTCCGTACACCCGCGAGGCTCCGACGTACTTTGAGCGGGGCGGGAAGCGCTATCTCTTCACCTCCGGCACCACGGGCTATTTCCCGAACAAATCCGACGTCTGCGTCTTCGACGACTGCCACGGGGAATACAAAAGCCTCGGCGACCCGCATGTCGGGGATAAGAGCGGCACGTCGTTTTCCTCGCAGATCACCTGCGTGCTGAAGCTGCCCGGAACGGATAAGTACATCGCCCTCGCCGACCGCTGGATGCCGCAGTGGTATGTAAAGCCCATGGCGAAGCAGATCCTCTCCGGCATGGAGCGGCATTTCAAAGACTACAAGCCCGACATCTCCCCGAAGGAGATCACCGCGGTGCCCGGCGTTCTCCGGAAGCATAGCGAGAACACCCGGAAATCCCGTTACGTCTGGCTCCCCGTCGAATGGGACGGAGAGAAACCCCTGATCCGCTGGCGGGACGAGTGGCGGGCGGAGGAGCTGTGAAAACGGCGTCTTTGCCTGATCCGACGGCGGCAGACATCCGAAAGTTTCCCGGGAGCCGCCCTTGACAACCGGGCCGGATTGTGCTATACTACATTTCGCGCGAACTGGGGGGTCTGCGCAGACTCCCGGTTCGTTTTTTGTTTTTTAATTGAAAACAATATAAAAGGAGATGTACCCGTTATGATGCTCACCAAACTCGCTCTGTTCGCGGGCGGCATGCTGTTCGGCACCGCCGGTCTGAAGATCCTGTCCTCGAAGGACGCGAAGAAGGTCTACGCCCACACCACGGCCGCCGTGATCCGCGCGAAGGACTCCGTCATGGAGACCGTTTCGACGATCCGGGAGAACGCTGACGACATCCTCGCCGACGCGAAGGCCATCAACGCCTCCCGTTCGGCCGAAGAGAAGGACTGCGTTGTGGAGGACTGCGCGTGTGACTGCAGGTGCGACGCCTCTGAGAAACAGGAATCCTGCTGCTGCGATTCCGTCGAGGAACCCTCCGGCGGGGAGAAGACGGACAAGGAATAAGGAATCGATTCGGAAACAGGCTGTCGGACAACCCGGCGGCTTTTGTTTCGCCGGAAATCAACGGAGCATAACCCAATGAAATGTAAAATCCTGCATGAAACACCCGGACGGATGCGCGCGCGGCTGTTCACCGGCAGATCCGCCACGTCGGACTGCACGAAGGCCCGCATGACCCTCGAGGAGGCGGACCTTCTGGAATACAGCCTGAAATCCGTGGACGGGATCGGGGACGTCAAGGTCTTCGACCGCACCGGGGACGTGATCGTCCGCTACACCTGTTCCCGGGGGACCGTGATCCGGGCGCTCTCGTCCTTCTCCTTTGAAAAGGCCCGGGAGCGGGATCTCGTCCCGGCCCACACCTCCCGCGCCCTGAACCGGGAATTTGAGGAGAAGCTGGTGGTGAAGACCGCCGCCCGTCTGCTCCGGAAGCTCCTTCTGCCCGCGCCTCTCCGCCATGTGCTGACGGCGGTCCGCGCGGTGCGGTATATCCGGGACGGGCTCCGCTGGCTGGCAAAGGGAAAGCTGGAGGTCGCCGTTCTGGACGCCGCCGCCATCGCCGTCTCCATTCTCCGGGGAGACTGCGACACCGCCTCGTCGGTGATGTTCCTGCTCAGCATCGGAGAAATGATCGAGGACTGGACCCACCGCAAATCCGTCGGGGATCTGGCGTCGGTGCTGTCCCTGTCGGTGGAGAAGACCTGGCTCAGAACACCCGGCGGGGAAGAGCTCCTGGTGCCCGTGTCCGACGTGAAGGCCGGCGACACGATCCTGGTCCGCACCTCCGGCATCATTCCGCTGGACGGGCACGTGACCGAGGGGGAGTGCAGCGTCAATCAGGCGTCCATCACCGGCGAGAGCCTTCCCGTGCGCAAATCACCGGGGAGCTACGTCTACGCCGGGTGTGTGGTGGAGGAGGGCGAGTGCCTGATCCGGGTGGACAAGGTGCTGGGCAGCGGCCGCTACGACCGGGTGGTGAAGATGATCGAGGAGTCGGAGAAGATGAAATCCGAATCCGAGGCTAGAGCGGCCCATCTTGCGGACCGGCTCGTCCCCTGGTCCCTGGGCGGCACGGCGCTGGCCTGGCTTATCACCCGGAATCCCGCCCGCGCCCTGTCCTTTTTGATGGTGGACTTCTCCTGCGCCCTGAAGCTGGCCATGCCCCTGTCCACCTTATCCGCCATGCGGGAGGCGGCGCGGCTCGGGATCAACGTCAAGGGTGGGAAATTCCTTGAGGCCGCCGCGGAGGCCGATACGGTGGTGTTCGACAAGACCGGCACCCTCACCCGCGCCACACCCGCCGTCGCCGCCATAATTCCCCTGGGCGGTCAGAACGAGGACGAATTGCTCCGGCTGGCGGCGTGTCTCGAGGAGCACTTCCCCCATTCCGTGGCCCGCGCCGTGGTGCGGGAGGCGGAGACCCGGGAGCTCTGCCACGAGGAGCGGCACACCAAGGTGGAATACGTCATCGCCCACGGCATCTCCAGCTTCGTGGACGGGGAGCGCGTTCTCATCGGGAGCCGCCACTTCATTCTGGAGGACGAGGCCTGCGCCCTGCCCGAGGGATCGGAGGCTGTTCTCGAAGCGCTCCCCGGCGACTGCTCCCACCTGTACCTCGCCATGAACGGGACCGTCGCGGCGGTGATCTGCATCCGGGATCCCCTCCGGCCCGAGGCGGCGGACACGGTGAAGGCGCTCCGATCCCTCGGCGTCACCCGCACGGTCATGATGACCGGGGACAGCGAGCGGACCGCCTCCGTCGTGGCCCGGGCTGTGGGCGTGGACGAATACCGCGCGGAAGTCCTGCCCGAGGACAAGGCGGTCTTCGTCCGGGAGGAACAGCGTTCCGGAAGACGGGTGATCATGCTGGGCGACGGCGTCAACGACTCCCCGGCCCTGTCGGAGGCGGACGCCGGGATCGCAGTCCGGGACGGCGCGGCGATTGCCCGGGAGGTAGCCGACATCACCATGACCGGGGAGGACCTGGCCGGGCTTCTGACCCTGCGCCGCCTGAGCATGGCCTACATGGACCGGATCCACGGCAACTACCGCCGGATCATCGCCTTCAACTTCAGCCTGATCCTGCTGGGCGTTCTGGGGATCCTGCCCCCGGCTTCCTCCGCCATGCTCCACAACATATCCACTCTGGCGTTCAGCCTGTCCAGCATGACGCCGCTTCTGAAGGAAGAGCGGCTTTGAGCGGCCCGCGCTTTCGTAATAATACTAATCTCATTCTAAAAGGGAAAACGCGGCTTCTTGAAAGAAGCCTGGCAAGAACTTTATAAATACACTGGTGCAGCATTCTTCTCTTCGTGCAGCACGGGGTAACGTGCAGTGCACTTTTTCTGACTTTGTTTTTTGCACATCTTTGACAGATTGTCCTTTTAGGTTGAGAATAGTATAACAATACAACAGCCCCGGTCCCGGGATTTCAGGATCGGGGCTGTTTTCAGCCGCTTATTTTTTCGCTATGACCGTGATCCAGGGCTTTGCGGAATGGCGGATGGTTTTGATCCCGGAAAATCCCGCGGGCCTCAGCGCCGCTTCGATCTCCTCGGGGGTATGGCACTTCATCCCGTCGATGATCGTCTCGAATTTCAGCCCGGTTTCGTCCGCACCGTCCGACTCGTTGCAGATCAAAAAGATCCCGCCCTTTTTCAGAATCTTTGCCGTCTGCGCGAAGCACTTTTCCAGCCCCGGCCAGAAGTAGATCGTCTCGAAGGCCGTGACGAGATCGAAGGTTCCGGCGGGCAGCGTCAGGTTCGACACGTCGCCCTCAAGGACCGTGCACCGCCCGGCGGCGATGGCCTTTTTGTTGGTTTTCTTCGCCTTCTCCACGGACAGCGCGGAGTAATCCAGAGCCGTCACATGCGCCGCCGGATACCGCTTCAGAAGCTCTCCCGCGTTCCGTCCTCCGCCGCAGCCCAGATCCGCGATCCTTCGGGGATCCAGGGCGGGAAGCTGTCCGAGTCCCCAGTCCGCCAGCTTCGCGTGACCGGGATTCATGCCGGCGAGCATCATCTTTCCGAGAAATCCCTCCGGCTTGCGCGTCTGATTCACGTAATTTCTGAACAGTCCCATGATTCTCTCCTTTATCTGACGGGTCCCTCCGTTTTCGCTCTGCGCACGTTCCGCTCAAATTCTTCAAACCGCGCCTCTCCGGGCATGGAAAACAGCAGTCCTCCGAACAGGAAGGCGTTGCCGAAGCTGAGAAACATCGTTCCGACTGCCGAGCCGGGAGCGGTTTCAAATCCGAGGACCGCCGCGACGATCAGGGCCGGGATCATGCCGACCGGCACGCAGAACCATCTGGCCCGCTTCGGGTACGGCGTCAGGCCCTTCGAGAAGGCCATGAACTGCACGATCATCATGGGGAGCCAGAAGAGGATGAGCAGGATGTAAACGGGCAAGCAGAACCCGTAAAACAGGTGTCCCGCGGCCTTTTCCGCCAGCTCCGCGTCCGCCTGAAGCAGGTACTTGTACGCCAGGTTCAAACCCCCCACGTTCATGTGGCACCCCACCGGGGCCAGCCAGATATACCCGAAGATCCCCGCCCGGAAGAGATGGGCGTATCCCGGCGCGGCGTCGGCCATGAGACGGTAGACGGCGAAATAGCACAGCCCCTCGAGAAAGATCCCGAAGAAGCCGAGAAGCCCTCCCGCGATCAGCTGCCCGTCCCCCAGATTCGGCGCGGTGGCCAGGATGGATGCGGCAAGGCTTGTCCCCGCCGTTCCCTCCGTCTCCGCGAAGCCCAGCAGAAAGTCGCCGATCCCCGTGAGGACGGACGCGAACAGGCCGATGGACAACAGCTTTCTGATCCGCGGCCGGTCCAGGTTTCTTGAAATGCCGATGGTGTTCATGGTTCCTCCGTATTTATAGCAATCCGCTCAAATACTTGCACAATCAAGGTGAACGTTGTTCTTTTCTCCTTTATCGAGGAGAAAAGAACCAAAAGAGGAACTCCCTTGAAGTCCTGAGTATTCCGACCTCTGCGGAGGTCGGGTCAGGGCGTTGCCCCGACACCCCACGAACTTTTTGGAAAAAGTTCGATCAAAAACTAATTGTTGGGCATAGTGCAGCTAATTATGAGTATTATTATAAGTTAGCGCTTGCTTGCCGTTATGCGCCGTCCTTCCGCGATTTCGTGAGAAGCCTCTTCCTTTCCGTCCCTCAATCCCGTTTCCTCCGGTATGCCAGCAGGAAATCACAGCAGTCTCCGCCCCGGCCGATGGTCTTGGTGCGCCCCCAGAACAGGTCCGGATGCAGGTTTCCGTATCCGGCGTCGTCTCCGTCGCAGAACGCCCGGGTGATCTCCGGACATCCGTACCGCAGGCAGGTCTCAAAGTACGGGCACCGCACGATGTTGAACCGCGCTTCGTTTCCCCGGCTTTCGGGGAATTCGTATGAAAAGCCCGCGTCCTCTCCGAAGCTCTTCCGGGAGATCGTCAGAAAGAGCCTCGGGATCCTCGGAGCCAGACCGAGGGTCCGGATGATCCGCTGAATATGCGGCACCGCCCGGGCGGACACCCGCTGGAAGTATTCGCGGACATACCACACGGCGCGCTCCTGCCCGATCCCGTCCTCCCGCATGGTCATACTGTTTTCTTTCTATAAAGCTATCTATATGGGTTTTGATCGCAAGATGTAGAAGGCGAATCGCCTTGCGATGAGCTCGCGTACAATAACTCTGATAAGGTTGGATGACTAAATTGGTGTGTCAAGGTTTCGGCTACACATAATTGACATAGTCTGTCCCTATCCATTTCAGAAGTTCTTGCCAGGCTTCTTTCAAGAAGCCGCGTAACCCCTTAGAAGGGATTTAGTATCAGATAGACGGCCGCGGCGGGATAGATGCGCCGGAAGGTATGGGCGCGCAGAGCCTTGGGATCCGACACGTTCTCCGCGCAGAGAGCTTCATATCTCCGCTGGGCTTCCCGGGCGATCCGGTCCGCGCGTTCCCGTCCGAGATCCTCTTCCAGAAGGTCGCGGACGGCGCGGATCAGTCTGTGCAGCTTCATGGTTCGCTCCTTTTCCGGTCACCAGACCTTCTCCGCCCAGTTCAGCAGCTCCTTCTTCAGCGCTTCCCGGTCCCTCCGGCACGCATCCGGGTGCTGACGCTCGGATTTGAAGGCCATTTTGTAGATCCAGGGCAGCTTTGTCAGCACGGCATGGCTCATGCTCCCGTAGGCGACGTGTTTGTGCGGATACGGGAATCCGGCCTCCGTCAGCCGCTTTTCCATATAGACCGCGCTCTCGTAGGAAGGCCAGACCTCGTCGTGCTTCGAGGACAGAAGAAGCACCGGCGCGCAGATTTTTTCGACGGGGATGAGCGTCTCCGGGGTCACGTCCTTGTCCCGGTTGAAGGTGATGATGTGCATCTCCTTCTCTTTGAGAAGGGTCCCGAGGATGTCGAAGGTCCGGCTGCGGTACGGAGCGTAGGGAAGCTCCTTTCCCCGCCAGCTCCAGCACGACGTCCCGGACGGGGCCTTGTTCTTCCCCGATCCGGCGAGTCCCTCGCTGACGAAATGGGACGGGACCCGCGCGATGACGCAGGAGAGCTCCGGGAACAGGGATCCGGCCGTCAGCGCCATTTCACTGCCCTTGGAGGTGCCGTCGATGCCGATCTTCCCGTATTCCTGCGCCTTCAGCCACCGGACTGCCCGCTCCACGTACTCCACCGGCACGCGGGACAGCTCCTTCGGCGTCTCTTTCGTTTTGAACAGGGCCAGCGCCAGGGCGGGAATGCCGTTTCGGTCGTAGAACGCCGCCTCCTGCTTCGTCAGGGCCAGCCCTCCGTCGGAGCCGGACATGACGATCATGACCTTGTCCCGCCGTCCGTCTCCCGGATAGAGGATCCCCTCGAAGCCCTCCGTTTTCACATGGGTCTTGATGTGCCTGCTCATGACGGCGCCTCTCCTCCGCTTATGCTTTCGTATTTGTTTCGGATCCCGGAAGGTTCCGGGTTCTCTCATGTTCCCGGCCTCAAGGGGAACCGCCTCATGTGAACCGCGCGCAGATCCACGCCGCCAGGGCGGACGCCGCGGGAAAGATCACGAGGAGCTTCAGAAGCTGGCTCCCGATGTTGAAGCCGTAGGTTCTCCCCTCCAGCGCGGGAGCGGTCTCCGGATAGTAGTGCTGGAAGAAACGGAACCGGCAGAGGAGGAACCAGTCGAAAAAGATCATGTCGTAGGCCTTGTAGACCGTAAGGATCGTCACAAACCGCAGAAAGAACCGCGGGAACGTATAGCCGCTTCTGATCCCGTCCCATATTGATACCGCGCCCACGCCCAGGATCGTAAGAAGGCTCAGGATCATCAGCACCCATCCCATAGCCCGCGCGCCGCGGAAAAGCTCTTCGTTTCGCGGAAGAAAGAGCTGACGCGCCTCCTTCGGAGCCGACGAGAAAAACCGCTCGTCCTGAACGAAGGCCACCGCCGCAATCAGCAGAACCGTGACCGCCCCGCAGAACACGACCGCCAGAAAAACCGTCAAAAGCATGATGTCCGCCTCCCGATCGCAGATGGTACGGATCCCATACCCGGACCCGCTGGTTCTTATCGGAACAGACTGCAGATCCACGCGGTCAGAAGCGCCGCAAAGGGAAGCAGGAGGATCCGCCTGATCTGTTCTTTTCTGTTGTAGCCGAAGCGATGGTATCCGGCGCACCCCTTCGTCTCCGGGATATAGTGCTGAAAAAACCGCGTCCTTGTGATGAGGACGTAATCCAGCACGATGATGTCGAAGGCCTTTATGCCGAACAGGATGACGAGGAAGCGGACCAGAAACCGTCCGAAGGTGTATCCGTTCCGTACGCCGTCCCAGCCTCCGTAAACGATCACGCCCGCGAAGCCCAGCACGCAGAGCGCCATGACGACCCGGCCGATGACCGGAGCGGCCGGGAAGGGCGGCTTGTGCAGACGGGCCTTTTCCGCCACATCCTCCGGGAAGAAGTCCAGCAGGCGGTCCCACGGGTAGAAATACGCCGCCGCCCATATCATGAGAAACAAGAGGGCGCACATCAGAAATGTCAGGATCACGGTCACCGTCATGCGAAGCTCTCCCTCCTCCGGCACAGTTAGCTTACGGCAACCATTATACTCCGTCCGCCTCCCGTTTTCAAGACGGAAAAGCAAAATTGCCGCGAAAAAACGATTTCCCAGTGCAGTTCTCCGTTTCCCGGTCCCGGACTCCCGCGCCGGAAGAGCGGATCTCACGCCGGTGATTAGCGAAATCTAACCGAAAGCCAAACGTGAACCAGCCCGCGGGACCGTCGGAGAATGGTGAAACGGGAACCTCCGCCGCAGACGGGGACATGCCCGGAAATCCATGAAAAAAGCCGGAGCCTCCGCGCAGATGATCCGTCTGCGGCGGCTCCGGACGAGCATCATTCATTCCCCGAGGGGTACGGCTGGGGCGTGACGGTGGGACCGCAGAGCTCGAGCCGTCCGTCCTCCGTGAAGCGGATGCGGTCGATGGCGATCTTGCGGGCCTTGTCCTTCGGCGGGATGAGGTTCATGTATTCCGGCGCGTAGCCCGGCCAGTGCTGGAGGGCGTATCCGTCGGCGGGAAGCGCGCCGGCCGTCCTCGGCGTCCACGGTCTCTCCTGCGTCCCGTTGGTGAAGGGCGTGTCGGTGATCATGTGGTACACCATGAAAAGCTCCGATCCGTCCTTCGAGGCGACGACGCTGTTGTGGCCCGGCGCCCAGATCCCGGCCCCGGGGACCTCGGAGAGGATCGGGTTTTCCTCTGCCTTGGTCCACGGTCCCATGGGATCGGAGGCCGTCGCGTAGCCCACGCCGTAATCCTCGAAGGTGTTGGCGGAGAACATCATGTAGTAGGTATCCCCGTGCTTCATGACGAAGGGCCCCTCGTTCCAGCGTCTCTTGTGCAGGGGCAGGGTGTGGTTCTCCCATTCCTGGCAGGGGCGGATCATCAGCTTCTCCTCCCCGAGCAGGCCGGTGAAGTCGGGCTTCAGCTCCGCGCCGCAGATCCAGCTCTCCTCGATGTCGTTCCGCCCCACGGGATGGTGGTAGCAGCTGTGGGACCAGTAGAGCCAGAACCGCCCGTTCTCCTCGTAGACGTTGATGTCGATGGGGCAGTACGGGGGATCGTACAGGGGACGGCCCAGGGGATCATGATACGGTCCCTCCGGCCTGTCGGACACCAGCACGCCGATTTTGCGGTTCTCGGCCTCGTCCCAGGGATTGTCCTTCGCCTCGGTGGTGTGGAAGATCCAGTACTTGCCGTGGAAGTAATAGAGCTCGGGCGCGCTGGCTCTGCCGTAAAACCAGTCGTCCTCCCCCGGCGTACAGGCCGCGCCGAGGTCCTCGTAGCGGACGAGGTCCGGAGAACGGTAGAGCCGCCAGCCGGAACACAGGATGTAATAGTACCCGTCCCGCGCCAGCATGGCAAACGGGTCGGAGCCGAACTGAAGGGGATTCCGATAGAGCATGACGAGCCTCCCGGATGGTGTTCTTTCCCCCATTATAACGGAAATCCGCGGGACTGTCAACAGAAAAAGCCGGGGGAGGGATTTTTCGTTCCCGCGATTTCGGCCCTGCATCTTGAAAAGGAGCGCCGGACAGGGTATAATGGTAAGCGGACGCTAATTCCTCCCCGGATCCCGCGGGATCGCCGGAGGATGAGCGCGGGATTATGGGAAAAGGCGGTGTTTGTCCGTTGAGCTTCAGCGCAAAAGTCATTCTGTCCGTCCTGCGGGCCTTCAAGAAGGCCGGGATCCGCAAGGGGCCGGGTACGGATTACGAGTCCGAGCTCCAGAGGGCCCGGGCCTATAACCGGGCGCATCCGTATCGGGAACCCCGCGGAGGAGGAGCCTCAAACATGACCGTGCGGGTCGGAAAATACCCCTGCCTCATCATGAAGCGGAACAGGGACGGGCTGTCCGGGCGGGCGCTCCTCTTTCTCCACGGCGGAGGAGACCGGGACGTCTGGAAGCCGGAGGTATCCTTTGCCCAAAGGTACGGCAGACGGGCGGACGCGGACGTGTTCTATCCGATCTATCCTCCCTTCACCGAGGCCTCCCCCGGGGAGACGGCGGAGCTGATCCTCCGGGTTTACCGGGCGGTCGTGAAGCGGTACGGAGCGGAAAAAACGGCGGTGATCGGCGGCTCCTACGGCGGATTCCTGGCCCTGCAGCTTCTGACCGGGATCAACCGGCACAACGCCGCGGGAGGAGATCCCGTTCCGATGCCGGGACTGATGATCCTCAACTCTCCCTTTGCCTATCCGAAAACGGAGGAGGAGTGGGCTCTGGCAAAACGGCTGGAGGCGGAGGATCCGGTCCTTCCCGCAGGCGCGTTCCGGTATATGCTGGGGCTGACCATGCATACCGCGCCGGACACGCCGGACCATCTGCTCTATCCCGCCGACATGGACTTTCACGGGGCGCCGGAAACCTGGGTGTTCTACGCGGACGAAGCCTGTTCCGCCGCGGCGGACGCGGTCCGGAGCAGCTATGAGCGGGACGGAGCGGGAGACCGGCTGCACATGCACGTGGAGCCGGGGATGATGCACTGCTACGCCTCGGCGCCCGTATTCCGGGAGAGCAGGCGGGATTTCGGCAGGCAGATCGGGCTGTTGACGCGGATGTGAACGGAAGCCGGGGTTCCCGTTCAGCCTGAAATCCGCGTCGATCCATCCATCGGGGCGGAGACCGCGGGATCATGATCCTCTACACCGGCGACGTCCACTGCGGCATCGACGAGAACTCGGATACGCGGGGCTCTGGGAGGGAAAGAACGCGCCGGCGGGCAGATCCTCGACGCGCTGGAATGGGGCGCCCGGGCGGTTCCCGGCGAGGCCGGCGCGTCCTGCAGGTTCCCGGCATGAGCTATGAGATCCACAGCTGTATCCCCTCCTCCTGCGTCCCGGACGAGAACGGCATGTTCCTGCGGGTTGAGGGAGGGCGGCGCGTGAAGAACGTGCTGGTGGGCGGCGAACCCATCGATCCGGAGCGGACCTGTACGCTGGCCTGCCACGACTAACTGCTGCTCGATGGCGGAGACGGCTTCTCCATGTTCCGGGGCGCGCCGGTGCTTCTGGATCGGGTGAAGCGGGACAATCATACTATTCTCAACCCAAAAAGACAATCTGTCAAAGATGTGCAAAAAACAAAGTCAGAAAAAGTGCACTGCACGTTACCCCGTGCTGCACGAAGAGAAGAATGCTGCACCAGTGTATTTATAAAGT
>Ga0256405_10007111_pt1 | contig 17200 bp, 12 predicted proteins | sample RumenRJG_02DNA_FD_189096 | JGI IMG/M metagenome (GOLD analysis project Ga0256405, IMG submission 189096) | Bovine rumen microbial communities from Lethbridge, Alberta, Canada - RJG_02 | ecosystem: Host-associated > Mammals > Digestive system > Stomach > Rumen | place: Canada: Alberta...
GTAGTGTTATCCGGAGCAGGCTTTCCTTCAAGCAGATACATGTAGTTTATGTTCTGCCTGCAGGCGGCTTCGATCTTCCTGCTGGAATAGATCCCGTTCATAGCTGCGTAGACCACGATCTTGAATAACTGCTTCGGCGTCGCCAGATTTTTCGGAACCCTTGTATAGGTCTTATAGAGTTCAGAAAGGTCCATGCCCTCCACGCATGCATTCAGGAGGCGCACCGGGTCGTTATCCGGGATCATTGGCTCCAAATCAATAGGAAGTTTGATTTGATAATAAGATCTGGATTGGGTATAATCACCCTGTAAGATTTTTGTTAGTCGCATAACTTAATTTTACAGCAAAAACCGGGCTCTTTGGAGTCCGGTTTTTGTGTTATACGGATATGAAAAGTGACCTGCCTGTCAGGTGTCATGGATCAGGTCCGGACGGGTGCGGCGGGCCCCGGAAAAATTGCTTTGAATAAGCGGCCCGGATGAACCTGATCCTGACCGAGCGGAGGAGGGAATGAGGGCTGCAGCTCCTGCAGCCCGAAAGCCCAACATGTCCGAGCCGGCCGGTCATCAGAGCGGACGGCGAGTTTTGGATCAGCGGTTCCCTCCGCAGCGAAAGGAAGGATCTGTGTGAATCCCGCGATTTCAATGCAATTTTGAAGGGGCTTGCCGCACCCGCGCAGGATGGACTGCTCCCCGTCAAGTAGACAATAAAAAAAACAAAGTTTTCTGCCATCAGATTTTTGTCTGGTGGCAGTTTTTATGCTGCCGCCAGATATTGTTCGTATTTCTCTATCGGTGTCATAACACCCAATTTTCGCTGTAGCCGCCTGTTGTTATAGTACTCGATATAGTCCTCGATCATCTTTACAAGAGAGTCTTTGTCGGTAAACCGTTTTCCGTAATACCTTTCCCGCTTTAGAATGCCCCAGAACCCTTCCATCGGACCGTTATCGATACACTTTGCTACTCTGGACATACTTTGTGTCATCCCAGCCGCTTCAAGTTTGCTATGAAAGTTCCGGCTGGTGTACTGGTATCCTCTGTCACTATGGCACAGTGGTGTCGCACCGGGATTCGCAGCAATAGCTGCATCAAAAGTGTTAAATACCAACGGGTTATTGTTTGAATCCCCGATCACATATGATACGATCCTCCGGTCAAACAGATCGAGAATGGCACTCAGGTAAATCTTGTGAACTTCTATACCGGTGTAATACTTGAATTCAGTAACATCAGTCAGCCATTTCTGGTTTGGAGACTCCGCTGTGAATTCTCTGTTAAGGACATTTTCTGCAATGAACTGAGGGTTTGCTGCCCGTCTGGTGCAGCCGTTGTTTGAATACTTGATAGTGGATTTGATGCCTTTCTTCCGGCAGATCCGCAGTACCCTCTTGTCATTTGCCTTGATGCCGTGATACCTTTCCAGATCATCACGTATACGGCGGTAGCCCTTATCAGGGCTCTCTATGTGGATCTTTTCTATCTCTTCGGCGATTCTTTCGTTTTCTGCTATATAGGCCGGAATGCCTCTATGGAGCCATTTGTAGTACGCGGACCGGTTCACATGGCCCAGCTCGCAAAGAGCTCTGATTGGATATCCGTGTCCCTCGTGTTCTTCTTTGATCGCCTGATAGATTTGTACATGCCTGACCAGGCTCAGCCCCGCCTCCTCTCTAACTCGTCGAGTTTTTTTAAGAAAGACACCTCCATCTCTGCCCGCTCTTTCTCTGCCCGCAGGATCTTATTCTCTGCCCGGAGTCTCTCCAGTTCAGACATTTCCTCTACTGGCTTTGAACGGCCGCGTCGGTCCTGAAGGGCGTCTACCCCTCCTGCTTCATACTTGACGGTATAGCTTCGTGCCTGTTGATAGGAAACACCGAATTTAGCCGCTGTTTCAGCATAATTATGGTCATGTGCAATGCAGTATTGAACGATTTCCACCCTCTCATTAAAAGTGGTCTTTCTTCCTTTGGTCATGATTGCGGTTCCTCCTGTTCCGGAAGCCTTCAGTTCTTCATGACCATTATACTTCTTTATCCAGTTTTGCAGCTTGCTTTTAGCTCTGATCCCGTAGCGTTGGCAGATCTCCTGCAGGGAGCCTCGGCCACTGAGGTAATCCATCACTGCCTGCTCTTTCAGTTCTTTCGAATACTGTTTATACCGCGTAACAAGAAAAGCACCTTCTCCTTCACTTTTATAAATTCTTATCCACTGCTGCAAAGCATCCAAACTGACCCCCAGTCTGGCTCTGGCATGACGTTGTGTTTCCTTGCCCTCTAATATCAGATGTACAGTCTGCAGTTTCTCTGCTGGATTAATCTTGTTGATAGACATAAAATGCCCCCTTCCGGGCAGTAAGCTTTTTGTTTTTTAGCTTGTCTACCTGGAAGGGAGCATATCAGGATTAATCCTTCGCTTAATGCGACAGCCCCTTTCTTTATTGTGCTGTGCTGTTTTCTGCCTGTGACTTTGTCAGGAACACATCTAATGTGATCCTGCAGGTCACTCATCGGGAAGGATATCTCTCCATCGCCTCTTCGATCGTCATGCCCTGTGCGATCGCCTCGCGGCGCTTGCCGTTAACTTCCTGAATCTCCTTAACTCTCTCGCCATCCAGCTCGTAGCCTGTCATGGACCACAGAGTCAGCGCCCAGGCACACATGGGAACGATGCAGAACAGAATGATAACTACGAGGTTCATGCCGTCGGTATAAGGCGTCGCCTTGGTAGGCAGAGCATCGAGACCGATGATCGTGACTGCCACGCCGACAACTGTAGCGGAAAGACTGGATACCAGTTTGTCTACCAGCGAGAACAGTGTTCCCATGATACCGGGAATGAACTTGCCGGAGCGGTAGGTCTCATAGTCCGCGCAGTCCGCGACCATGGGGATCGGCATATCAGCCGTCGCGTAATATGCGCCGTAGCCGATGCCAAAACACAGGATAAATGCGATCGTGTAGAAGTTCAGCGCGAACTTCCCGTCATGCATGATCTGCATGTGCATGGATGTATTGGGGTTCCACAGAAGGAGCAGCGCCAGCACGCCGATGTAGCAGACAAAGGCGACCGCCACATAACGCATCAGGGATGCTTTCTGGCCCTTCTTCTGGGATGTGCGTACAGTGAGTGCGAAGAACGGGACCGCAAATACGTAGCCCACCACCATCATAGGCATGTAGAGTCCGTCATAATCTCCCATCATACAGGAGTAAAGCATGATCAGGACCGTGATGTTCGTCGCGATGGACAGAGCCAGTTTGCAGGCGCCGCCGGCCACCATCAGTCTCTGCAGAGGCTTGTTGGCTTTAATGATCTCGATGTATTCCGAGATCTTAACCTTCTCCTGCTTGCCGCCGCCAAGGCCGAAGTACTTGGGCTGGTCTTTTTCCCAGATTCCGATGATCGCGAGGATGGTGAGCAGCACCGAGATACAGATTCCTATAGGTGTGATCGCTGCAAACCAGCTTCTGTTGTAGTCGCCAAAGATGTTGTCCCTCGCCAGGATCGGTCCGATGAATTGCATAAGTCCCATTCCGGCCAGTGAACCGATTGTATTGAAGATCGTGAACAGAGGTCTCTGTTTGGGATCATTCGTCAGAACTGCCTGCGCCGCTCTCGTGACGGAGGTCTGGAAAGTGTATCCGATGACCCATACCGCATAAAGAAGTATGAAGAGCGCATAGCGCAGTCCCATCATGCTCTCGGGCACGAAGGGTGTCAAAATATAGAGACAGACCACAGAAACTGCCATGATGACAGATCCGATGACCATGAAAGGACGGAATTTACCGAACCTTCCGTTTGTTTTATCCATGAGCGCGCCGATGATCGGGTCGGTAATCGCGTCGAAGACGCGCATGCCGGTGACCATGAAGGACGCGAATACTGTTGCGATCCCCAGCACCGTGTTTCCAAAGGTGGCGATATAAGTGAGGATCAAAACATAGTAGACGTTCGTTGCGCCGTTGTTCAAAGGAAACAGCGCAAGCTGATAAGGCTTGGCCCGGTTCAGCGTTGTCCCGGACTGCTGCTGATTATCGTTCATTGTGTCCCCCTGTTCTGAAATATGCGGCCGGTGCGCGCAGGCTCACCGGCCGCGTCTGCGGAAAATGAATGGAGTCAGAAGGAACAGGCCCCTTGACTTACTGATTTACGCGTTCTGCTCCTTTGCAAGCTTCTTGTTCTTGAGGAGCATGTATCCGCTGCCGAGTGTCAGAAGTGCTGTCACCGCGATCAGAGCGTAAATCGCCAACTGCCACCAGGGCGTATTGGGAACAATGCGGGTCTCTGCTGTCCAGCCGTTCATCGCGTTGGAATTAACGACTGTGTAGAGGATGTTGTGCATTGCTTCTCTCATCTCAGTGACCATGTAAGGATCGGAAGCGTAGCCGCCTGCGATGTTAGTGTGGATCATGGGCATCGGGCTGTCCCAGATGTCGGATCCGCCGATCAGACCGTCAGCGACGTCCATGTACTGGCTAAGGCCTGAGAAGTCTGTGATGGACATGCCGCGCATGCCGCACTCGCCGCGCAGGTACGCAGTCTGCAGGTTGTAGTTCTCGCCGCACCACTGTGCGCCCCAGCGGTTGAAGCCGCTCATGACGCACCATGCGCCGCCGTCGATGATCGCGCGGTCCGCGACCTCGAGATAGATCTCACGGGCAGTCTGCTCAGTGAGCCATGTGTTGACGCCTCGTCTGGAGCTCTCGGAATCGTTGAGGGCTACGTGCTTGAGGTAGACATATACGCCCTTGGACTGGATGCCTTTGGTCTCTGCCGTGCAGATCGCACCTGCAACGAAGGGATCCTCTGAATAATACTCGAAGTTACGTCCGGAATAAGGTGTTCTGTGCATGTTGATGCCGGGGCCGTACAGTCCGGAGTAGCCCATATCCAGGCAGTCGTTGCCGATGCAGCGGCCGACATCTTCCATCAGTTCAAGATTCATTGTTGCTGCCATGACATCCTCGGATGTATAGCACATTGCGGACTTGCCGCCTACCAGGGAAGCAGTCAGACCCTGAGGGCCATTCTCGTCCTTGGTCGCTGCCTTGGAGACGCTCTCACAGGCTGCTGTGTTGTGGAAGCCAAGAGTAATGGTAGTCACCATCTCCTGGAAGGTGAGCTGGTCGAGCAGTGTCTCCCAGCGCTCGTCATTGTAGTCCGCTCCGATCAGCTCGGAGATCGTCATGTTGCCGCCGGATGCCAGTGCAGGCATAGGGGTGTCAGCGTGCTCTTCTGCTTTGTACTGTCCGAATGCAAGTGCCGCTGCCAGAGCATCGTTCATGGTCAGCTGTGCGCGCTGTGTCGGGAATGTGCCTTCCCAGTCACTTCTGCTCAGGAATGTAATATTGCCGGGTGTCAGGCTGGTCTTATTGGGATCAGACTCGTCGAAGAGGTTTGTGATCTCTGCGCCTGTAGCCTCGGACTTCGCATAGGTTGTCGTATCAAGCGCTGCGTTTGTCCACTTGTAGACCATCGCCTGATTTCCCTCTGCGTCCATGCCGTTCTCAGTTGTGAAGCCCTTAGCTGCCAAAATATTGTTGACTGCCTCGTGGGAACCCATAGTAGCAGTGAAATAATAGTCGCCGGCATCCAGAATATAAGTCTTGGCGCCGTTGGCGTCATAAGTTCTCAGCTCTCTCTTAGGAACGTTTACAGTGACGGTCTCGGAAGCGCCGGGCTCGAGGATCTGTGTTTTGCCAAATCCGCAGAGCTCTACGGAAGCCTTCTCGATGCCGTTCTGCTTGTCATAATCGGTGTAAGGGGACTGGAAGTAGACCTGGACGGTCTTCTTGCCTGCCGCGCTGCCGGTATTTGTAACATTAACAGTGACGTCGAAGCTGTCCGCATTTTCCTTCACTGCGAAACCACTCATGTCAAATGTGGTGTAGCTGAGGCCATAGCCGAAAGGATACGCAACAGTTGTGTTGTAATCGAAGTCTCCTGCGCCTGCTGTGCCCATGACAACATCTTCGTATCTGGTCTCGGGATAACGATAGCCTAGGTAGATGCCTTCCTGGTAAATACTGTACATACCCTGTACATCAGCGCCTTCAAGGTTCAGGCCATAGCTCTCGACACCTGCGTAAGGAACTGTGTAGAAGTTCACGACTGCAGGGTTCTTCATGTTGTCATACCAGTATGTGTCTACAAGGGATCCGGAAGGAGAAACTGTGCCGGAAAGGAGACGGCCTACGCCGATCGCACCGGTCTGTCCCACGTCGCCGATCCACATGCAGGAGTCGATGCCGTAGTCAACGCCGCATATCTCGGGATTAAGGAAATCGAGCTCGATCGCGTTGGATGTATTCAGAAGGACTACGATCTTCTTGAAAGTGCCGTTGTCCTTGAGAGCCTTGAGGCCTGCCAGCATGTCTTTTTCTTCCTGGGAAAGAGCGAGGTAGTCGCCGTCACCCTCGGAACCCATGCCATAATGCACGTCGGCAGTCTTGGGAGCCTCGGAGCTCTGCTCGCCGCCCTTGTTGTCGCCAACTGCGCTCTTTGCTTCCGTAGTGGTTACCAGGGATACGCTGTCATCGCCGTCCGGAAGGTCCGCGCCTTCGCCGCCGGATCTGGACAGGACTACGATCGCCGCATCGCCGTACTCAGCGAAGCTTGCGCTGTTAGCGCTCTCGACCTCTGCCCACGGGGCTTCGTTTACTGCGTACTGGGTGTTTGCCACCAGCGCGTCAGAGATGGAAGCGGGGGTCTTGCGGCCGTACTTCTCGGAAGTGGAGGTGTACCAGTCCCAAAGCCCCTGGTTGATCTCGATGCCTTCCTGTGTCAGGGCATCCTTGAGGCTGGGCGCCTGGCTGGTATCTACAGAACCGGATCCGGTTCCGCCGTACATAAGCTCTACGCTTCCTCTTGCAAAAAGGGAAACTTTGGATCCGCCTGCCAGCGGAAGAGCTGCGTTGTCGTTCTTAAGGAGCGCCGCGCCTTCAGCTTCGACCTGCGCGCAGAGCTCACGCTCATATTCCCAGCGGGCGTCTTCGCTCTCGAAGTCGCTTGTGAAGTACATTGCATCCTTATCAAATCCCTGGATCTTGGAGAACGAAGTGCCAAGGGCTACGTTGATGGTCGTCGCATACTGATTAGCAAAATGATTGCCTACGATGGATCCGATGCAGAGAACAGCGCAAAGGATCGTCAGAACGCGCCAAAGTCCTACTCTGGGCTTTTTGTTCATAGTATTTTTCCTCCCTGTATAAAATGATCATTAACAATTGGTTTCAATAACTCTTTAGTAAATCCCGGCTTATACCCAGTTCGCGCTGTTGGAGCTCTTTCCCTTAAGCTTGTAATCGGGGTTGGGCTGATCCACCTTGCAAAATACTGCTGTATCCGCGCACTCTCCGCTCACCGCTCTGAATTCATGCTCTCCGCTAATCGGCGCTGTAAATGTAAAGACATGGCTGCCCTTCTTTGTGCCGATCTCTTTGCCGTCGCAGTAAAGCGTGACAGATTTCTGATTGGAATAGACTTTGATCTCTATTTTGTCCTCTGCCCTGTCCGCGAACCGCTTCGAGCATATGTGGACGAAAGGATCTGTCTCATTCCACCACGCTTTGTAGAGGTAGAAGCTGTCTTTTTTGATCGCGCGGTCAAAAGTCACAAGGCCCTTATGGTTCATGCCGGGCTCTCCGCCCTGGTCGCGGGCGTCCGCCGCGAAGTCGAACATGTTCCAGACATGGGTTGCCCACATGAAAGGCCTCTTCGCGAAGCACTCCAGCAGATATTCGTGATAGAGCGCCTGATATTCTTCGGTCTGGTCACCGCGGCGGGGCTTTGCACTGTGCAGGGTCGTCATCGCCTCCGCGCCGTACTCGGAATAGCCCAGGCACCGGTTCGGATAAACCTTGTGGAAGAAATCGATCCACAGATCGTTGAGCTTGAATCCCGGCACATACCAGCCCAGGTACAGATTCCAGCTGACTACATCAGTGATATGAGCGACCTTGTTGAAGGGTCCGCACATGGCGTAGCAGGCCAGAGTCGTAAATCGCGTCTTGTCCATCTCGTGGCACAGGTCGTTGAGCACGCGGTGATTGTCCAGCATATCCGCGTTGTCTTTTGTGGAGATCGTGATCTCGTTGGAGACGCCCCAGCAGACGATGGAAGCGTGATTGTAATTCTGGATGATCAGCTCCTTCATCTGAGAGATCGTATTCTCCCGGCCATTCGGCATATGCTCAGAGATATAGGGGATCTCTGCCCAGACCACCATGCCGCGCTCGTCGCACAGATCATAGAAGTACTGGTCGTGCTGGTAATGTGCGAGGCGTACTGTGTTGACGCCCATCTCGCAGATCATGTCCATATCCTCGAGATGCATTTCCTTTGTCAGCGCGTTGCCGATTCTTTTGCGGTCCTGATGGCGGGATACACCGTGGAGCGGATAGCTCTTGCCGTTGAGGTAAAATCCTGTCTTGGGATCCGTGGCAAAATCCCGCACGCCGAATCTCGTCTCAACACAGTCAACATCTCGTCCGTCCGCTGTGAGGACTGCCTGCGCGGTGTAGAGATAAGGATCCTTGACGCCGTTCCAGAGCTTTACGTGTTCGATGCGCATCTGTGCGTCCCTTCCGGCTCCTTCTGCGACGATTTTTCCGTCTGCATCCAGGATCCGGACTGTGACTTTCCCCTCTTCACAGTTCGTATATGTCTCCACGCGGACCTCCCCGCGTGTATATCCTTCTGCCGGTCTTGCCGTCACCTTGATGCCGGGACCTCCGAAGTGATCCATATCAAAGTGCTTTTCATTGACTGTGATCAGAAAGACATCTCTGTAGATTCCGCCATAAAAGGTAAAGTCTGCTTTCTGGGGATAGACCCTGTCATTTCTGCTGTTGTCCGCCCATACCCTGAGGTGGTTTTTCTCCTGCAGGTGATCGGTGACATCCCAGCGGAAGGTGGAATATCCGCCGTCGTGTGTGCCGATCTCTCTGCCGTTGAGCTCAACTTTGGCAGAGGCGTTGACACCCCTGAATTCAAGGTAGATGCGCTCATCGGCGGCAAACTGCGGCTTTATGAAATCCTTCTCGTACAGGCAGGTGCCCCTCCAGTAGTCGTTTCCACCGTCCTGGCCATCGACTGCATTCCATGTGTGCGGTACATCCACCGCCACCTGATTCCCGTCCGGTCCGGTGAACTGCCAGTCTTTGTTGATTTGTAGGATTTTTCTCATAGAACCCTCCAAAATACATTTCGTTTTAGTAGATACAAGTCATTTTCGCTTTTTTACTCCTATGCGCATTGTATCGACTGCAGCTGCAGGTTTTCAACGCGGCTGGAATAATCGACACTTTTCACAGCATAATCTGCAGAATGTGCTAAAATATTGGGATGGAGGACATAGTATGAAACAATATCTGACAGCGATCATAGAAGATGATCCGGAATACTCCCGCTATCTGGAGGAGTGCCTGCGTCGATACGGCACGGAACATGACTGCACTTTTCAGGTCAGGACCTTCGGCAGGGCGGAAGCTTTTCTTGAAAGTGTGCAGGGGCGCTACGATCTCGTATTCATGGACGTTGAACTGGGAGACGGATGGATGAACGGCATTGAGGCCGCCCGCGCGCTGCGGAAAAAGGGCAGTATGGCTATGCTCTTCTTTATTACCAATATGCCCCAGTACGCCCCCAGCGGTTATGATGTGGACGCCATCGACTACTGCATAAAGCCGATCAATTACCGTTCCCTGTCTGTTAAACTCGATAAAGCACTGCGTATTCTCGCCAACCGAAGCGGTATTCCGGTGCGCATCCGCGTCAAGGACGGTCTCCGCGTGGTATCCTCTTCCGATATCCGCTACATAGAAGTCATGGGACATGATCTTATGTATCACACCGAGGATGAAGTCATCACTGCGTACGGCGGTCTCAAGGAGAAGGAAGAGTCCCTCAGCGGTCAGTCTTTTGCCAGGTGCAGCGCATCTGTACTGGTAAATCTGCGCTATGTGGACGGCCTCTACGGCGACGAAGTCAGCGTGGGCTCCGAAAGGATCCGGATCGGGAGATCCCGCAAGAAGGAATTTATGACGAAACTCAACGAATATCTGGGCGGGTAACTGTATATGCCTCTTACTGCTGTCATACCGCAGCATGATCTCCATGCCGCGGCTTACTTAATAGAAATCATCGCTGCCGAGTATCTCTTTCTGGGACCTTATAGAAAGAGGAAGTCATTTTTTCTTCGCAGCGCCATATCGCTGATCGTGCTGCTCGCTCTGGGCGCCGTGACGGGAATTCCTGCCGCTGCCGGTCTTCCCCGCTTTCTGTGGTTCTTTGCGGCCATGACCTGCTGTATCGTCGGCGTCTGCTGCTGCTACGAGGAGGACGTCTTCACTCTGACCACCTCCTGTGTAGCCGGTTTCGCCACCCAGCACATCGCCAACAAGGTGACGATCCTGCTCGACCTGATCCCGACTGTGCGATGGATCGAGGAACACAGCATCACAATGCGCGCTCTCTTCGAGGTCCTTGTCTTCAGTTATGTCTACCTGATCATCTACCTGATCTTCGGCAGGCGGCGCACCAACACCAAGGCCAATATCCATCTGCAGGTTCTTTCCTTATTTATCATTATCACCTGCATAGGCGTGAACCGACTGGTAGTGGACAGCGCTGCCGGCAATGTCTATTTTGACATCGCGTCCAGCCTGTATGCGATCCTATGCTGCGTTTTCGCGCTGATCATCCAGTTTACAGTCACTAAGTGGCAGCAGGCGGACACAGAGCGGCTTCTGACCGCGCAGCTCTTCTCGGAATCCAGGAAGCAGTATGAGCAGTGGTCCGTCAACGCCGGCATGATCAAGGAATGGATCCACGACCTGCGGCATCTGATGAACCGGATCGAGCGTCTGGCTTCGCAGAAGCAGGTAGATATCCCGGATATCTCGAAGGTCCGGGCCGCTGTGGACCGCATCTCTCCGACTGCCAGGACAGGAAACGACGCCCTGGACATCCTTCTGCGCAACATGGACGACCTGTGCCGCCAAAACAGCATAACCCTGCAGTGTGTTGCCTATGCGGACTGCCTCAAATATTTTGACGGTATGAAGCTGTATTTCCTGTTTGCAAACGCGATCGACAACGCTATGGAGGGCGTCTCCGGTATTGAGGACCCCGAAAAGAGGCTGATCGACATCAGCATCCGGGCATTCGGCGATACCGCCGCCATTCACATCTGGAACTATTTTAAGGGACCCATCGCCTTCGCCTCAGGCCTGCCTGTCAGCAGCAAGCAGGAGGAGCTGCACGGGTTCGGCATGAAGAGCATGCAGCGCATAGTCGATGAGTTCGACGGCGTCATGCACGCGCACACGGAGGGAGAGATCTTCAATTTAGATATCATGCTCCCGGTGAAGGAGGAGGAAGGGGCCAAATGAAAACAAAGATCCAGTCGCCCTTTACGCGCCGCCAGTACATGCTCTCGAGGGACTTCGAGATCTACTACTACAGCGATACCGGCCATTACAATGTCGATCTGCACACCCACGACTATTATGAGTTCTATTTTTATATGGAAGGCCGCGTCGACTTTGAGATCGGGGAGCGCAGGCAGGCCCTGAAGTCCGGCGATTTTGTCATTGTTCCGCCGGGCACGCCCCACCGCGCCTTCGTCGAAGATCCGTCGATGCCCTACCGGCGATTTGTCTTCTGGATCAGCTCCGACTTTGCCGGGCAGCTGGCTGAGCGGCTTCCGGACTTCTCTTTTCTGTCCGAATATATGAATAAGAAAAATCACAGGGATATCTTCCACTGCGATTCCATAACCTTCAACGGGATCCTCTCCAAAGCGCTCCAGCTGATGGAGGAGATCCACGGCGACCGCTTTGCCCGCGACTCCGCCATTGAGATCCGCGTGGAAGACCTCCTTCTCGTTCTGTGCAGGACGGTCTACGACCATGTAACGCCCTCCCAAAAGTCCGCAGACTCCCATCTCCACCACCGCATCATTGAGTACATCAATGAAAACCCCGAGCAGGATATCTCGCTTGACAATCTCGCCGAGCAGTTTTTTGTCAGCAAATATCACATAGCTCATACCTTCAAGGAGCACTATGGCATTTCTGTACACCAGTATCTGATCAAGAGGCGGCTCTCCGCCTGCCGGGAGGCGATCCTGATGAACGAAAAGATCAGCGAGGTCTGTCTGGCCTACGGTTTTCGGGATTACCCCAGCTTCTTCCGCGCTTTCCGCAAGGAATACGGAATGTCGCCCAAGGAGTACCGCGAGGCCTTCGCCCTGTCCGGTTTCGAGAGTGAAGGCTGACCCATACCGCAATTTTTGCAATATACACAACAACCCTGTCAATTCAATATTTTGACAGGGTTTTGTATTATAGGCACAGATGAAAGATACAAGTCAGTAAGCTGACTCCTAAATGAAACTGAACATCCGTATTAAGTGAAAAAGAGAGGTAATTCACTATGGAAATGACACTGAGATGGTACGGTTCCAAATTCGACACAGTCACACTGCAGCAGATCAAGCAGATCCCCGGCGTGACCGGCGTCATCACAACACTTTATGATACACAGCCCGGCGAAGTCTGGAGCCAGGAGAGGATCCACGCTCTTAAGGAAGAAGTTGAGGCGGCAGGCCTTCGCATCTCCGGTATCGAGAGCGTCAACATTCACGAAGACATCAAGCTCGGCAAGCCTTCCCGCGACCAGCTGATCGCTAACTATATCGAAACTCTGGAGAACCTCGGCAAAGAGGACATCCACATGGTATGCTACAACTTCATGCCCGTCTTCGACTGGACAAGGACTGAGCTGGCAAGAGTTCTTCCGGACGGCTCCACTGCGCTGGCCTACACACAGAAGGCCGTCGACGAACTGATCCCCGAGAAGATGTTCGAGTCCATCGCAGGCGACATGAACGGCACAGTGATGCCCGGCTGGGAGCCCGAGAGAATGGAGCACGTCAAAGAGCTCTTTGCGGAGTACAAGGATGTGACCGCGGACGATCTGTTCGACAACCTCAAGTACTTCCTCGAGAAGATCATGCCCGTCTGCAACAAGTACGACATCAATATGGCGATCCATCCCGATGATCCCGCATGGCCCGTATTCGGTCTGCCCCGCATCATCACCTGCAAAGAAAACATTCTTCGCATGATGAAGATGGTCGACGATCCTCATAACGGCGTGACCTTCTGCGCAGGCTCCTACGGCACCAACCTCAAGAACGACCTGCCGGATATGATCCGCTCCCTCAAGGGCAGAGTGCACTTCGCGCACGTCAGAAACCTCAAGTTCCTCGATCCCAATCCGGAGACCCTGAACTTTGAAGAGGCTCCTCACCTGTCCAGATGCGGCTCCTTCGACCTCTACGAGATCGTCAAGGCTCTGCACGACATCGGATTTGAGGGCCCGATCCGTCCCGACCACGGCAGAATGATCTGGGGCGAAGTGGGAATGCCCGGCTACGGCCTCTATGACAGAGCTCTCGGCGCATGCTATATCAACGGCCTGATGGAGGCGATCGAGAAGAACGACAGAAAGTAATAACAGAAGGACCGGATTGGAGGTAATGATATGAAGCTCAATGACGAAGGATTAAAGAACAGGCAGTGGTGGGAAGAAAAAGGCTACTCTCTTCCCCAGTATGATAGAGAAGCAGTAAGAAAAGCGACCAAAGAGAATCCTTTCTGGATCCACTTCGGCGGCGGCAATATTTTCAGAGCATTCCAGGCTAACGTAGTGCAGAACCTCCTCAATGACGGTGTTCTGGACCGCGGACTGACTGTGGCAGAGGGCTTTGACTATGAGATCATCCGGAAGATGTATCATCCCCACGATGACCTCTCCATCCTTGTAACTCTCAAGTCCACCGGGACAATTGAGAAGACAGTCGTTGGCAGCGTCATGGAGTCCCTGGAGCTCGACAGCAGCAACGCTGAGGCTTATGCGAGACTTCGCGAGATCTTCGGCAAGGATTCCCTGCAGATGGCTTCCTTCACGATCACCGAGAAGGGCTACAGCCTTGTAAACGGCAAGGGCGAGATGATCCCTGCAATCGTCGAGGATCTGAAGAACGGCCCTGAGAAGCCTCAGAGCTACATAGGCAAAGTTGCTTCCCTTCTCTATGCCCGCTTTAAGGCCGGTGAGAAGCCCATCGCCATGGTCAGCATGGACAACTGCTCCCACAACGGCGACAAGCTGAAAGCTGCAATAACCGCTTTTGCAGAGGGCTGGGTAAAGAACGGCGTCGCAGAGCCCGGATTTGAAGCATATATCAAGGGCAGCAAGGTCTCCTTCCCCTGGTCCATGATCGACAAGATCACCCCTCGTCCCAATGAGTCCGTTCAGAAGATCATCGACGCAGACGGTATCGACGAGCTGGCACCCGTCATCACCAGCATGAAGTCCTATGTGGCTCCTTTCGTAAATGCTGAGGAGACCGAGTATCTCGTCATCGAGGACGACTTCCCGAACGGCAGGCCTGCTCTGGAGAAGGGCGGACTGATCTTCACAGACAGAGAGACCGTCGACAAGGTTGAGAAGATGAAGGTCTGCACATGCCTCAATCCGCTTCATACAGCACTGGCTGTCTACGGATGCCTTCTTGGCTACGACCTCATCTCCAAGGAGATGCAGGATCCCGAACTTAAAAAGCTCGTGGAAGTGATCGGCTACAAGGAAGGTCTTCCGGTTGTCATCAATCCCGAAATCCTCGATCCCAAGGAATTCATCGACACTGTCCTCAATGTCAGGATTCCCAACCCCTTCATGCCCGATACGCCTCAGCGAATCGCAACCGATACCTCTCAGAAGCTTGCGATTCGCTTTGGCGAGACGATCAAAGCATATGACAAAGCTGAGGACCTTGATGTCGCTGACCTTAAGCTCATCCCTCTGGTACAGGCAGGCTGGATCCGCTACATGATGGGTATCAACGATAAAGGCGAAGCATTCGAGATCTCCCCCGATCCGCTGGCAAACACTGTACAGCCGTTAGTAGCTGATATTAAGCTCGGAGAGAACCAGGATGTGGAAGAGACCATCGCTCCTCTTCTTCACAATGACGCGATCTTCGGTGTTGACCTCTACGAAATAGGACTGGCTCCCAAGGTAGTCACTTACTTCAAGGAACTCATCGCAGGTCCCGGCGCAATCCGCGTGACACTGAAAAAGTACACCGCGTAAGGAACGGCTTATACGTCATTCCAACCGGGGAGAAAAAGTGCAGTGATCTTTCCCCGCACGCATCTGTCTCAGGCAAATAGAACAAATTAAAGAACCGTCAGGCCGCGATTGATATACAATCGATCGCAGTCTGACGGTTCTTGTTGATTTACGATGTCAACGGACACGCCTGACACTTAACGTCCGCAAGGGCCGCAAGAATTACTGTCAGCTTAATTCTGGTCGCGCAGGTCCTGAGCCTCCTCTACAGCATTGTGGATCGCATTTACATAGGCAGGATTCCCGGCGAAGGCACTTCCGCGCTGGGCGGCGTGTTTATGGCGGAGCCCATCTCCAATGTCATCGGCGGCACTGCCTGTATGGTCACAATGCTTTTGATGGTGCTGCCGGAGCTGAGGAAAATGGAGTAAATATACAACCCGGGATCAAAATATAGAACCTGCTGCCCTCTCCTTTTTTGCTCCGGACGCCAGTCTCCGCCTCATGAATCTCGGCGATCTGCTTTACAATGGCAAGGCCTAGTCCGGAAACGCCCTTGTTCCCTCTCTGCCTGTTCGTATAGTATTTTTCCCAGATATGGGGCAGCTCGCTTTCGTCGATTCCTTCGCCGTGATCGGCCACTTCAAATCGGATCTTGTCTCTTTCCTTACTAAGAGCAACCTCAATACTTTTGTCTGCTCCCGAATGCCGCAGCGCGTTGTCAACAAGATTGTAGACAGCGCGTTCCAGGAGAGCTGCATCCCCCTTTACTGTGCATCCTTCTTCTATATTCTGTACGATCACGTATCCTTCCTTGTTCATCAAAGGCTCAAACTGATCCACAGCTTTCCGTACCAGTGCGGAGAGATCAAGCTGCGTGAATTCCCTGTCTCCGCGATTTTCCTGCAGGCTTGTGTATTCGAGGATCTCATTCACAAGCGCCGTCAGTCTGTCTGCCTCTTTTATGATGATCCCGGTGTCCGCGTTTCGCTGCTCTTCGTCCTATATGTTGTATCTATATTGTCCGTAACACAGCATATTTAGTAAGGCTTTCCTGCTAATTCCACCTCGTCTACACTTTTTCCGAGGATTTTGTTGACGAAGTAGAGACGTTCTAACCAAACGTGTTCCGCCGGTTATTGCAAAGCGATAATCACTCCCATTTTATCGAAAAGTCAATTTATAATCATTTCCGGATTATAATTATCATATGCCCTGAGACGCGCTTCATGAATATATTCAGATGAAACACTATCCTTAAATGTCACGGACTTGTCTTCAACGCAAAACACTTCTGCCAAAAGGCTGTCTGCTTGCAATATCGTTACCAGATCGTTGCACCAAGGATAATTCATATTAAGCTTCAGCGGCTTAAGTTTCGTCTTCCTGCCTTGTTCAATCCAAAGCTCTCGTTTTCTTTCAAGTTTTAGCCATGATAGCAACTCCGTTACCATTACAATGAGATTATCGGATTCAATAGAGCCGAAGATATCAGCGTTACGTGTATTTCTGTATTCTATCAGCTTATCAACAATATTCATCGTTTTCTGTTTTTCTTTTTATAATTTGACCACACATGTACTCTTATTTTTCTTTCTCTGAATTTCTGTCAGGATTAACATTCATAACTATGGTTAGTCTTGGACTAAATCATAATAATAAATCCTCGCTTTAGTCAACGGAATGGCTGTATTTTTCAGCCAATTTCAGGTTCTTTGTTACAAATCAGCCATATTTTCTTTGACTAATCCCTTGACTAAAGCCTTATTCGTTGACTAATTGTTGACTACGCAGTTCCAACAAGGAACCATTCAGCATGAACGGCATAACCACGAACACCTACTATTCTCAATTCTTCCAACAACTTCATGCCAAGCTATGCCAAGTTCATGCCAAGTTCCATCCGGAACTACCGTAAGTATGCAGTTTTACTTAGTGTTTGCTGAACGGATGATATCCATTCATAAAAAGCCCATAAATATGGGAAATCTACTGAGTCCTAAGTCTATATCTGGTAAAATAGATGCATGGTTTTTCGATTCCAGACGTCAATT
>Ga0256405_10007112_pt1 | contig 17200 bp, 12 predicted proteins | sample RumenRJG_02DNA_FD_189096 | JGI IMG/M metagenome (GOLD analysis project Ga0256405, IMG submission 189096) | Bovine rumen microbial communities from Lethbridge, Alberta, Canada - RJG_02 | ecosystem: Host-associated > Mammals > Digestive system > Stomach > Rumen | place: Canada: Alberta...
GATCTGCCGGGATTCGGCTCGAGCGAGGAGCCTCCTGAGCCATGGAACGTAGAAGCCTACTGCGGCTTTTTCTGTGACTTCATGGCTTTTCTCGGGATAAAGAAGACAGCGCTAATAGGCCATTCCTACGGCGGGCGCATGATCATCAATATGGCGGCAAAGGATGAGCTCCCTTTTGAGATAACGAAGATCGTGCTGATAGACAGCGCCGGTGTCATGCCGGTCCGTTCCGCCGCACAGAACTTCAGGGTGAAAAGATACAAGGCGATGAGGAATTTCCTCATGAGCAGACCGGTCCATTCGCTTTTTCCTGAAGTCATCGACTACTGGATGAGCAAGCAGGGATCCGAAGACTACAGGAATGCCAGCCCGATAATGAAGAAATGTCTCGTGATGGCTGTCAACGAGGACCTTCAGGACAGGATGCCTCTGGTAAGACAGGAGACGCTGCTCGTCTGGGGAGATCTCGATGCCGATACTCCTGTAAGCGATGCCCATATCATGGAAGAAAAGATGCCGAACGCTGCTCTCGTGGTGCTTGAGGGGACAGATCACTATTCTTTCCTGTACAGGCCTGCAGAGTTCAGACGCATATTGAGGGCCTTCCTGATCGGAGGTGCCGCATGACAGCAAGGACACTCATAACGCTCGCGCTCGCCATACCTGCGTTCTGGCTGGCGATGCGCTACAACATGCACATGTTCCAGCTCAACGTATATATGGCGGGAGAGCAGAGAGCATGGCTGAAAAAGAACAGGCGCCTGCAGTGGATACTGTATTTTGCCATGGGCCTCGGCATAGTGCGGATGCTGCTTGCGTATACCTTCGGCTGGCTGGATACCGTGCTCGATGTACTTATATGGATGACTCTTGCAGTGATCATCCTCGTATACAGGCTCATGGTCGAGATGAACTCAAAGAAGCCTCTGAAGTTCACCCCGAGAGTGAAGAGGATGATAGTCACGATCGTAGTCATATGCCTTCTTATCACGGGTGTATTTGTGCTTCTGCACTTCACAAAAGGCCATCTGCCGCATGACCGGCTGCCTGTGAGCGGGCTTCTCATATTCCTTGTCGGCTCGCAGATATGGATGAACATGCTGGCAAATCTCATCAACAGGCCGGTCGAAAAGGGTGTGAACAACCATTATATAAACGACGCGAAGCGCATCCTGAAGCAGAATCCGGATCTTGTGATCATCGGGGTCACCGGCAGCTACGGCAAGACCAGCGTCAAGTTCTTTCTCGAGACCCTGCTGAAGACCAGATACAGCACACTTGTTACGCCTGAGAGCTACAATACCCCGATGGGCATAGTCATCACGATAAGAAAGATGCTGAAGCCTACGCATGAGATATTCGTATGCGAGATGGGTGCGAGGTATGTCGGAGAGATAAAAGAGGACTGCGACCTGGTGCACCCGCAGCACGGCCTCATCACATCGATCGGACCGCAGCATCTGGACACCTTCGGCAGCCTGGAGAACATACAGAAGACCAAATTCGAACTTGCGGATGCTCTGCCTGAGGGAGGGATGCTTTTCCTCAACGGAGACAACGAATACATAAACGATTATCTTTCGGATCACGACTACGGTGAGCCGGTGTTCTACCACGCGTCAGAGGCCGGGACAGGCTATCATGCGTCGAATATCTCCGTCTCGCCGCTCGGAACGGAATTCACGGTCACAACGCCGGACGGAGCAAGCGAAAGATTCAGCATGAGACTGGTCGGAGCCCATAATGTAATAAACGTCATGGGCGCCATCGCGGTGGCGCACAGATTCGGCATATCGCTCGAAGAACTGAAGATACCTGTCAGAAGGCTCAGGAGCGTGCCTCACAGGATGGAGATGAAGGCCCACGGAGATGTGACGATCATCGACGATGCGTTCAACTCGAACCCTATAGGGTCGAAGGCAGCTGTCGAGACGCTGGCTCTGTTCGACGGTATGAGGATACTCATCACGCCGGGCATGGTCGAGCTCGGAGCGGACGAGGACGAATACAACAGGACGTTCGGGACCTATGCGGCCGAATGCTGCGACAGGATATTCCTGGTCGGCAGAAAGCATACCGAACCTATAAAAGAGGGCATACTCGAGAAGGGCTTCCCTGAGAAGCACATCGAGGTATTCGATAAGGTCGAGGACGCTATCGACCGCGCATATGCCGTAAAGACCGGGCAGCACAAATATATCCTGCTCGAAAACGATTTACCTGACAATTACTGATAGACGGGATCTCCGATGATCCGCCGGGAGAGGGAACAGGAATGAAAACTAAAGTTGCGATGATGTTCGGCGGCAAGACAGTCGAGCATGAAGTATCGGTCATATCCGGCATCCAGGCCATCATGGCCATGGATACGGACAAATATGAGGTCATACCGGTATACCTGACAAAGGACAACGACATGTATACGGGCAGCGATATCGGCGATATATCGGCATACAGGGATATACCCGCGCTTCTCAAAAGATCGCAGAGGGTCATCCTTGCAAATGAGGGAGGTAGAGCACAGCTCGTTCCGTATCCGCCGAAGGTGTTCGGCTCTAAGCCGGTCCGGATCGACATCGCGTTCCCGGTAGTCCACGGAACGAACGTCGAAGACGGAGCCTTGCAGGGATTCCTCAAGACGGCCGGAGTCCCTTTTGTCGGACCCGATGTCACATCATCCGCCATCAGCATGGACAAGTACATCACAAAGGCCGTGCTGAAGGAAGCGGGAGTGCCTGTGCTTGACGCAGAAGTATATACTCTTGCGGACTACGCTGAAATGGACGCTCTCATCGATGATGCAGAAAAAGTTGTCGGATATCCGCTTATCGTAAAGCCGGTAAATCTGGGTTCAAGTGTCGGGATAGGTGTCGCGAAGAACAGAGAAGAGTTCATACAGGCGCTCGATGACGCATTCATGTACGCGACGAGGGTACTTGTCGAGCACGCGATATCGGATCTGAGGGAGATCAACTGCTCTGTGCTGGGTGATGAGAACGAGGCCGAGGCATCGGAGTGCGAAGAGCCTCTCACATCAGGCGAGATCCTGAGTTATGAAGACAAATATGTGAACGGCGGCGGCAAGAAGGGAGGCGCCAAAAGCGGAAGCGGCTCCAAGGGCGCGGGCATGGCCAACCTTTCGAGAAAGATCCCTGCCGACCTTTCTCCGGAGAAAAGAGAAGAGATAAGGGCGATGGCGGTAAAAGCATTCAAGGCTCTTGGCTGCAACGGAGTATCGAGGATAGACTTCATGATAGACGAAGCGACAGGGAAACTGTATTTCAACGAGATAAACCCTATACCGGGATCGCTCTCGTTCTACCTCTGGGAGCCTGTCGGAGTGCCGTACAAAGAGCTGCTGGACCGGATGATACAGCTGGCTCTCAAAAGGATGAGGACTGAGGAAGCTCTCACGTTCACATTCGACACGAACATACTTGCAAACGCCAATCTCGGCGGAGGCAAAGGCGGCAAGAACTGAAGAAGAACGGAGAAAAATGCGTACCGCATGATGGATTCGGCTCCGGCTGCACAGCCGGAGTTTTTTTGTGCAAAGGCCGTACAGTCTGAAGTGACAGAACGGAAAAATTGTTAGCACTCTTTTAAAGAGAGTGCTAAAAAAGTCTTTACAAGCGTTGCAAAATGGGGTATCATGGTTCTGTAAAAAATACTCACGGGCAAAAATTGCCCATATAAAGGGGGTGAAGACCACATGAATATCGAGAAATATACAAACAATGCGCAGCAGGCTGTCATGGACAGCCAGAACATCGCTCTTGCCGAGGGCAATCCAAACATAGACGGCGAGCACATACATCTCGCGCTGCTGAAGCAGGAGGACGGACTTATCCCGAAACTGCTGCAGTCGATGGGCGTGAACATCATCGCGGCCATTCGCGACGTTCAGGCAGAAGTGGACAAGATGCCGAAGGTATCCGGAAGCAATTCGCAGCCGGGTCTGACACCGAGATTCTCCAAGCTCCTCATGAACGCCGAGAGGATATCGGAGAGTCAGTTCAGGGACGAGTATGTAGGGGTCGAGTCGATATATATCGCTCTGCTTGAAGAAAAAGGGACACCGAGCGAAAGAGTTTTCATAAGATACGGCATAACAAAGGAAAAGTTCCTCGAAGCTCTGATAAAGGTGAGAGGCAACCAGAGGATCACAAGCCAGGATCCTGAAGGCAATTATGATGCTCTTGCCAAGTACGGCAGAGACCTCGTCGAAATGGCGAGATCAGGCAAGATCGATCCGGTGATCGGAAGAGACGCTGAGATCCGCCGAACAATACAGATCCTTTCCAGAAGGACGAAGAACAATCCGGTCCTAATAGGCGAGCCGGGTGTAGGAAAGACCGCTGTCGTCGAGGGCATTGCCTTGCGTATCATGAAGGAGGACGTGCCTGAAGGCCTCAAGGACAAGACCATCTTCGCCCTGGACATGGGATCTCTTATAGCCGGTGCCAAGTACAGAGGCGAATTCGAAGAAAGACTCAAGGCGGTGCTGAACGAGATCGAAAAGTCCGACGGGCGCATCATCCTGTTCATCGACGAGATACATAACATCGTCGGCGCAGGCAAGACCGAAGGATCGATGGATGCGGGCAACCTTTTAAAGCCTATGCTTGCAAGAGGCGAACTCCACTGCATCGGTGCCACGACTCTCGATGAATACAGAAAATACTTCGAAAAGGATGCAGCCCTCGAAAGAAGGTTCCAGAAAGTCATGGTAGATCAGCCGAGCGTTGAAGATACCATATCCATCCTGAGAGGCATCAAGGAGAAGTACGAGACGCACCATCATGTCAATATCTCTGACGGCGCTGTCATAGCCTGTGCGGTCCTCTCGGACAAGTATATAAGCGACAGGTATCTGCCTGACAAGGCCATCGATCTGATGGATGAGGCTGCGGCCCGCATACGTACCGAGATGGACAGCAAGCCGACAGAACTCGACGAGATCGCAAGGAAGATAACCCAGCTCCAGATGGAGCGTGAAGCTCTCGCCAAAGAGGAAGACAAGGGCTCGAAGGCGAGGCTCGAGGTGCTCGAAAAAGAACTTGCCGAGCTCAAGGCCGAAAGCGATGTCATGACCGCTCAGTGGGAGAACGAAAAAAACGAGATACTTGAATTCAACGAACTCAAAAAGCAGATAGAGGACGTGAAGCGCGAGATCGAAGAAGCTGAGAGGAGCGCGGACTACGAGAAGGGTTCGCAGCTTAAATTCGGAGTCCTTCCTGAACTGGAGAAACAGCTGGAAGAGAAAAAAGCAGCGAATGAGAATAAGAATGAAAACAGCCTGCTTCAGGAAAACGTCACCGAAGAGGAGATAGCAGAGATAGTTTCCAGCTGGACCGGCATACCTGTAAGCAAGCTGGTCGAGACGGAACGCGATAAACTGCTCAGACTGCCTGACATACTCCACGAGAGAGTCATAGGTCAGGAAGAGGGAGTAAAGGCCGTCTCGGAGGCGATACTTCGCGCAAGAGCGGGGCTCAAGGACGAGAACAGACCGATAGGATCGTTCATATTCCTAGGACCTACGGGAGTCGGAAAGACCGAGCTCGCGAAGGCTCTGTCGGAATCGCTCTTCGACACCGAACGCAACATGATAAGGATCGATATGTCCGAATACATGGAGAAGCACTCGGTCTCCAGACTGGTAGGAGCGCCTCCGGGGTACGTCGGATATGATGAGGGCGGCCAGCTGACCGAGGCTGTAAGAAGAAAGCCGTACAGCGTCATACTGTTCGACGAGATCGAAAAGGCCCATCCGGACGTGTTCAACATACTGCTGCAGCTGCTCGATGACGGCCGCCTGACTGACAACCAGGGCAGGACGGTGGACTTCAAGAACACCATAGTCATCATGACATCGAATATCGGCAGCATGGAGCTGATCGACAACATGAAGGAAGACGGCACCATAGATGAAGAAGTCAAGGAGAGGGTCATAGATCAGCTCCGTCAGAGCTTCAGACCGGAATTCCTGAACCGTGTAGATGACATAATACTGTTCAGCGCTCTTACTAAGGATCAGGTCAAGGGCATAATAGAGCTCCAGGTCAGAGACATACGCGAGAGGCTCAAAGACAGGGACATCGATCTTGAGATCACCGATGCCGCGATGGACTTTATAGCCGACGAGGCGTACGATCCGCACTACGGCGCCAGACCTATCAAGAGATATCTGCAGAAACATGTCGAGACGGAAGTCGCGGAGGGCATCATCAGAGGAAATATACTGGACGGACAGACGCTGATATGCGATACTGACGGTGAGAAACTGACGTACAGATCAGAAAACAGGGCGTGATCGCCCTCAGAAAGGCGGGACCCGCATGAAAAAAGTAATGGCTATGATAATAGTTCTGCTGCTGATAGTGATCGCCGCCGGGGGCGGATGGTACTACATGCAGCAAAAGAAGCAGCCTCATGTAGACGCGGAGCGTCTCAGGGAAAGGATAGAGGAGGCTTCCGAGCTAACGACCGCGAAGTCTTTCTACACGGGCATAGTTCGCTTCGAGGAAGGCAGCGTCCCGCTGATCGACAGGAACAGCTTTTCGATGAAGTACGATGCAGTGATCAGCGCGGGTTTCGACCTTGAAAAGGTGGACATAGACGTCACCGATGAAGAGGTAATCGTAAAGGTCCCGAAGGCTGAGATACTGGGCATAAGCATAGACCCGGATTCGCTGGAATTTTACGACAATAAATTCTCTCTGTTCAAGACAGACAGAAAGGAAGCCACTAAACAGGCTCTCGTGGAGGCTGAGAAGGATGCTGAAAAGAACGCGTCCGAAAAGGGCCTGATCGAAGAGGCCGATAAAAGGGCTGAAGTCATTTTCAGGGGCATACTGTCTGACGGCATAGGCTCAAGAAAGGTCGTAGTCGAGCGAATCTGACATAAGCATGCGCACAGGATGCCATTATAAGAACAAGTCAAAAGAGGCTGCTGCGGCAGCCTCTTTGATATGCATTTTTCAATGTTGCTATTCTATTCCGACTATGCTGACTTCTCCGGATTTCAGCACTTCTTCGCTTCCGTCCTCATATCTTACGATCAGACCGCAGTCTTCATCGAGGCCGGTCGCATGTGCTTTTCTGACGATGTCATTCTTGGAGATCTCGATATCTTTGCCAAGCACGATCGACCGCTGCCTGTATGACTCGAAGTGATCATCTGTAGAAGGACTGTTGTAGTATGCCATGAAGCGGTTGAGCACTTCGGCAGCCAGCTGGTTCCTGCTGCCGGCTGACGGATGGTCGAATACGCTGCCGGCCTTGTCTGAAAGATCTTTTGGAAAGCCTCCCTTAGGCATGTACGCGTTGATTCCTATACCGACTATAACGCACTGGAGCTTGCCGTCTTCGAGTCCGTAAGAAGCTTCGCTCAGGATGCCGCAGACTTTTTTATCGTTGATGAACACATCATTGACCCATTTGATGCCTGCGTTCTTTCCGGACAGCTTCTCTATTGCTTCACATACGGCAACAGCCGCCATGGTGGTGAGTCTCAGGACCTGAGTGCCCGGATAGGCGGCAGGCTTCAGGATGATGCTCATATAAATGCCGGTATCGGCAGGGGAGAAAAAGCCTCTGCCTCTGCGTCCGCGGCCCATCGTCTGGGCGCCGGCGATCGCTGTATAGCCTTCATCTTCGCCGTTTGCGGCCTTTTTAATGCATACGTTATTGGTGGAATCCACCGTTACGAAGACTTCAGGACGAAGCTGCCGGGCATCTTCATCCAGATGATTGCGTATGCCCTGAACGGAAAGGATATCCGAATTCTTCGCAAGACAATATCCTCTGTTGGTTACCGCTTCTATTTCGTATCCTTCGCTTCGCAGCTTCTTGACAGCCTTCCATACAGCTGTTCTGGATATCCCGAGATCGGAGGCGATCCTTTCGCCTGATACAAAAAACCCCCTGTTCTTTTCGAACAGTTCCAGGACAGTATCCTTAGTACTCATGATTTCCTTCTTTCTCTTTCAGACCGCGAAAAAACGCAGTTCCTATCTTGACTTGAGTTTACCTCTTGAGACCGGTGTTATCAACCCAGTTGACAATGTGGTTCACAATAAATACATAAAAAGATAACAAAAGGACCGGGCAGAAGGATTTATGTTACAATCATAGCGGAGGACAGGACAGATGAATAAACCCGAATTACTCGCTCCGGTAGGAGGCAAGCCGCATCTGATAGCGGCAGTCAATAATGGCGCTGATGCGGTGTACATGGGAGGCATGGCTTTCAACGCAAGGATATTTGCGGATAATTTCAGTGATGAAGAGCTGCCTGATGCCATCAATTATGCGCATGCGCATGGGGTGAAGGTATATATGACCATCAATACTCTGGTAAATGACGGCGAGCTTGCCAGGGCCTTCGAGTACTGCAATTACATTTACGGCACGGGCGTGGACGGAGTGATAATCCAGGACTTCGGGCTTGCGAGACTTCTCAGGAAGTACCTTCCGGATCTGCCTCTTCATCTGTCCACGCAGGGCACACTGTACAATACGGAGGCTGCGGATACCGTCTCGAAGCTCGGTTTCAGCAGGGTGGTGCCTGCGAGAGAACTGAGCCTCGCAGAGATCACTGAACTTGCGGGACACTGCAGATCTCTGGACGATCCGATGGATGTGGAAGTCTTCGTACACGGAGCTCTGTGCATGTGCTATTCGGGACAGTGCCAGATGAGCAGGGTAACCGGAGGCGGCAGCGGCAGGACCGGAAACCGCGGCACCTGCGCCCAGCCGTGCAGGCATGCGTATACTGACGAAAAAGGCAATACGTACTATGCACTGAGTCCTAAGGACCTCTGTCTCATAGAGCGCATACCGGACCTTGTGATGAGCGGAGCATCTTCGTTCAAGATCGAGGGAAGAATGAAAAGCCCTGAATATGTCGCCATAGTCACAAGGACCTACCGCAAATACATCGATCTGTTCGACAGGCTGGTGAGAGAGCACGGCGAAGAGGCGGCCAGGGACATGTACTCGGTAGATGAGGACGACATGCTCGAGCTCAGACAGATATTCAACCGCGGTGATTTCACAGAAGGGTATATCGACGGTAATCCGGGAGAGGATATACTGTCAGGGGCAAGCCCCAAGAACCAGGGCCTGTACCTCGGGCGCGTCATTGCGGTCATCGACAGCGAGGACAAGGTCAGCGAAAAGGACGAGAGATCAGCTGCCAGGGGAGCGCTCAGGCGCGGAAAAGAGCTCGTGTGCATTGGGCTCGACAGCTCCGCGAAAGAACTCGGCATAGGGATAGAAAACAGCGACGGATTAGAGTTCCGGAGCGAAGACAGGGACTATCTCGTTAATTCGCCTGTAGGCAATGTCTGTACTTATATAAAGGATCTAGGCGACGGCTGCATCCTGACCGGGGACTTCGACAGAGGCGTCATGACGGGCGATCTGGCATTCAAGGTGACCGACAGGAAGCTTATGGACAAGGCCCTTGATGCGCCGGAAAGAAGGCTGCCTGCCACCATTCAGTTCACCGCCAGGGAGGGTCAGTTCCCTGTACTGGTGATGACCGATGTCAGGGCGGACTGCAGCGTCGAGACGGTCGCCGATCACAGGATAGAGCGCGCCGAAAAGGCTGCTACAGATCCTGAAAGGGTAGAGAACAGTCTGAGGAGGCTCGGGGACACGGTTTATGATCCGGGTCTCACGGGCATAGATATACAGATGGATGAGGGCATAATGATGCCTCTTTCCGTTGTCAACAGGATGAGAAGGGAAGCAGCGGACGAACTGCTCGAAAAGAGGCTGAGCTCCGCAGTGTCCGGCAGGAGCCCGAAGCTTTCGAGGGAGAGAATAGAAGAGGTGAAGGAGGCCGAAGGACTCGGGACTTCTGTTCTCGATACAGCGGCAATGGAAAGAAGGCTGAAAAAGAGCGGCAGACAACCTGTCCCGGTCGAAGAATTCATGAAGATCCGCGATGAGGGCGGAGAACTGCCTGAGGGAGTGCTCCCTTACATACTGAACATATCCAGGGGAAATCTCGATGCTTTCATCGAAAGCAGATTCGGCGATATAGCGGAGGCCTGCAGGGATACCGGCATACTGATAGGCAACACCGGCTGGATCGAAAGGTTCAGCGAGGCTGGAGTGAAGGTATACGGAGACTACGGACTGAACGTATACAACAGGCAGGCAGAACTTGCGTATGAGGAGCTAGGGGCAGAGCTGTATATGCCTTCGCACGAGACCGGGATCTCCGACGGGAGAGGGATCCCTCTCATGGTGACTGAGCATCCTGTATCCGCGTCGGCTCTGACCGACAGAAAAGGCGTGGTGCACAAGGTGACGGTGCCGCCGTCCGGAGACAAGACGCTGATATACTGATACGGTACAAATTGCGCGCAACGGCCGGTGACATATGCTATAATCTACTCAAGCTGTATAAACAGATCTGATTGGATATATGAACAAAGATCAGGAGGGAACAACATGGCAGATAAGAAAACAGTAGATAAGGTAAAGGATCTTCTTGATGGTCATGTATATGCGCCGCTCAGGGACGCAGCCGAGAAGTGGCTTGCGGAAGCTGACGAGAAGTATGATGTGAAGGAAAAAGCCGGCAAGGCGTGGGACAAACTGAACGACGCTGCCGAATCGTTCTCGGATGCTTCGATGAAGTTCAACGAGAAGATGGACGCGGCAGGAGAGAAATTCACTGAAGGCGCTGAGAAATTTGCCGACAAGGCGGCTCCTGTGATCAGTGATCTAAAGGATAAGGCAGCGCCAAAGTTAGACGAACTCAAGGATAAAGCAACTCCTGCCATCAGCAAGGTCACGGAGAGCGAGCTTGTCGCAAAGCTCAAAGAGGGCGTGGCAACGGTCAATGAGACCATCGAACACTTCAGCGATCCTAAAGTAAGAGAGGACATCGGTGAAGAGGCAGCAGAGCAGATCAAGGCTCACGCAGAAGCTCTCAAGGCAGAAGGCAAGAAATACTGCGACTGCCCGGCCTGCACCAAGGCAAGAGAGATCCTCAAAGACCTCGGGGAAGATATCGACGAGGGCGTCGAAGAATAAGATCACTGTTATGTGAAACTACGGGCGGCAGGGTTATGCTCTGCCGCCTTTTGAAAAGGAGAAGGATCGATGCAAAAGCATAAAATTGTGGTTCTCGACGGATATACCGAGAACCCGGGCGACCTCAGCTGGGATAAATTAGAAAAATTCGGGGAGCTGACGGTCTATGACCGCACCTCGTATGAGGAGTCGGATCTTATCGCCGAGAGGATAGGTGATGCCGATATAGCCATCGTCAACAAAACGCCTTTAAGCGCCGCGACCATGGATAAATGCACCGGACTCAAGGCGGTATTCATTCTTGCGACCGGATATAATATCGTCGATGTCGCGTACGCGCGGAGCAAAGGTATAGATGTAGTCAACGTGCCTACATACGGGACCCATATAGTGAGCCAGTACGCGGTGGGCCTCCTGATGGAGATATGCTCTCACTTCGGCCATCACGACAGGGAGGTCAGGGCCGGAAGGTGGCAGAACAACATCGACTGGTGCTTCTGGGATTACCCTCTGATAGAGCTCGCGGGCAAGACTGCGGGAATAATCGGACTCGGACGCATCGGGCAGGCGACTGCAAAGATACTGAACGCTCTTGAGATGAAGGTGATCGCGTATGATTCTTTCAGGTCCGAGGCAGGCGCTTCGGTCGCCGAATACACTGATCTCGATGATCTCTTCGCGCGTTCTGATGTGATATTCCTGCACTGCCCGCTCTTCCCGGATACGGAGAGGATCATCCGCAGTGATAACATCGCAAAGATGAAGGACGGCGTCATACTGATAAACAACAGCAGAGGGCCGCTTGTTGACGAGCAGGACCTTGCGGATGCTCTTGAAAGCGGAAAGATCTACGCAGCGGCCGTGGATGTGGTGTCCACCGAGCCGATAAACGCCGACAGCCCGCTGCTTACCGCAAAGAATATCATAATCACTCCTCACATATCCTGGGCGGCGAAAGAAGCCCGACAGAGGATAATGGACATCACGGCAGACAATATCCGCGCATGGACGGAAGGAAAGCCGGTAAATGTGGTAAATAAATGAAGATAGTCTGTGCAAGCGATTCGTTCAAGGGAAGCCTCACAAGCATGAGGACAGCCGAGCTCGTTGAAAGAGCGGCAAAAGAGGTCCTGCCCGGTGCCCGCGTTATCAAAATACCGGTCGCCGACGGCGGAGAGGGCACGGCTTTTGCAGTGACTCAGGCGGCGGGCGGCAGCATGGTCAGTACAAGGGTCCACGGCCCGCTGATGGACTCTGCAGAAGCCTCATACGGTATGCTTCCGGAAGGCAGGGCGATCATAGAAATGGCCGCCGCATCGGGACTTGTTCTGGTGCCTGAAGAAAAAAGGGATCCTCTGATCACCACATCGTACGGAACGGGAGAGCTTATCAGAGACGCGATGGACAGAGGAGCGCGAAATATCACTGTTGCGATCGGCGGCTCCGCGACAAACGACGGAGGCATGGGCTGCATGAGCGCCCTCGGTTACGTCTTCAGGGACGGAAAAGGCCATAAACTGGCAGGGTCGGGCTGCAGCCTCGGAAGCGTCGCATCGATCGATGACACTGAAGCAGATCCGCGGCTTAAGGAATGCTGCTTCACGGCGATGTGCGATGTCAACAATCCTCTGACAGGCAGGAACGGAGCGACTTACGTATACGGGCCTCAGAAGGGTGCGGACAAAGAAACTCTGAAGATACTTGAGAACGGCATGGTCAGTTACAGGAACGTACTCGAAAAGACCACCGGCATCGACTGCGATCATATCCGGGGAGCCGGTGCTGCGGGAGGTCTGGGGGCTGCCCTGCACGCACTTCTGGGAGCAAAGCTGAGACCGGGCATCGAAGCGGTGCTGGATCTTACGGACTTCGACGGCAAGATAAAAGATGCGGATCTTGTCATTACGGGAGAGGGAAGGGCTGATTCCCAGAGCCTTGACGGAAAGGCCATTCAGGGTGTGGCAATGAGAGCACAGAAGGCAGGCGTGCCGGTCACCGCGATAGTCGGAAGCCTCGGCGAGGGCTGGGAAGATCTGCGCAGATGCGGGGTCAGCGAGACAGTAACGATAACTCCCGCGGGCATGAGTACGGAGGAGTCCATGAGGAGGGCAGAAGAGCTGTACTTTGACGCAGCAAAGAAATACTTTTTGACATTGGTGTAAACTGTGGTACAATAGCGCTTGCCGGTCTGCGGAAGAATGACCGGCCGAGCAGTTCGGGTCCGATATCCTGCTCGTAAAATACGAAAACCAAAGGAGAAAAGAATAATATGAAAAACCAGGATCAAAAAGTCCGGTGGATAACTCAAGGGGCTGTGATCGCAGCTGCTTATGTCGCGCTCACGGTGGTGTTCGCCCCGATATCCTTCGGCCCCGTTCAGCTGAGGATAGCTGAAGCTCTGTGCATCATGCCGCTGTTCACACCGGCGGCCGCACCGGGACTGTTCATAGGCTGTCTGCTCGCCAACATCATCGGAGGAGGCATAGCGGTGGACGTGGTATTCGGCAGTATCGCCACTCTCATCGGAGCGTGGCTGGGCTGCAAGCTGAGACACAACAGGTGGCTCGTACCCATCCCCGCGATACTGGCCAACACGATCATCGTTCCGTTCGTACTGTACTACGGCTACGGATTTACGGATACGGTCATTCCGCTGCTGGCTCTGCAGATATTCATAGGAGAAGTGGGAGGCTGCTTCGTTCTCGGAGAACTGCTCGCAACGGCGCTTCTCAAAAGAAACATAGCACTGTTCAGCGATTTGACGGATGCATAAACGCTTATGATCATATTTAAAAACGGCCGTTTCCGGCCGTTTTTCAGTGCACTGGTTTAAGGTGATCATTTGTTCCTTGCTGCGAGTTCGGCTACGATGCGGTCGTATTCGTCCTCGTCCAGTATGTAATGCTTCTTGTACAGCAGGTACGCTACGATCATCATGACGAGAGGAACGAGGCACATCACCAACAGAAGGCCGTGGCTCTGCAGGCTCGTGACCGATGCTATGACCGAATCTATAGAAGCCAGCTTTTCGGCCTCGGTGATCTTTCCCATGTTGGCCGCCTGCTCGAACGCGCTTATCTCGTTCGTGTAATCAGTGACTCCAAGAAGCAGATAGGACACCGATGTCAGCAGGACGCACAGGGCGCTTCCGAACTTTGTGAAGAAAGGCCTGATCGAAGCAACGATGGCTTCATCTCTTGTGCCATTCTTGTATTCGTTGTATTCGACCGTGTTGATGACAGAAAGCATCATGATCACGTAGTAGCAGTTCATGCCGAGCTGAGCCAGCATGTATCCGAGGGTCGTGATCCAGAATGAGGTCATCGTTGCAGGCATGAAGAGTCCCGCGCAGAGCATCAGTGCGAATCCCACGATGAGAATGACTCCGAAGCCCTTCATGAGAGTCTTGCGTTTCCACTTTGACGACAGCCAAGGGTATGCGATCAGCAGTATGCCTGAAGCAGACAGACCGATCGTCGAGAACAGCGAGTAGAGACCGCCTTTATACCCGTACGTGAAGTAGATGTACGTCGATCCTATGCCTCCGATGATCAGGTCGGCGCCGATCTGGTGGAAGAGGAATATGAGGCACATCCACGACAGCTGATCGTTGTTCGCGATGGTCGAGACGATCTTTTTGAAGCTTACCGGAGGAGGGGTGGTGTCCATATATGAACGGTCCTCCCTGACTCCGAATATGGTGAAGCTGAGGAAGAGCGGCGCGAGTATGCAGAATATGAGCGCGACTGTTCCGTATGCCGTCTGGGCGTTGCCGCCGATGGTCTTGTCGCCTGTAGTGAACATAGGGATGAAAAGACCTGCAAGGCCGCCCCCGATGCCCGCTACGAGGTTGGTCATAGCGGTGAGCTTGTCCCTGACGCTGCCCTCCTTGCTGAGGGAAGGGATCATGCCCCAGTAGGATATGTCGTGCATCGTATACGAGATGCTGTAAGCGAAGTATATGATGCCGAAGAACCATATGAACGCCCAGCCTTCGAGCTTGACGTTGAAAGCCAGATACACGACTATGGACGTGCTGAGTATGCCGATCAGCAGCCACGGCTTATACTTGCCCCAGCGTGTACGGGTCCTTTCGATTATGTTGCCCATCAGCGGGTCGTTAAGAGCATCGAATACTCTTGCCCCGATCATAATGCCGGTGATAGCCATCAGCTGTGCCGGCGTGAGCTGGTGTGTGAACAGCACGAACAGCAGGATGAAATTCGTGAAGAGGTTGTAGATCATGTCCCTTCCGAGAGTCCCGAGAGGGAAGAAGACAAGATTCCTCTTCGCCTGCTTTTCATCGATGCCTGCGGCTGCAGTGTTTGTATTTTCTTTCTTGCTCATTTTTACCTTTCCTTGATCAAACTGTGCTTCAGTCCTTGAGCCCCTTCAGGAACTTTTTGCTTGTAAAGCTCTTGTCTTTCCATACCCTTCTCAGCTCTTTGTAATGCGCTGTCTGCTCCTCGTCGTATTCCCCCATGTTGTCGGAGGTGAGAAAGAAGCTGCCGTACTGTGCAAGCACTCTGGCGTGCATGTCCTTCTGCTCTTCAGTGAGCTTTATATTGTCCCTGCGCAGGAAGAAGACATCGGGGTCGTTCAGGAAGGCCCTGCCGTCCAGCCCTCTTCTGTAGAAGGTATCGAGTATCGCGTTCTTAGTGGAAGGATACTCGAGCGATGCGTTCCTCTGGACAAGAGTGCCGTCCCATTCAAGGCTTGCGTCCGGTCCGATCCTGCAGTATTCGACCTTGCCGAATGCCGGCATCAGAGGGACTCCGCATCCCAGTATCATTCCGTCGCCGCACCACTCTCTCAGATAGTCCATCGCGCGGCACATCCTGGCTCCGCGGCTCTCTCCGAAAAATGGTCCTTTATCGGTCATCCACGGCGCCGCGGCGTAGAGGAAGTCGAGCTTTACAAGGTCGAATCCCCACTCGTTGAATATCGTATCGAAAACAGCCTTGAGATGGTCTCTGACCTCAGGGACATCCATGTCGAGAGAATAGAAACCTCCCCAGTTGGACCCTACATACCAAGGCCTCCCGTCATGCTTGAGAAGCCAGTCCGGATGATCTCTTACAAGCTGTGAATCCGCCTGCGCTCCGAAAGGCGCAAGCCACAGACCGGCCTTGAAGCCTCTTTCGTGTATGTCATCGACGGATGCTTTCATCCCGCGCGGGAATTTTACCGGGTGCGCTGTCCAGTCGCCGACCGCGACCTGCCAGCCGTCATCGATCTGGAAGAGGTCTCCCGGCTCAAGCACTTTTGCGCAGCCCTTCAGGTCATCCGTGATGGTCTCGTCGGTTATCTTCGTAAAGCGGTTATACCAGCTGCCGTACCCTGCGAGAGGCTCCGCCGGGCGTCTTTTGATACCGGCAGCATCGAACCACGCGTCGAATACGTCATCATAACCGCCCTTGAACGCGGCTATATGCAGCGCCTGATCGTACTTAGGCATGCCTGCGTCCTTTTTGATGCTCAGCTCGCCTTTGAAAAAGTCGTAGTTGAATATCGTGTAGCCGTTTGTCTCATCGGTGGATGCTATCAGCAGGTAGTCCTCTTCGTATCTCTTGTAGAAATAACTGAAACCGTGAAAGCATCCCGGCTTGTCATGGACCGGCTTGATAAAAAAACCGTCGCCGTATCTGGATGTGCCCCAGGGTCTGCCGAGCGCTTTTATCACCGGGTGTATAGTGCGGACGGCGATGCTCGGTTTTTCTTCGTGTGAAGGCGACCAGGTCTGGTATCCGTTGAAGAATACACGCTCGGTCTCGTCGCACGGAAAATCGAGAACTATCTCTGAAACACTCTGCCTTTTGATGAGCGGACTAAGGTCGAATTTTTCCATTTCAGTGTTCCTCCTGCGTAAACCTTAATAATTGTACATTATTTCACGTACATACACAATCTGGCTGTTGAAGAGAGAGTGCAAAAAGGTTAAAGTAGTAAGGTAGCTCATTTAAGGAATAAACAGGATGACAAAAGAAGAACAGGATAAGATAAAAGAAGAACTGAATAAAGCCTTTGCCCTGAACGAGGAGAAGAAGGCAGAAGAAAAGAAGGAGCCTGCGCCTGCTGAAAAAGAGAAAAAAGCATCCGCAAAGCCTGCTTCTGACAGAAAGAAAAAACCTGCCGCAAAGCC
>Ga0256405_10007114_pt1 | contig 17187 bp, 20 predicted proteins | sample RumenRJG_02DNA_FD_189096 | JGI IMG/M metagenome (GOLD analysis project Ga0256405, IMG submission 189096) | Bovine rumen microbial communities from Lethbridge, Alberta, Canada - RJG_02 | ecosystem: Host-associated > Mammals > Digestive system > Stomach > Rumen | place: Canada: Alberta...
CATGCCTCCGACAGGCGGTCTTGGCATCGGAATCGACCGTTTGGTCATGCTGTTGACAAATGCAGAGTCGATTCGCGACGTCTTGTTGTTCCCGACAATGAAGTCATTAGATAAATAAATCCAGTGTTTATGCGGTTTTGAGGCATTTGAGTACGTCAAAGGACGCATTAAAAGACGTATTTTGGCATAGTCATTTACATCAGTATGAAAGAGTACACAATCTGAAAAGAATAAGATTCAATCAAATATGAACTACTAAGAGGACATTTTCTAAAGAAATTTAGAAGATGTCCTCTTTTTTGCGTTATGGAAAATGCGTCATTTGAAGCTGTACAGATGACAGAAAGAAAATAGGTGATGACTATGGAGAAAGAAAAAGCAGGAAATAAAAGAAATAGAGAAATGAAGAAATTTGTCAGATATTCCGACGGAGCAAATATGTATAGCATATCATCACACCTGCAAACATTGCAGATATGGATGTTGCTGAGGCGCTGATCCAAAAGATGATGGATGATTACGAAAATGGACTTACACCAAAGTATTATATGATGGACGCCGGTTACGATAAACCTGATTTGTATTCCAGTATTTATCATAAATTTCATGGTCAGGCAATCATTCCTCTGAATTGGAGAAACATAAAAATTCCACCGGAAAGAATTAACATGAAGGGACAGCTTATTTGGCCTATGAATTATGCCTATGTGTATGGCGGTAATGATAACGGAACCATCCGTCTTCTTTGTCCACATGCATGCGGCAAATGTGATTGTCTGATGGGTTTTGCATGGTGCACCTCTGCTCAAAGTGGTTATGTTGGAAAAGTAAAAATCAAGGATGACCCACGATTTATCACCGCACCATTTCGTGAAACAGAGGCATTCCAAAAGCTTTATAATCAGCGAACCAGCGTAGAGCGAATATTCGGTGATTATAAAGATAATTACAATCTGTATAACATCCGGGTTGCAAAAATGGCTCGGGCAAAAGTTTTTATGGATTTATCCTGTATTGCCCTTTTCTGCAAAAGCAATCGCAGTTAAGAGAGTGACAACTAACGAAGAAAAGAAAACTCCAGGTGTTGATGGTGTTTTATGGGCAACTGGAAAAGCAAAGTATGAAGCCATTCTTGATTTGAAAAGAAAAGGCTACAAACCACAGCCATTACGCAGAGTATTTATAAAGAAAGCGAATGGTAAGTTACGCCCTTGGGGTATTCCGACTATGAAGGATAGAGCTATGCAGGCATTGTATTTGCTGGCTCTTGAACCTATAGCTGAAGTCATGGCAGACGCACATTCCTATGGATTTCGTAAGGAAAGATGTTGTTAGGATGCTATTGAACAGTGCCATACGCCCTGTTTAGAATGCAAATGAAAAATAATGATTTCATCTATCAAGATAAGCAGAATCAGATGGGAGAATAAATGTAATAGTTTATTTGATGTCGAAAATTATTGACAAATAATGTTTTATGAATCATAATTGCTGGTATATTAAGATATAACCTATTTTGAAAACCCGTAAATAGGTATGGAGGTTATGCGGTGAAAGTGATTTTAAATTCAGTGCAAAAGAAAATATTATGTATAGAATTGGCAAAATATATACCAACGATTCGTGAGTTGTTGCATCTTAATCAAAAAGAGTTTGGGGCAATGTGTGGAATTTCTACTGATAGGCTTTCGCGAATAGAAAATGAGCATGTTGTAATGACTTGGTCCCAGGCATTGTCAATAATTGCAGTATGCAGTATGAATATGGTTACTAAGGAATATTTGTTTATGAATAATGTACTTCCTAAGGTGTTCTTTCAGTATATTCAGCAATTAGATGAGACAATACCTCCGATATACAATGTCATCTTAAGGGATGAAGTTGTGGAAAGTTATAATGCAATGAAAGGAGACATAGAAGAAGATGGTGTTCTTTGGTAAATCAGGAGATAAAAAAGAGGCATTAATTGATCGGATTAAGTATGATGGCCCGCAGAATGGTTCACCTTGGCTTGTGTACAAATATCCTAGTGAGAAGTTTGTGTTAGGTTCACAGTTGATTGTAAACCAAGGGCAGGAAGCATTGTTTTTTAAGGGAGGAGAGGCGCTGGATTTATTTGGACCTGGTACCCATACTCTCCATACAGGTAATCTGCCTTTATTAAATAAACTTGTAAATTTGCCATTTGGTGGAGATACACCTTTTACTGCAGAAGTCTATTATTTGAATAAAACTTCAAAGCTAAATATGAATTGGGGAACTCCAAATGCTTTCCCTGTTGAAGATCCTAAGTATGGAATACTCCTTTCAATAAGGTCACATGGGACGTATGGTTTGAAAATTAATGATACAAGAATGTTTATTACTGAATTAATAGGTGCAGTTCCAAATGGTTCGACTTTTACATATCAGGTTGCAGCAAGTTATTTTAGTGGTTTGTTAGTATCAAAGATAAAAAATGTTATCTCGGCATACATGATAAGAAAGAAAATTTCTTTTTTGGAAGTTACAGGCTATCTAGATGAGATTTCAGAAGATTGCGAAGAAGCTGTAAAAAATGAATTTGATCGTTTTGGCGCTGAGTTAGTTAATTTTTATGTTGAGGCGATCACTCCTCCAAAAGGTGAGTATGAGAAACTTCAGAAATATAAAGAGGAATTATCTCTTGGTGGAGATTTTTATACACAAAGACGTTCATTGGATATCATGGGAGAACTTGCACAGAATAAGTCGGCAGGTGGTCTTGCAAATGCTGGAGCTGGTCTAGGAATGGGGCTGGGACTTGCTAGTCAGGCAGGCGGAATTTTTCAAAAACTTGGGGGTGCAATGAATATAGCACCTAATGGTTCAGCAGCTCAGGGAAACTTGGCTTCTGGAAATACATGTCCTCATTGTGGCACTATGAATTCGCAGGGACAAAAATTCTGTGGAACATGTGGTGAACCAATGGTAGTTGGAGCTCAATGCCCTTCATGTGGAAAGATGAATCCTATTGGACAGGCATTCTGTGGAGATTGTGGAACTAAACTTGTAAAGAAATGTCCTTCTTGCGGAAAGGAAAATGACCCTTCTCAAAAATTCTGTGGAGACTGTGGAACTCCATTATAAGGAGAGAGTTGTGTATGGATGAGTATTTTGTAATAGTATTTTGGGGGAATACTTATTACCAGTATCGCTTAAAAGATCTTTTGGCAAATTCATTTAATGGATTCGTAAATGATGAATATGCCTTTATGGGGATCAATTTTTACTTCCCGATAGTTTCTGAAGAAAACCAATATTACCTGTTTGATAGAAATGCAGATTGGTCTTTTAGCTTGAATGGAGAGAAAATAACTGAAAAAAAAGCCATCAAACATGGCGATTATATTCTGATTAGTAGTAATGATATATCCTTGTCGATGCTGATTATGAATTGTAATAGTTGCACCATTGGCTCAAAAATATACGAGTTAAAAAATGGTGGTGTAGTGTTTATAGGGCGTTCTAATGAGATGAACGTTGTTTTGAACTACTCGGCAAGTATATCCAGAAAACATGCATCAATTAGAACGGATGCATCCGGGAATGCCTATGTTGATGATTTATCGGGGAAAACTGGTGTGTATGTTAATGGAATAAAAACAAATTCTTTACAGTTAAAATCCGGTGATGAAGTTTTTATTATGGGTACAAGTATCATATATTTTAAAAATTGCTTGATTATCCCTAATTCCGTGACAATAAATGGCTTGTCGTTGAAAGAAAGATTAGAAGTTTTATCACCAGAAGAAAATCAAGAGAGCGTAACATATGTAAGAACCCCTAGAATTCAAAAATCTTTAGAGAAAGGTGTAGTAGAGATTGATCCACCTACACCTCCCCAACGACAGAAGGAAATGCCATTTATTCTGGCAGCTGGTCCTTCGTTGACGATGTCTTTGGCGATGTTGGCAAGCTTGGGTGTTACTATTTCTAATTCTCTTAATGGTGGAAATTATACTTCTATCATAACAAGTGGGGTTATGGCAGTTAGTATGTTATTAGGTGCATTGTTATGGCCAAAGCTATCACGTAGTTATACAAAAAGACAGGCAATCGCTAATGAAGAATATCGAAAGAATAGATACTTAGATTATCTTGATAAAAAAGAAGAAGAGATTAAGTATTTGTACGATAGAAATACTAGAATATGGAATGAAACTCTGTATCCAAGTCCTACTGACTTAATTGAAATGGTTTATAACCAGAATAGACGTCTTTGGGAAAGGAGCATAACTGATGAGGATTTTCTTGGTGTTAGATTAGGAACAGGAGAAAAGGATTTTGAAGTAGATATCAATATTAAGAAAAAAGGGTTCGAATTGGAAGAAGATTCTTTGAAAGAAGAAGGGTATCGAGTTGCTGAAAAATACGTTGAACTTAAGAAAATACCTATTACTGTTTCCTTAAAACAACACCGAATTGTTGGCGTTGTTGGGGATTATGAAGATATTGCTAAAACAATGATTACTAATTTGGTTTCACTGTATGCTCCGGAAGAAGTGAAAATTGTTCTGGTTTATAACCGCCAGCAGGAAAAAATACTTGCTCAATTTAATGACTTGCCTCATATGTGGTCTGCTGATATGAAGACAAGATATGTGGCGACTTCTGAAGCAGAAGCATATGGTCTATTTGCAGAAATTGATGAATTTATACAGGCGAGAGAAGGAACGCTGGAAAAAGAAGATGTTAGAACTCCACATTTTGTAGTTTTGGTATTTGATCAACGATTGATTAGTAGCGTTCCATTCAAGAAAACTCTTTTAGATGCAAATAATTTGGTAGGTGTATCAACAGTATTCTTTGGTGAAAGGTTTAATCAGATTCCAAAAGAGTGTGTTGCAATTATTCAAAGAAATTCTGAAATCTGCGGTATATATATTAAGAACGAAAACGATAATAAGTTAATCAAATTTGAGGCGGATAAATTATCTGAATCGGATCAGGATAAGCTTATTCGAGGATTATCTAAAGTTAAGGTAAAGAGAGAAAAAAGTTCTTCAGACGTACCTAATAGTATATCTTTTCTGGATGTGTTTGAAGTTGGAAATGTTGCAGCTCTTGATATTGAAAGCCATTGGAATACAAATAATTCAAATAAATCACTTGCAGTACCAATTGGCGTAATGGCTGGAAATAAAAAGTTTTATTTGGATATTCATGAAAAATATCATGGGTGTCATGGACTTGTTGCAGGAACAACTGGCTCGGGTAAAAGTGAGTTTTTACAAGCTTATATTTTATCAATGATGATTAATTTTAGCCCGAAAGAAGTGGCTTTTGTACTTGTTGACTTTAAGGGCGGAGATATGGCAAGACCGTTTTTGAAGAGTCCGCATTTGTCAGCAACCATATCTAACTTATCGGGAAACACATTGTATCGAGCATTGGTTTCTCTTGAGGCGGAGATAAAAAATAGACAAAGGATTTTTAATGAATCTGCTTCTAAACTTGGAATAGATAAGCTTGATATTAATTCTTATCATAAGTATTTTAAAGAAAATAAGCTTGATGTTCCTTTGCCACATTTGATTATAGTAATTGATGAATTTGCACAGCTAAAGACACAACATCCAGAGTTTATGGCAAAACTGATCGATGTTGCGCAGGTTGGACGTAGTTTGGGTATTCATTTGATTCTTGCAACCCAGAAGCCAAGTGGTGTCGTAGATCCGCAAATCTGGAGTAATTCAAGATTTAAGGTATGTCTTAAAGTAATGGATAAGCAAGACAGTTCTGACATGATTAACAGACCGGTTGCTACAATGATTAAGACTCCTGGTAGAGCGTATGTCCAAGTGGGATATGATGAAATATTTGAATTAGTCCAATCAGGATATAGCGGAGCTGAATATATTCCTCAAGATAAATATATGGATGAGGATAGTATTACTGTCAGTATGGTCAATTGGCCAGGTGAGCATATTCGGGAAGCAAAAGACATTGCTAAAGGTGAAAAAACAAACCTTACGCAGCTTGAAGCCGTTATGAAAGAGATGGCTTTATTGGGTGAAAAAAAGAATGTTTATGCAAGAAAACTGTGGCTTGAACCATTGAGTGAACGACTCAGAATAAAGGACATTAAAGATTGTGTGGAAGAGTTCAACTGTGAAATGATTGATAATGATAGCCCAGGAAAAATTACAGTTGGAATCATGGATCTTCCACATATACAGAAACAGTTGCCATATGAAATTGATTTTGTAAAAGATGGTCATTTGGCTATATATGGTTCTTCAGGAACTGGAAAAAGCACTTTTGTGCAGAGTATATTTTATGCAATGGCAGTCAAGTATTCACCAAAAATGTTTAATTCCTTCGTGATTGATTTTAATGGTGGAAGTTTGATTGGTTTATCAAAAATGCCTCATTGTGTAGCCTATGTTACTGATGAAAGTGAAAGGAAGGTTTTGAATGTCTTTGCCACAATAAATCAAATCATTTCAGAACGAAGAGAAGTGTTTGCTAGTAAAGGATGCGCTAATTACGAATCATTTATCAGCGCCGGTGGTTTCGAGATGCCAGTTATTCTTGCTGTAATTGATAATTATGCATCATTTAGAGAAAAGATGTATAAGTGTGAGGATCAGCTTGTTCAGATTATTGCAGCAGCACGTGCATGTGGAATTTACTTTATTGTGACAGGGAGCAGTAAGGGAGCTATCTATTATAAAGTTACCGACCATATTAGCAATCGCGTCGTTTTCTGTATGAATGATACGGAAAGTTATAGAGATATACTTAATGTACATATTCCGGTATTTCCTGAAAACATAAAGGGACGAGCTTTAGTAGTCAATGACAAGCAAGTCGTTGAAATGCAGGTTGCAGTACCGTTTGATGCAGAGTCTGAATCAGCTAGAAGTCAGTCGTTAACAGCACTGTATAGTCAGATGACAGATGAGTTTGGCAAGATAGAGGGATATTCAGTTCCTAAAATAAAGGAGTCTGATGATGATTTTGAAGAAGAGGTTTACGAGCCGGTATATCAACGTGCACCTATGAAAAAAATGTCATCTTGTGATGATGGAATGAATATAGGAACTGACATAGAGGATAATTCGATAATAGGCATTCCTAAAGATAATGCACCATTTTTTATATGCAATAAGAAAGAAGATAATATAGGCGTATCCGACATTATAGAATCGTATTTGAATTATCAATATGAAGTGAATGTTATTTCGTTGAAACGTCCGTATGATATTTCGTGTAAATATATAGATTGCATTGATGAATTTATCTATTCATATGTTGAATCTGAAGATAAAACAAATTCGTTACTTGTAATCGACGGATTTGCTGATTTCTTTGATGTGATTTCAGATGAAGCATTAGATGTATTGGTTAAGGCAATCAGAGATGGGAATATAGGAAAAATAATTACAATTGATGATATGTCTAGAATAAGCGATTATTGTGATACCGAATTATACTTGCAACTTGTAAGATGCTCAAATGGAATGGTAATGAGTGGAGAAGCTATAAATTCACTCGCAGTTCTTCTAAATAGCGAATTTTATATGATTCCAGAAGATTATAGAAAAATACCATTACAGATTGGTCAAGCTATCGTCTATTCACAGGATTCTGCAGCGTATGTTCAGTTAGGGGGTGTGTAATATGAGTGAGAAGTTATCAATAAATGTGAAATCCGTTGGCTTAAATGTTACACATAATTTTATTGTTCCTGACGATATGAATACTGCAAAGATGGTTCAATTAATTGCGAAGACTATTCAAGATGAGTATTCAGGAGTGTCATTCGAAAAGAATTCGTCACATTTCTTGGTACAAGAGGCTTCTGGTAAAGCTGTTAATAATGGATGTTGCCTAAAACAATTAGGTATTGTTAATGGGGAAAAGTTTATTCTTGTTTAAGGAGGTGAGCTTTTGTCAGGATTTCGAATTAATTATGGTCAGGTAATTGGTCAAGCAAACACTATTAGGAATTTGTCTGGTGACTTAGAGCGAGAAATAAAAAAACTCGAAAATATATTGACGAATGTCAGAGGTAATTGGAAAGGACCTGCTTCCCAGGCTTTTCAGAGACATTTAACAATATTGATTGCGGACATGAAACAGACAAAATATTCAATGTCTAGCGTATCGTCTACAATAAAAAATGTTGCGACAACGATTCATAGAGAAGATGAACGTCAGGCAGAACTTGCAAGACAGCTTGCTGCGAGACAAGCCGCAGAAGCTGCAGCAAGAAATAGAAGAAAGTAAAAAACCATAATACACATATTACATATTTGAAAGGAGAAATTAATTATGGCAAGAAAATGGGCAGTAACAACGGAAAGATTGGAGTCTTCAGCAACCGTTATCGAGGAGAAGACAGCTAAGTACAACACAGAGTGGGCAAAACTTTATACAGAGCTCCATAACTTGAGATCAGCTCAGTGGCGTGGTATTGCAAGTGAGACTTTCAATTCTAAGCTTGAGGGATACAGAAACGATTTTGAAGAGATGTCAAAGGTTCTGTTAAGCTATGCCAAATTTTTGAAATCAGCTGCTACAAATTACAAGAACACAGAAGAGTCATTAAAGGATGCTGCTGGAAATCTTTACACAGGTAAGTAAGAATAAGGAGGATTATTGATATGGCAACAATTAAAGTAAATTCTACAGTAATGAGAGATAAGGCTAGCGGATTTAAGGCGGTATCTAGCTCAATTAAGACATTTACATCTGAGATGACAAATGAAATTGAAAGTTTAAGATCAACATGGGAAGGTGAGTCAGCAGAGACATTAGTAAACAAATTCAAAGGTCTTTCAGATGATTTTGAAGAAATTTGTAACACAATTAACCAATATGCAGAATTCCTTGAGACAGCTGCAGAAAGCTACGATAAAGTTGAAACTTCTGTTACTCGGGATGCTGAAGGACAGAAGAGCTAATATCACATTAACCTAGGAGGGGGTGATATTAGTTGCCTACAATAAAAGTAAATACAAGTAAGTTAGGTTCCTACGAGAGTGAATTGCAGAGTGTGCTTAGTAGGGTAAACTCAATTAATTCGCAGTTTTTTTCAGTATCGAGAAATCTTGATTGGGACATAAAGGCAGCTTCTAATATAAGTTCAAGAATGTCAGCGATTGAGCGGGAATTATCCGCTGAATCGCGAGGCATTAGTGGAATGAAGAATTATCTTGGATCGGCAAGGACAAAGTATGATCAAGTTGATCAGGCTACAAAGCGAAAGCAGAATGATGGACTTCATACTGGAGCGGAAGGTGGCCTTGAGGGTAGTGTGTTAGGGTATGAAGCAAAAACTTCTGCAGGTGCTAATTGGGACTCGAAAAAGGGCGAAGCGGGCGCAAATTGGAAAGCATCTTTGGAGGGGTACGCTGCAAAAGGAAAGGTATCTGGTTCTTATGGTTTGGCATCGGGCTCAATATCGGGGACAGTAGGATCAGTTGCTGCGTCAGGTGAAATGGGGGCAACATTAATGAAAAATGGAAAATTTGCTCCATCATTAGATGCACAAGCAAAAGCTTCAGCAACAGCTGCAAAAGGTGATGTAAAGGCTCAGTTTGGATCTGATGACAATAATGTTCATGTTGAGGCTAGTGGAGAGCTCGCAACTGCTGAGGCTAAGGCGTCTGCAAAGATTGGTAAAATTGAGTATGAAGATGCTAAAGAAAATAAAAAGACTGGCTGGGGCGCAGAGGCTGAAGTCGGAGCGGAAGCATATTTGGCGAAAGGAAGTATTTCTGGAGGCTTATCTATTTTCGGAATTGCTATTGACACTGATATTGAAGGTAAAGCGGGTGGTGCTGGAGGAAAGGCTGGTGGGGGCGCAACTTCAAGTTCAGTGACGGGTGAAATCGGATTAGGATTGCTTGTTGGCTTAGGTGCAAAGGTTAAAGTAGATTGGAGTAATTGCACTCTACTAAAAAGAAAAAAGAAAGGAGGCAAGTAAATGTATAAAGATATGTTACCAATTGGTTCTGTAGTTTTATTAAAAGGTGGTAACAAAAGAATAATGATTATTGGTAGAATTCAGACAAAGGCTGGCGAAGATACTATATATGATTATTCAGCGTGTTATTATCCTCAGGGAATGATAGGAAGTGATTCTACATTTTTCTTCAATAGAGATGCTATTGAAGAGGTGTTCTTTAGAGGTTATGAAGATGAAGAAGAAATGGAGTTCAGAACCAATATTTTGGATACATTAGGAGAGTTAGAAGTACGCGATGGACAAATTGTTCCTAGGTAAATAATATGAGGATAAAAATAACTCAAAATATAAAAGGGATTTTTGAAGCAGATTTTTCGATATATGATGGAGTTAATCAGATTGGAACAGCGAAAGTTAATGGCTCAATAAAAAGTCCTGAAAGTATAGTGGAAATAAATATTTGTGGAGAAAAAATAAAGCTGAGTCGCTCGCATAGCTTTATGGAAAAACATGCATATCGTCCCTATACAGTACAAATTAATGAATTAGAAAGTGGCAATGTATTTCAGACTGAGAAAAAAAGAGCTTATTTTCTTCTTATGGTTATCAAAAAGTGTATGTGTTTTCAAAAGAGTATTATATGTATCCGATTGGATTTGGCAATGATGGAATAAAAAATCCTATTTATTGTTTTGATAAACAAGTCGGTCTACTACTTAAATCGGCTGAAGTATACAATGATTTACATCATTTTGAGTTAGTGGTTGATTCAAAAGATAATATTATTCCGACACTAATAATGGGATTCTATATTTATGCAAAAGCATTCTTTAAACCGGGAGAAAAAGTAAGCGACTCAAGAAGAGTACTGAAAACAGTTACGACAGAAAAGGAATTGCTAAATAAATATAACGAAGAATTTGAGCAGCTATATGGATAGAGGATATTAAGTATGAAAGTATATGTTTACTCTCATATAGGCAATTCTCGCAAAAATCAAGAAGATAATTATTTCATTGGCAGGGGAAAAATTCTTTCCCCTGCTGATAGAGATAATATGTCAGTTGAAAGAAAATGCATAGTAGACTCATGCATTACTGAGCAAATCTGTTGCTGTGTTAGTGACGGGATGGGAGGTCATAGTTCTGGAGAAGTGGCAAGCTTCTTGACAGTTACATATTTTGATGAGAACTATGATGAGATTGTTAATGAATGGTATAAATCAGAGCAGTATATTAAGGATTTTGTTAAGAATCTAAATAAGTACGTTTGCTTAAAAGCAGAAAGTGAATCTGCATTAGTTGACATGGGAGCTACTTTATGTGGAGTTCTCATTAAAAATGGAGATGGATTATGCTTTAATGTTGGTGACAGCAGGGCATATAGAATAAATCCTATCGGTATTGAACAAATAACTGTGGACAATACAGAGGGACAGCGTTTGTTTGATTTGGGATTATTGGATGAGAAAGAACTAGAAACTTTCCCTAATAGGAAAGCAATCTATAAATATATAGGAAAGCCAATTGAATTATTGCCAGACATTTACAAAATTGATGGACTAAAGCAAGGAGAATTTGTTGCAATCTGTTCGGATGGATTGTCAGATGTTATTGAGAAGGAAGAAATCTTTGACATGATGTCAAAGAAATTTATTTCGACAGAGGATAAAGGCAAATTTCTCGTAGAGATGGCTGTTGAACGCAAATGTGATTGCGGAGACAATATAACATTAATATTAATAGAAGGATAAGGAGATGAAGTATGGTAGGAGAAAAAATCCTCGGCTATAATGTCGATGAGAAAATTGGCTCCGGTGGATTTGGTACTGTATATAAAGTATCTAAAACAAATCCATCAGGTACATACGTTAGAGCATTAAAGCATATTACAATTCCTAGTCAAAAACAATATGCAGATGTTCTTAATTCAATGGGTGGTGATTACTCTAAGGCAGACGATTATTTTGCAAGTGTTTTACAGGAAATAGTAAATGAAATACAAATTATTAGCTCATTATCAGAGGCTGGAACACAAAATATCGTAAGATATTATGAAAATGACATTGTGGAGACACAATCGCCAAAACGTTACGATATTTATATTTTAATGGAATTATTGACACCATTTACTGATTATATGTATCAGAATGAACTTAAAGTGAGAGATGTCATTAAAATGGGCAAAGATATACTCACCGCATTAGAGTCTTGCCACAGTCAGAATGTTATTCATAGAGATATAAAGGATGACAATATCTTTGTTTCTTCAGATGGATCATATAAACTGGGAGACTTTGGTGTTTCTAAGGTGATGAAGGATAAATCAAAGGCGGAATCGATGAAGGGAACTCCGAATTTCATTGCACCTGAGGTATATCTTGGTAAAGAAAAATATGATGCAACGGTAGACTTATATTCATTAGGTATTGTGTTATATAAGTTGCTTAACAAATCTAGAAATCCATTTTTGCCGGCTTTTCCTGAAGCATATAACAGTGATGATGAAGACTTGGCATTCGAAAAGAGAATGAAAGGAGATACTCCGGAATTGCCTTATGATGCAAAGAATTCTCTTGGTGAAGCTATTGTTAAGGCAATTAAGGGTAGATCTGAAAGATATAATTCGGCATCGGAATTTAAAAAGGCTTTGATGGAAGCCGAAAGTATACTTACAACAGAAGAATTAGATGTTGCCGTTAATCAAGTAATGAACATGGGAGCATCATCGGTACAGCCAAAGAAGAAAGAAGAAATAAACGAGACAATCGGAACAGATGTGACGGCACAAATTCAGCAGATAAAGAAAAATGATAATGAAGATCGAGATCTGTTTGAGACTGTAAGCGACACATATAATAAAACACCGATAAAGGCTGATTCATCTGTAAAAATTGCTGAACATGCTAGTAAAGAAACTTCGAAGAAAGAAACTGAAACAGAACCAAGGGGGCAGAGAACATACACTTCTTCATTTGTAGAGCAATCTCAGGTAGAGGCTGTAACAAAATCGGATATGAGATGGGGCGCATTTGTTATTCCGGTAGTAATTGCGGCTATATATGTAATCATTTATTTGATTTTATTACCAAATTTATATGGAAAAACATTGAGCATTGCAAACTGGGCTATTACGAATCCAGAAGAGGTAATAGAGAAACTTCAGGATCAAAATGCGGTATTCCTTCCAATTTACAAGATTTGGGCATTTAGAATTTTTTTGTGGCTCTTATGGGCGGGATTCATTGGTTCGCTGTTCAATCTTGGAAGAGTACTACAAAATAAAAAGCCTGAGTACAACATCAATGGTTTAATGAGAGATAAGGAGCCCTATTATAAGGCAATGGAGATTTATGACTCAGTAAATACATTGAGTGATGCAAAAACAAAGAATGCAAGAGTTGCTACCAGAAATGTAATGGAACGCCTTAGAAATGAAAGTGCTTTTGGAGTGGGGGATGCATCTGTGATCAACTGTGAGAATGATATTGCAAGGTGCTTACTGGAAATTGAAGAAAGTATTCCCGCTTTATATAATGAAAAGTCTGCTTCAGATGCCAGCAATGTCATTGTTGCAGACTGTAAGACCATTATGGCGAAACTAAGAATAAGAACAGAAATGAAGAAAAAGTAAGGAGTGAATTATTATGTCTCATGAAGTGGTTGAGTTAGAGTGCCCAGGATGTGCGGCACCAATAACAACAGCGACAAAAACCTGTCCTAAGTGTTTTAGACCAATTGTGATTACAACATTTAACAGTATAAGTGGTATGTCACCAATGGACTTGAACAAACAAGCTAATACCTATAGGAAAGCAATGGCAGGGCATCCAGATGATGATGAGTTAAATATGTCAATAGCATTCTGTTATTTGAAGTTAAAACTATATGATAAGGCGATTCCATGTTTCGAAAAGGCATTGGAAGAAAACTTTGATAATTCAGAAGCGTACTTTTATGCGGCTATTGCTTTGTTGAAGGGGCAGAAAGCGTTTATGACTCCGCGTCCAATTATTGATAGGATTGAGGAATATCTTAATGCAGCAATTATGATTGAGCCGAAGGGAATTTATTATTATTTCTTAGCTTACATTAAATATGATCATCATCATAGAAAATTTTATAAAACTACGCCAAATTATGAAGAACTATTAATGAAAGCTACTGCAAGTGGTTACTCAGACACAGATGTGGAAAATTTGTATAAATTACTAGGGGTGAGTCGACCAGAAGTGTTATAATGTTATTAGTGTCTGCCACAACACTATAATATAAATTAGGTAATTATTGCCATGATAAAATAAAAGAGACAGAGGAGATGACCCAGATGGTAGGGTTAATTATTATTGCCATTATTGCTTTTGGAGTTTTATGGCTTAAGGCTAACATGGAAGTAAACAAGTTATGTAAAGGAAAAAACGAGGATCAGAAGAAGGTTATCAGATACAGATATGGTGGACTTTTTGTATTTGGAAAAATGACAGATGCAGAGTATGATCAGCATGTACAGGATGTGATGAAGAATCTTAATATTAGACAGAAAGCTCTTAATAAAATTGGACTTGATGAAGATCAGTTTCGAGAGATTGACCCAGTATGTCTTGAAGGTTATTCCAGAAAAAATGCGTTTGTAGGTAAGGACGATCTTCTTCGTAGTACAATTTACGAAATGGCTTGGTTATTCTTTAGTGATACTCAGGTATACATGTATAGATGTATTATTGATATGACTTCTGACAACAAGAAGGAGAATACGGAGGAATACTTCTACAAAGATATTACTAACTTCTCTACTTCTTCTGAAACAATTGAAGCATTCAAGGTTAAGAATGGTTGCTTTGGAGCAAAAAAGACAGAAGAGAAGGTTAATAGAGAATTTAGTGATTTCGGTCTTATTGTTCCGGGTGATAAATTCCGTTGTTCAACATCTAACTCTAAGGATATTGATCAGTCTGTGAGTGCTATGAAGCAGAAACTTAGAGAAAAAAAGAACGCTTAGCATAATATTACATAATATGAGAGCATTTGCAGTCGTATTCGTGGCAATACGACTGCTTTTCTGATTTTGGATATGGAAATAAAGAGACCTAAAATTGAATGGAAAAAAACATGTATTTATGTTTGCGTCATTTTTGTCGTTGATATTGTTTTAAGTTATATAGTGTTGCGTATTATTAGTCGAATGGGTTTGGAGGAGCAAGCAGATAAATATTTGGATATCATTAAATATATATTATTTTTACCGATATCTGGATTAAAAGCGAAAATATTTTCGACAATTGCGTTTATTAGCATTATTCTTAATTTAAAAAAAATAATGATTCTATTTGTGCTATTGTATCAAAGATTTGCACCAGAATCTATGAGGGCTTCTTGTTTATATACTCCGAGTTGCTCTGAATATATGATTCTTGCAATTAAAAAATATGGATGTATACGAGGATTTATTAAGGGCGTGAAGCGTTTGCGAAGATGTCATACTCCAAATGGAGGAATAGATTATCCTTAAAAACTTAGATTTCTCGGCACTGAAGTTATAAAGCAATAATCATTTATGCGAAGATAATGTTATGGAATAGATAGTTTATCCTGAATTATTCATGAGCATATAAAAATGCTTAATACTGCAAAGCCTTAAAACAGTTTCCTTGAATTCAACCGAATCATCCCCAAAAATGTACAGACTACTCCTGTGAAGTTTGATTAAGTTACTTTGGAACTGTCAAGGTACGTTAATAGTTGCTATTCCAGGTGTATGAACAGCTGCTGGATATTCTTCAATGTCCGAGCCGAGCCTGAAAGAGACTACCAAGGCAAATTACATGTATATGTATAATCGTTTTGTGAGGCAAAACTTTGGAAGAAGAAAAATTGCAGAGATTCGATATTCCGATGTAAAAGAATTCTACCGTTCATTATTAAAGGAAGAAGGAATCAAAGCGAACACTTTGGAGAATGTGCATACCGTAGTTCATCTGGCATTACAATTAGCTGTTAGAGATGGGTTAATTGTAAACAACCCATCAGATTCGGCAATGACAGAGATTAAGAGAAGCAAACTGTGGGATGCTCCAAAGAGAAGAGCCCTTACGATTCTGCAGCAGAAAGCTTTTATGAATTTTCTAGAGTCGGACAGAGAATATGATGGATGGCGGCCTATCATTACGGTGTTGCTGGGAACTGGAATGAGAATCGGAGAGTGCATTGCGATTCGGTGGGAAGATCTTGATTTCGAGAATCGTATGATCAGTGTGAATCATAATCTGACAGACCGTCCGATTCCAAAGGAAGATGTAGCAAACATATTCAGACTCCCAAGACGGAAGCCGGCACAAGAACAATTCCTATGATTCAGGAAGTGTATGAAACATTCCTGACAGAGTATGAGATTCAGAAGTGTCTTGGATTTTGTGAAGAAGAGATTGATGGATATTCCGGATTTGTCTTTACAACAGCTTATCACACCGTTTACAGTGCAGCTGCTGTAAACAATGCAATTCACAGAGCAACAAAAGCATATAACAATGAGGAAGAAGAGGAAGCAAAGAAGGAATGCAGAGAGCCTTTGCTACTTCCGGATTTTTCTGCGCACCATCTGCGTCACACATTTTGTACCAGACTCTGTGAGAATGAAACAAACTTGAAAGTCATCATGGATATTATGGGACATGCGGATATTTCCAGTACGATGGATATCTATGCAGAATGCACCAAAGAAAAGAAGTGATAACAAATCTTGAAGGATGCATTGTAATTAAATAGTGAAATATCGAGATGTATTTTTAGTATACGATGTGTATAATGAGTTGATTGGATTCGATTAGACGCATTTGAGCGAAAAAGTACAACACGATATTGAGACATATAAAATCCATATGAAGCCACAAGGATGACTACATATTCATCAGCTTCAAAGGATTTCGGCGGATTTAAAAAAATTCATCTACGAACTTTCAGAATGCTCGAAGGAGATTGATGGACTTCAAAGACACGAATACAGGTTCGAGCCTTGGCGATGAAGACCATCGAAAAATAAAAGATTCAAGCACAAGGACGCTCCTGAAAGAAAGGAAGCGTCTTTTTTTCGAAGCGGTTAAAACGCAAGTCAGCGAGGATTTTTTGCGATTTATCCGTAATCTGATGTAAGCGGTCGTTAAATAAGCGTTCTTCATAAACCTCCGATATCTTGGTATGCTTTAAACATCAAGTATATCGGAGGTTTAAATATGAAATTGGATGACGTCGTGG
>Ga0256405_10007115_pt1 | contig 17187 bp, 15 predicted proteins | sample RumenRJG_02DNA_FD_189096 | JGI IMG/M metagenome (GOLD analysis project Ga0256405, IMG submission 189096) | Bovine rumen microbial communities from Lethbridge, Alberta, Canada - RJG_02 | ecosystem: Host-associated > Mammals > Digestive system > Stomach > Rumen | place: Canada: Alberta...
ACTCCGATCGCCATCAACGATCTGGTTTCGAAAGGCAAGGACCGGGTTTTTGACGCATCGAAGATCAAAGCAGTGATCGACCATGTGAGCCCGGCCAAGGATTCCAAGACTGCCGAACAGGGAAAAACCCTGCGCGAATGGGCGCGCCGGCATGGCATCAAGGATTTCTTCGACATCGGCGCAAACGGAGTCTGCCACGCCATTTTCCCGGAAAAAGGATTCGTGCGGCCCGGCTTCACGGTCATCATGGGCGATTCCCACACCTGCACCCACGGCGCTTTCGGTGCATTCGCGGCCGGAGTCGGCACCACCGATCTTGAGGTCGGCATCCTCAAAGGCGTCTTCACCATGCGCACCCCTGAAACGATCAAGATCAACGTGACCGGGAAACTCCGCGAAGGCGTTTATGCCAAGGACCTGATCTTGAGCATCATCAAAATGCTGACCGTGAACGGCGCCACCGACAAGGTGATCGAATTCGCCGGGCCCGCGGTGAGCGCGCTCGGGATGGACGGCCGCATGACGCTCAGCAACATGTCGGTCGAAGCCGGCGCCACCTGCGGGATCTGCTATCCCGACATGACTACGGTCGAATATCTGTGGGAGTTCATCAAGGATGAATTTCCGTCGAAGGAAGCCGCGCTCAAGGAATATTCCAAGTGGCTGCCCGACGCCGATGCACAGTATGCCAAGGTGATCGAGTTCGACGCGTCCAAGGTCGAACCGGTGGTGACGGTCAACTACAAGCCCGACCAGGTCAAAACCGTGCGCGAAATGGAAGGGACCAAGGTGAATCAGGTCTATATCGGTTCCTGCACCAACGGCCGGATCGAGGACCTGCGTGTGGCGGCCGCCATCCTGAAAGGGAAGAAGATCAGTCCGGAACTGCGGGCGATCGTTTCTCCGGCCACGCCGAAGATCTTCTCCCAGGCGCTGGATGAAGGGATCATCAAAATCTTCATGGATGCGGGTTTCTGCGTGACGAACCCCACCTGCGGCGCGTGTCTGGGCATGAGCAACGGCATTCTGGCCAAAGGCGAATCCTGCGCCTCCACCAGCAACCGGAATTTCAACGGACGCATGGGCAAGGGCGGCATGGTCCACCTGATGAGTCCCGCCACCGCCGCCGCCACCGCCGTGGCCGGCCATATTACCAATTCACCCCTGTTCAAAGGCTGAGAGGTGCCGTTATGAAAAATTTCAGTGGAAAAATTCTGTTTCTGGACCGTTCGGACATCAATACCGACGAAATCATTCCCGCCAAATACCTGACCGAATCCACCAAGGAGGCGCTGACCCCGTATTGTCTGGAAGACCTGGCGCTGCCCGGATTCGATCCGAAAAAGGACATTGCCGGCAAGAGCGTGATCATCACCCGCGCCAACTTCGGCTGCGGCTCTTCCCGCGAGCATGCCCCGTGGGTATTGGAATGCAACAGCATCAATCTGGTGATCGCGGTGAATTTCGCACGCATTTTCCGGCAGAACATGTTCAACTGCGGGCTGATGGCGATCTCGCTGCCCGAAGAGACGATCGACGAGATCTTCCGGACCTTTGCCGGGACCGATGCGGAATGCGCCACGGACATGGAGAAACACACCTTCACCATTTCCAACGGGAAAGAGACGAAAGTTTATCCGTTCACCGCGGGCGAGTTCGACCTGGAACTGGTCAAGGCCGGCGGCTGGGTGAGCTACGCTGACAGCAAATACTGATCCCGTCCGGACTTCATTGCGGGGACAGAATATGGAGAAAACCTATCAATCCAAATACATCCAGCTGCGGCAGTAACTGGGTTAAGAACGTCGGCAAATCGTTTGCTTGAAGGGCATGGAGATATGTCGAATTGAAAAAAGAAAAGAGCTGGTCCGCAGCATTCGGGGTCCAATCCCCCGGGGCTCACGAGATCCAGCTTCATTCTTTTCATTTCAATGATAAAAGCCAGACAGTATGGGGCCTACAGCCTGAAACTCGCAGGGCGCATACCGTCCGGGTATGTGCATAATATAAACGACAATGGCTCTCCTGTCAAGGGAAAATTCAAAAAACAAACGGAAACTTTGCAGTTCAAGCGGAGGTTCGGGGATTCCGAGGTGATGGATGCAGACGGAAAACCTCTGGTGGTGTTATCAACGGAAAAAGCTGGTCCGCAGCATTCGGGGTCCAATCCCCCGGGGCTCACGAGATCCAGCTTCATTCTTTTCATTTCAATGATAAAAGCCAGACAGTATGGGGCCTACAGCCTGAAACTCGCAGGCCCGGTCAGGAACCAGTTGTACTTCAATTCGATCCCGATCCGGATATTTTTCTTGAGCATGATTTATCTCATTTCAAAATATTTTGTATTCATTTATTAAAAGCATACAAAAATAAATTATCTCTGTATGCTTCGGTCATTTTTTCATTCGAACCGAACCTTTTGTTTCTTTTTTCGGGGAATCTTTTATATCCGAGGGCATGCCCATTTCCGGACTCAACAAGTCGTCATCTTGTTTTTTTTCTGATTTTTTTTCAATAACTGGACTTGATTTTTTTGTTTTTTCGTGTAAATTGACTCTGTGACCCAAAGACGAAGGAGCGTCTTCCGCTTGAGTTGATGGGGGAGTGCCGGGGGCAGATGTGCCGAACGGATATTCCGGCTTGATTTATCTTACAGCGATATGATCAAGCCGTTTTTTGAATTTTTTGCAGAATTTGATTTGACTTCTGTTGAATCAACAATTATAACATAGGGAGAATGAAGCTGGATTCCGCTTGCCCCGGGGGATTGGACCCCGAATGCCGCGGACCAGCTTTTACCATACCACCAGCGGCTTCCTCTCCGTATCCACGATCCCGGACTTACCAATCCAACGAAAAAAAATTGTAATTTTTCATTTTCCGACTTGACATTTATACCGGTATCCGCTATACTATAGCAAATGTAAGATGGTATGCTCCCCTTCCTGGTGCTAAGGGCACTATACCGACTGGCTTTTGTCATCAAAATAAAAAGAATGAAGCTGGATCTCGTGAGCCCCGGGGAATTGGCCCCCGAATGCTGCGAACCAGCTTTTTCCGTTGATAACACCACCAGAGGTTTTTCGTCTGCATCCATCACCTCGGAATCCCCGAACCTCCGCTTGAACTGCAAAGTTTCCGTTTGTTTTTTGAATTTTCCCTTGACAGGAGAGCCATTGTCGTTTATATTATGCACATAACCGGACGGTATGGGGCGTTCGGTAATCTGTGTGGACGAAAAAAGGTCGGGAAACCGCTTTCCCCCGGGCAATTGGAGCCCGGCAGCTGAAAGCGGTTTCCCGGCCTTTTCAATAAAATATAAACAAGGGAACGATTTGTCAAATCCCATTTGGATAAAAATGCCGCGTTTTTTGCAATTTGATAACGGAATTCTGGAGGAAAATGTCGAAAAAGTATTGGGATTACAAAAATAATTTTTTTGCATGATCAAGAAATGAAAAAGAATCTGGAAAATTGAATCAAATTTGACTTTTCCCGGACAAGATGTTATTGTAACATTGCACACGATATTGGAGGATCAAAATATGGGACAGAATGTAAATCAGGATCGGATTGACGCAATCAGACGGATGATGAATGCACCGGAAGGAGAAAAATAACTCTTCCGGGCGGAGAAATCATTTATGCGCGGGATTTGTTTGATGAACACGGAAATGAGGTAGAAATAGGAAAAATCAACACAAAAATCATGCTGGAATGTTATCAGCGGCATTTAGATTGGTACTGCCCGGAGGAATATAGATAACCATACGAGAGTGATCCTATGAAAAGATTTAAGGATGTCGACCGGTTGCAGAAGATCCTTGATGCGATCACAACTTGCGAGCCTTTTCTTGCTTTGACTGACCGAAAAACTTTTTTTGCATCAGAAAGCACGAAAAATGCTGTATGCTGGGTATTTGTAAGGATCGGCAGGATCGCGGAAAAATTGTCTGCCGGTATCCATTCGCAATACCCTGAGATCCCCTGGAACAAACTTATCTCAATGGGAACTTCCCTTACTTGCAATTGCTATGACATTGACTTCAATATCGTATGGGATTCAGCCAAAAACGATTTGCCCGTCTTGAAATCTTACCTCCCCGGCATTATTGCAAAACTGCGCTCATCTGGACCGCCGGCGGGGAATATTTCGCGGTCAGAAGGAGGTAAAAGCGGAACCATACATCAATTGGATGAATTGAAAAAACACCGGGAAGAAATTTACGAAATAGCCAGAAGGAATAAAGCATTGAAAGTTTATGTTTTCGGTTCCTGTGCCCGCAAAGAGGAAACGCCCGAAAGTGATGTGGACTTTCTGGTGGAGTTTCAAAAGGGGGCATCATTGTTTGATCATAGTGGGCTGTATTACGATCTTTCTCATTTTTTGAAGCGGTCTGTTGATGTAATTGATATAGATGGATTAAAGAAAGACAGCGAATTTGAACGCAGTGTCAAAGAGGAAATGATACTGTTATGAAACGGTTTCAACCTGCTGAATGATCACTGCATATCTTTGATGCTTTTAAGATAAACATTTTTATCTCCACATGGCATATTATAGCAAAATTGCAATCCGAATTACAGCAAAACCAAATTTTTTTTGAAGAGATTTATTGTTGTAATCAAAAAATAAATCATGATTTTATGATTTTAAGTTTGTAATCTTTTAATTTTGAATTATATTATTGATCATTGAGTTCAAACCAGGAGAAGAATCATGATCATCTCAATCGTAAACCTGAAAGGCGGGGCGGGGAAAACCACTGTTTCTACCAATCTGACTTACGCCTTGTCCCGGAAATTTCACGTCCTGCTGATCGACACGGATCTGCAGCGTTCGGCGTCGCAATGGTATGAGAACCGGAAGACCGAACAGGACAATTTTTCCGTGATCTCCATCACTGAACCGGCTTCCCTGAAAAAACAGATCGCCGTGTTCAAGACACAATACGACCATATCGTCATTGACGGTGCCCCGCAAATCGATCTGATCAATGCGACCAATATTTTTATTGCCGATCTGGTCATTATACCGGTCATGCCTTCCCCGTATGACATCTGGGCGACTGAAACGATTTTGGAGCGGATCGCGGCAGCCAGGGAAATCCAGCCGGACAAAAAAGCTGTGTTCCTGTTGAACCGGGTGAATGATCAGACCGTCCTTTCAAAGGATGCGGCGGAAGCACTGAACAGTTTCGGATTCCCGATATTTCAAACCAAACTCCGCAACCGGGTGGTCTATGCCGATTCGGCATCTTCCGGACAGTCGGTGCTGGAATCTTCCAACAGCAAAGCCCGGGCGGAATTTGAGGCATTTTATAAGGAAATTGCAAAAATCATCAGGAAGGGGAAATGATCATGGCCCGCGAAAACAAAATCTTGAAAACGCTGAAGGCGGTAAAAACAGCCCGGAAGAAAGATGCTGATCCGGAATTTGATGAGTATCTGGCGAAGATCGATCAGACGGGTCGGCTGAGAGAAAAAAACAATCGCTTGAAACCGCAATCCATCAGCCTTTATCCTGACGATGTGCCGGTGATCCGTCAGCTGCGCCGTTTTATTGAAGACGAAACGGATGCCATGAATGTGCCGATTTCAGCCATCTATCGTGCGGCTCTGCATACTGCAATTTCGGATCGTGATAAATTCGTCCGGGTTTTTAAAAAGCTGGATTGAAAGGTCTCTCATGCAAGAGAATAAATTGTTTCCTGAATTGGATCAAGATATCAAAGACGATCTCGTGCGGCACATCCCATACTCATGATATCGTTGGATGTTCGCGCCAAGCAGGCCGTCCGGTTTGATTTTTCAGCCCGGAATGCTATATTTGGATAAAAAATTTCTGAATTGACGGAGCCTTTATATGAGAGATATAGCGGAACTCAAACAATGGACCTTCCAGCGTCCCGGTCTGTCCGCAGAACCGGTGGAAGTCCCCCACGACTGGGCGATCAAAGGTCCTTTCGACCGGAACAATGACTGCCAGGTCACCAAAATCATTCAGGACGGAGATACGCGGCTCTATGAACATACCGGAAGGACCGGCGGACTGCCGCATGTCGGTTTCGGCCGTTATTCCTGCCCGATCGAGGGTCCATCTTCCCCGGAACGGTGCGTTTATCTTGATTTCGAAGGCGTGATGAGCCGGGCAAAAGTCTATATCAACGGCGAACTGGCCGGTTCCCGCAATTACGGCTACAGTTCTTTCCGGATCGATGTCGGGAAATTCCTGCACGAAGGCGGCAACACCCTGGAGGTCACCGCGGACAATCCGCCCAATGCCTCCCGCTGGTATCCGGGTGCGGGGATCTACCGTCCCGTCCGCCGGGTGGAAACGGATCCGGTCCATTTCGGACACTGGACCCAGGTCGTCCGTTATCTTCCCGGATCCGATTCGCTTCAGTTGTCCGGCTGCGTGGAAAATGCGTCCGGCCGGGAACGGTCCGGAACGATCATTCTGACCTCGCCCCTGTTCGATCCGGTTTCCCTGGAATGCACGATCCCGAGGGAAGGGTTCCATTTCGAGCAGACCGTGAAACTGAAAGAGCACCGGAAATGGAATATCGATGATCCGGCGCTGTATCCGGTTTCCTTCCAGGTCAAGTCAGGCAAATATTCCGATGAGGAAACGGTCCGGTATGGGATCCGGACTTGCACATTCGATCCGGAACGCGGTTTCCTGCTGAACGGGAAACGGGTCAAGATCAACGGAGTCTGCATGCACCACGACCTGGGGCCGATCGGTGCGGCGTTCAACCGTGCCGCGGCCCGACGCCAGCTGGAGATCCTGCGAAAAATGGGATGCAACGCGATCCGGACCAGCCACAATCCGCCCGCGCCCGGTCTGCTCGACCTCTGCGACGAAATGGGGTTCCTGGTCATGGACGAGGCGTTTGATGTCTGGCATCTGCCGAAGATCGAAAATGATTACAGCGTATTTTTCGACCGTGAATCGGAGATGGATCTTTCCGACCTGGTCCGCCGCGACCGGAACCATCCCTCCGTGTTCCTCTGGAGCATCGGCAACGAGATGTGCGAGATCTACACCGAAAATTGTTCTGATGGCGACGCGATCGCCCGCCGTCTTTGCTCCATCGTGAAAAAATACGACCGGGAACGTCCGGTCACCGCCGGGCTGAGTTCCTGCGAGGCCGCCATCGAAAAAGGCATCGCGGCCGAACTGGACATCCCCGCGTGGAATTACCGTCCGCAGAAATATCATCTCTTCCACCAACTGTTCCCGGATCGTCCGGTGATCGGTTCGGAAACGCTTTCAACATTTTCTTCGCGCGGGATCTATTACTTCCCGGCTTATGAATTCTGTTTCTACCGCCGTCCGCACCGCAAGGAATATGACGAGCATCAATGTTCCTCTTATTGTCTGGACATGCCGGTCTGGGCGATGGCGCCGGAAGCGGAATTCCTGGCTCAGGATATGAACGAATTCGTGGCCGGACAGTTTGTCTGGACCGGGTTCGATTATCTGGGCGAACCGACTCCCTACAAGACCGAATGGCCGGCCAGAAGCAGTTATTTCGGCTGTGTGGACCTGGTCGGGCTGCCCAAGGATCTGTTTTATCTGATGCAGTCGCAATGGGTGAAGGACACTCCGATGGTGCATATCGTGCCGAACCATTGGAACTGGGATGCGGGCCGGAGACTGGATATCCACGTTTTCTCGAACTGCGAGCAGGTGGAACTCTTCATCAACGGGAAATCGTTTGAGCGCAGAAGTCTGTTCGCCGGATCTTCGGTCCTGGCGGAACGCTACCGGTTCATCTGGCACGACCTGGAATGGCAGAGCGGAGAGATCAAGGCAGTTGGATACCGCAGCGGTGAACCCTGTGCGGAAGAAGTGCTCCGGACCGCCGGCGCCCCGGCGAAGATCCGGTTGAAAACCGAACGGTGTGAATGCGCCGCGGACGGCGAGGACATGGTTTTTGTCGAGGTGTCGGTCACGGACAAGGACAACAATCCCGTGCCGAATGACCGGTCGCACATCCGTTTCTGTCTTGCCGGCGGATCGTTGAAGATCGTGGCGGCCGATGGGGGCGATCCGACTTCCACGGAAGTATTCCACCTGCCGGAATGCACGCTTTTTTCCGGCAAGGCCGTGGTGTATCTCCGGAGCACGGGGACTGTCGGCAAGACGGAACTCACCGCCGGCTGCGGAGGACTGGAATCCGCAAAGATCGATCTGTTTGCAGTGAAGGCATGATCCTCAGAAGGAAAAGCAGGCGAACTGCGCCAGCGGATAAGACATGTCTTCGGATCCATACAAGCGGAAATGTCAAATAAAAACTCGGCTTTTTCAGTCATGGAGACTTGAAAAAGAGAAGTTCGGGAACTAATTTACAGCCAAGAAAAAACTCACGGAAATATTCGAACAGGAATAAGCGGAATTTCTGTCAAAAAGGTATTGACAGAGGTTCGCAGAAAGGATCTGACATGAAAACATTTTTTTATGCGGCCGCGTTTGCGTTAAGCGTCGGAATGCTGCTCGGCGCGACGGAGCCGGACCTGCTTCCGCTCCCCAAAACCGAACCGTGGAGGAAAAATGCCGGGACCGGAACGGAAAAGGTCTTCAAGCCGGTGCTGAACAGCGATTCCATCCAATTCGGCAACAAGACCGTGCAGCTCTCCAAAGACGGCCAGATCAGGTGCACCACCAAAGAATACGGTATGCTGTTCTCGATGAACATGTATTTCCATGTGACGGTGAACGGGAAAGACGATTACAACTGGCGGGCCCGGAGTTTCGAACCGGAAAAATCGAAATTTTACCGGAAGGACAACCGCTACTGCTGGGAACTGTACTACCGTGGACACGATGAAGATAACGAAGTAAAATTGCAGCAGTATCTGGAAGTCCTTCCGGACGGCAAGCTCAAATTTTCCGCGAAATACACCGCCCCGGCTTCCACGGAGACCCATGTGTACCATATGCACAGACTCAATTTCTATATCAAAGATTCCGTGTGGGCACAGGAAACCGTTTCCATGTCCGGGAAACCTATCGTGCTGACCCGTTCCCTCAAACAGACCGCCTCCAAAGGAAAAGATCCGGTCTGGACCTTCGGAACGACGAACCCGGCGAAAAAATTTGCGGTGTCCATCCGGTCGCAGGAACTCCGTTTCTTCCAGATGTTCTACCGCAAATTCAATGCCAGTTTCGGCGTGACCTTCCATCCGCGCAAACCGAAAGAGGACTGGTATACGGTCTATTTCGACTTCACCAGAGGAGTGGATCCGGCGGCGGGCGGCGAGACCCGCGGCGGCGTGGATTTCATGAAGCAGGAGAACATGAGGTTGCCGGACATCCATGAAAAGAACATGGTCCTCAATCCCTCGCTGGAATGCGGACTGGAAGGCTGGACCCAGGGACGGATGAACAAGGACTGGCAATGGGGATGGATCCCGTTCGAAATCGACAGCACCACCGCATGGCACGGGAAGAACTCCCTGAAATTCAATGCACGTTACAGCCGGGATTCTTTCTGGGGAAATCCAAACATCGCCTTGTTCCATACGATCAACGAACCCGGGACCTATACGTTCAGTTTTTATGCCAGGGGCGAGCGAGGGAAGAAGACCAAGCTGACCATCTGGGCTTTCGATTTCCATAAAAAAGGAGCCGGCAGTCCGCGGAAAGGCTGCTGCCACACTTATGAACTGACTCCGGAATGGAAACGTTATTCTTTCTCATTCAAGGTCACGGCCAAAGATCCGGTGGTGCCGTTCCAGTTCTGCGCGGTTTCGGAAAAAGGTACGACTTCCCGTGTCTGGGTGGATGCCCTGCAGCTCGAAAAAGGCGGCAAGGCGACTACATTCCGGCCGCATTCGGCGGAGGGTGCTCTCCTGACCTCGGATCCCGGCAATTTCCTTTCGGCCAAAAGTCGGATCGACGGCAAACTGCGGATCGTCACCGCCAAACCCGATGCGGCGGGGAAGGTCCATGTGACAGTCAGGAACTTCTTCGGGGAAACGCTGCTGGACCGGACTTACGGCTTCAAGACAGGCGCGGATCACACTGCGGAAGTGGATCTGCCGCTCGATACGCTGCCCGGACTGGGCGTTTTCGTGGTGAAATGCGAATACACTCTTTCCGGCGGGGAAAAGTATTATGACTATCACCGTTATGCCCGGATCGAATTTCAGGACATGCCGCGGCCGAACAAACGGATGTTCTCCTCGGATTATGGCTACGGCGTGCCCTACTGCAATTTCCCCGGACGTTTGGAACGCTGGAAAAAACTGGGCATCGGTTCCAGTTTCCATCATCTCAGCCTGGATAAAAAACTCTGGGATCTGGAAGAGAGTTACGGCGTCACGCCGTATAACGGCTCCCTGCTTTCCTACATCCGCGAGGGGGGCAAGATCCGGCATTTCTGCATCGCGAAAGGGCCGCAGAGAAAATGGAACCAGAAACTGGATGATCCGAATATCCTGGTCAAGGATTATAAGCTGGATTCCGATGGGACCATCACGCCGGAATATCAGGCGAAACTGAAAAAAGCGGTCAAGGCCAAGGTCAAACAGTATCCGCATGTCAAACACTGGATGCTCGGCGGTGAACTGACCTGCAAATTTCCGAACGACTGGTGGGGAAAAGGTTTTACCGACCGCGACGTGGCCCGGAACATCGCCTTGCTCCTGAAGCCGTTCGTCGAAGGGGTCAAGGAGGCAAATCCGAAGGCAAAAGTTTTTCAGGATTGTCCTTCCAATATGAGCCCGCACCGGGGGATCGCCGAAACCGACCTGCTGCTTGATGAATGCAACAAACTCGGAGTCCGGTTTGACTTGATCTGCATCCATCCCTACCGGTACAGCCCGGAAAATCCGGATACCGATGCGGATGCCCAAACCTTCTTCGCCATGCTGAAAAAACGCGGTTACGACAAAACCACGGTGATCTGGCCCGAGGGGATGCACTGGGGCCCGTTCGACATCCCGCAGTGGGGCATTGTTTCCTCCTCATGGACCGGCACCCCGCCGACTTGGGCAGGTTCGATTTCCTACGATATGGGCTGGACCGAGAAAAAGTCGGCGGCCTGGTATGCCCGCGCCTGGCTGGTCGGACTCAAATTCGCCGACCGTGTCCTCGGTTTCACCGCAGGCAACAACGCCAACAACAGTTTCATCGACTGGCAGCGGACCCCTTACGCGGCGCAGCTGATCCCGAATACGCTGTGCTGCATCCTCGGCGACGCCAAGTTCAAAAAGGACATCCGCATGATGCCGTTCATGCGCACTTTCGTTTTCGAAGACGCGCAAAAGCGGCCCGTGGCGGTGATCTGGAATCATCATGAGGACATCGACAATGCCAAAATGGAATCCCCGATGATCTCCGTGGACTTCGGAAACGATCTGGAAAGCGTGCTGGACCTGATGAATTCACCGCGCAAGTTCGAACCGGGGAAGATCAAATTTCAGGTTTCGACTTTCCCGCTGTTCTTTCGCGGCAAGCCGGGGACTTTGAAACAGATGATCTCCGCATTTGAGAGTGCCGAACTGGATTCCGGCGCGAATTTCAGCCCGCTGACCATTTCCTCCATTCCCGCCGACGCTTCATCGCTCAAATTGACCCTGAAGAACAGTCTCTCCAAGGATTTCAAGGGGACTCTGGACGGGAAACCGGTCACGATCCCGTCCGCGGGTTCCGCTTCCGTGGAGATCCCGCTGCCCGTTCCGCTGAAGGCGGATTCGATCAGCAAGGAGAAACTGAACGTGACCCTGAAATCCGCGGGCGCGGCGAGTTATTCGTATGACATCGCTTTCGATGCGTTCACGGTCAAACGGGTCCCGGACAATGTCACGGTGGATACGGTGGACTGGAGCAGACTGCCCGCGGTCCGGTTCCAGAAACGCCAGGGAAGCAAGATTTCCGGCGAGTTCCGTCTGGGCTGGAACAAACTCGGGATCTACCTCGAAGCAAAAGTCAGGGACCGCGTGTTCGTGCATGTGGAATACCCGGCCGCTTCCCAACGGTGGCTGAATGATTCCCTGCAGATCTTCATTGACACTTTTGCCAATGCCCGCGACCGTCATTTCAAGGGATTCGACGAAGACGACTATTCGTATGCGATCTTCCCGAATGCCAAAGGCGATGGCGCGCGGATGTTCCGTTACCTTTCCGTGGAATCCCAGCTCGGGTTGGCGACGCAGGCTCCGCCGAACAATGCGTTCGCGGATGATATTCCGTGCCGGTTCAGCAACCGGGACGGTGTCCTGACTTACCGGACCTTCATCCCGGCAAAGTATCTGCTGCCCATCAAGCTGCGGAAAAACTATGCGTTCGGATTCGCCTTGCATGCCAACAATTCGGACCAGGCGCGGAAACTGAACGGCGGCGGCCTGACCCTGGCTTCAGACGGCGGCGGATGCCATAACCGTCCGCATGTCTGGCCTGTCGCCGTCCTGTCCGAATAAGTGCGGCCGCCGGCTGCTTGATTTTTCGGCCCCGGATGCTATATTGAACGGAAGAAAACCTGAAAAACGGAGATATTTGAACATGAACTGGAAAGAAATACTGCTGGCGCACGGCCATCGGCATGTTGCGGAAGTCCTGGACAAGGCGGTGGGGCCTGCCCGGGAAAAACTGGAAAAACAGCTGGAGAAGATCGATTTCGACGAACTCGACCGTCTGATCCGCGAATATGTGCTGAAAAAACCGGAAACCCCGATCCCCGCCGACCTCTCGCCGGCTCCGTTCTTCCGCCTGAAACCGGAAAATGCGGCGCAGGCGGAATACTACCGCCGCGCGGAAGCCAAAGGACGCGAACTGCTCGGGTCCGGAAAAGTCGCCATGCTGGTGGTGGCCGGAGGGCAGGGCACCCGGCTCGGGTTCGACGGCCCCAAAGGGACCTTCCCGATCTGTCCGGTGACCGGCAAGACGCTGTTCCAGTATTTCGCCGAGGAGATCGCCCGGGTGTCGGAAAAATACGGGCATGCGATCGTATGGTATGTGATGACCAGCGAACTGAACGACCGCCCGACCCGGGCATTTTTCGCCGAACATGGAAATTTTGGCCTGCCGGAAGGGTCGGTCCGCTTCTTTACGCAGGGGACCATGCCCGCGATCGGTTATGACGGCCAGCTGCTGGCCGCTTCGGCGGATTCCCTGGCGCTTTCTCCCAACGGGCACGGCGGGACCCTGCTTGCCTTGCGGAAGTCCGGCGCACTTGACGAGATGAAACGCGAGGGCGTGGAATATATTTCCTATTTCCAGGTGGACAATCCGCTGGTGCCTCTGGCGGATGTGCTGTTCCTGGGGCTGCACGCGCTGGAAGGTTCGCGGATGAGCGCCCGGATGCTGCCCAAAACCAATCCGTTTGAAAAACTTGGCAATTTCTGCCTTTCCGGCGGTCGTCTCCACATCATCGAATACAGCGACATGCCCGACGAGCTGGCGCAGCGGAAAAAAGCATCCGGCGAACTTGCGTTCCTGGCAGGCAGTCCCGCGATCCATGTGATCAGCCGGGATTTCGTCGAGGAATTGACCGCATCCGGACGGCTGAACCTGCCCTGGCACCGGGCGGACAAGAAAGTTCCCTGCCTGGATGAAAAAGGGGAACCGGTGACGCCGGCCAAGCCGAATGCGGTCAAACTCGAATCGTTCATTTTCGATGCGCTGCCGCTGGCGGAGAAGACGATGATTTTGGAAGGATGCCGGGCGGAACATTTCGCGCCGACCAAGAACCCGACCGGTGTGGATTCCGTGGAGTCCTGCCGCGCCATGATGTGCATGCGGGATGCCCGGCGGCTGGAGCTGGCGGGGATCAAGGTCCCGCGCAAACCGGACGGCTCGCCGGACTGCCTGGTGGAGATCTCGCCGCGGCTGGTCTGCGACGACCAGGATGCGGTCGAACGGCTGAAGCCGGAAAAATATCCGACGCCCGCGGCCGGAGGAAAGGTTTTTTATGACTAAGACCGTCCGCATTGCGTTTGACGAGATCCTGATCGATCCGGAAGCGGTCGGGGAAATGCTGACCGGCTGCCAGCAGCGGCACCGCAAGATGAAACTGGTCGGCGCCTGTGCCTCGGACGAAGTGCTGTTCGTGCTGTTCGAGGAGGTCCCGTTCCGTTCGGAATCGCGCCTGGTGCTGGCCCCGCTGCGTGCGGTTGATCCCGACGGGATCGGCGCGGAGATTTTGGACCGTTACGAACACGGATATGCCTTGCGCAGTTCGTTCCGGATCAGAAAACAGATCTGGGCGCTGTTCGAAGTCACGGAGGATTGAATCCGATGCAGCACGGGTTCGGCCGGCTCAGGACAGCGCGTCAGCGTCTGGGTGCCGCGGGCGAATCCGCCGCGGCCCGGATGTTCCGGAATGTGGACTGCGAATTGCTGCTGCGCGATTACCGGATGCCGAAAGGGGAGATCGACCTGATCCTGCGCGACGGATTTTGTCTGGTTTTTGCCGAGGTGAAAACCCGGCGGGCGAAAACGCGGGAGCAGGCGGAAGTGCTCAAAGGTTGGGTTTCTCCGGCCCAGAAACGCCGCATCTACCGGGCGGCATTCACGTATATGCGCGAAATCGGACGTCCGAAGATCCCTTACCGGTTTGATTACGTGGAAGTGATCTATCTGGGGTCCCGGCTGTATGCCATGCGGCATTGGCGTTCCCATTTCGGACGGCGCAGCCTGAAACGGAGGCCGGACGAAGCCCGGAAGATCTCCTATTTCAAATGAAACGGCGTTCTTTTTTGTCGTTGCCAAAAAGTCAATTATGACTTGTCAGTCGTGTCTCATCCATGAAAAAGCAATATTTATATATTTTTCTTCCTGCTTTGCTCTTGTATTTTTCAAAAAACTATTTATAATATTATGACATGGAAGAATGGCAAAAATGGAAAAGAAGGCCTGTTCCTTTTTGTATTAAAAATTTTTAGATAAAAGGGAAAGAACATGATGAAATGCAAAAGAAGTATCTCCACCTCATCTCTCATACCTCATCTTTCATACCTGAAGCGTAAAATGCTGAGGCATTTTACGCTGATCGAGCTGCTGGTGGTAAAAACTTGCTTTTGAGGTGGTTTGAGCGTAATTTTTTCAAACCTTGATCTGGTATATCTTAATATAATCCAATTCCCTTAAAAATCAAATCTACTTTTGAAATTTAGTTTTTCATTATCGGTTGGTTCAAAAAAACAGACGGCTGCAGGGGTTAATCTGCGAAAGCCGTCTGTTTTTTGCTTTCTTGCGTAATTGTTATTCGTTCTTTTCCTCCGGTTCTTTGAGGGATTTCATTTCCTTTATTTCGGATTTGTCCGGGCGGTATTCTTCCTCGTTGTCGATAGATTCGTTTTTCCTCAATGGAACTTCCATATACATTGAAAGAGAAACTCCTTTCAAAAGTTCATGGATCTGCGAAATCAAATTCTTCGAATCGTTTCGGATAATCAAATAGAACTTTTTTTCCCGATCCAAAATAACCAGACTCGGTTCTTCGATCTCCACAATTCCGCTGATTACTTTTTCCAAACTGAATCTTTTATAAATTCCTCTGAAACGCATGGTTTTCGGGATCTGATCGTCACGCAGGTAGTGAACCCGTTCAATGTCTTCCATCATTTTTATCCTCCGGTTTCTTTTTCCAAGATGAACCGATATAGGAAACAGCCTGTAGGGGAATATCTTTGCACCATTCCGGTTTATTCTGCATGATCGCATCAAAGGAATCAAAAACTTCTTCATCCCGGTCATATTCGACAATAATTTCATTGGATGCAATCAGGATCGGAAAGAAATCATTGTTGAAGGCATTGCGAAGAAATGCCCACATGATATCCCTGGCCAGAGAGTTTTCAATCAAGGAAAGCAGGTATTGCCCCGAGATCTGCTTTTCGGCCACCTGCCGGCCGCGTTGAACCTGACCGTATAAATCCCGTCCGTTCGCCAGCCGGAGACCATAAATGAAAATATCCCGTCCGGAGGGAAGAGTGATTTTCAGGAAATGACGCAAACTGGCGATTTTGATTCTTCCGAAAGAGATCGCATTTCCGGGTTCACGCATGGCTTTTCTGGTCATTTCGAGCAGATCGCGGGCATATACGGCAGAAGACAGGTAACGATCCTGCAGCAGCCAGTTGCGAATTTTCATTTTCAAATCCGGAATTTCGCCGATGTACAGCAATTTTTTAGGAGAGTGCTGCACCAAATCGTCCAGCACTTGAATGCCAGGCAGATATTTCAATGTGCTTTCTCCTGCCGGAGTTCCGTAATACTGCCAAAGTCCCTGAAGGGTGGACATCTGGTTCAGCATCAGCAGAATGGCGTAACGGTTATAATTTCTGATCTGAGCGATTCGGCTGCGGATTTCCAGCATCCGGCGCATGATGCCATTCGGGAGAGTCTGAATCGTTTTGTGCAGATCTTCCTCATCCAGAGATTTCAACGGGATCCCATGAGCCAGAGCATAACTGGAAAAAGCACTATTGTTCATGGGATTACGGATTCCCGTAACAGCTGAAAATTCTTCCATCAGAAGTTTTGTTTCCAAATCTTCAGCGGCGATTTTTTCCGACAGACAGCTCTGACTGATGGGAATTCCATGATAATTCATGAGCAGTCCTATCTGCCAGATTTCCCGTTCAATGTCCGGCAATTCAAGCAGACTTTCGGAGAGTTCGCATTCACTGCCGACAGTTTCTATGCAGTCGGTGATAAATGCGGACAATTCCTTTAAGGTCAAATGATCATTCGGAGAAAATTTCTTTTTCACATACTTCTCCGGGTCGCCGGGATTCTGTCCGCAGAGAACAGTGATCAGGTCATTTTTGTAATGCCGCATTCCGAGATATGCGGCTCTTGCAGCGATACAGGAAAGCTTTCTGATCGGGACTTCCGGAAACCACGGATAAAGCCGACGGAGAGTGCATTCCCATAGGGCGAATTCCGTGGTGATATCGTATGCCTGAATGATCTCGGCTTCGTTCAGCATTTGTGTCAGTTCGGCATCGGAAATGCTTTCGATCTCCGGCCGCCTCAATTCGGGCGGGAGCCAAATCAGAGTCGGTTCATAATTTTTCCTGACGGTGACGCAGATGGGCCGTGTAGATTTGTCCTGTGCATACTTGAAAACTCCATTAAACCGGATGGAGACATTGGAACGTGTTTTGATGTCGATTGTGAGCGTATTCATCTTATAAATCTCATTTTATGAAATTTCCAGCCCGTGGCGA
>Ga0256405_10007116_pt1 | contig 17181 bp, 17 predicted proteins | sample RumenRJG_02DNA_FD_189096 | JGI IMG/M metagenome (GOLD analysis project Ga0256405, IMG submission 189096) | Bovine rumen microbial communities from Lethbridge, Alberta, Canada - RJG_02 | ecosystem: Host-associated > Mammals > Digestive system > Stomach > Rumen | place: Canada: Alberta...
GCAAAATTATAATCAATTAGTCTCTGATTAGTGCTTAAATCAGCAGAATATTTAAAACTTTATCATAGATAGAGTTTTTTTCGACGTGGACTTTAAGAAAAAAATGCTTGATAATTGTAGGTATGCGAATATTCAAGGTTCATCAAAGCGAAGAAGGACAGACATTAGAGAAATATATTCAAAAGCTCCTTGTGTCCGCTCCATCGTCCTTTATATATAAAATATTTAGGAAAAAAGATGTTAAAGTTAACGGTCATCATGAAGACCGTAAATTTAAATTATCTGAAAATGATGAAGTAGCTATATATATTACCGAAGATCAATTTAATGATTTTCTTAGAGAAAAAGCCTATCAACCTAATAACAATATTAAAGATTGGATTATCTATGAAGATGATAATGTTTTATTCATTAATAAACCAAGAGGCTTATTAGTGCAAAAGAGTAAACCACAAGACGAATCATTGGATCAAATGGTCGTGGAATATCTTATTTATAAAGGTGAATATAACCCAGAAAAAGAAATTGCTTTCAAACCAGGCCCTGCTCATAGATTAGATAGAAATACTTCTGGTATCGTGGCTTTTGGCAAAAACCATCAAGCATTAGAACTATTATTTGAATTATTTAAGAATCACGATTTAATTAATAAACATTATTTAGCCTTAGTGGTGGGCCAAATGGAAAAAGATAAAGATAGTATCAATGTCCCACTTAAAAAAGATGAAAAGAATAACACAGTGACTGTCGCCCCTTTGAATAAAGGAGGAAAAACCGCTAAAACGGTTTATAAAGTCATCAAAAAGTATCAAGACTATAGTTTATTAGATGTCACTCTTTTAACCGGTAGAACCCACCAAATTAGAGTGCACCTTGCTTATATTAATCATCCAATTATTGGTGATGAAAAATATGGTGATTTTACCGCTAATAGAATCTTTAAGCAACAACATGGTTTTAATAAACAATTCTTACATGCCTATAAGATTGGTTTTGGTGATTTACCTGCCCCTTTAACCAACTTAAGCAAAAAAGAATTCACTGCTGAACCTAATGAAGAAATTGCAAATATCCTAACTAAGTTAGACAATATAGATAGGGAGTAAACTTTATGAGCACAAAAGAAAATTATTTACGCTGGCTTAATTCAGCCAAAGTTAGTGAACAAGATAAAGAAATCTTGAGGAAGATGGATCAAAAAGAAATTGATGACGCTTTCTTTAAAGATGTTGAATTTGGTACCGCTGGTATGAGAGGTGTTCTTGGACCAGGCACTAATAGACTTAATAACTTCACAGTGAAAAAGGCCACTGTGGCGTTTGCTAAATACTTATTAGAACTATTCCCAAACGCTAAACAAGAAGGTGTAGTAATTTCTCACGATAACAGACACATGTCGCGTGAATTTACTCTTTTAAGTGCTGAAACATTAAATGATTTTGGTATTAAAACATATATCTTCGATGCTTTAAGACCAACTCCTGAATTATCATTTGCTGTCCGCTATCTTAAAGCTTGCGCTGGTATCATGATTACCGCTAGCCATAACCCAAAACAATATAATGGCTATAAAGTATATGACGAAACGGGTTGTCAATTAGTCCCAGATAAAATCAAACGTTTACTAGAAATCATTGCTTCTTTGCCAAATGAATTAGAAGTGGATTATGAAGTGGCAAAACAAAGAGGGGAAAATATCCTCTTAGATAATAAAGTCGATGATGAATATGTTAGATTAGTGGAATCTATTGCGATTAATAAGGATTTAGATAAATCTAACTTCAAAGTGGTCTTCACTCCTAACCATGGCACATCCTATGTTAATTCCATGAGAATCTTTAAAGATTTAGGCTATAGGATTTATCCAGTTATGAGCCAAGTGGACCCAGACCCAGATTTCTCTGGTACATTATCTCCTAACCCAGAAGACGCTAGATCATTTATCGAACCAATTAAACTCGCCAAAGAAATTGACGCTGACTTAATCGTCATGACTGACCCTGATGGTGACCGTGTCGGCTTAGGTTATAAAGCAAAAGATGGAAGTTATCAAACATTAACTGGTAACCAAAGTGCGGCTTTATTAATGGACTATATCTTCTCCCAAAAGAAAGCAAAAGGCACATTAAGCGATAATGGTGTCATGTATTACACAATTGTTACCTCCTCACTAGGGGGAGATATCGCTAGACACTATGGTGTTAAAGTCGAAGAATTCTTAACCGGCTTTAAATTCATTGGTAATCGTATCGATTATTATGAAAAACTTGGCCATGGTCCAAAGTTTGAATTCGGTTATGAAGAAAGCTATGGTTGCTTAATCGCTCCATTTGCGAGAGACAAAGATGGTTGCCAAGCGATCTTAATGTACTGTGAAATGGCGTTGTTCTATTTCTTAAAAGGCAAACGACTTGATGAAGCTTGGGATGACTTATGCAAACGCTTCGGTTATCATCAAGATATCACTTACTCTATGGAATTCTTCGGTAGTGAAGGTCAAGCCAAGATGAATAACCTCATGAATACCTTACATAAAGACCCATTTATCTCCATCAATGGCTTAAAAGTTGTGAAGGTTGATGATGTTGAAAAAGGCGAAAGAATTACCAAAGATAAAAAAGAACCACTTAGCTTACCAAAATCTAATGTTGTTAAACTCTATTTAGAAGATGGTAGTGTGGTCACTGTTAGACCAAGTGGTACTGAACCAAAAGTTAAATTCTATGTTGGTACAGTCTTAAAAGAAAAACCAGTCGATAATTCCTTCCCAGATGCTTTGTTCAAGAGCATCAAGGAAACATTGCACTTATTATAAAAAAATACCAAGGATTCAATCCTTGGTTTTCTTTAAATTTGTAATAAGCCAACGGCTTTTTGAATTCTTTTAAGTGTTTCGTTAGCAATCTTACTAGCCTTTTCAGCGCCTTGTCTAAGGACGGCTTCATAGCTCTTATTAGCGATGATTTCTTTATAACGATTTTGGAATGGTTCAAGTTCTTCAATAACCGCATCAGCGACCGCTTTTTTGAAATCGCCATAACGGTAGCCTTCAAATCTCTTTTCGGCTTCTGGGATTTCAATGTCCTTCATACAGCAATAGATTTGAATTAAGTTAGAGATACCTGGTTTATTTTCTGGGTCATATTTGACTTCACAACCCATATCCGTCACCGCAGACATAATCTTTTTACGAATGACCGCTGGTTCATCTTTAAGGAAGACATCACCTTTAGGATCAGACTTACTCATTTTGACTGTTGGGTCACTTAAAGACATGATTCTTTTACCAACTTTACGGAGTTCCGCTTTTGGCATTGTTAATAGTTCACCATAACGGTTGTTGAAGCGGTTAACTAGGTCACGTGTTAGCTCAATGTGTTGAACTTGGTCTTCACCAACAGGGATGATATTGGCATCATATAAGACGATATCACATGCCATTAAGACTGGATAAGCAAATAAACCTAAACCAATCGCGTTTTCTTTTAATTTAGCGGATTTATCTTTGAACTGAGTCATACGGGATAACTCACCCATATATAAATAGTTTTGCATAATAGCGTTAAGTTCTGCATGCGCGGAGACGCTACTTTGTAAGAACATTGCGCTCTTATTTGGATCAAGACCTGCGGCTAAATAGAAAGCTGCTAAGTCGATAGAATTTTGTCTTAATACTTCTGGATCAATTGGCAAAGTTAAAGCATGGAGGTCAGCGATAAAGATAAAACATTCGCCGCGTTCCATAGTCTTTTTTAAATTCTTTAAAACCGCAATATAATTGCCTAATGTTAATTGTCCAGTTGGTTTAATACCAGTTAATATACGTTCTGCCATATTATTATCCGCCTTGCTAATCTAGTTTAGTCTTATACGAGACTAATTTCAAATATATATTATTTGTTTTATTTATAAAAATCGTTATACTATCAACGTATGATAAAAATTTACACTTCTCCTTCTTGTAGTTCATGTCGCAAAGTCAAAAAATGGTTCATGGATCAAAACATCCCATTTATTGAAAAGAATATTTTTGTTGCGACTCTTAACGAACAAGAATTAACTGATATTTTAATGAAGAGTGAAAATGGTACTGAAGATATCATTTCCACGAAGAGTAAGATTGTTAAAGAAAACGATTTAGATATCGATTCTATGACAGTCAAACAATTAATTGCTTTTATTAAAGAAAATCCATCAGTCTTAAAAAGACCAATTATCGTTGATGACCATCGAATTCAAGTAGGTTACAACCCAGATGAGATAAGATCATTTATTCCTCACGCTCGTCGTTTAGCGGAATGGGCATGTAAAAACGACAACTGTCCACAATATGAGACATGTGGTCATTCAGATGTTGAAGAGGCTTAATTGTTATTAAGCTTTTTTAATGCCGCGGCAATTGCTCTTCTAGCTTTACCGACATATTTTTCTTTAGAAAGAGTTAAGTTAAACTTTTTCGCGTATTCGATTAATAGTTCTTTTGCGTGGTCGATACCAAGTTTAGATTCAACTTCTAAATTGTAATCGACTTCATCTTCGTATGTATTTTTATCAACCACTAAGGTGTGGTCATCAAATTCAATTTCTAAACGTCTATTATATAAAGAAGTAATACGATGATATTTATCTAATGGATAGGGTAAAAGCATTAAACGATTTCTCACTTGTCCATATGGGAAAATATTTTGTTCTAATAGTAGTTCTTGTTCTTTCGGACTTAAACCATCAGTTATTTCATCATCACCGTTTTTACCTTTAATTTTTAAAGTGAGTTCACTTTTCACATCATTAATAATTCTCACTCTTAAAGTCATATGATGATCTCTTAAATATAAGTCATCAGTATCAAAGTAGTGGTTAGTGTTTTGTAAGAAATGTTTATTAGGCTGAATGTTCATATAATAAGTCACAATAAAAAAGTATTGTTCCTCTGTTAACATTAATCTTGTCTCGTATTCTTTTTGTGTCTTTATCATTTCTTTTTCCAAACTTTTAGACTATTATATCATAAGGTTATGAAATTCAATTTATTAAATAACACAACTTTACCAATGTACGCTGTTGTACTCATTGTCGCAGGATGTTTAGTCCTAGTCGCAATTTTAGTGTTCTTAGTCATCTTTTTAGGTAAAAGAAAAAAGAATCCAATTGTGGATGAATCCGCTTGGCTAAGCGCCTTAGGTGGTAAGGAAAACATCAATAGTGTTTCCGCGATTGGCTCTCGCATTAATCTTTCCTTAAAAGATAAAGAAAAAATTGACCGCGAGAAGCTCACAAGCCTTGGAGTCAATAGTGTCCTAGTAATGTCTAATAAAGTCACCTTAGTGATTGCTAATAATGCGGTTGATATCGCGGAAACAATCTCTAATGGCATTAAAGAATAAAATTCTTTAAATCAATTAAAATCTGCTCAGTGGGAAAACCAATAATGTTATTGACGCTCCCACTGGTTTTTTTAACTAATGGGAATATCTTATCGTTATCTTGTAAACCATACGCTCCTGCTTTATCCATTGGGGAGCCAGTCGCGATATAAGCATTAATTAATTCATCACTTAATTCATTGAAGAAAACGCTACTAATAGCGATACCTTGCACTAGTTTATCACCTTGCTTAAGAGCGTAACCAGTGAACACGTGATGCTCTTTGCCTGATAATTCTCTTAAAATCTTATAGGCATCTTCTTTATCTTTTGGCTTACCAATAATCTCATTACCTAAGACCACAACAGTGTCCGCGGCAATGACTAAATCATCTTGATGATCTTTAGCGACCTCTAAACATTTACGTAAAGAAATGTCTTTAACAATATCTTTTACATCACTGTATTTCTTAAAAGATAATGATTCATCAATATGTGGCACAATGACCACAAAAGAAGAGGAAATTTCTTTCCTCATTAATTCTTTTCTTCTTGGTGATGCACTCGCTAAAATAATCATCTTAATTCTTTGTAAGAATTACAGGGATAATCATTGGATGAGAATGCGTTAAAGCAGAGAAATAACTATCTGTAATATCTTTAATAATGCTCTTAAGTTCCGCAAAGGAGGTCTTTGTTAAGAGTTTTTCTTTAATACCTTTTTCCACTAATTTAGCGCAAGCATTGGTATTACGCTTACTGTGAGATGCCACAACACCCTTAAGCACAAATAGTGGAGCTTCAATTAGTTGGTTATTACGGGAATCAATGGTGATGGTAACAATAACCATGCCATTGCCAGTTAAGATACGTCTATCCGCCATAACAGCGTCAGCTAAACCCTTAATATCTTTACCATCAATATATGTATTACCATGTTCCACAGGATAACCACGAGAAATCTTGCCTTTAGATAAAGTTAAGCAGTCCCCATTATCTAAAACGAAACTATGGTCTTCTGGAATACCAACTTCACTAGCGATCTTAGAATGGATTAAAAGCATTCTATATTCACCATGCATTGGCATAAAATATTTAGGTTTAAATAATTTTAATACTAATCTTAATTCTTGTTTAGATGGGTGACCAGAGGAGTGGATATCGTTAAGAATGGAGTTAGTGACAACGTCCGCGCCACATCTTGTTAATTGGTTAACAACGTGGTCAATCATAATGCCATTTCCAGGAATCGCGGAGCTAGAGAAGACAACAGTATCACCTGGAGCGATATGAATGTCTTTATGTTCGCCATTAGCAATCCTACTTAAAGCGGCCATTGGTTCACCTTGTGAACCGGTACAAATAACCACGATTTGATTACTCTTAAAGTCTTTAATCTTATCAGGTTCGATAATCATATCGTCAGGAATCTTGATATAGCCATAACTACGGGAGATATCCATGGCTTTTTCCATAGACCTACCGATAATTACAATCTTGCGGTTATATTTCGCGGCAACTTCACAAATTTGTTGAATACGGGAAATGTTAGAAGAGAAGGTAGAAACAATTAATCTACCAGCCGCTTTAGCAAAGACATCATCAATGGCATCTAAAACATTCTTTTCACTAGGTGTATAGCCTTCATTTTCCGCGTTAGTGGAGTCACTTAATAATAAATCAACGCCTTCTTGACCTAATTTAGCCATCTTGGTGAGATTGATATCTGGACCAATTGGTGTTAAGTCCACTTTAAAGTCACCAGTGGTGACGATTCTACCTTCAGGAGTATCCACAACAATACCAAATGAATCTGGGATGGAGTGGGTCACTCTAAAGAAAGAAACTTTAAAGTTACCGACATTAACGACAGTATCATCAACATATTCCACAAGTGGAAGTCTATCAGACATACGACTTTCTTCCATTTTGTTTCTAATTAAGGCTGCCGCTAATCTAGGAGCGTAAATTACAGGGATATTTAAACTTTGAATTAAGAAAGGAATACCGCCGATATGGTCTTCGTGACCATGCGTGATAAATAAGGCTTTCACTTTATTACGATTGTTTTTCAAATGTGTAAAATCTGGGACAACGTAGTCAATACCTGGGAATTCAACACCAGGAAAACGCACACCACAGTCGATGATGATAATTGTTTCTTCATTTTCAATGCAGTACATGTTTTTACCAACTTCACCAAGTCCACCAAGGGCATAGATAGAAATTGGCATAGAAATAGTCTTATCCATAGCGGCTCCTTTCATTATTATGTTTGAAATCTTTAATTATTATAGCAAATAATAATAAAACTAGATAAGTTCTTCGTTCATAAGTTGAACATTTGGTTTATTTTTGTCAATGCGGTCATAGAAGAATAAACCATCGAGATGATCATATTCATGTTGCAAAACAATCGCGTCAAAACCTCTCGCAGTAATGACGACTTCTTGATTAGTTAATGCGTCAAACGCTTTTAATTTAATCTTGTAGTAGCGGTGCGCATAGCCAGGATGTTCAGAGTCAACAGATAAACAACCTTCTCCATCTTTTAAAGCACACTTTCTAAGAGAATATTCGATAATCTTTGGATTAACGAGTTGGTATTGAACTAAGTCCTCACCCTCTCCATAATAGATAACAAACATTCTTTTAAGTAAACCAATTTGAATTGCCGCTAAACCAATACCAGAACGGATATTGTGTTTCTTCGCGTAATCTTCATCTTGTGATTTCTTTAAATAGTCGAGCATCCAATCTAAAGTATCTCTATCTTCTTGGGAAAGAGGGAGGTCCACTGGAAGGGACTTTTTCTTCATAATTGGGTTATTATCTTTAATGATTTTGAACTTCATAGGCATATACTAACACATCTAACGACATAAATAAAGTTTATGTCAGACGAATAATTGTATATAATAAGTGCATGGTTAGCAACATTTATTTACTGGCTGGTGAATTAAAAGATTTATTGGATAATGATGAACGTATTATCCGACTTAATAAACTTGAAAATGAACTGAACAATAATGAAGAGGTCATGGCGCTTTCTTATCAAAAAGATTTAGCGGTCTCCGCCTACTCTGACGCTCTTAATCATTTCGCTAATGATTCAAAAGAAATAAAACAATATCAACACGAATTATTCTTAAAAAAAGAAGCCCTTGATAATCATCCATTAGTGAAGAGTTATCTCAAAGCTTATAGTGAAGTTAGAGACCTCTATTTTCAAATAAATGAAATATTATTCAATGACCTGTCATTGCATCAGAAAGAAAAGAGGACTTTAAGATGAGAATCGTCGGAGGAAAATATCGTCATCGTTTAATCGTTTTTCCTGATGATATGGAACATACTAGACCAACCAAAGACCGTATCAGAGAAGCGATTTTTTCCGCGTTAAATAATATCGATAATTTTAATGCCTTAGACCTTTATGCAGGCAGTGGAGCGATGGGTTTAGAAGCTCTTTCTAGAGGCGCTAAATTCTGTGCATTCGTGGATGTCTCTAATCTCGCTATTAAAGTAATTAAGGATAATATAAATAATCTAAAGATTAATGAAACTGAATATCAATTAATTAAAGATAAAGACATCAATGCCTTAGAACAATTTAAAAACAAAGGTCAAAAGTTTGACTTAGTCTTTTTAGATCCACCTTATGAACAAGGTCAATATCAACAAATCGTCGATTTACTTATATCTAATAATTTATTAAATGAACACGCGATTATTGTCATTGAGGCTAACCGTGACGTCAATTTAGAAAATATTGATTATAATAAGAAGAAAGAATACCATTATGGAGAAATAAAGGTCTTCATCTATTGGAGGTAACCATGAAAGTAGCAATTTATCCAGGAAGCTTTGATCCAATCACTAACGGTCACTTAGAAATCTTAAAAAGAGCGCTTAATATCTTTGATAAAGTGATTATGCTTGTGGCATATAATGACCAAAAGAAAGCAAGATTCACTCCTGAAGAAAGAGTGGCGATGATTAAGGAAGCCGTCAATGACCCACGTGTGGAAGTTGATTGTTCCACTGGCTTAACAGTGGAATACGCGAAAAAGCATGGTGCGAATCACTTAATCCGTGGCTTAAGAGCGGTCACTGATTTTGAATATGAATTCTCACTCGCCTCCGCTAATGACTTTATTGATTCCTCAATTGATACAGTATTCTTAATGAGCAAAGCGGAAAAATCTTTCATCAATTCCTCAATGATTATGGAATTATATCAAAGTGGTGTGGATGTTTCTTCCCTTGTTCCACCTTCAGTTATCAAAAGATTAAAATGATACTATTTTAAATAGATTAACGACACCAGTCTTCCCACTGGTGTTTTTAAATACGCGGAATAGAATCTATCGTCAGTGGCAGTGTCATAATCTGAAATAACGATTTGTTCTTCCTTAACGCCTAATTTATATAAATCTAATACATTAGCGAGTCCGTTATCAAAATGGTCATCTTTGATAGTCTTTTCAAATCCCGCTTCGATAATTGTCTTTTTGGTAATTTCATCCACCGTAAAAGATTCTTTTTGACGGAATGGACCAATATAGAATTTAAAATCTTTAATATCTAATTTCTCATTATTAAGAATTTCATTAATAGCCTTATAAGCAACATGTTTCATTGTGCCTTTAAATCCTGCGTGAATAATGCCCACTAATGAGACCTTTTCATTAATAAAGAAAATAGGAACGCAGTCCGCATGGAAAATACATAAAGGAACGTTTCTTTCATAGGTATATAAAGCATCACATTCCATACCACTTTCAAAACTATCTTTACCTTTACCTAAATCAGTAGGGGTGACTTTCATCACTTTATCGCTATGAGATTGATGAACATAAGTAAATCTATTAGGAAGAATAAAGAGTAGTTCCGCTAAAAGGTTACGATGCTCTTTAACATCTCTTCCTTCATCAACTTGATAAGCAAGGTTACCTAAAGCGGTTGTGGTGGTTAATGCCACACATTTATCACTTAATGGGTGTTTAATAAATAATTCTTTCATAACAATAGTATAAAAGAAAAACCGCCGAAGCGGTTAATTCTTTACTTCATGAGTTTTCCGAACTTATCGGTGTGTGACCAACAGTTCTTAAGAGTACGAGCTCTTTCGAGATCGGATGAACCTTCAAGTGTGAAGATGACATCACTTAAGCCTGCGACCTTTTGATTATCCTTTAATGGATTGTCTTCACTGAAGTCAAAGAACATGACTAGTGGAGTGTTCATTGGGCAAGCATCTAAGTTAGTAGATGTGAAGGCTTTTTCATAATCAGAAACTTTGTAGCTATGGTTCATAGCATAGTAAGTTGTTTCTAAGTAATTACTTGTCGCCATTGTTTCAAACAATGTGTAGTGGTTTGTCCAAACTTCATCGAATAAGTTGATTTCTTCGCCATCAACAGTAGTTGTGGAGTCAACATAGATGGTGTGGAGTCTGAAATCGCCCTTTAATAAATTTTTATCAATACCAACGAATTCTTGGTCTTTAGCAGCCCATTTATCTTTGAAGGTCTTTAAACCGCCATATAAATCTTTACTGCTGCTATCATCTTTAACAAAGGCAACAAAGAATCTTTCGCCATAAGTTGTTTTGATTTTTTCTGTTTCACCATCTTCAACATAGGTGAGGAATTCATCGACTTTGGATTTGCCAACATATTTACCATCTGGGACAACGTTAGCATCTTTTAAGTCTAAACGATATCTTGTGAGGAATTTGTTTGCACTGTCGCTTTCATCGAACCAGCTACTCACACCTTTGATAATGTGTGGAATAGAGAAGATGACTGCGAAGATGGCACCAACGATTAATAATGGTTGGATCCATGCTGTTTCTTTAATCCAACGGCCGATTCTCGCGAAAAATCCACCGATTGCTCTTAATACTACCATGTTATAAGCCTCCTATATTTACATATAGCGTGATAATCTTATCACTCAATATTTTTTATTTCAATAACAATTGTTAATCAATTGTGTTTTGATCAATGCACATTTAGGGTGCGCAACGTTTTCAATTATACTAGAAAAAATGGACTTAACAATCATATTTTGTTGTTTTTTCTAAAACAAGGTATACAATAATCTCGCGATGGTAAAAACAAAGACAGCACGCATTAAGAAACAAATCGACAACTTCTTGTTCGATCATTATATCTTTAAAACCGTTTTAGAGTATCTCGGCGGCTTTTTTATTGCTGCAGTCGCGGCATTAATATTCGCCTTTGGTTTCTCTTGCTTTACATCTCCATCCACTGAAGATGGATTTATTCTTGCTACCGGTGGTGTCTCTGGTATTTCCCAAGTTATCGCGTTAGGCATTGAATTTATCACAGGTAAGCCAGTGGGCGCTAACGTGGTGCAAGCGATTGGTTACTCCTTACTAAACGTTCCTTTATTAATCTTTAGTTTCTTAAAGCTTGGTAAACGTTTCTCAATCTTTACCGCTATTAACGTTGCTTTATCATCTCTATTTATTTGGATATTCTCTCAACACCATATTGGTCAAATGGTTGCAGACTTCTCATTCAATGATGGGGCAGAAGGTATCTTAGAATATATCAATCACCCACTTAACAACATACTTGTGCGTGTCATCTTCGCTGCTATATGCACAGGTTTAGCTAGCGCGCTTGCTTTCGTTGGTGGTATCTCTTGTGGTGGTATTGATATTGTTTCATGTTATATCGCCACTAGAAAATCCACACAAATTGGTAAATATGGCGTGATTATTAATGCCTTTATAGTTACAACCTACGCTTTACTTAAAGGTGTCCAGACTGGAAACTATATTTATTCCTTATATTCTATCTTCTTCTCCATCATCTATTTGATGCTTGTAGGACTTATTATTGACGCGATTAATTTAAGGAATAAGAAAATGCTTATTCAAATCATCACTAGCAAAGAACATATGCCAGAGATTATTATTGCTAACTTCCCACACTCAGCAACGATAATTAATGGACATGGTGCTTATTCTGGTGCGGAAAAGATCGTTCTTTGGATGGCGGTTTCTTCTAGTGAAGTTAATAAAGTTGTTAACGTCGCTAAGAAGGTTGATGAACACGCTTTCATTGCTGTCACTTCGTTAAAACAAGTGTATGGCAACTTCTATATCAAACCATTAGAATAAAATTAACCTATTTAAGATAAAAAATAACCTAGTCAAAGCGCTAGGTTGTTTTCATTTTTGGCGGAGGGAATGGGATTCGAACCCATGCGAGGCTTGCACCTCCTAGCAGTTTTCGAAACTGCCCCCTTCAACCGCTTGGGTATTCCTCCGTAAGTGTAATTATACCAAAAGTTAGCCTATTTGAAACTTTATTTAATTGAATTTGGACATCTAGTCAAATTCATTCAACCAAAGTATAATAGACAAGTATGGAATGGTTTAATTTCAACAACTTGCAGTTCAAATCCTTCTTCATCATTGTCGTGGTGTTACTAGTTTTTGTCATCATTTTATTAATCACATTCCTCGTCTCCACGAAGAAAGATAAAGGCTATGATAACCGTATCCAAGCGGAGTCCACAACATTAAGAATTTATATCATCGATCCAAAGAATAACTCCGTTATTTATTTCAATCGTTCCGATTTAAGAAACAAGAAAAGAATTGACATCAATACTTTCTATTCTCATTTCCACGCCAATGATATTGACAAGGTTAAAACTTGGATTTATGACATCTGTACTGACTATAAAAACGCTGATAAATATGTCGAAGCGGACGTCCTTCTTAACCATGGCCGTAGCACATATTTCTCCTTACTTAAGTTACTTAAATACGATCCAAACGAAGGTATTATCCACTTAGAATCCTTCATTCTTAAATACATCACACCAAACAACTCCACAAATAAAAAGAAGAAAAAAGCTCTCTTCACTGGTGTGGTCAAAAGAAGCACAATGGAATCCTTAATCCTTAAAGAAAAAAGCTTAAAGGGTTTCACTTTTGCCATTCGTTTCTATTACATCAGACAAAAATTCTTATCTAATGATAAGATTGAACGCTACATGATTATGACACTCAAAAATGCCATTTATCCATATGCTAGCAATCCACGTGTCTCTAGACAAATCATCGATGGTGGTGAAAACGAATTATTATTATTCGATTTAAGAATCTCCTCTAGAGATGAAGCCATGGTTCTAGCGACATCTATGGCCCATAACATTAAAAAATGTATTGGTGTTAATGGTTTCGCTGAATCTATTAACTTCTCAATCGGTGTCGTGGAAAATGCCCAATATTATCAAGACTTTGATTCAATGGTGGTTAAAGCGCAAGAAGCTTGTATGTCCGCGCAGCATCATGGTCAAGAAATATTGCTTTATCAAAAGCAAGCCGCACCTCTTATTGAGATTGACCGTTATAGAGAAGAAGTCGAAAACCTCATGCGACCTAACTCCTTACGTTACTTATTTAGACCAATCTTTGATGTCAATAAATGCAAGACCATTGGTTACTTTGAATACATTAAAGCCTATGATTCACCATTTGCCTCTTTCGCAGAAATGAGTAAATACGCGGCAAAAGTTGGTAAGAGCAAAGACTTCTTTGCGATGATCTCCCGCTACGTTATTCCAAAGTTTGCTAGTGAAAAACAAGAAGATGATTTAAGATTGTTCATGCTCGTATCTTTACAAGATATCGATCACATGTATGAGATTTTATCGCAAATCCCTCAAAGTAAACTCATCCATCTTGTCCTTGTCTTTAATGAACAAGAGATTAACGAAAATGCTTCTAACTTAGAATTACTTAATGATTCTCTTAAGAAGCTTAGAAGTGGTCACTATGAACTAGCAATGTTAATGAAAGATAAGAACTTGTTATTAGACCCTAGTGTCTATTACAACTTCGATTACTTCGTTGCTGGCTCAATGATGATTGGTGAAATTAAAAAGAATAATCGTGTACGATTATCAATTCACTCTCTTATCGAATCACTTCTTAAATATCATCGACCTATTATCGCCACCGATTTGGAAGGTTGGCAAGCAATAGAACTGATTATTAAATCAGGTGTGAGCATCGTTTCTTCTGAAACAATCTCTTCTAGTAACGATATGCTCCTACCATTAGATAGAAAGAAGATTGAAAAATTGATGATGATGGATAACACCCGTCGTCGAGGAGGATAAACAACATGGCACAAGGCCAAATTAAAAATGATGCAATTACTCGTCAAGAAGACGATTTTGCTCAATGGTATACAGATGTATGCCGTAAAGCGGAATTAATGGATTATTCGTCCGTTAAAGGATTCATTATTTATCGTCCCTATGGTTACGCTATTTGGGAAGAAATACAAAATTATTTAAATAAAAGATTTAAAGAAACCGGACACCAAAATGTCTATATGCCAACTGTTATCCCAACTTCTTTATTGCAAAAAGAAAAGGATCACGTTGAAGGTTTCGCTCCAGAATGTTTAATCGCCGATATCGGTGGTGGTCAAAAGATTGATGACCCATTAATCATTAGACCAACAAGTGAAACATTATTCTGTGAACATTACGCTAAAATCATCTCTTCTTATAGAGATTTACCAAAACTCTATAACCAATGGTGTTCAGTCGTGAGATGGGAAAAGACTACACGTCCATTCTTAAGAGGTGCTGAATTCTTATGGCAAGAAGGCCATACCATGCACGAAACCGAAGAAGAAGCGAGAACTGAAACATTAAAGATGTTAGAAATCTATGATGATTTAGGTCGTGACATCTTAGCGGTGCCTTTCACTAAAGGTAGAAAGACCGATAAAGAAAAATTCGCTGGTGCGATGGAAACCTATTCTATCGAAGCTTTAATGCCAGATGGTAAAGCCTTACAAAGTGGTACCACTCACTATTTCGGTACAGGTTTCGCTGAAGCTTTTGGAATTAAATTCCAAGGTAGAGATGGTAAACTCTATAATCCACATCAAACATCATGGGGTGTTAGTACAAGATTATTAGGCGCGATTATTATGGTACACGGTGATGACAATGGCTTAGTTTTACCACCATATGTCGCTCCAATCCAAGTGGTGGTTATTCCAGTTGCTCAACAAAAACCAGGCGTCATTCCTGCCGCTAGAGAATTAGAAAAATTATTAAAAGATGCTGGTGTGCGTGTCAAATTAGACGAATCTGATAAGACACCAGGTTGGAAATTCTCTGAATATGAAATGAAAGGCGTACCACTCCGTATTGAAATCGGCCCAAGAGACATCGAAGCGGGCGTGGTCACAATCGCTGTCCGTCATGATGGTCGTAAAATCACTGTTAAGAAAGAAGAAATGGTGGAAACCGTTCTTCAATTATTCAAACAAGTCCATCAAGAAATGTATGAAAAAGCTTATAACTACTTACTTGACCATGTCACAGAAGTCACCAATATGGATGAATTCAATAAAGCCATGGAAAAAGGTGGCTACGCTAAGATGATGTGGTGTGGTGAACAAGCTTGTGAAGATAAGATTAAGGAATTAACAACTGCCACAGCACGCTGCATTCCATTTAATCAAATGGCCTTCGCAGAGACATGTCCAGTCTGTGGCAAGAAAGCCAAAAAGGTTGTCTTGTTCGCTAAAGCCTACTAATTTTTAAAAATTACTATTTAATTTCGTTCGCTCTTTATGTTAATATAAGGAGCGTTCGCTCTGGAGTAGTACCCAAGTTGGTGAAGGGGCTTCCCTGCTAAGGAAGTAGATCGGGTAACTGGTGCGAGAGTTCGAGTCTCTCCTACTCCGCCATCGAGCAAAATTGCACGTATCGTATCCATGGTACGTGTTTTTCTTTGCCTTATAATCAAAGATTATTATTTGCCAAAAACTTGCCGATAAAAAATTGGAAATGGCGAGAGAACATGTCGATAATCATGTCCCTCTATATCAACTTTATGAGAAATATGGAATTGGCGGGCAGCATGACCCCATTAATATTATTCTCGCTTAAAAAGAACAATCAAACAAAATCCGTATAGATAATTCAAACACATATAAATTATATTTATAGTTTATCAAATGACATAATTATGTTAAAATTATGACATGAAAGAAAAAATTATACCGATTACCGTATTAAGAAATACACAAGAACTAGAAAAAATGGTCAAAGAGTCTAATGATCCAATTGTTGTAACCAAGAACGGTTATGGCGCTTTTGCTATATTATCTAATGAACTTTATCAAGAACGAATTCAAAAAGAAATAAGGGACCCCGCTATCTATTATTCTGGTAATAAAACCATTTTTAATGAGAAAAAAGCACTCCCTGAACAAGATGATCCATATGGTTTTGTCCGTGTTGGATGTGCGAGTTTTCCTTTAAAGATTGGTAATGTTAATCATAATGTTGAAGAAATTAAAAAGGCCGTATTAGAAGCAGAAGAAAAAGGTGTCTCTATTTTAGTTTTCCAAGAACTTTCCATTTGTGGTTACACAATTGGAGATATGCTTTTTCAAAGTAATTTACATAAATATATTATTAAAGGGTTACAAGACTTAGAAAAATTCTCCTTTGGTCATGATATATTCTTTGTGGTGGGCGCTCCTTTAATTAAAAATAACAACACTTATAATTGCGCGATTGCTTTTCATAACGGAAATATATTAGGGGTTGTGCCTAAAACCCATGTCCCTGAATACAATGAATTTTATGAAAAACGTTATTATGCATCAGCGCACCAAGAAAACGGAGAGATATTCATTGGTGGTAAATCATATCCATTTGGTACCCATTATCTTTTTGTGAACGAACGCTATGTTAATTTAAAAATTGGCATTGAAATATGCGAAGATGC